>ERZ869909.1038-NODE-1038-length-24966-cov-5.059183_pt1 | contig 24966 bp, 23 predicted proteins | sample MGYA00520892_ERZ869909 | MGnify/ENA primary metagenome ERZ869909 (study PRJEB32215, sample SAMEA104723947) | bioreactor metagenome | biome: bioreactor; feature: anaerobic bioreactor; material: water | place: China | collected 2015-03-12 ... | reverse complement strand
TCGCCATGCTGATCTCTCCTACCGATGCGCGCGCGCGCGCCGCCTCGACCGCCGCTTCCAGAAGATTGCCGCCCTCGCGCGCGCGCCGCTCCAGCTCGGCCAGCGCCGCCGCATGGGCCCCGACATCGCGGCTGGCGCGGATCCGCTCCAGCCGGGCAATCTGCGCCTCGCGTACCTTCTGGTTGTCGATCTCCAGAATGTCGATCGGGTCTTCCTTGGCCAGCCGATACTTGTTGACGCCGACGATGACCTCGTCGCCGCGATCAATCATCGCCTGGCGCCGCGCGGCCGATTCCTCGATGCGCAGCTTGGGCATGCCCGAGGCCACCGCCTTGGTCATGCCTCCCAGTTCTTCAACTTCCTCGATGAGTTTCCACGCCGCTTCCGCCAGGTCAGCTGTCAGTTTTTCGACATAGTAGCTGCCCGCCAGCGGATCGACGACCTTCGTGACCCCGGTCTCCTCCTGAAGGATCAGCTGGGTATTGCGCGCGATCCGGGCGCTGAACTCGGTCGGCAGGGCGATGGCCTCGTCGAGCGCATTGGTGTGCAGCGACTGCGTGCCGCCCAGCGCCGCGGCCAGCGCCTCATAGGCGGTGCGCACGACGTTGTTATAAGGGTCCTGCTCCTGCAACGAGACACCCGAGGTCTGGCAATGGGTGCGCAGCATCAGGCTTTGCGGCTTCTTCGGGTTGAATTCCGACATGATGCGATGCCAGAGCAGCCGCGCCGCGCGCAGCTTGGCGGCCTCCATGAAGATATTCATGCCGATGGCGAAGAAAAAGCTCAGCCGCCCGGCGAACGCATCGACATCCATGCCCCGCGCCAGCGCCGCACGCACATATTCGCGCCCATCGGCCAGGGTGAAGGCCAACTCCTGCACCAGGTTCGCGCCGGCCTCCTGCATGTGATAGCCCGAGATCGAGATCGAGTTGAATTTCGGCATCTCGTTCGAGGTATATTCGATGATATCGGCGATGATGCGCATCGAGGGTTCGGGCGGATAGACATAGGTGTTGCGCACCATGAATTCCTTCAGGATATCGTTCTGAATGGTGCCCGAAAGCAGCGCCCGGTCCACGCCCTGCTCTTCCCCGGTAACGATGAAATTGGCCAGAATGGGGATCACCGCGCCATTCATCGTCATGGAAACGCTGACCTTTTCCAGCGGAATGCCATCGAAGAGGATCTTCATGTCTTCGACGGAATCGATCGCCACCCCGGCCTTGCCGACATCGCCCACCACGCGCGCATGATCGCTGTCATAGCCGCGATGGGTGGCCAGATCGAACGCCACCGAAACCCCCTGCTGCCCGGCCGCCAGCGCCTTGCGATAAAAGGCGTTCGATTCCTCGGCGGTGGAAAAACCGGCATATTGCCGGATCGTCCAGGGCCGGCCGGCATACATCGTGGCGCGCACCCCGCGGGTGAAGGGTGCCTGCCCCGGCACCCCGCCCAGATGCGCCAGCCCCGCCAGATCGGCCTCGGTATAGAGCGGCTTGACGGGAATACCCTCCAGCGTCTGCCAGGTCAGGCTGTCCGGGTCGCGGCCCTTGAGTTCCTTCTCGGCCAGAGCGCGCCAGGCGGCAAGGGGATCGGGCTTTTGCGTCATGGCTGGTTCCTTTGTCTCAGGCGGCGCGGCGATCTTGCCGCAGCCAATTGTTCGTCACGGCTGGTGTTTTGTGTCGCGGGCTGCCTATATCTGTAGCAACGGAAGGACCGATGACGCCGATGATGAAACCGATCCTGCTTGCCTCACCGCTGCTCGCAGCGCTTTTGCTGACCGCCGCAATGCCGGCCGCACCCGCGCTTGCCCAGCAAGCCGCGGAAACCGATGCCGAGCCAGAAAACGGCGCCCCCGCCCCGGACCAGGCGGAAGCCGAGGAAAGCGCCCTGCCCGAGGGGCTGCGCATTCTGGATGCCGCCGGGGTCGATCCCGATGATTTCCTTTGGGAATGGCGCATTCTGGCGGTCATGGCCGATACCCCGAACGACCCGGCCTTCCTGCGCCAGATGCGCGAGATCGAGGAGCGCCAGGGCGATCTCTTTGAGCGCGATGTGGTGGTGCTGGTGGACAGCAGCCGCAATTCCGGCAGCATCCTGCGCCAGCGGTTGCGCCCGCGCGGCTTCATGCTGGCGATCATCGACAAGGATGGCGAGGTCAAGCAGCGCCGCCCGGCGCCGCGCGATGTGCGCGAGCTCAATGCCGTGATCGACCGTTTCCCACTGCGCCGGCAGGAGATTCTGGAGCGGCTGCCCTCGGGGCGGTAGGGGCAGCGGCGCGCCTCTGCTGCCCGAGGGCTGCGTATCTTCGGCAAGTTGAAGGGGCGGCGCGGCGCCATCCTATTCGAACTCCATGATCACATCATCGACGGCGAGGCTGCCGCCGACATCGGCGTTGATCTTCTTGACAGTGCCGCGACGCTCGGCGCGCAAGATGTTTTCCATCTTCATCGCCTCGACGGTGCAGAGCGCCTGGCCCTCGAAAACCTCGTCACCCTCGGCGACCGAGAGCTTCACCATCAGCCCCGGCATCGGGCAGAGCAGCAGTTTCGATGTGTCCGGCGGCAGCTTTTCCGGCATCAACGCGGCCAGTTCGGCCTGGCGCAGGGTGCGGATATGGGCCTTGAGATCGGCGCCGCGCAGCCGCAGCCGGTAGCCGCCGGTGATGCGCGCCACTTTCAGCACCAGCGGCATGCCATCGACCATCAGCCGCGCCAACGGCTGGCCCGGCACCCAGTCGGATTCGACACGCAGGCTGCCGCCCTCGGTGAAATCGACCGTGGCCCCGGCGCGATCGGCCCGGATGCGCAGCGCGAATTGCCGGCCCTGCAGGCTGACCACCCAGTCATCGCCGACCTTGCGCTCGTGGTTGTCCATGCGGCCGGAGACCCGGGTGCGGCGGATCTCGGCCACCCGGTTCATCGCCGCCGCCGCCGCCGCGACCCGGCGCAGAACCGGCTCCTCAAGGGCGACGCCTTGGAAACCCTCGGGATATTCCTCGGCGATGAAGGCGGTGGTGATCTCGCCGGCGACAAATTTGGGATGTTCCATCACCGCCGAGCAGAAGGGCAGGTTATGGCCGATCCCCTCGACCTCGAACGTATCGAGCGCCAGGCGCATTTCCTCGATCGCATGGGAGCGGGTCGGCGCCCAGGTGCAGAGCTTGGCGATCATCGGGTCGTAATACATGCTGATCTCGCCGCCCTCATAGACGCCGGTATCGTTGCGCACCACGCCGCCGGTCGGGCTGGGGCCCTCGGCGGGCGGGCGGTAGCGGGTCAGGCGACCGATCGAGGGCAGGAAGTTGCGGTAGGGGTCTTCGGCATAGAGCCGGCTTTCCATCGCCCAGCCCTTGATCTTGAGGTCTTCCTGGGTGAAGGGCAGCTTCTCACCTGCCGCGACACGGATCATCTGCTCGACCAGATCGAGGCCGGTGATCAGCTCGGTCACCGGGTGTTCGACCTGCAAACGCGTATTCATTTCAAGGAAGTAGAAGTTGCGCGCGCCATCGACGATGAATTCGACGGTGCCGGCGCTGGTATAGCCCACGGCGCGGGCCAGCGCGACCGCCTGTTCGCCCATCGCCTTGCGGGTGACCTCATCGAGGAAGGGGCTGGGAGCCTCTTCGATCACCTTCTGGTTGCGGCGCTGGATCGAGCATTCACGCTCGAACAGATAGGTGTAATTGCCATGGGCATCGGCCAGCACCTGGATCTCGATATGGCGCGGCTGGGTGACGAATTTCTCGATGAAGATGCGGTCATCGCCGAAGCTGCTGGCGGCCTCGTTCTTCGACGACTGGAACCCCTCGCGCGCCTCCTCGTCACTCCAGGCGATGCGCATGCCCTTGCCACCGCCGCCGGCGCTGGCCTTGATCATCACCGGATAGCCGATCTGCTGGCTGATGGTCACCGCCTCCTCGGCATCGGCGATCAGGCCCATATAGCCCGGCACAGTGTTGACGCCGGCTTCGGCGGCGATCTTCTTCGAGGTGATCTTGTCGCCCATCGCCTCGATCGCCTTCGAAGGCGGGCCGATGAAGGCCACGCCCGCAGCCTCAAGAGCGGCGGCGAAGTTCATGTTTTCAGACAGAAACCCATAGCCCGGATGCACGGCTTCGGCGCCGGTCTGGCGGATCGCCTCCATGATCTTGTCGATAACGATATAGGATTGGTTGGCCGGCGGCGGGCCGATATGCACCGCCTCGTCGGCCATACGCACATGCAGCGCGTTGCGGTCGGCGTCGGAATAGACCGCCACCGTCTGGATACCCAGCTTGCGCGCCGTCTTGATGACCCGGCAGGCGATTTCACCGCGATTGGCGATCAGGATCTTCTTGAACATTCTCACTCCCCCAGCCCGGTGCCGGCTGCCCGGGCCCCAAAGAAAAACGCCGCCCGCGCCCCGAAGGGCGCAGACGGCGCATGGTCTGCCGAATTCAGTGCCGCGTCAGCGGCGGCAGCGGTGCGGATAGGCCTGACAGAACAGCACGTTGCCGCCAGCGCCGACCGCCGCACCGACGATCGGGTCGCCCCCGACAGCCGCCGAGCCGACAGCGCCGGCGCCGGCGCCGAACAGCGCCTGTTCACCGGGGTTGTTTCCGCAGGCCGCGAGCGCTGCCACGGCCGCGAGAGCCAGAGCGAGTTTTTTGGACATGGATACCTGAACTCCTGAGTTGATAGGGCGATAGAACGCGCCAGCCGGGTGCCGGTTCCCCCGCGACCGCTCCTGCCGGTGCGCTGAAAAAAGCGCATCGGGCGCCGAAGCGCCAATGACGAATAAGTGAATGTGCAAGGGATTGCCGATGCGAGCGCGGGGCGGTTCATGCCTCGTCCTCGTCGAAATCGTCCCAGTCGGCATCATCGTCATCTTCGGGGTCGGCGAAAACCTCGGGGAAGCTGGCCCGCGCCACCGGCAGGTTGATGCGCAGGAGCGCCTCGTAACTACGCGGATCGAAAGGGGTTTCGGCCGGCACCACTTCGCGGCCGAAGAGCCAGGAAAGCCGCCCGGCATCAAGATTGCCGCGCTCGAAAGGCTCTTCGCCGAAATGCGCCCAGAGCGCCGCCATGAAGCCGGTATCGGCCCGCCGGTCAGCGGGGCGACGGTCGGCGAAACGCTTGCGCTCGATGAGCGGCGTAGCGCCTTCCTTGGCATTGGCGCGCCGGATGGTGAACTGGAAATCGGTGCCCGGCAGCCGCCCGGGAAAGCCGCGATGCTTCAGCATGGCGCACCTCGCACCACTGCCGGCCGCTGGGCTGACGACGCAACAAGGAGCGGGGCAGCGTGCCGCCCCGCCCGAAGGCTATTGGCCTGCGCTGCGCGCTTAGCGGTACTTGGTGGTCGCGGGCTCGACGTAGATCGGCTGAACCGGCTCGACGATGGTGAATTCTTCCTGGCGGTTGTTCTGGCAACCGGCCAGAATGGCCAGGCTGAACGTCGCCACGAGGGCTGCGGTAAGGGTCTTGGACATAGAGGTCTCCTGCTCTCTTCGCTCCCCGGTCGGCCCTTCTCGGTGATCCGCCGGACTGTTGTTGTCGCGCAAGCCGCAACGGCCACGCCGGCTTGGACCTTAGCCGATTTGCCGGCCATATGCCAGTTTTTCTGCATGATTGCGCCGCCCCGGCGAGCGCCATGTGGCGCACCGGCATCATCGGTACCGGGCCGCGCCGGCAGACGGACAAGATATTGTGATTGCATCAATATGCGCTCCATATGCAGTTGTCGCCCTCAGCCTCGAACCCTTCGAAGAACTGCGTCACGCCCGGGTCGGAGGCGCCGAAAGGGCTGGGTGCGCTGGCCACCGACAGCACCAGCGCCCGCGCCTCGGGATGGGCGGCGCTCAGAACCGGCAGGGCAAATTCGCTGCACAGGGCCTCCAGATCTTCGAGGAGCGCATCGGGATTGAAGCCTGGCACGCCCACGTCTTCGGCGACGAAGCGGAAGCGCGCGGTGGCCAGATCGGCGTCGTAAAGCACCTCATGCAGCGCCACTTCCAGCCCCGAGGGCAGCACCAGCCGCTCCTCCTGCGCCGCCGCGGGCAGGAAGGCAAGGCCGAAAACAAGGGCAAGCAGGCGCAGCATGGGCGGGCTCAAAGCGGGATGTTGTCGTGCTTCTTCCAGGGATTGGAGAGCTTCTTGTTGCGCAGCGAGGCAAAGGCCCGGCAGACCCGGCGCCGCGTGGAATGCGGCATGATCACCTCGTCGATGAAGCCCTTTTCTGCGGCGACGAAGGGGTTTGCGAAGCGATCTTCATAATCCCTGGTGCGCGCGGCGATCTTTTCGGCATCGCCCAGCTCGCTGCGATAAAGGATCTCCACCGCGCCCTTGGCCCCCATCACCGCGATCTCGGCGGTGGGCCAGGCATAGTTGAAATCACCCCGCAGATGCTTCGAGGCCATCACGTCATAGGCCCCGCCATAGGCCTTGCGGGTGATCACCGTCACCTTCGGCACCGTCGCCTCGCCATAGGCAAAGAGCAGCTTCGCGCCATGCTTGATGACGCCGCCATATTCCTGCCCGGTGCCCGGCAGGAAGCCCGGCACATCGACGAAGGTCAGGATCGGGATCTCGAACGCATCGCAGAACCGCACGAAACGCGCCGCCTTGCGCGAGCTGTCGATATCCAGGCAGCCGGCCAGCACCATCGGCTGATTGGCCACCACCCCCACCGTGCGCCCTTCCAGCCGGATGAAACCGGTGATGATGTTCTTGGCGTAATCGGCCTGAATCTCGTAGAAATCCCCCTCATCGGCGGTTTTCAGGATCAGTTCCTTCATGTCATAGGGCGTATTCGGATTGTCCGGGATCAGCGTATCGAGGCTGTGCTCGATGCGGCCGGGATCATCGAAGAAGGGCCGCACCGGGGGCTTTTCACGGTTGTTGAGCGGCAGGAAATCGACCAGCCGACGCACCTCGATCAGCGCCTCCACATCGTTTTCGAACGCACCATCGGCGACCGAGCTCTTGCGGGTATGGGTCGATGCCCCGCCCAGTTCCTCGGCGGTGACGATCTCGTTGGTGACGGTCTTCACCACATCGGGGCCGGTGACGAACATGTAGGAGCTGTCGCGCACCATGAAGATGAAATCGGTCATCGCCGGCGAATAGACCGCGCCGCCCGCGCAGGGCCCCATGATCACCGAGATCTGCGGCACCACGCCCGAGGCCATGATATTGCGCTGGAACACATCGGCATAGCCCGCCAGGCTGGCCACGCCTTCCTGGATGCGCGCGCCGCCGGAATCATTGAGCCCGATCACCGGCGCGCCGTTCTGGATCGCCATGTCCATGATCTTGCAGATCTTCTGCGCATGGGTTTCCGAGAGCGAGCCGCCGAAGACGGTGAAATCCTGACTGAAGACATAGACCATGCGGCCGTTGACCGTGCCCCATCCGGTGACCACCCCATCGCCCGAGGGGCGCTCCGCCTGCATGCCGAAATCGGTGCAGCGGTGGGCCACGAACATGTCGAATTCCTCGAACGAGCCCTCATCGAGCAGCAGTTCCACCCGCTCGCGCGCGGTCAGCTTGCCCTTGGCGTGCTGAGCGTCGATGCGCCGCTGCCCACCACCGAGCCGAGCGGTCTGACGGCGGGTTTCAAGTTCGTTGAGAATGTCCTTCATGGCGCCCCTCCTCGGATCTGGCGTCAAAATAGAGAGGCACCGCCGGCGAGGAAAGCGAAATCCAGAAAATTTGCAAATTCATCTGCAAGGCAGCGCCGCTAATTGCAAATCAGCGAAGGCGGTCGCGAGGGTCAGAAATCGACGCCGCTTTGCTCAAAGATGCGATCCGGCCGCGCCAAACGCTGCGCGACGTCGGAAAACGAGCTCCAGGAACTGCCCAGCAGCCGGGGCGCGGCGGTCAGCAGCAGCAGGTCGGCCAGCGCATATTGCAGCTGCACCGCCGAGCGGTCGAACTGCGCGCGCGGCAGCCAGCGCAGCCGCGCACCGAAACGGGCGGCGAAATCGGCATAGGTCTGCTCATGATCGGCAGCCAGAAAGATGGTCTGCGCCAGCCCCTCGGCCTCCAGCGCCTCCAGCCGGGCGAGAAAGAACCGCGGGTGGCTGCGCGCGCGCCACTCGGCCAGTTCCCGGTGGCGCTCCTCGGGCCAGTTCTGCGGCGCTTCGTGGCTCAGATGGTCAAACCCCGGCCCAGTCGCCATGCGGATATGCACCGCCACCTGGCTAGGATGCGGCACCGAAGCCACCAGCTCGCGCACCGGCGCGGCGGGGCGCAGGGCACGCAGGAACAGCTGTTCGTCCTCATGGCGGCGATGCGGGCTGTTGAGCGTATAGGCCGAGCGCACATAGACATCGCCCGCCACCGCGCCATCGGGCAGAATCGGGGCCTGAAAACAGGCGCCGGGCTCTATCTCCATATAGTTGTATTCCAGCGCCGCGGCGGCGCGCAGATCATCGGCACCCGCATCCTCGATCACCGGGCCGGTATAGTCGAGCAGATCGCCAATGCGCGCCTCGCAGTGATGATCCGGGCGCCAGATCACCACCAGCTCGCGCCCGGTCCGCCCGGCGATGGCTGCCGCCGAGGCCATGGCGCGCAGCCGATTGCAAAGCCCGTGCTGCGCATCGATGTATAGTCGGGGACGGCGCAGCAGATGCCAGGGCCCGGCGGGGGGGCGCACGGCTGGCTTGGCATTTGCAAGCGTCGGATCGGGTGGGGCGTGGTCCTGCATCGCGGCGCATTCTGCCCATGTTCAAGCGCAGGCGGCAAGCCCTGGCGCGCCGTTTGCGCGCCGGCGCCGAGCAACCGGCGGCGCGGCCACGAATCGCTGCGCAGGCAAAGCGCGCGGCCGCACCACTCACCTGCCGATTGCTTCACCAGCTTCGCATAATGGTTAGGCAGTTGGCGCGGGAACGGAAACACTCCGGGCCGGCGCAACCTGCCCTGAGGCAAAGCGCACTAGCCGCGCATGCCCCGGGTTTCATGTCACAATTTGCAGATTTTCAGTTTCAAGGATGACATGAGCCAAAGGTAAACAAGGCATAACTGTTCAGGCATGCAGGACAATTTCGCGGCTTCAGCAATTCTTAAGTCCCAGAGGGAACAATCTGAGCAAGACAAGGCAATGCAGCCACGCTCAAGGACTGGAGCACCCCATGACGAGCACGCGCAAGAACACCCCGATCGATATGGAAGCCCGCCTCGGCTTTCTGGAAATCGACAGCGCCACGCAACAGCGGCTGCGCAAGATCGCTCCCAGGATCGGCGCCAGCATGGGGCCGGCACTGGCAGATTTCTACACCAAGGTGGCGCAGACCCCGGCGCTGAGCCATTATTTCAACAACGAAGCGCGCATGCTGAGCGCCAAGGCCCGGCAGGAATCGCACTGGAAGCGCATCGCCGAGGCCGATTTCGGCCCCGAATATGCCGAGGCCGTGCGCCGGATCGGCAGCGTTCATGCCGATATCGGGCTGGAGCCGCGCTGGTATATCGGCGGCTACGGGCTGGTGCTGGACCGGGTTCTGCGCGCGCTGATCACCGAGCGCCGCACCCTGGGCGCGGCCGGGCGCGAGGCTCTGGGTCAGGATGTATCGGCGGTGACACGCGCGGCGCTGCTCGATATCGATCTGTCGATCTCGATCTATCTGGACAAGCTCGATGAAGCCCGCGAGCGCGCCGAAGCGGCGCAGCGTCAGGCCTTTGAATCGATCGCCGATGCGCTGGGCCAGCTGGCCGAGGGCAATCTGGGCACCCGCATCGACCCGGAGCTTTCCCGACAGACCCGCTACAATGAAACCATGGACAGCCTGGGCGAGATCATCGCCGCGGTGCGCAAGGCGGCGCAATCCATCGGCCATGGCTCGGGCGAGATCTCGGCGGCCTCGGACGAACTGGCACGGCGCACCGAACAACAGGCCGCCAGCCTGGAGCAGACCGCCGCCTCGCTCGATCAGCTGACAACCGCTGTGCAAAGTTCGGCTACCCGCGCCAGCGATGCCGAGAAGATGGCCACCCGGGCCCGCGACGTGGCCGAAAAGGGCAGCCAGATCATGGAAGAAACCCGTGATGCCATGGGGCAGGTGTCATCCGGCGCCGGCGAGATGGGCCAGATCATCGGCGTCATCAACGAGATCGCCTTTCAGACCAACCTGCTGGCGCTCAATGCCGGGGTCGAGGCCGCCCGCGCCGGCGAGGCAGGCCGCGGCTTTGCGGTGGTCGCCGCCGAGGTGCGCGCCCTGGCCCAACGCTCGGCCGAGGCCGCGCGCACCATCCAGACGCTGATCGACCGCAGCACCGAGCAGACGCGGCGCGGCGCCGATCTGGTGGGGGCAACCCATGTCGCGCTGGGCGAGATCGTCGATGTGTTCAAGGAGATCAACGCCGCGGTCATCGATATGGCGAAATCGGCCCAGACCCAGGCCAACAGCATCGCCGAGATCAATACCGCCGTGCGCTATCTTGATGACATGACACAGCAAAACGCTGCCATGGTCGAAGAGGCCAGCGCCACCAGTTCGACCCTCAATACCGAGGCCCAGACGCTGGCACAGCTGGTCAGCCGCTTCTCGGGCCTGCAGGAGCCCGCAGCCGCCCCGCAGCTGCGCCGGGCGGTCTGAGCCCCGCGAAGGGGCGCCTCAACCCCCGGCCGGCGGCGTGAAGACATGTCGCCCGCCCTGCCCCGCCGCCTCGGCGATGGCGTGGATGATGCGCTCGATCCCCACCCCCTGGGCGAAATCGGGCCAGGCGCGCGACCGGCCAGCGATGGTTTCGATCAGTTCGAAAGCCTCGATGATCTTGAGGTCATTGAAGCCGATCTGATGCCCCGGCGCCGGGCAGAACTGGCCATAGGGCGGATGCGCCGGGCCGGTCAGGATGGTCGTGAAACCCTGCCGGGCCTCGGGGCCCTCAGCGCGGTAGAGCTGCAATTCGTTCATCCGCTCCTGCTGGAAACAGAGCATGCCTGCGGTGCCGTGCACCTCCCAGTCCAGCCGGCTCTTGCGCCCCCAGGCGCTGCGCGAGGTGCCGATAACCCCCTGCGCGCCCGAGGCAAAGCGCAGCACGGCGCTGGCGGTATCCTCGTTCTCGACCGGCGCCTCGCCGCCGCCGGGCAGCGGGCGGTGTCGGTGGATGATCTGGCTGTCGGCGATCAGGCTCTCAACCGGCCCCATCAACCCCAGCATCACCGAAACCAGATGGCAGCCCAGATCGCCCAGCGCGCCCAACCCGGCCTGTGCCTTGGTGGCGCGCCAGCTCCATTCCAGCGCCGGATCGGCCTGATAATCCTCATCGACCCAGCCGCGGAAATGCACCACCCGCCCGATTGCGCCTTGGGCGATCAATGTGCGGGCATGGGCATAGGCCGGGTTGCGGATGTAATTATAGCCTAGCAGCGTCACCCGCCCCGAACGACGCGCCGCTTCGGCCATTTCCTGCGCATCCGCCAGGGTCAGCGCCATCGGCTTTCGCACCAGACATGCTTGCCCGCCGCCAGTGCCGCCAGCGCCATCTCGCGGTGCAGCCCGTTGGGTGCGGTGATCGACACCACATCCACCGCCGGAACGCTCACCGCGGCGCGCCAGTCCGAGGTCGCGCGCCGGAAGCCGAACTGCCGCGCCATCGCCTCGGCCCGCTCGCGGGGAGTGTCGCACAGGATCTCCAGCCGCACGGCGTCGGTGCCGCCCATCACCCGGTGCGCATTCGCCCAGGCCAGCGCATGCGCCTTGCCCATGAAGCCACTGCCGATCAGCGCAACGCCCAGTTCGCTCATGTCACTCAGACCTTGATGTGGAATATTCATTCGGTTTATGCTTCAACTCGGAACATCTTGTCAATGCAAGGCGGAACATGTCATCAGCCCCGGCCACGCCGATAGAATTCTCGGAACGGTTGCTTCAACTTTCAGAGGGGCTGCCACCGCGGTTGCGTCAATGCGGCGAGCATATCGCCGCCAATCTGGACAGCATCGCTGTCTCTACCGTGGCCGGGATCGCCCAGCGCGCCGATGTGCCGCCCTCGGCGGTGATGCGTTTCGCCCAGGCCATGGGCTTCACCGGCTATTCGGACATGCAGCGCATGTTCCGCGCCGCCTATACGACCCCGCCGCCCGACTATGAGAGCCGGCTGAAAGCGCTGAAACTGGCCGGCACCGACAGCCCGGCGGCGCTGCTGGCCGAGTTCATTGAATCGGGGCGCCGCTCACTGGGCAATCTGGCCGCCACCATCGACCCGAGGGCGCTGGATGCTGCGGTTCAGAAGCTGTCGAACGCGCGGGTGGTGCATCTGATCGGGTTGCGGCGCTCGTTTCCGGTGGCGGCCTATCTGGCCTATACATTCGAGAAGATGGGCATTGCCGCGGTGCTGCATGACGGGATCGGCAAGCTGAACCCGACCGCGCTGATCCAGCCCGAGGATGCCGTGCTGGCCATCACCTTCCGGCCCTATAGCGATGAAACCATTCAGCTTTCGCAGATCGCGCGGGACAAGGGCGCCGATCTGATCGCCATCACCGATGCCGGGCTGGGCCCGATGCGCCGGCTTGGCGCGATCACGCTGGAGGTGTCGGAAAGCAGCTTCGGCGCCTTCCGCCCGCTTGCCGCCACCATGACCCTGGCCATTGCACTGTCGGTGGCGCTGGGGGCGGCGCTGGGCGGATCGGGTGAAACAGAATAGAATATTTCATTCATTGACTGAAACTTTGGAATGCCATCAACATCGCCGCAACGCGCCGACTCGGTTGTCGGAACCCGGCATCCAGGGCGCGTTGGCACGGCTCCGCACCCGCACCGGCCCTGCCACCGACGAGGAGCGGTGAGCAGCCAGCCGGCGCAGGCGCAACTTGATACACTCGGGCACAGGCCCGCTTCCGGGAGGAGACCTATGAAGAAGAAACTTGCCGCTTCGCTCATCGCGCTGACCATGATGAGCACCTCGGCGCTGGCGCAGAACATCATCGTTGTCTCGCATGGCCAGGCCAATGATCCGTTCTGGTCGGTGGTCAAGAACGGCGTCGATCTGGCCGCCGCCCATACCGGCGCCACGGTCAGCTACCGCGCGCCCGAGACCTTCGACATGGTGGCGATGGCGCAGCTGATCGACGCCGCCGTCAATCAGGAGCCCGACGGGCTGGTGGTTTCGATCCCCGATGCCGATGCCCTGGGCACCGCCATCCGCCGCGCGGTCGAGGCCGGTATTCCGGTGATCTCGATGAATTCGGGCGCCGATGTCGCGGCCGAACTGGGCGTGCTGCTGCATGTCGGGCAGTCGGAATATGACGCCGGGCGCATCGCCGGGGCACGGCTGGCGGCGATGGGCGGCACCACCGGGCTCTGCGTGAACCAGGAAGTGGGCAATGTCTCGCTCGATCAGCGCTGTGCGGGCTTTGCCGAGGGCTTCGGCGATGTGACCGTGCTGCCGACCTCGAACGATCCGGCCGATGTGCGTGCCCGGGTGCGTGCGGCAATCGATGCCAACCCCGATATCGACACGGTTCTCGCACTTGGCGCGGCGACGGCCGGCGAGCCGGCAGTGGCGGCGGTGCAGGAGGCCGGGCGCGGCGACGAGATCGCGGTGGCGACCTTCGACATGTCGGCGGGCTTTCTGGAAGCGGTCGATGCCGGGCGCGCGGCCTTTGCCATCGACCAGCAGCAATTCCTGCAGGGCTATCTGCCGGTGACCTTCCTGGCGCTGCATGCCAGCTACGGGCTGATGCCGGGCGGCGATGTGCCCTCGGGCCCCAATCTGGTGGACCAGGGCAGCGCCGCGCTGGTTGTGGAGCTGTCGGCGCGCGGCATCCGCTGAGCGCTACACGCGGGGGCGGCGGGCCTGCCCTCGCGTGCTTTCGACCCGGCGGGGGCCGGGACGTCTTCGAGGAGGGAACCATGGATCGACCGAATGCCGGAGCGGGCGACGAGCGCCTGCGCGATATCTCCTTCGCGGCCAAGCTGCTCAAGCGGCCTGAACTGGGGGCTGTGGCCGGGCTTCTGCTAGTGACGATCTTTTTCGTTTTCACCGCCGATCCGGCGATGTTCAGCCTGGCCGGCGTGATCAATTTCATGACCCCGGCGGCGCAGCTCGGCATTCTGGCGCTGGGCGCGGCACTGCTGATGATCGGCGGCGAGTTCGATCTGTCGGTGGGTTCGATGGTGGCCTTCGCCGGGCTGATCTTCGGGGTTGCGCTGACGGTACTGGCGCTGCCCCTGATCCTGGCCATTCCGCTGACCTTCGCGGTGGCGGCGATGATGGGCATGGTGAATGCCCAGATCGTGCTGCGCACCGCGCTGCCCAGTTTCATCGTCACGCTGGCCTTCCTGTTCATCCTGCGCGGCCTGTCGCTGGTCGGGCTGAAATGGGCCACCGGCGGCTCGACGCAGCTGCGCGGCATCAATGATGTGGTGGCCGGCGACTGGCTGCTGCCGCTGTTCTCCGGGCGCGCCTTTCCCGGCCTGTTCCTGTGGCTGGCCGAAAAGGGCTGGATCGACACGTTCCGCAATGGCGCGCCGAAAGTGACCGGCATTCCGGTCGAGATCCTGTGGTTCTTCGCGCTGACCGCGGTCGCCACCTGGGTCTTGCTGCGCACTCCGGCCGGTAACTGGATCTTCGCCTCGGGCGGCGACAAGGTGGCGGCGCTCAATTCCGGCGTGCCGGTGCGCAAGGTCAAGATCGCGCTCTTCATGCTGACCGCCTGCTGCGCGGCGCTGGTGGCGATCATCACCGTGCTGGAGGCCGGCTCCACCGACGCGCGGCGCGGCTTCATGAAGGAATTCGAGGCGATCATCGCCGCGGTAATCGGCGGTGCGTTGCTGACGGGGGGCTATGGCTCGGCCATCGGGGCGTTCTTCGGTGCGATCATCTTCGGCATGGTGATGATCGGCCTGTCCTACACGCAGATCGATCAGGACTGGTATCAGGTCTTTCTGGGCTCGATGCTGCTGATCGCGGTGATCTTCAACAATGCCATCCGCAAGCGCGTGACGGGGGAGCGTTGAGATGTCGGGCATCATCCACGAACCGATCCTGGAACTGCGCGATATCGAAAAGCAGTTCGGCAATATCGTCGCGCTCTCGGGCGTCAGCTTCGATATCCGCCCCGGCGAATGCCATTGCCTGCTGGGCGATAACGGCGCCGGCAAATCGACCTTCATCAAGACCATGTCCGGCGTGCACAAGCCCAATCGCGGCGAGATCCGGCTGGGCGGGGCACCGGTGACATTCGACAGCCCGCGCGATGCCATGAGCGCCGGGATCGCCACGGTGTTTCAGGATCTGGCGATGATCCCGCTGATGTCGGTGACGCGCAATTTCTTCATGGGCCGCGAACCCACCAGGGGCTGGGGGCCGTTCAAGCGTTTCGATGTCGCCATGGCCAATGCCGTGACCATGGAGGAGATGCGCAAGATGGGCATCAACCTGCGCGAGCCCGATCAGGCGGTGGGCACGCTGTCGGGCGGCGAGCGGCAGACGGTGGCGATTGCGCGGGCGGTCTATTTCGGCGCCAGGGTGCTCATTCTGGACGAGCCGACCTCGGCGCTGGGCGTGCGCCAGACGGCGAATGTGCTGGCCACCATCGACCGGGTGCGCAAGCAGGGCGTGGGCGTGGTGTTCATCACCCATAACGTGCGCCATGCCATGGCGGTGGGCGACCGGTTCACCGTGCTCAACCGGGGCAAGACGCTGGGCACCAGCCAGCGCGGCCAGATCACGCCTGAGGAACTGCAGGATCTGATGGCCGGCGGGCAGGAAATGGTGGCGCTCGAAGGCAGCCTTGGCGGCACGGTCTGAGCCCAGGGAACGCAAGATGAGTGCCGACAGCCCCTTCCCGCTTGCCGCCTGCGCCGAGATGCTCTGGCCGCAAAAGCCCCTCGACTGGCGCGCCCGCGCGCTGGATGAGCGCGGCTTTGCCGTGGGCCTTTGGAACTGGGATCGCCTCGATCTGCCGGCATTGGAGGGCACGGGCGCGCGCTTTTCGATCATGAACGGCTATCTTGAGGGCAGGCTGGCCGATGCCGAGGGGGCGGCGCTGCTGCTTGGCTCGGCGCGGCAGGCGGCGGGCATCGGCAAGCGGCTGGGGGTCGGCGTGCTGAACCTGCATGGCACCGGGCTGGGCGCGGGCGGCATTCCGCTTGTGCAGACCGAACAGGCCAGCGGCGCGATGTGGCTTTGTGCGCGCGACACGCTGATGCGGCTGTGCGATCTGGCCGAGGAACTGGGCGTAGTCTTCGCGTTGGAAAACCTCAACCCGCTGGATCATCCGGGCTGCGCCTTCGGGGCGACGGCGGATGTGCTGGCGCTGGTTTCGGCCATCGACCGGCCGCAGTTGCGCATCAATCTGGACCTCTACCATACGCAGCTTGGCGAGGGCGATCTGATCCGCTGGTGCGCACGCTGCCAACCCTGGCTGGGCGAGGTGCAGGTGGCGGATAATCCGGGGCGCTGCGAACCCGGCACCGGCGAGATCAATTATGCCGCCGTGGCGCAGGCGCTGCACGCCGGCGGCTATCGCGGCCCGGTGGGGCTGGAAGCCTTTGCCGCCGGCGACGAGGACCGCGCGCTGGAAGCCTTTCGCGCGGCTTTCACCTTGAACCATTGAAACCATCCCGAACGGGCAGAAACAGGAATGAAGAACATGCTGAAAGTCGGACTTCTGGGTGCGGGGCGGATCGGGCAGGTGCATGCCGCAGCGATCCGGGCGCATGCGCAAAGCGCGCTGGTGGCGGTGTCGGATGTGCACGAACCGGCCGCCCGCGCTCTGGCCGAGGCGCATGGCGCCCGCGCTGCCAGCACCGCCGACATCCTGGCTGACCCCGGCATCGACGCGGTGCTGATCGCCACCTCGACCGATACCCATTCGCCGCTGATCGCGGCCGCTGTCGCCGCCGGCAAGGCGGTGCTTTGCGAAAAACCAGTGGATCTGAGCCTCGCGCGCGCCCGCGCCTGCGCCGAAACGGTGGGCGCGACGCCGGTGATGATCGGTTTCAACCGCCGGTTCGATCCGAATTTCGCCGCGCTCAAGACCGCGCTCGATGCCGGCGAGATCGGCAAGACCGAGCTTTTGTCGATCACATCCTTCGATCCCGCGCCGCCGCCGGTGTCCTATGTCAAGGTCTCGGGCGGGCTGTTTCGCGACATGATGATCCATGATTTCGACATGGCCAATTTCCTGATGGGCGCGGCGCCCGAAACCGTCATGGCGCGGGGCAGCGCGCTGGTTGATCCCGCCATCGGCGAGGCCGGCGATATCGATACCGCGGTGGTGGTGCTGACCTATGCCGATGGCCGGCTGGCGGTGATCAAGAATTCGCGCCGTGCCGCCTATGGCTATGACCAGCGCGTCGAGGTGCTGGGCGCCGAGGGGCTGTTGCAGGCCCAGAACGTGCCCGAGAATACGCTGGTCAAATCCGGTGCCGCCGGCGTTACTCATGCCAAACCGCTGTGGTTCTTCCTGGAGCGCTACATGCGCGCCTATGAGAGCGAATGGCACGCCTTCGTCGAGGCGGCGCAGGCCGGCAAGGGCTATCCGGTCGATCTGCACGACGGCATCCGCGCGCTGGCCATGGCCGAAGCGGCGGCGCGCTCGCTGGAAACCGGGGCGCCGGTGCGTCTGTCGGATGTCTGATCGCCGGGGGCAGCAGCAGGAGGAGCCGGTCATGCGAGCGCTGGATCTGATCACCATTGGCCGCTCGTCGGTGGATCTTTACGGGCTGCAGGTCGGCGGCCGGCTGGAGGATATGGGCAGTTTCGCCAAATATATCGGCGGCAGCCCCACCAATATCGCCTGCGGCACCGCGCGGCTGGGCCTGCGCTCGGCGGTGATCACCCGGGTTGGCGACGAGCATATGGGAAGGTTCATCCGCGAGCAGCTCGCCCGCGAGGGGGTGGATACGCGCGGCGTCATCACCGACCCCGAGCGGCTGACCGCGCTGGTAATCCTGGGCGTTCGCGATGAGGAACGCTTTCCGCTGATCTTCTATCGCGAGAATTGCGCCGATATGGCGCTGAGCGAGGACGATATCGACGAGGGTTTCATCGCCTCGGCCCGCGCGCTTCTGCCGACCGGCACGCATCTGAGCCATCCGCGCACCGAGGCGGCGGTGCTCAAGGCGCTGGCGCTGGCGCGCAAACATGGGGTGAAAACCGCGCTCGACATCGATTACCGCCCCAATCTCTGGGGGTTGGCCGGGCATGGGGCGGGCGAAAGCCGCTTCGTGGAAAGTGCCACTGTGACCGCCAAGTTGCAGGCGCATCTGCCGCTCTTCGATCTGATCGTCGGCACCGAAGAAGAGTTTCACATCGCCGGCGGCAGCACCGATACCATCGCCGCCCTGCGCGCGGTGCGGGCGGTCTCGGATGCGGTGCTGGTATGCAAGCGCGGCGCCGAGGGTGCGGTGGCTTTCGAGGGCGCGATCCCGGACAGTCTTGACGCCGGCCAGAGCGGGCCGGGCTTCGCCATCGAGGTGTTCAACGTGCTGGGCGCCGGCGACGGGTTCTTTTCCGGGCTGATGAAGGGCTGGCTCGATGGCGCCGACTGGCCGACGACGCTGAAATACGCCAATGCCTGCGGCGCGCTGGCGGTCTCGCGCCATGGCTGCACCCCGGCCTATCCCTCGCTGAGCGAGCTGGAGTTCTTTCTGGAGCGCGGCGTGACCCGGCCCGATCTGCGCCATGATACGGCGCTGGAGCAGGTGCATTGGTCCACCAACCGGGCGCGCAACCATGGGCCGGACTGGGCCGATTACCGCATCTTCGCCTTCGATCACCGCATGCAGCTTGAGGAAATGCCCGGCTATACGCCCGAGCGCGGCGCCGCCTTCAAGGAGCTTTGCCTGCAGGTTGCGCTGGCGGTGCAGGACGGGCGCGAGGGTTACGGCGTGCTTTGTGATGAGCGGATCGGGCGGCGGGCACTGCAGGCGGCTGCGGGCAGCGGGCTCTGGATCGGGCGGCCGGCGGAATGGCCCGGTTCACGGCCGCTGACCCTGGAGCCGGCGCTGGGCCCCGATTGCGGCGGCTTGCAGGACTGGGCGCGCGGCAATGTCGTCAAGGTGCTGTGCTTCTGCCATCCACAGGATGATGAAGGCCTCTGGGCCGAGCAGATCGCCACCGTCGAGCGACTGTTTCGCGCCGCGCGGCGGCAGGGGCTCGAATTTCTGCTGGAGGTGATCCCCTCGAAGGTCGGCGCGGTGGATGATCAGACCACTGCGCAGATCATCGCGCGATTCTACGCTGCCGGCATCTATCCCGACTGGTGGAAGCTCGAACCCCTGACCACCCGCGCCGCCTGGGCCCGGGCCATCGCCACGATCGAGGCGCATGATCCGCATACCCGTGGCATCGTGGTGCTGGGGCTCGATGCGCCCGAGGCCGAGCTGGCCGCCAGCTTTGCCACCGCCGCGGGTTTTGCTCAGGTCAAGGGTTTTGCCGTCGGGCGGACGATCTTTGCCGATGCCGCACGGCGCTGGCTGGCCGGTGCCTGTTCGGATGACGAGGCACGGGAAGAAATGCGCGCGCGCTATGCAAGGCTCTGCATGATCTGGGATGATGCGCGGGCACGGGCGGCGGCGTGAAAGGGAATTGGGGGCGGATATGGGCAAGACGGTTCGGTTGACAGCGGCGCAGGCCATGGTGCGCTGGCTCTCGGTGCAGATGACCGAGAGCGGCGAGCGTTTCATCGAGGGCGCCTGGGCGATCTTCGGCCATGGCAATGTCGCCGGGCTGGGCGAGGCCCTGCACGGGATCGGCGAAGCGCTCCCCACCTGGCGCGGCCAGAACGAGCAGACCATGGCCCATGCCGCCATTGCCTATGCCAAGCAGTTGCAGCGCCGCCGGGCGATGATGGTGACCTCCTCCATCGGGCCGGGGGCGACGAATATGGTCACGGCCGCCGCGCTGGCGCATATCAACCGGCTGCCGGTGCTCTTTGTGCCGGGCGATGTCTTCGCCGGGCGCGGCCCCGATCCGGTGTTGCAGCAGATCGAGGATTTCACCGACGGCACGGTCAGCGCCAATGACGCCTTCCGCCCGGTGGTGCGCTACTTCGACCGCATCACGCGCCCTGAACAATTGCTGACCGCCCTGCCTCGCGCGCTCAGGGTGATGACCGATCCGGCCGATTGCGGGCCGGTCTGTCTGGCGTTTTGTCAGGATGTGCAGGCCGAGGCCTTCGACTGGCCGGAAAGCTTCTTCGCGCCGCGCATCTGGCGCCTGCGCCGTCAGCCGCCCGATGCGGTGGAACTGGCGCGGGTGCGCGATCTGGTGCTGGCCGCGAAACGCCCGGTGATCATCGCCGGCGGCGGCGTGCATTATGCCGATGCCTGCGACACGCTGGCCCGTTTTGCCGCCGCCCATGGCATTGCGGTGGTGGAAACCCAGGCCGGCAAATCGGCCCTACCCTGGGACCATCCGTGGAATTTCGGCCCGGTGGGCGTCACCGGCGCCGAATGCGCCAACCATCTTTGCGCCGAAGCCGATCTGGTGCTGGGCGTCGGCACCCGGTTTCAGGATTTCACCACCGGTTCCTGGGGGCTGTTTCGCAACCCGCAATGCCGGCTGATCTCGGTCAATGTGGCGGCGTATGATGCGATGAAACACGGCGCCGAGCCGCTTTGCGCCGATGCAAGGCTGGCGCTGGAGGCGCTTTCGGTATCGCTCAGGGGGCACCGCGCCCCGCCGCCGCCCGAGGGGCTGAAAGCCGCGTGGTTCGCCCAGGTCGATCCGCTGACCGACGCCCCGGCCGAATCTGAGGTCAATGCCCTGCCCAGCGATCAGCAGGTCATCGGCGCCGTCCAGCGCGCGGCCCATGCCGACAGCGTGGTGATGTGCGCCGCCGGCACCATGCCGGGCGAGTTGCACAAGCTGTGGAAAGCCCCGCGCCCGGGCGGCTATCACATGGAATACGGCTTCAGCTGCATGGGATATGAGGTGGCGGGCGCGCTGGGCATCAAGCTGGCCGAACCCGAGCGCGACGTCATCTGCATGGTCGGCGATGGCAGCTACATGATGGCCAATTCCGAACTGGCCACCGCCGCCATGATGGGCGTGGCCTTCACCGTGGTGATTACCGACAATCGCGGCTATGGCTGCATCAACCGGCTGCAAATGGGCACCGGCGGGGCCGAGTTCAACAATCTCTATGCCCATGCCCGTATTGCCGAGCCGCCGCGCATCGACTTTGCCGCCCATGCCGCCAGCATGGGGGCCGAGGCGGTGAAGGTCGCCAGCATCGCCGAACTTGAGGCGGCGCTGGCGGCGCGTGAAGGCACGCGCGGCCCCTATGTCATCGTCATCGACACCGACCCCTACCCTTCCACGCCGCATGGCGGGCATTGGTGGGATGTGGCGGTGCCCGAGGTCAGCCCCCGGGCCGAGGTCCGTGCGGCGCGCGAAACCTATGAAACCAGGCTGAAAGCCAGACTGAGAGAGCATCGATGATCCTGTTCGGCACCAATCCCATCGCCTGGGCCAATGACGATGACCAGAGCATCGGCGCGGATATCCCGACCGAGCGCATCCTGCACGAGGCCGGCACGCTGATCGGGTTCGATGGCATCGAGAACGGCCATCGCTGGCCCGAGGAGCCCGAGGCGCTGCGCGTGCTTCTGGCCGCGCATGGGCTCAGGTTCATCTCCGGCTGGTATTCGACGCATCTGCTGACCCGCTCCGTCGAGGACGAGATCGCCGCCTGTCAGCCGCATCTGGCCCGGCTCAAGCATAATGGCTGCAAGGTGATGATCACCTGCGAGACCTCGAACGCCATTCACGGTCGGGCCATCGCGCTGGCCCGGCGCCCCCGGCTGAGCGGTGATGCGATGGCGGCTTTCGGCGCGAAGCTTGAGGCTTTCGCCACCTATCTGGCCGGTCAGGGCATCGCGCTGGCCTATCACCACCATATGGGCACGATCATCGAAACGCCCGAGGAGATCGACGCGCTGATGCAGGCCACCGGCCCGCAGGTGCGGCTGCTTTTCGATGCCGGGCATTGCTATTTCGGTGGCGGCGACCCCGAGGCCGTGCTGCGCCGCCATATCGCAAGGGTGGCGCATTTCCACGCCAAGAACGTGCGCCCGGCGGTGAAGGCACGGGTTGAAGCCGAGGGGATGTCCTTTCTGGACGGGGTGCGCGCCGGGGTCTTCACCGTGCCCGGCGATCAAGAGGGCGCGGTGGATTTCGAGCCGCTGCTGGCGCTGCTGGCCGCGCAGGGTTATGAGGGCTGGATCGTCATCGAGGCCGAGCAAGACCCGGCGCTGCGCAATCCGCTGCTTTATCAGACGCTTGGCCTGCATACGCTCAAGCGCCTCGCCGCAAGGACCGGGCTTATCAGCCCCCGCTGATGGCCCGCGGACCAACCGAAGGAGAGCGCCATGTCCCCGCTTCTGCGCAAACCCGCCGGCACCAGCGGTCTGGTGCATGATCTCACGCCACAAAGCGCCGGCTGGCGGCATGTCGGTTTTCAGCTGCACCGGCTGACCCCCGGCATGACGGCTGCCGGCGCCACCGGCGGCATGGAGGCCATTCTGGTCATGGTCGAGGGCCATGCGCGCATCACCGCCGCCGGGCAGGACTGGGGCCTGATGGGCGACCGGCTGGATGTGTTCGAAAGAACCCCGCCGCATTGCCTTTATATCCCGCCGGGGCAGGACTGGCAGGCCCGGGCCGAGACCGATTGCACCATCGCGCTCTGTCTGGCACCGGGTAAGGGCAACCACCCGGCGCGGCCGCTGGGGCCCGGGGGCATCGTGCTGACGCAGCGCGGCGAGGGCAGCAATACCCGCTGGATCAACAATATCGCCATGGAGGATGCCGATGTCGCCGACAGCCTGCTGGTGACCGAGGTATTCACCCCGGCGGGCAACTGGTCCAGTTATCCCAGCCACCGCCATGACGAGGATGACTTTCCCCGCATCACCTATCTGGAGGAAACCTATTATCACCGGCTCAACCCGGCGCAGGGTTTCGCCGTGCAGCGGGTCTATACCGAGGATGGCACGCTGGACGAGACCATGGCGGTGAAGAACCACGATCTGGTGCTGGTGCCGCGCGGCCATCACCCCTGCGCCGCACCGCATGGCTACGAGCTTTATTACCTCAACGTCATGGCCGGCCCGTTGCGCAAATGGCGTTTTGTCGCCGATCCGGACCATGCCTGGCTGATGTAGCCTCAGGCGTCGCGGTCGGGCGGTCTGGCGTTGAACAGCCGCGCGGCGATCGGTGCGCCGGTGATCACCAGCAGAAGCCGCGCCAGATGGTGAATGACGATGAAGCCCAGATCGGCCCCGGCGACGATGGCCAGCACCGTCATCTCGGCCTGCCCGCCCGGCGCGAAGGACAGGAAGGCCTCGACCATGGGCGCATCGCCGATCCCGTAGGCCAAGAGCGTGAAAGCCGCCGCCAGCGCCGCCAGGATCACCGCGAACACCGCGCCCGAGGCCACGTCATGGCGCAGTTCGGCCAGCGTCACGCCGCGGTAATGCATGCCGATCCCCATGCCGATGAAGAACTGCGCGAACAGGATCGCCTCGGCCGGCGGGCGGTGATGGATTACATCGCCCAGTGACAGTGCCATGGCCAGAATCAGCGGCCCCAGGATCGAGGCGCCGAACAGCCCGATCCGCTCGCCGCCCTTCCAGCCGACAAGAGCCACCACCAGCATGATCGCCATCTCATGCAGCGGCAGTTCGCTGGCAGGCGCGCCGATCGGCTGATCGAGGCTCAGCCCCATCGGGCCGGTCAGCAGCAGCGGCACCAGCGTGATCAGGATCAGCACGCGGGTGGCATGGATCAGCGACAGCGCGCGCACATTGCCGCCCGCCTCCTGCCCGAAGATCACCATGTCCTGGAAACCGCCGGGCATCGCAGCATAGAAGCTGGTCACGCGGTCGAAGCCGCAAAGCCGGTGAAAGAACGGCACGCCGATCACCCCGATCAGCACCACATAGGCCGGGACCATGGCCAGCGTCACCGCCATCAACGGTACCTGCCCCAGGAGCGCCGGCGTCACCGAGGCACCCACCGCCACCCCCAGCACCGTGCGCGCCGCCGTCGAGACCGGCCCGGCGCCCTGCAATCGCACCCCCAGAAGCGCCGCCAGCAGGCAGGCGCAGAGCGGGCCGAACAGGAAGGGCACCGGCATGCCGATCAGATGGAACAGCCCCGCCCCGGCGAGCGAGATGGCGAAGGTCTGAAGGCGGGCACGGGTGAACATGGGACGACTCGCTGTTTCTGGGCCTTGCATACTCTTGTATCCAAGTGTATGCAATAAGCAGTTCCACTTCCCGCAGCAACTGGGGATGACATGCGCAATCGACCCGGGTCTGCCTCCGACCCGTCACAGGAGCAGGGCTCGCAAGGGCAAAGCGCCTATGACCGGCTGCTCGCTGACATCCGCCACGGCGCCCTGCCTCCCGGTGCGCGGCTGCGGGAAGTCGAACTGGCCGAGCGGCTGGGTATCTCACGCACCCCGGTGCGCGAGGCGATCCGCCGGCTCGAAGCCGATGGGCTGGTCGAGCATCTGCCGCGCCAGGGCGCCAGCCTGCGCCGGCTGAGCTACGCCGAGGTGATGGAGCTCTATGAAATGCGCGCCGTGCTCGAAAGCACCGCCGCAAGACTGGCGGCGCGCGCGGCTTCCGCGCTGGAACTGCACGAACTGGCCGAGATCAACGACGCCATGCGCGCGAACCCCGAACCCGCCGAGATCGCGCGGCTCAACCGGTTGTTCCATGCCAGCCTGATCAATGCCGCCAAGAACCGCTTCCTTGGGCGCGCCATCGCCACGATGGGCCGCACGCTGTTGATCCTCGGGCAATCGACGCTCACCGATCCCGAACGCCGCGCCAGCGCGGTGCAGGAGCATGACGCGCTGCTCAAGGCGCTGACGGCACGCGACGAGCGCGGCGCCGAAGCCGCGATGCGCGCCCATATCGAAGCCGCGCATCGGTTGCGGTTGCGCCAGATCCGCGACATGACGCCCCCCGATGATGGTGGCCTGCCCGAAGCGCCCTAGGCCATCCGGGGCTCAGGC
>ERZ869909.1037-NODE-1037-length-24970-cov-4.570000_pt1 | contig 24970 bp, 26 predicted proteins | sample MGYA00520892_ERZ869909 | MGnify/ENA primary metagenome ERZ869909 (study PRJEB32215, sample SAMEA104723947) | bioreactor metagenome | biome: bioreactor; feature: anaerobic bioreactor; material: water | place: China | collected 2015-03-12 ... | reverse complement strand
TGCGCATCCTGCGCTTCGACGAGGTGACCGAGACCTTGCCGGTGATGCTTGATGGTGGTCGGTTTGAGTAGGCTCGCCAATGTTGTTCAGTGATCAGGGAGGCTGATCACTGAACACGGCGCCCTGTTTTACGACCTCGTTCAGAGCGTATTGAACACAAGAGCGCGCGACGGACTCAGCTTGGCCCTTCGAAGCTGGATGAGCATGATGCCGCTGGTCCGTGTCGAGAGGTCGCCAATGGAGGTCAGTTTGCGAGCTTTACGACTGTGCCTTTCAAGGCGACGCCTGCAATTATGTTGCCGACACCGCACATGAATTCGGTTTCGCTGCTGGTTTCGTTGTTCTTGTAGTTGCTACGAATGTTCACGATGGCGTTGCCACCCTCTCGGCGCGCGCGCTCCTGAAGGGCTATGACGGCACTCAGGAAAACCCAGTTGCAGGCCTCCTGGTCCGATTTGTTCAAGGCGTTGGTCTTCTTGTTGGTTCCCCACTCGCCGATGCGGTTGGATACTGTCGGATGATTCTGGTTGCCCCAGAACAGTCTCACGTCGCTGCCGATCTTCCCTTCGGCGGCTGCTGAGGCGAGTGCGTCCTGAACCGACAGCATCTTACGGTCGTCGCGTGCCGATGCATTGAACGAAACGGCAAGCAGCACCGCCAGGACTACGAGGGATTTCTTCTTCATTGTTGATTCTCCGTGTTGGAAGGATTGTTAACAGACTCGGCGGAAGGCGAGACAGGCGTTGGTGCCGCCGAAGCCAAAGCTGTTCGACAGGGCGGCATCGATGTGTTCAGGAAAGCTGTTCTGAATGATTGGCAACGAGTCGAGAGACGGGTCCGGCGTGTCGAGGTTCGCGCATCCGGCGACGAATCCGTCCCGCATCATGAGCAGCGTGTAAATGGCTTCGTGGACACCGGCTGCACCGATTGGATGCCCGGTGAGGCCCTTGGTTGAAGAGAATGCCGGCAGGGTTGGTCCGAACGCGCGCTGCATGGCCTCCACTTCGACCAAGTCACCCGCTCGCGTCGATGTCGCGTGAGTATTCACGTAGTCGATTGGAATGTCCAGTGACTGCGTGGCAAGGCGCATCGCGCGAGCGGCGCCGTCGATCGAGGGGTTGAGCATGTCGTGGCCGTCGGAGGTGGCTCCGTAGCCGGCGAGCTCGGCGTAGATGCGCGCGCCGCGCCTGCGGGCGTGCTCGAGCTCTTCCAGGACGAGCATGCCGGCGCCGCCGGCGATGACGAAGCCGTCCCGTGCGGTATCGTAGGGGCGCGAGGCGCACTCCGGAGTGGCGTTGAATGCGGTCGAGAGCGCCCCCATTGCATCGAACAGGAGCGCCGACGTCCAGTTCAGCTCTTCGGCTCCGCCGGCGAACACGATGTCGTGCTTGCCGAACTGGATTTGCTCCATTGCGTGGCCGATGCAGTGCGCAGATGTCGCACAGGCCGAGGTGATGGAGTAGCTGGTTCCGGTGATCCCGAAGGTCGTCGCAAGATTCGCGGAGACAGTGCTGCCCATCACTTGGGGAACTGCGAACGGGGATATCTTGTGGGCCATTTCGTCGCGGGCAAGCTCCATTGCGCCGTGGTGCTGTGCCAGCGAGCCCGTACCCGATCCCGCAATCAAGCCGGTTCGCGGACTCACGACGTGGGCCGCTTCAAGGCCTGCATCGGCAACCGCCGATGCGAGTGCGGCGTGTGCCTGAAGGGCAGCATCGGTCATGAAACGACGATACCGCCGCGGAATCGCTTCGGACTCGACGGCAACTGGCTGACCACCGACTTGCGAGCGAAGGCCGTGCTCAATGAACTCGGGAATGCGACGGATGCCACAGCGCCCTTCGCGCAGTGCGCTCGAGACTCCGTCGAGCTCTTTGCCCAGACAGCTTACGATCCCCATCCCAGTCACGACAACGCGACGAAGTCCGTGCATCACTTTGTCCTTTCGAAGCGCAGCAGCGAATGGCTGATGCCGAGGCCGTCGATTGCGTCTGCTAGCTTCAAGCCACTGGCTGCAGCGCAACCGATGATGACATCGGACTCGTACATCTTGCTGTTGCCACTTGCGATGGCGCTGAAGTATGGAGAAGTGTTGATGACGCAGTAGCTCGCAATCTCGTGTGCCTGGCGATCCCAGAAGGTGTCGAGCACCCACACGCTGCCGCCGTCGGCGAGGCTTGCCGCGGCGCGGCGGAAGATGTGCCCAATCGCTTCGAGCCCGAAGCAGGTCAGGAACTGGCTCATCCAGATCGCATCCATGTCGCCGGGAAACGGCGCATCGTAATCAAGAATGTCGATTGGATGGAGGTCGGCTCGCTCGAGAAGGCCGGCCTGCTGGAGGTTGAGGCGAGCTTGTTCGAGCTGTCCGGGGAGGTCAAGCAGAGTCAGGCGAACGGTGGCCTCATGTTGAAGGCAATGCAGTGTCCACTTGCCGGTGTTTGCGCCGATGTCCATCACACGCCCCGGGCGGCGCGCAAATACGTGTGGAAGGGCTTGGGCGAAGGCGGAATCCGAATAGTAGTGGTCAAACTTGAACCAACTGGTGCGTGCCGGTTCGGACAGGGTGGCAAGTCCTTCGTAGAGAGTAGGCCAATCACCGAGCGCCTGCAGCCCCAGGGGCTTCTCCTCGCGTAGCGACTCTTCGAGCGCGAACAGGCCTTGGTAGCAGACATCGTGAACGTAATCGATATTGATCTGTGTGAGTTCGTCGTGGAGGACGTTTTCGCCGATCCGCGTGAGAAGGTAGCGGTTGTCCTGACGTCGCACGACGCCCGCCGTCAGGGCCGTTTCGAGGAGGACAGTCGCCGCGTAGGACTTGAGCAGGCCGGTTGCGACGATCTCATCGAGGCTCGCACCGACCTTGCCAGCCTTGTCGAGGTGCGCCAGAAGACCTGACTTCCAGGCGATGCGCACGCACTGGAAGACGACGGGGCCGAAGGCGATCTTCTGAGCCTCGAAGCGTGCTGGCAGGCCACGGAGCTTTGCGGTCGAAAACTCGATCGTGCCGCCGGCGCAGGAGCGGGATTGAGTCGGCACGGTGGTTGTCGAGTCCTTTGCAGCACAGATCGAGTTGGTGCATGTTTCGGCGCCGCCTGGAATCTCCATCGAGTGGAGCGTGTTGTCATCAAGATGCATTGCGCGGATCCGGAAAGAGTTCTTCGACGAGTTCACGAATCTTTGTGTCGGCGCTGATGAATTTGCCAAAACTCCCACTTCCCCTGCGCGCGTCGTAAGTCGCCTCGCCGGCTGGCTTTCCATTTCGGTAGACGCGAATTTCCGCGAAAGCCATGTAGGTGGCCAGATCCCAGCTCCAATGGGCGTTGTAGGTCGATGTCAGCGCACAAGCGTCATGTGCAGCCGTCGGCGAGATGACACGGACAACGTAGCCCTTCGCTTCGAGCGCACTCCGGTACGAACTGAGAAAGCCGTCTCGGACCTTATCGTTGTCGCGTACGCAGATTTCCTCCCCGTTTAGTGTCGCGACCGGTGACACTTTCTGGTGAATGGCGCAGCCGCTGAGGGCTGCCATGGAGAGCAATGTGACCGTCAGGAGGGATCTGGAAGTTGTAATCATGGGTTCTCTAGCTTCTGTTGTTTCAGGCGATGGAAATCGTGAGATCAAATGCGTTTGAATATGAGGGAGGTATTGATCCCGCCGAAGGCGAAATTGTTGGTCATGATGCATTCGGCTGCGATGGAGCGCCCTTGACCGGTGATGTAGTCGAGGCTCGCACATGCCGGATCGACGGATTCGAGATTTGCGGTAGGAGCAAACCAGCCGCTTCGCAGCATCCCGATACTGAGCCAGGCTTCGATCGCGCCGCACGCGCCGAGCGTGTGGCCGAAGTGGCCTTTGAGTGACGAGAACGGGACACCTTCGCCGAGGATTTCAGCCGTGGCGTGACTCTCGGCAACGTCGCCGCGGTCGGTTGCGGTTCCATGTGCGTTCACGTAGGCGATCTCCTGTGGCGGCAGACTGGCGTCATCCAGCGCGAGGCGCATTGCAGTTGCCATCGTGGCCGATTCCGGCTGGGTGATGTGCTTGCCGTCGGAATTGCAGCCGAAACCGACGATCTCTGCGTAGATCGTCGCGCCGCGGGCGCGGGCGTGCTCGAGTTCCTCGAGGACGAGGGCGGCGGCGCCTTCGCCGACGACCAGGCCGTCGCGGGCGACATCGAAGGGACGCGGGGTGAGACCAGGCGTATCGTTTCGCGTGCTGGTCGCGAACAGCGTGTCGAATACCGCCGCGCTCAACGCGGTGAGTTCCTCCGATCCCCCCGCGATCATCATGTCCTGACGGCCAAAACGGATGGCTTCGTATGCGTAGCCGATAGCCTGGCTGCCGGAGGTGCACGCGCTACTGGTGGGGATGATCCGACCGGTCAGTCCGAAGTGAAGTCCGATATTGACGGCCCCGGTGTGACTCATCATCTGGATATATGACGAAGAGGTTACGCCGAGCATGCTGCCTGTTTCCAGCATCTGTCCGAATGCGCGGACCGGCTCCACGCTGCCTGCCGACGAGCCGTAGGCGATGCCCATGCTCCCGTCCCGGATCTCCGGTGTATCGATCAACCCTGCATTGCTGAGCGCGAGCTCGGTGGCACGTACCGACATCAGGGCAACCCGTCCCATCGAACGCACGGCGCGGCGAGGGTAGTGTTCGGGTACCGTGAAGCGGTCGACGGGGGCGCCCAGACGGGTGTGGAGATCGGTAAAACGGTCCCATTCGGGCATCGTACGCACGCCGCTTCGCTGCGCGCGAAGCCTCGGCGCGATTTCCGCCCATGTTTCACCCAGTGCGGTGATGCCGGCCATTCCGGTGACGACAACGCGGCGCATCAGACAATGCCTCCATTGACGCCGATGACTTGCCGCGTGACGTACGTGGCACCCGGCGACATCAGGAAGGCCACTACGGCGGCGACCTCTTCGGGTTTGCCGAGACGGTTCATAGGCACTACCTTGAGCGCTTCTGCGAGCGGAACCGTTTTCTCGAGTTCCGCGATCATTTCGGTGTCGATCAGGCCTGGGGCTACACAGTTCACCGTGATGCCACGGCTCGCCAGTTCGGCCGCGAGCGCCTTGGCGGCGCCGATGAGGCCCGCTTTCGCGGCGCTATAGTTGACCTGCCCCCGGTTGCCGATGACACCCGAAACAGATGTCATCACGACGATGCGGCCCCCCTTGCGCAGTCGCACCAGCGGCATCACCAGCGGATGGGTGATGTTGAAGAATCCGTTGAGACCGGTATTCAGAACCTCGTCCCAGTCGTCCGCGCTCAGCGCCGGGAAAGCGTTGTCGCGTGCGACGCCGGCATTGACGACGATTCCCCAGTAGGCGCCGGCAGTTGCCACTGCCTCTTCGAGTACGCGCCGTGCACCGTCGCGATCGGTGACGTCGAAGACGAGCAGGTCCGCCTGTCCACCGGTGGCTATGATCTCCCGCATGAGCGCCTCGCCCTCGGCTACGCTGCGGCGGCAATGGACGGTTACCGAGAAGCCGTCGCGCGCGAGCTGACGCGCAATTTCACGGCCGATGCCCCGGCTGGAGCCGGTTACAAGTACACGTCTGCGTTCCATCACTTCTGTTGTTCCATGAATGTTGCAAAGTCCGAAGGTTCGAAGACCTTGAGCGTGGCATCGGCAAGCCTGTGGCCGCCGCGTTCGATCGTGCAAACGAAAGCGGCGAGACCGTTGTCTTCGCGGAAAACCTGTTGTGCGCACACCTGTAATGCTTCGCCTGGTGCGAAAGCGGGGACGTGCGCGACATAGCTACGCGTTCCGAGCAGCAGTCCCGGCCGGGGCTTTTCATTGCGCGCATGGGCAGACAGGCCGACGTGGGCTGCAATTGCCTGAGCCATCAGCTCGATCCCGATCCATGCGGGCATCGCACCGTGCTCGTCGGCATACCAGGCCTGCGGATCGACCTTCGCGGCGGCTCGCAGAATGTCTTCTCCGTCATCGGTCACGCAGTCGAGCATCAGCATGTTGTCACGGTGGATAAGGAGGTCGTCAATGGGCGGATACATTCAGAGCTCCCCGAGGATCAGACTGACATTGCTGCCACCGAAAGCGAACCCGTTGCTCATCGACACTCGCCGCGAGCCGTCGCCGAAGCGGTCGCCGGGTCGCACGAGGTTTAGCAGCGGTAGTGCCGGATCGGCGACACCGTCCCACACATGTGGTGGCAGCCTTCCTTCCTCGTCAGTCAGTGTGAGATAGCAGAACGCCGCTTCGGTGGCGCCTGCGGCGCCAAGCGTATGCCCGGTGAGCGGCTTGGTCGAACTTGCCGGTGGCGCATGCGGGAACACGCGTTGCATGGCCAGACTCTCCATCTCGTCGTTCTTGGGTGTGGCCGTGCCATGAAGGTTGATGTAGCCGATGGCTTCCGGCCGGACGCCCGCGTCGGCAAGCGCGGCGCGCATCGCGGTCTCCGCGCCACGACCTTCCGGATGAGGCGCCGAGACGTGATAGGCGTCGCTCGATTCACCGCAACCCAGCACGGCGTGCGATGTGGGGCTGCGGGTCAGCAAGAACAGAGCGGCGGCCTCCCCGATGTTGATTCCGCGCCGGTTGGCACTCATCGGATTGCTGTGCCCGGGGCTGACCGATTCAAGTGATGTGAAGCCGCTGACGGTCAGACGGCACAGCGTATCGACACCGCCGGCGATAACCGCATCACAGGTACCCGAAGCGAGCAGCATGCGAGCAGAAACGAGGGCCTTGGCGCTCGACGTGCAGGCAGTCGATACCGTGTATGCGGGCCCGAGCAGGCCGAGATGACGTGCCAGGAAGACGGCCGGTGTCCCGATCTCCTGACACACATAGTCGAAGTCCGCTGGCAGTGCGCCGGTGTCGCGGAGCGCTTCGAACGCGAGCTCGCCCTCGGCGATGCCGGAGGTGCTGGTGCCGAGTACGATGCCGACACGGCGATGTCCGAACTCGGCGATGGTAGCGGCGACCTCGCGGCCGATCTGCTCAAGCGCCGCGAGCAGGAGGCGGTTGTTGCGGCATTCGTAGCGGCTCAGCCGGGCCGGCAGTTCGGGCAGCGGTGTCCGCACGCGGCCGACGAGTGCATCACCGCCGGTCGCAAGCCAGCCGCCTTCGCGCGTCATGCCGCGCGTATCGCCGGACAGCATGCGCGCGCGTACCTCGCTGCATGAGTTGCCGAGGGCGTTGACGAGGCCGAGGGCGGCAATGTAAGCGGGCGGAGCGATCTGTCGATCAGTACGCTTCATCAATAGTCTCGATCATGACGTTCAGGCCAGCCGCTGAAATGGAGATATCCAGCGTCGTGTAGGCGGGTGGTTCGCCGCTTCGTGCAATGGCTGCGATGGCCCTGTCTTCATGCAGCAGGCGCCGTTCGTGCCCGATCTCTTCGAGCCGGAAGCCGGAAGGGAGCGCTGCCTCGACGCGATCGCGCGGCCATACAGCAAGCTGAACGAGTGCGAGCAGTACGCGAAAGTCCAGGCGGTTGTCCGCGATGCTGTTTGCCGTCGCGTGCTTGTTGTCGAAAACGACATCAAAGACACGCTGCCCCATCGGAGTCAGCCCGGCCAGGCGCATACCTGTCGCGTCCACTTCCAACTGGGCGATCATGCGTTCGTCAAGGTCGCCGCGACGGATTCGGATATCCTGCAGCGCATTGAACGGCGGAACAGAATTGGTATCTTGAAGACAGTACATAGGGCCACCGGGAATGATCGGGCAACGCGCATTCTGCGCACAGCCGGCGAGCACGGTGCAGGCCAACGCCGCAATGGACAAGAGGCTAGAAGTGCGAACGAACAAGGCGGACCTCGGGCGGTGAAACGAATCGCATGCGACGGTCGCTTGCGAAGTTGACGGGGCCATTCGGGCGATCTCCTGCATGCGTTCCGCGCCGGTTGGCGACAATGGCGACGCGTCGCTCGGGGTTGCACGCGGGGGCCGAACGGTGAGCAGGACTCCTGACGCTGCTCAAAGCAGCGCTACTACAAAGGTTGTGCGTGTTACACGACATTCAACGGTCCGCCATGACGAGTGCCGATGGCGCCAGCAATACCGCGACGGCGATCCCCAGCGTCAGGGTGGAGCCGAAACCGGCCAGTGCCGGCATCGACGAGAGCGATAGCAGGCCGAACGACAACAGCGTGGTGGTGGCCGAGAGCATGATGCCGGTCAGTGCAGCCGATTCGCGCAGGAGACTTCCGGCCGTACTTTCGTACATGAAGATAGCATAGTTGATGCCGACGCCAAGCACGAGAAGCAAGGCGAGGACGTTGAACAGGTTGATCACCGTGCCGGCATAGCCGAGTACGCCGAGCGTGACCGCTTGGGCGAGAACTGGCGGCAGGAGGATCGTGACGGCACCCCGCACCCCATAGCGGCCGACGAGCAGGAGCAGGATCAGAGTCGTCGCGCCGGCAATCGCATAGCCGGCCAGGCGGCGATATTCGCCAAACAGGCTCGAAACGGCCCCTGGTTTGTCGACAAGGGTGACCCCGCTCAGGCCCTCGATTGCGGTCGCCAGTAGTGCCACATCGGCATATCCGGTCGGGAGCGCGAGCGAGGCAGGGTGACGGTCTGCGCCGTCGAGCCATAGATGGCGGAAAGGTGTGGAGACAGGCGACGCCAGCCACTGCGTGACTGTCAGACAGGGGGGCGCCATACTTTGTCGGCTGACCCAGGCGTCGGCGCTGCTCTCCCGGAAGCCAACCGAGAGCAGAGTGTCGTGGAGCGATGTGCTGATCGCCTTCACACGCGCGTGGCTCTCACGCTGTCCATGGCAGGAAGGGACAAAGCGTGAAACCGCCTGCAGGTCGATCCGCTGCGCCGCAAGTGCCCGAGTGAGCGCTTCCTCACGTTGGAGGAGTTCTTCCTCGTCCTCGCCCGTCACGAGAAAGAACTGGCTGCTCGGCTCGAATCCCGTCAGCGTGCGCAACTGCTGCTCCTGCGCGGCGAGCGAGGGATCGGAAGTGATCAATTGACGGATGTCGTCGTCGGTCTGTAGCTGCCACCAACCGGGCGCGGCTGCCAAAACCAGGAGGATTGCAGACACCATGATTACGCGCAGGGATCCGTGCCGCCGCCAGGCCTGAAGCAAGCGGCCGGGCAGGTCGAGCAGCCTGCCGGGCACGGCGCTTTGCGGTTTTCGCAACAAGGCGGGCAAGACGATCACCACGGTAAGCCAGGCAGCGGCCAATCCGCTGATCGCGAAGACGGCGATTTGCTGCATCGCCGGAAAGGCGGTCAACGCCAACGCGGAATACCCCACGACGCTTGTCGCCAGCGCGATCGAGAGAGCCGGCGTGATTGCCTTCAGTCCTGCGCCAGGATCCCAGTCGGCAGCAGCGCCGAGCCGGGCGGAGAAGTACTGGATCGAATAGTCGATAGCTTCGCCGATCAGACTGGCTCCGAACACGAGCGTCATCAGGTGGATGCTGCCGAACAGCGATACAGTGGCCAGCGCCCCAGCGGAAACCCCGATTCCGACCGACAGCAAACCCAGCGCGAGCGGCCCGGGTGAGCGGTAGACGAGGATCAAGAGGATGACGATGGCGAACAGCGAACCGCCGCCGATCAACCGGATCTCGCGTTCGGCGTTCGCCCGGGCGTTCATCGCGTGAAAGACCGCACCAGCACGCAGAATTCTTGCTTCGGGCCAGCCGCTCGACACCGTGTCCTCGGCGATCTCAAGCACCCGGGTGAGGGTGATCTGAACGAGCGGATCGAAGGCCGAGGCGCCCAATTCAGCGCTGATCAGAACCCAGGAGGTCGAGGCGTCGCGTACGCTCAGCCAGCCATCGTCGATGTGCAGGCGGGACTGCAGGAACGGTAGGGTACTGAGCCACGCGTCAAACAAGCCGAACGGGTCGTCGGCGAGCGGTAGAGCGCCGCCCCCGAACGGGCTCGCGAGCCGTGCCTCAAGCAGGTCCGACAAGTCTGCCGCAAGATCTGGAGTAGCGCTGAGCGGCTCCGGTAGAAGGCCTGTCCGGTGGGGCTCGTAAAGTGCGATCAGTGCGGTTGAGTCGGGCTGTGGCACGATCGTGACGATGCGGTGGAACGGTGGGCCGTCGATCGCCGCCGCAAAATCCGCTGCGGCGGCGCGCGCAGCCTCCGGCGTCGGCAGCCCGATCAGAAAGATCGCACGTTCACCGGCAAGGCGTCCGAGCTGCGCGGCGGCCTCTTCGGCAAGAGAATTACGCTCCGTTGCTGGCAATAGCGCGAGGAGGTCTGTTTCGATCGGCGGCTGCGTGGTGAAGCGCAACCCCGTCCATGTCACCACAATGGCCGCACACGCGAGCCAGATCCAGGTACGCAGTCGCATCAACGTTGTCGGAGCAGATGCGTGTCCTCGTCGGACAGCGGGGCGTCTAGCGTCGGGGCCGAGAACTCGATTTCGGTCAGGTCGCCGCGGGATTCATTGATATTGATGCGCTCGACGAAGGTGCCGCCGCTTGCCCGGATGCTCTCCAGGAAGGGGGAGATCGCTTCCCTCGGTGTCAGGTCGAGTTGCCAGTTTGCCGGAGTGCCATGGACGCGGACATCGAAATACGTGTCGAGCTGATCGAGTTTCCCCGAAAAGATCGATTCGAAAACACGACCGATGTTAGCCAGTGCCGGAGCCTCGTGAGCCTCGCGCATTCTGCGGCGGCCATCCGGACCGGTTTCGGTCACCGCGTCGCCGGCAAGCGCGTAGCTGGCCTGGTAGGGCTTGCTGACGATCCACAACACACCTTCACCGCGCACGAATACGATGCGGCCTTCGGACTGGAGCGGTTGTCTCAGCGCAGCCAGATGCTTCGTCTGCCGGAAGCCGACATGGATAGTGTGCGTGCTCTCCAGCCGTGTGGATAGGTCGGAGAGTGGATCAGCCGGCGTAGCCACTTGCGCCTGCGCAGCACCCGCTAGCAGTGCGCAGGCACAAAGGGAAATCGCGATGACGATTCGATATGGGGTCATGGCTGCCTGCTCTCTACCCTGCGCAGGAGTGCGGCTGGCGAAACAAACTGCAGTTCGTTGGTGACCGCATCTACAGCCACCTGCGTGGTAAAGCCGCGGGTGAGACACGTATCGCTTGCGGCGTCAAAGATCCGGTACGCAATCTTGAGGCGGTTCTCGTGCTCAAGCAGCTCCGCACTCACACGCAGAGTCTGACCATAGCGGGCAGGCCCCACATACTTGAGTTGGCACTCTACGACCGGCCATAGGTAGCCGGACTCCTGCATTTGCGGGTAGTCGTAATCGATTGAGCGCAGCAGCGCGGCACGCGCGGCTTCGAAGTACTTTATGTAATGGCCGTGCCAGGTCACGCCCATTACATCGACGTCATGAAACGGCACCACTACCAGGACTTCAGCCTTGAGGCGCGTCATGAATACAACTCCCAGCGGCGTGCCCGAATGTGGACGAGGATTTGACGCAGATCGGGTTCGAGTGGGCGATCCTCCGTTACAAAGGCGGAAAGCTTGGCGATGTCGTCACGGAACCCGCGCAGTGGTGCGGTCAGGGTGGCTTCGTCGAGTTCGCCCTGACGACTGCGCAGCGTGACGCCCTGAGTCACCGCCAGCAGCAGGGCCGCGGTCACCTGTTCCGTGAGTTCGACCACGCGCAGGCAGTCGCGCGCGGCGATGGTGCCCATGCTGACCTTGTCCTGGTTGTGGCACTCGGTGGAGCGCGAGAAGCTCGACGCGGGCATTGTCAGCTTGAGCGCCTCCGCTGTCCATGACGAGGTGCCGATCTGCACCGCCTTGAAGCCGTGGTTGATCGCTCCACGCAGCCCCTCGGCGCCGGAGAGGTTTTTTGGCAGGCCGTGGTTATAGCGGGTGTCGACCAATAGAGCGAGTTGGCGGTCGAGGAGGTCGGCAATTGAGGCGACTGCGTTCTTCAGCGCGTCCATAGCGAAGGCGATGTGACCGCCATAGAAGTGGCCGCCATGAAGTACGCGCTCGCCTACCGCGTCGATGATCGGGTTGTCGTTGCTGCTGTTCAATTCGTTCTCGATGTCGCGGCGCATCCACGGTAGCGCATCCCGCAGTACGCCGATGACGTGCGGTGCGCAGCGAATCGAGTAGCGATCCTGCAGACGCATCTGCGGGCCGTCGTGCAGGCGACCGAGGTCCGTCCAGATCCAGTCGGCGACTTCGTTCTGACCGGCGTGAGGCTTGACGCCGAATAGGGCGGGATCGAAATGCCCCGGATTGCCGCGGGTTGCGATCGAAGTCATCGCGGAGATGCGCGTCGCCAGGCGTGAGAGATACTCGGCGCGCTCAAACGCGAGGCATGCGAGGCCGGTCATCGCCGCGGTGCCATTCATGATGGCGAGCGCCTCCTTCGGCGCCAGCGTGATCGGTTCGATGCCAGCCGCAGCGAGGGCGACGGCCGAAGCTTCCGGTTGTCCGTCTTTCCACACTTCGCGCTCGCCCATCAGCACGGCAGCCAGGTAGGACAGCGGGGTGAGATCGCCGCTGGCGCCAACCGAACCCTCGGCGGGCATTAGAGGTGGCAGGTCATGGTTGAGCAGTGCGGCGATCCGTTCGAGCAATACCCAGCGCACGCCCGAGTATCCGCGAACCAGCGATGCGAGGCGCGCAGCCAGCACAGCGCGGGTTTGCTCCGGGGTGAAGTGGTTGCCGAGTCCGCAGCCGTGAAAACGCATCAGGTGTATCGGCAACTCGCGTGCGAGTTGCTGGGCGACGCCGACGGAGCACGAATCACCGTAGCCGGTTGTGACGCCGTAGATCTCGCCCTCCGAGGCGAGCAGCCGTTCAATGAAGGCCGCGCCGCGTTCGATGTGTGCGCGATAGTCGGGGCTGTCGTGCAGGCGTGCCGAGGCACCCCGCGCGATGCGGCATACGTCTTCGATCGTCAGGGCGTCGGCGCCGAAGACGGGAATCGCGGCTTGCTTCAGGGAAATACGGTCGTTCATGGTCGCCAGAAGTCGTAGAAGTTGAACCACTGCATCGGTGCGATGCGGCAGTGGGTTGCCAGTCGGTCTGCGTAGCGTTGCGTCCACTCGTGCAGGGCTTCGCTACGGCGTGAGCGCGGTAGCGTGATGCGCTCGGCAAAATGTTCGAAATGGATGCGGTAGCGGTCACCATCGGCCAGGCAGAAGAAGAGGTACACCGGGCAGTCGAGGATGCTTGCGAGAATGTAGGGCCCTTGCGCAAATTCAGCCGGGGCGCCGAGAAAGTCGACCCTGCACGTGCGGCCGTTTTCGACTGGCGGCGTGCGGTCGCCGACGATGAACAAAAGCTCGCCACGTTCGATGCGCTGCGCGAGATCGATCGCGGTATCCGGTCCGAAATGTGACACCTGCACCAGGCTGTTGGCGAAACCCGGATTGGCGCGCGCCAGGATCCTGTTGAAACGCACAGCGTGATCTGTGTACACGATCGCGGTGATCTTCCGTTTGCCAAGCAATGAGGCAAGGCCCCGCGCCATCTCCAGATTGCCGAGGTGCGAGCCGATGATCAGCGCACCTGTGCCGCTTTCGCGGATCGACTCGATCGTCGCGGCATCGGGCACGTCTATACGTGACGGATCTACGCGGCCCATCCACGCAGCGACCTTGTCAAGGGCAGCGACGGCGAAGGCGTACAGGTGGCGGTAGCTGTCGATTGCACGCGGTGGGTGGGTGAAGCCGCCTGCGGCATGCAGTCGTTCGAGATAGGCGCGTGAGGCCGAGCGCGCCGAGTCGCGACGCACGAAAAACCACGCCACGATTGGGTGCAGCAGTAGCAGCGTGACTCGTCGGCCGAGCACGCGGTACAGGGTGAAGGTGAGGTTGATGCCGAGCGCGGAGCCGGCCTCGGCCATTCTGGACCAGTGGGTCATGCCTTACTCCGTGCGCAATCCGAGGCGGCGCGGCAGCAGGGCTGGCAGGCGGCGGAGCATGCCGAAGAACAGTCGCGTGTGCGTCCAGGAGATGCGGAGGTTGTCATGAAAGACGCGGAAGTGCGATACACCGTGCTCGGGATAGATGACACGGGTAGGCATGTTCAGAATGCGCACCCCGCGCCACACCAGGCGGACCAGCACTTCGATGTCGAAATCCATGCGTGTTCCGAGCCGTTCTTCCCGCATCAGACGGCTCATTGGCGCCAGTGGGTAGACGCGGAAGCCGCACATCGAGTCGCGGATCTCGAAAGAGAGTGTCTCGATCCATACCCACACGTGCGTGACATAACGCCCGTAAAGCCGCCCCTTGGGCACGCTTGTGTCGTATTCCGGCACGCCGCAGACAAGGGCCTCGGGGTGGGTGCGCGAAGCGTCGAGGAAGCGTGGGACATCGCGCAATTCGTGCTGTCCGTCGGCATCGATCTGCAGAGCGTGGGTGCAGCCGTCAGCGATGGCCGCTGCCATACCGCTCATCACTGCCGCGCCTTTGCCGCCATTGTCATCGCGGCGAACCAGTCGGGTCGACAGCAGAGTCGCGGCAAGGCGATCGAGCTCGGTCGCGGTTTCGGCCTCGCTGCCGTCATCCACGAGATAGACCGGTATTTCATGCACCAGTAAGGACTCGACCGTCGCGCCCACGGTTGCACCGTGGTTATATACCGGGATCACGAAGCAGGGGCGGAACGTCATGGCTGGTTGCTCGCGGCGAATTCGAGTTTGCCGGAAGCGTGCAGCCGGCCGTTGGTGGTGTAGCTAAACGCAAGTTGGCGCCGATCCGCGTCCCAGGACAGTGTGAGATCGAGCGCCGCGCCGGGCGTGACAGGTTGCTGGAACTTGATGTTGAGCATGCGTGAGAATGCGCCGTCGATCGGGAAACAGTCTGCCGCGAAGCGGGCAGCCCAGTGAATCTGGGCGACGCCGGGCAGTAGCGGGAAGCCGGGGAAGTGGCCCCTGAAGAGACTCAGTTCGGTCGGCACGTGCAGGCGGAAGACAACCTGACCGTCTTTGCTGACGGAACGTGACTCAATGGATGGCAACGCACTATTCACGTTGAGTCTCCGTCGTCTCGAACATTGCGGCCAGGTCGTCTGCGGCGAGCTTGCCGCGCTCGTTGTAGGGCAGCACATCAGGGTAGCGCCAGCGTCGAGGCAGCAACACGGCGTCGAACCACTGGCGGAGATGGGTGCGGAGACGCTTGCCGAGTGCCGCCCGACCCAACTGTTCAAGCGCGAGTTGGCCGTCATCGTTGAGCGCGACGACCGTCGCGACGATCTGCCGCCCTTCGGACAGCACGATGGCAGCCGCTTCGCGTACCCAAGGGTGCTCTACCAGGCGCGCTTCCAGTTCACTCAGCGACAGACGTTTTTCCTCGATCTTGACGATGCGGTCGAGGCGCCCGTGAATGCGAAAACGGCCGTCATCGAGCAGGGTTGCGGCGTCGTTGGTTTCGTAGGGAGCGTCATCGTCGATAAAGGGCGAGCACAGCACGAGAGCGCCGGCAGCCGAACGCGCGATCTGTACTCCGGGGAGCGGCGTCCAGCTGTCGTCGCCGTCGCGCTGCTCACGCCACGCTACGCCACCAGTCTCGGTGCTGCCAAAGATCTCCACCGGCGCCGTGCCGAGAATGCGTTGAAAACAGCCAGCAGCCGTCGGGTTGAGCGGCCCGCCTGACGAATAGAATCGGGTCGCCTTGCCTTGCAGGACCTGGAGGTCGATCAGGTCCGGCATCCGGTTCAATTGCGATGGGCTCGAGACGACTTGCCCAGGTCCGTGGGCGTCGAGTCGTGCAAGCAGAAACTCCGGTGCGGTACACATCAAGGTGTCGAAGGGACGCCCTGAGGCGAGTGGCCACAGCAGGCGGAACAGCAGGCCGTAGATGTGGTGGTGCGGCACCGTCGCAAACACGGGTTCGCGCCTCCCCCCCCAACAGCTTTCGAGCACGACAATCTCGCGCTCCAGTTGAGCGGCGGATTTTCGGATGCGTTTGGGCGCGCCGCTGCTACCCGACGTGAAGAGGTCGAGGAGGCTTCTTTCTGCATTGAACGGGCGCAGGACCGCATCCATGTCAGTGGCTGTATCCGTCGATGATTGCCATGTACCGAGGCCGTCGAGCAGACCATCGGCCTGCGCGGTGGCCTCGCGGACTGCACCTGGCTGCAGTGACGCTGGTACCGTGACCTGTTTGCCTGCGTGCCACACTGCGAGAAGACTCACCAAGAAATCGTAGGGGTGCTCGCTGGCGAGCACCCAGTTGTGTCCCGGCTGCATGGCGAGCCAGGCAGCCAATCGCGCTACGTCGCGACGGACACGGCGCAGCATGATCGGTGGGCCGTCGGTCAGGGCGACGACACGATCGCTCAAGTCATCTGTGCATAGGTGAGATAGGGGCGTCATTGATGACCTCCTGCAGCGATCACTCGGCGGCGCACACACCATTCGCCCGCAAACAGCATCCCCATCAGAAGGTAGGAGACAAGTCCGTTGTACAGCACCCACACCTCGCGCGATGCAGCGACGGCCGTCCACCATGCGATGCCGCCGTTGATCACGAAGAAGCCGCACCAGACGGCTGTCACTTGCCGTGTGTAGCGCACACCTTCTGGCGCAAGCTCCGGCGTGTGCAACCGCGCCAGCCGTTCGATGACGCTAGGTGGCCGGAAAAGCGAGCCGGCAAACAAGCCGAACAGGATAGCGTTCATCAACACCGGGTAGGCCAGTACCCAGACAGGATCGTTACGACCCCAGATGAATGCTATTACGCCAGCGACTGCCAACAGTGCAAGCGCGCCTCGCAGACCCTGCCTGCGGAAAAAAGCGACGCAGTCGACAGGGGCACGCAGGACGAACAGGGCGAGGACGAACAGGGCGACCTCTCGCGGCTCGAAGCGATCGAGTGCGAGATAGACAAGTACAGGCGTGGCGGCAACAAACACACCGCGAACGAGGTGGCGCACGAGGGCCGCGGGACGATTGGCGATGCTCAGGCTGTCATCAACTCACGTGCCGTGGAAAGGACGTCGCCAACCGTGCGCACATGTTTGAAGTCTTCGGCCTTGATTCGCTTGCCCGTCAGTTGCTGAATCTTGATCGCGAGGTCCACGGCGTCGATGCTGTCGAGCCCCAGAGTTTCATAAAGATGTGCGTCGGGCGTCACTGCGTCCGCGTCGATTTCGAAGTTTTCCACGAGGATGGCGCGGAGCTGGTCGAGGAGATCCTGGTCGGTCATTGGCAAACCTTTGCGTCCTGTTGGCTGGCGATCAGTCGTGCAAGCGTGCCGACGCTGCGAAAGTGATCCTTGATTGCCGGGTCATTGGTGGCCAGCGTCAGGCCAAATTGCTTCTTCAGGGCGACGCCGAGTTCGAGCGCGTCGATCGAGTCCAGCCCGAGTCCGTCTCCGAACAACGGTTCGTTTGTTTCGATATCCTCGGGTCTGACGTCCTCCAGCTGCAGAGCGTCGACAATGAGTTCTTTGATGGCGGCTTCAAGCGCGTGCATTGGTTTGTAGTTCCACAGTGAAGAGTTGCTCGAGAAATTGGGTGAGGTGGCGTGCGCCAAGGCTGTGTGGTTGGGTCGTATCGATGTGGTCCGCGACGCGGATCGCCGGCAAGACGCGCAGCCGGTAGGTGAACGCTTGCATTGGAATGCGGTACCACGGCGCGCCCTTGGTCAGGGTCGGTGGGTCGCAGGTCAGGATGACCGGTACGATATCGCGGCCACTGTGCAGGGCGATGTGCGCCGCGCCGCGCTGCATTCGCAGCGGGGCGCCGGGCGTGCTGCGTGTGCCTTCCGGAAAGACGATCAGCGGTTCACCCCGGTCAAGGACTGAGACCCCATGCTCGATCAGAGTCTCGGGGGCGTCGTTGCGGATGTAGCCGGCTGAGCGGACCACCGCTCCGTAGAAAGGGCTGCGCCATAGACGGCTATTGACGATGCACGACGAGCGCGGCATTAGCGACAGCATTATGACCACGTCGAGATAGCTCGGGTGGTTTGCGAAGATCAACGCATTACCGCAGCTGCGCAAGGCTTCAGCATTTTGCAACTCGAGCCGCATCACGCCGAGCCGCTGAAGCAGGCTGATCAGCATGGCGAAGAAACGCTGGATCAGCGCTTGAGCACGACGGTGTCGGCGTGCAGGCTCGCCGGGGAGGCACTGCAGTGGGTAAAACACCAATGCGGACAGGATCGAACCGCCCAGGCTGAAAAGCGCGAAGCACAGGCCGGTCACAGAGAGACGCCAGAAGAAATTCAGTCGCTCACGCACCGCGGAGTCCCGTGATTGACAGGCGCTCACCGTGCCATTCGAGCCGATTGGCGCCAGCACACAAGCCGGCCAAGCTGATTGGCAGTGATGCCGGAGAGACGCGATCCCCCCCGTTAGCGCGCCATTCGAGTGCGATGTCGTCCCCCGCCTCGACTACGATGGCCAGTGCAAAGGGGCGGTTACAGACAGGCGCAAACGGCAGGTACTGGCTTGGAATAGCGTCATCCGAATGCACGACGAGGACGGCGTCAGTCGTGCCCTGTTCAATGCGCTGTCGGGCGTCGAGCAAGGCCCAAAGCAAACTTTCGTCACCTGCAGCGATTGCGCTGGACGGAGCTGGGTCATTGCGGGCAATGGCGTGGATACCGGCGGAGGCATTGTGAACCGACAGGCTGAATGATGCGGGTGAGGGCAGTTCTCCTCGGGCGAGGCCCTGCAGCAGGTCGGTTGTTCGTCGCAGTTCGCCGTGCCGCGAAGCGAACACGTTCGGCAAAGAACCCGGTTCGGGTGCCGCAAGGTGTGCGACATGAAGGGCCATGCGAGCCGTCCGACCCAGTCGTCGGCGCAACATGGCGGGGAGGAAGTCGACGTCGGGGAGCGAGCCGTCATCGTCGGGCAAGGTGCCAGCGAGAAACTCAACCGCAGGTGTGTCCGCCGCAAGCCCAGGCGCCCACGCAGCCCACGAGCGAATGCTAAAACGCAGCGCTAGGTCCGCCAGCGCGGCGCAGTCAATCGGCGTGTCCAACGTTATACTCTCTGCGCCTGTGCATACGTCAAAATGTGTCGGATTATATCTTTTTGGAATCTACCTGTATATCGCCGACGTTCGCGGCGGATGTCCATGTATTAGTAGCAAGTCTGGCTGGATTCGACGTAGACTCGTCGCTCGCGTCTCTGACGCCCGCGGAAACCGAGCGGGCCTCCATGATCAGGCACGCCAAGCGCAGGGCTCAGTTCGTCAGGGGTAGATCCCTGCTGCGGACGGCGCTTCAGGATTGGCCTGGATGCCGTGCGACTGGCTGGGAGGTGGTCCTCGAATCCGGTGTGCCAATAGTGCGGGGTGCAGGAGCCCCGTCGGTCAGCCTTGCTCATTCGGAAGATATTGTCATATGTGCGGTGGCCAATCACCCGGTTGGGGTCGACGTCGAGTACCGGCGGGACCGCGACTACGATGCGCTTGCTGCCGCGATTTGCTCGCAGCGTGAGTGGCTGGACTACGAAGCTCAGGTTGAAGCGAAGCGAGTAGAGCGTTTCTACGCCCTTTGGGTTCTCAAGGAGGCTTTGTTCAAGTGTTTCCGCCCGATGACCGTTGCGGACGTGCCAGAGATTTCCTTCGGCCAACAGATCCTGTGTGCAGGCGCTGCCCTGAAGCTGTTTAAGCCGGCTGCGGGATATGAGGGGGGGGTTGCATTGAGTGCATCAGCGCCAATGAGACTCGAGTTGAAGCATGTCGACGAATAGCGCTGTCGCACCTTCATCACTGTGAGTCGAACGATAATCATAAATCGTCGGCAAGTAGGGCGCACAGAGGAGATAATTGCCAGCCACTGTAAAGTGATGAGCTTCAGACTCTTTTGTTCGGTTGCTGGGCATGGGCGGATTATGAGCCCGTCCGTGCAACGGTCGGTCAGCAGAGTATGCGCGTTAGAAAGTTGGGGCTTGACTTGATCGTGTAGCCGGCTCAGACGCGAGCTGATCAAGCGAAGAAAGTCCACTTCGTGCACCGGGAACCGACCTGATGTGATGGGCCTCTGGGCATGTTCCGCATTCCGAAACGACAGGACGGTTCCAACAACGGGCTCTGGCCGGTACAGTGAGGGCAGCAGTCTCAGTTGAGAAACGCCACCGTCCAGGAACCTTCGGGGGTTCAACATGAAGACAGTCGTCAGCACTGAGCGTTCGTCTGGCTCAGACCTCCGGCGGGGAGAGTTCCTGCCCTTCCTCATTCTTGTGCTGCTACTGGTAGGTGGGTTTGTCCTTCACCGCCACGGAGCGGGCCAAGATGGCGTTCAGGCCGCGTTCTCCACAATACGACTACTTCTTGTCGAGGACAGCGCTAACCGAGGCGACTTCGTCCGATATGGCTGGGAGAGCCTGTGGCCGTTGTATCAGTGGCTGCGCATCGCGGTGCCAGTCGTGGCGTCATGGCTATTGGTAAGAAGCTACCTGACCTTGATTGGCAGTAACGGAAATTGGCTGCTAGCGCGATTCTGGCCGCACAACGTGCTAATACTCGGTGGGGACGCGCAAGGGCGAAGACTGGCCCTAGAGCATCGTGAGCGTGGAGAGCGCGTGGCAGTGCTGACACTTGATGCGGCCAATGGCGCTAACTCAGAGCTGATGCAGCGTGGTGTCAAGGTGTTCGGTGGAAATGCTCTCAACCTGCGCAACCTGAAATGGCTCGCCGGCACCCGTGCTTCCGTTGTCTACATTCTGGCCGGGGTTGATAGCGTAAACCTCAAGATACTCGATGTCCTGATGAGGCTGCACAGCGAAGGCGGATGGCGTGGAACGGACAAGCGTAGTCAGATTTGCTTGGTGCACATCCAGGATGACTTCCTAGCAGCCCGGGTGACTGATGTAAACTGGCTTCAGCGAAATGGGGAGCGCTGCCAGGTGCGAGTGTTCAACGTGTGGAAGAACTGTGCGAGAAGACTCCTTTCGGACGATAGCCTTGCGCCCCATTGCCTGGTCCCGCGGGGAGTCCAGCCTCACGTTCTGATGCTGGGCTTTTCGTCGCTGGGGCGTAGCATCCTCGAGCAGCTTGCCCACCTAGGGCATTATCCAGACCGACAGCGGGCGATGCTTACCGTGGCGTCCCCTGATGCTGACACTATTGAGCCCCGCGTCCATGCAAGCTTTCCGGTATTGACCCCGAACGCGCTGGCACACGGAGTACATGGTCACCACCTTAATCCGCTCATTGACATCAGTTTCATTTCAGCACCGACGGATGGACTGACAACCGCGCGATTGTCTCGCCTACCGGCCGTCACTATCGCATACATTTGCACAGCGACCTTGGAGGAGGGAATCGCTGCGACCCATTCATTGTTAATGACAACACCAGATCAACAGTTTCCGATTGTGCTATGTACTCAGGACGCGGTTCACACAGAAGTGCATCGACAGATAAACAATTATCCACGGTGCCATGTTTTCAATGCATATGATGCGGGATTGAAGCTAGAGAAGAATGAGCCCGTGCTCAATGAGTTTACGGAACGCGAGGCAGCGATAGTCTACTTGCATTTCGGCCAAAATTCTTTGGTTGACTCTCTTGCTGCACAGACGCGTCCTCGGAACGGTGATTCGAGATCCTCAGTTCTGCTCTGGGACAGGACGTTCAATGAACATTGGTTTGCCGCTCAAGAGTGGGAGCGTGAGTCTTCGCGTGATGTAGTGCGCCACCTTCACGTCAAGCGACACTATTTCAATCAGTTAGAAGGTGAAATCTCGGAGCAGGATCAGCGCAATCTCAGCGAGCTTGAACACCAGCGCTGGTGTGCTGAGCGCTTGTTGCAGGGCTGGCGCTATGCTCCCAATACAGACAGGTCGAAGCGAAGGCATGCTTCGCTCTGTGCCTTCCACGACCTACCCATTGAGGAGCAGAACAAGGATTACACCATTGTCGGTGTATCCAGACTATTGGCACGAGCGAGAATTGCGAGCAAATAATGAAATCAAAGCGGTCCAGGAGTATGCAAATTTCAGATCTGGTTGTGCCGGAAGTAAGAGGCCGGAGTAGGGTCTTTTCGCTTTCAAGATCCTCCTGACAGCCTCCTACTGGGAAATGATATGAAAGTATTGGTATGATCTTGTGTGATTTGACTTCTCATTCTAGTGTCTTTCCAGCCCGTGCCAGAGCAAAGCCGGTAAGCGTGCGCTTCGCGCCGGTTGCGGGGGTGGTCAATACTCTTGAAGGACCGGTGGCGTACTCCGAAGGGGACGCCATCGTTACCGGAGTGGCGGGCGAGCAATGGTCGGTAGCACGAGAACGGTTTCATCACACCTACGCAGCGATTTTCCCAACTGAGTCAGGTCAGGATGGCCGCTACGTTAAGCATCCGCATGATGTGCTTGCTTTGAGGTTGACGAAGGGATGCGCTATTCACCTGGCTGACGGACGCGGCACCCTGCACGGCCGTGCAGGAGATTATCTAGTCCAGTACCGCCCGGGCGACTGCGCCGTCGTGGCAGCTGAGATTTTTGATGACACCTACGAGCGGTAAGCGTAGTTAGGGCTATGGGAGGAAGCCCCGCTATCGTATTATGCCGATGAGTGCAAACGGCGGCGGAGATCTACTGAGTCGAGCCTGAGACTCGCACGCGAGCCGAAATCGGTTCTCTGCCAACGTGTCGGGTTGCCTGGAAGAATATCTCGGCAACCTGTTCGGATGTTGCAAGAAAATTGGCGGCAGATGTACTGTTTGTTACCTCTTGCCAAGGCGCGAAATAGCTATTGTGCTCGAGAATGAAACGTTCGCGTGAGAGCGCAGACCTCACTGCAGCATTGATCCGAGAATTCCACGATTGTGCGACACGATTCCTGCATTGGGAGTCATTCCCGCATTCGGACTGAATCAGGGAAGTGACGTAGGTTTGGCATCGATTGTGCCATTCCGAATAGTGTGCGTCGCCACGACATGTGAGATCTTCGTAACCATCTATGGGCGTTGACGAGATCAAATTTGTGGCCCATGTCGAAAAATCAAAACTGTCTACCAAGTCAAGATCGTCCGCGAGAGTTCCCCACCGCAGTTCTGCAAAGATCTCACCTAGAGGAATTCCTATTTTTGTGCGGCATCGAGTGTGGGCCGGGACGGCGGCCCAACTGTCACGGGAGCAAACAATACTGTTTGCAAGTTCGTACGTGGAAACGCTACGTTGTCGCAGGCTCTGATTGTCAATGAAATATTGAACCGTTTCAGTCCACTGTTCCCCGGGCTTTCGCCACCGGATGGAAAGAGTAAATGGATCTGCTCTTGGCAACTCTTCGATCCATACTGGTCCGGCTCTCCTGTCATTCCAAGGCATTCTCTCGACGCGAACGAATCCTTTGCTGTCGGTCGTCCATTCGACATCGTGTGTATCCTCTGGTGCGAAGAACAAGTAGGCTCCGCGTGCTTTACTGTTCTCGAAGAATGCGCTGCCGTCTGGAATCGCCGTATAGAAGAGTGGTGGTGCATGGGACTCCGGTGACGGTACATGCACCGCAATTGGTATATCCGGCTTATCGGGAAGGGTGATTGAAGCTGAGTACTGATTGTCAGAATATTCTATATAGGCTGTAGTGCCACTGCCCAACCAGGGCAGATATGTGCCTTCCGCATGTACCCCACTGGACACGACGGAGTTCGTCCCACTTCCACTCGGGATGACGTACTCCTCTCCTTCGGGCGAACGTACGTATATATTCAGACCAGAACCTACCGAGCAGCTAGTGATTGGGCCGAGGTAATTTGCAACGCAACTTTGGGGTGGCCTGACCGCGGGAAGCTTGTGGTCCACTTCCCCCAGTGGGGTGACAACCGAAGGTCCGCCCTCGGGTGCATCCGGTGTGCCCAACGTCCAAAACAACACCCAAGCCAATAGCACTGATGCAGTTGCAGATACAAGGTAAGCGGTCTTTCGCCAGTTGAAGAACCTTGCAGGTTGTTCCGCTCCTTCTATCGCCGCTCCTGATAGATTCTTGGCAAGGGTCACGACATGTTCGCGCAACGCTCCTTGCCATGCGTCCAGATAGTGAAGCGAGGCGAGGTGAAGCTCAAGCGCTGGTGACGGAAGGACTTCTTCGACGCGAACCGGGAATACGGGCTTCGCCTTCGCAACAGCGCGCTCTACTTCGCGCTTCACGTAGATGCTGCCATTTGCGGCCGCAGACAGGAGCACCACAAAGCATCGGGAGCGCTCAATCCCGCGAATGATCTCTTCACTGTAATCGCAACCGGCACGTATATCCCTGGGCGCAATCCAGCAACTGTGTCCGAGTTCTTCAAGATGAGCACATATTTCGAATGCTCGTTCCCGGTCGTGCGTTGCGTAGCTGATGAAAACACCAGGTGCTGTTTTGTCGTTGCTCATTCAATAGCCTCCAATGGTTGGAGCGATGCCGTGGATTCTGGATAGCAAAACTATGACAGCGGACCAGGATGCTCCTGCCGATGAGTACTGTCTCTTCTCGAGAAGGGGTATTCCCTTTCAAGTTGTGTCGGTTTCGGAGAAGGTGTGCGATTAGCGGTGTCGCATTATCGGTGGCGTTTAGAGCAAGGCGACCATCGAGTCGAAGTCAGGTTCTCCCGTGAGAGAATCGACAATGTTCAAATTCTAGCAACACTTCATTGTGGGTCGCCCGGGTTTTCGGTGGGGTGTTCACGTCTGCCAATTTGCGTTTGAACATTCGGCTCTGAGCATTGATCCGAGTGCTTCGGATGGTGCTGCCGGATGAGCTGTGCAAAGTGAGTCTGCACTTGGTTCAACGGCCGGTGGTTTGTGAGGACTGAGTCGATCAGTCAGATGAGTGATCAACCGCGGCGAGGTTGCCGGCGCTGTCCGGCCGCCGGTTGCTCAGCGCTCTCTTGCCTGGCGTTGGGCTGCGGTACGAGCGCAGCTGGGGTGCGAAAATGAACGATGGGCCCATCCCGGTGCCCAAAGGAAAAAACGCCAACCGCCGCTAAGTGACTGGCATTAAAGCTTTCTGTTTGGTTTCGGGGACAGGATTCGAACCTGTGACCCGGGTTATGAGTGCTCGGTTGGCATATTCACAACCCGTTGAGTTGATGAACAAATCGAAACGAGTCAGAAACTTACGCGCGGACACCAG
>ERZ869909.1036-NODE-1036-length-24975-cov-4.219054_pt1 | contig 24975 bp, 14 predicted proteins | sample MGYA00520892_ERZ869909 | MGnify/ENA primary metagenome ERZ869909 (study PRJEB32215, sample SAMEA104723947) | bioreactor metagenome | biome: bioreactor; feature: anaerobic bioreactor; material: water | place: China | collected 2015-03-12 ... | reverse complement strand
GGATTTGTGGATCGGGGCGCATCCGCGCGTGTTCGATTTTCTGGCCCATGCCGAGGATGAGAACGCGCTTGCCCCGTCGCACGTGATCCGGGTTGATGCGGAAACCGGCCAGGTGGCGACGGTGCTCTATACCCATGGCGAGGAGCTGAGCGGATCCAGCGTCGCGGCCCCCTTCGGCTACCAGTTCGTGGTAGGCGCGGTGTTTGATTCCAACGTGCTGATCTGCCCGCGCGGCTGATTTTTGAAGCGAAAACGCTTCACACCGGCCGAACGCGCTCTAACCTCCTCTGACACATGACGGGCGAAGCCCGCGTTTTCACAGGGGAGGAACTGCCTTGGCCACTGCCAGCCCGCCACCGGGTATCCCGGTGACCCAGCCGCTTGCGCCCAGCGCGCGCCGCTATGCCATCGGCATGCTGCTTGTCATCTACATCTTCAATTTCCTGGACCGGCAGATCGTCAACATCCTGGCTGAGCCGATCAAGATCGAGCTGGGGTTGGCCGACTGGCAGCTTGGCATGCTGACCGGCCTTGCCTTCGCCGCTTTCTATACCGTGCTGGGCATTCCGATTGCGCGTTACGCCGAAAAGGCTGACCGGGTGAAGATCATCTCGGTGGCCGTGGCGGTGTGGAGCGCCTTCACCATCGCCTGCGGACTGGCGGCCAATTTCACCCAGCTATTGCTGGCGCGTATCGGGGTTGGCGTTGGCGAGGCCGGGTGTTCGCCGCCCGCTCACTCGCTCATCACGGACTATACGCCCAAGGAAGAGCGCGCCTCGGCGCTGGCCATCTATTCGATGGGCATTCCGCTGGGATCGCTGGCGGGCATGGCGCTCGGCGGGCTGATCGCTGACGCGTTCGGCTGGCGGGTCGCCTTTTTTGTTGCCGGTGCGCCGGGCATCATTCTGGCCATCATGGCCTTCCTCACCCTGCCGGAACCGCGCCGGGGCCTTGAGAAGAAGGTCGTGCCGGTCAAGGGGCCGAGCTTTGCCGATGCGCTCAGGGAGCTGAAATCCAAAAAATCCTTCTGGTGGATTTCCATCGGCGCGGCGTTGAGCGCCATGGTCGGCTATGGCCATATCGCTTTTTACGGCTCGTTCTATCTGCGCAATCACGGCGAAGGCCTTACCGCGATGGCGGCCAGCGTCAACGAAATGATCGGCGTCAGCTTCGGCCCGATAGGCTTTGTTGGCACCGCCCTTGGCCTCATCATCGGGATATGCGGGGCAGCCGGCACCTTCCTTGGCGGTGTGCTGGCCGACCGGGCGGCGCGCAAGAATGTGTCGGGCTATGCCACCGTGCCGGCGATCGCGGGCCTCGTGACCGTGATCCCCTTCATTGCGGCCATGCTGGTGGACAATGTGGCGCTATCCTTCGCTTTGCTCGCCATTCCGGTCTTTGCCGGGGCGATCTGGTACGGGCCGATCTTTGCCAGCGCGCAGAGCCTTGTGCATCCGCAGACGCGGGCGACGGCGGCGGCGGTATTGCTCTTCATCATCAATCTGGTTGGCCTGGGGCTCGGCCCGCTTCTGGTCGGCACATTCAGCGACATCTTTGCCCAGACCATGGGGGCAGCCGAAGGCATTCGCTGGTCGATGGTGGTGTTTGGCGGCATGGGCGGCATTGCCTCCATCGCCTTCTTCCTCGCCGCGCGGACGCTGAAAGACGAGGTCGTGGCCTAGATAATGCCTGCGAGCGACAGGGCGAGGCCAGCGGCCAGCCCTGTCGCGACCAGCGTCATCACGCCCCGCTTGAGCCCGAAGGCGATGATGGCGCACAGGGCCGCAATGGCGATCACCCACGGGTCGATGGTCGTGACGTCGGCGGTGACGATCCGGAAGGGGCCAAGGCTCATAGAGCCGGTATCGGCAAAGAGGATCTGCACGGCAAACCACACACCAAGGCTGGCGATGACGCCGACGACGGCGGCGGAAATGCCAGCGAGCGCGCTTTGCAGGGCCTTGATGCTGTTCAGCTTTTCCATCCAAGGGGCGAGCGTGAAGATCGCCATGAAGGAGGGCAGGAACACCGCCCACAGCGTCAGTGCAGCGCCCAGTATCCCGCCCAGCATCGCGCCGAAGGGTTCGGGCAGACGATAGCCCGCGATGAAGCCGGTAAACTGCGTCACCAGAATGAGCGGACCGGGCGTGGACTCGGCCAGCCCCAGACCGTCCGCCATCTCTCCGGCGCTCAGCCAGCCATATTGCTCAACCCCTGCCTGCGCCATCCAGGCGAGCACGGCATAGGCGCCGCCAAAGCTGACCAGAGCCAGCCAGGAGAAGAAGCCCGCGACCTCCACCAGCCTATGGGAGTGCGAAAGCAGGAGCGCAGCCAGCGCCAGCGGCGCGAGCCAGACGGCAGTCCAGATGAGGAGGGACAGGGCCGTTGCGGACACCGACGCGCCCTCGCCTGTCGGTGTTTCGTGCGCTGCCGCCGGATGATGGCCGGCGGCCATCCAGCGCGAGGCGAGCCATCCGGCAAGGCCTGCGCCTGCGACGACCAGCGGGAAGGGTATGGCAAGGCTCAGTGAGATGAAGGCGGCAGCAGCAATGAGAAACGCGGCGGGCGTCTTGAGCGTCCTTGAGCCCAGCCGGATCACGGCACCCAGCAGGATCACCAGTACAGCGGCTTTCACCCCGAAGAATGCGCCCTCAACAAGGGTCAGGTCAGCGGCGAGCACGTAGAGAATGGAGAGCGCCAGCATGATCAGCGCGCCCGGCAGCACGAACAGCCCGCCGGTGATCAGTCCGCCGCGTATCCCGCCAAGCTTCCAGCCGATCCAGGTGGCGAGTTGCATCGCTTCCGGGCCGGGCAGGAGATGGCAGACATTGAGCGCGCGCAGGAAATCGCCATCGCTCACCCAGCCGCGCTGCTCCACCACGAGATCATGCAGCATGGCGATCTGCGGGGCGGGTCCGCCAAAGCTCAAAAACCCGATACGGGTGAAATCGCGCGCGAGGCTCGCCAGCGATGGGGATTGCATCACGGAGTGGCTCCGGCCGGGCGGACGATGAAGCGGGCGCCGGGCCGGGCCGATCCCGGTCTTGCATCCTCCACATCGACGGTGAGGCCGTGGCGGCGGGCCACGGCATGGACGAAGGACAGGCCTAGACCATGACCGCGCGGGCCGCCATGGCTGATACGGGCGAAACGCATGAATACGCGCTCACGCCAGTCTGGCGGCACGCCGGGGCCGTTATCTTCCACGATCAGTACCGGCCCGGCGCGGACAATCACTTTCACCTCCCCGCCTTCGGGCAGGAATTTCACCGCATTGTCGACGAGGTTGGCGATCAGGCGGCCCAACTGGGCGGGGCTGCCGCGCATCATCACAGGCGCGCCGGCTTCCACCTTCACGCTGGCGCCCTTCTCGCTGGCAACGTCATTGTATAGCGGGGTGACCGACCGGGCGAGGGCGGCAAGGTCGAGCGTTTCCAGACCGCGCGTATCACCGATCTCGGCGCTGATCGCGGAAATATCCATGAGCGAGTTGATGAGCTCGCCCAGCTCGGCGAGCTGTTCGCGCGCCTGCTCGATACGCTCAGGATCGCTTGCGGCGTCTGCCAGTGTGCGGTCGATGCGCACCAGAGGGGTGCGCAGTTCGTGTGCGGTCAGGTCAGACACGTCACGCTGTGCGCTGATAAGGCGCTCAATCCGGTCCAGCATGGCGTTGATATTGCGCGAAAGCACGCCGAACTCATCGGCGCCTTCGGCTCCCGGCGCACGCTGGTCGATGGCCCCGTCACGCACCGCATGGCAAGTGCGGTTCAGCCGCTCCACTCTCTGCATGATCCAGCCTGCCGCGACCAGGCCAGCGGCAATGCCAAGGGTCATGGTGATGAAGAAGCCGGCGGTAAAGATCGTGCGCAGGCGGGCGAGCGCCTCGGCCTGGCTTGTGGTGGACCGCCCGACAAACAGCCGGTAGTCCTGCGGCATCAGGAAGGCGCGCCCGATCAGAGGCAAGGCCTCGCCGTCCACCGTGAAGGTGCCGTTCACCCAGCTGGCATCAAGGGAAAACGCGTCCGGCCAGTGGGTCAGATTGCCCACGAGCGGATTACCTTGCGGGTCCGCCAGCAGATAGACCGGGCCTTCGCCTTCCAGCGGCCGGAAGGCCAGCCGGTCCTGCAAGGAGCGCTGCAGACCGGCCTCGCCCTCGATGGAATATATGTCCACCAGGCCTGCCGCGTCGGTATCGACCAGCTGGCGCAGGATCTGGTCGGATACAAAAGCGAAGGCGAAATACGCAATCAGGAAAACGGCTGTCGCGGCGAAGCTGACGAGGGCCGCAATCATGGCGGCCAGGCGCGCGAAGCTGGAACGCAGAATGCGCAAGCGCGAACCTTTCCGCCCCGCGCGGGATTGGTCTAAGGTTGGGTCCGGGATCATGGAAGAGGGGCTCCCCGATGCACCAGCGCCTTTGTGCCCTTGCGATGGCCGTTGTTTTTCCGGTGGTCATGACGGGCTGTGCGTCGCAGCAGGCTGTATCGGCCCTGCCTGCCGTTGCCGAGCCTGATGGCCAGATATTTGCTGCGCTCGACATTGGCTTGCGCGCCGAAGCGGCAGGTGATGGCGCAGCATTGCTGGCGGCGGCGAGCCTGCTGGAGGCCAGCGGCGCGCGCCCCGCTGAGGGCGACGCTGACCTGGCCGCACGCTGGCAGGCCAGAGCCGCCGAGCTCGGCGAGACCGTTCCGCCTTCGCGCGGGCGCATTGCCGGCCCTGCCTATCGCAATGGCATTGTGGGAGCCGGGGAGACGGCCCTGCTGCGCGACAGTTTTCATTCTGGCCGCGCTGCACGCGTTTCGCTGCAGGCACGTGGAAGCGGCACGCTGCGCCTGTCGATCCGGCGTAATGATGGCGAACCTGTCTGCGAGGCGCTTGCCACCACCGCTCCGGTCAGTTGCCAGTGGGTGCCGGTATGGTCGGAGCCGTTCACCATTGAGGTGGTCAACCTCACGGGCGCGCAAATCCCCTATTACCTGATCACCAACTGACATCGCCGGTTACCGGCCTATCAGGGCAAAGGGACCCCAGACGCCTGGATGGGCGCTGCCGGGTATCGCCTCGTTGCGCATCAGTTCCAGCATGGCGCCGCGAAAGGCTTGCGGCCTTGCCTCACCTGCCAGTGCGCGTCTGGTGGTCTGGGCAGTAAGGTAGGCCGCCGCGTCGTCGCGCACCGTCCAGTGGGACACTAGCAGGCTGCGTGCGCCGGCATAGAGGAAGGCCTGCGCGAGCCGGTCCGGGGCCGTGGCGGTGCCGTCAGCGGTGAAGGTGTTACAGGCCGACAGCACGACCCAGTCCGCATCCAGCCGCAGGCCGGCAATTTCAGACGCGGTGAGCAGGCCGTCATCAAGCGCGTCGGGCTGTGCGGGCGGCGTGAAGGCGAGGGCAGGCTCCAGCACCGTCTCCAGCTCACCGGGCAACAGGCCGTGAGTGGCGAACACCAGAACGCTGGCGCGGTTAAGGTCGGCGGATTTGACGGCCGTCTCCGTGGCCCAGACGCCCAGCCTTATGTCTGCCCGGCCTTCGCCAAAGAGCCGGGCCAGTTCTTCCAGCTCCGCACGCGCGCCGGGCAGCGGTGCAAGGGAGGACAGGGCCTGACCGCTTTCTTCGCTTGCGCTACGCGTCAGCGCGGCCAGCGTGACAGGCTCTGCCCCGGTGTCACCGGAGAAGACCGGAGCCCCGAAGCCGATCAGATAGGGCTCGGCGCTGCCCGGCCCGTCATTGCGCTGGCGCAGCGCAGAAAGGGTGGCCAGCGTGGTCACCGCATGGCGCGCGATCAGCCAGGGCGCGCCGGCATAGGCCGCCTCGCTGTCCAACGGCCGGGACGGCTCTCCGGTCAGCAATACCGGGAAGGGGATGGAACGGTAGGGGCCATCAGCCAGAACGAACAGCGCGGCCTCCTCTTCCAGTCCGTTTGTCAGACGGGGGGTGAAAACGCCTGCATAGAGACGGTGAGCCTCGTCCGCCGGGAATGGCCGGGCCACCCCGGCTGCGGCGCCAGCCTCCAGCGCGGGGCGCAAAATGGCCAGTGCTGATTGTGCTGCATCGCGGTCAATCGCCAGCCGGTCCATTACCAGGTCCGATTGCCCGATACGCAGGCTGACCCCGCCAGCGGGCGTGAAGGCGAAGGCGATGATGTGGTCTCCCGCACCGAGCATTTGCTGCACGGTTTCGAGAGTGAGCGTCTCCAGCCCTTGGGCGTGATCGCCGTCCGGTGACAGTCCGCTCATCGCTGTCCGCGCCATCTCGTAGGCGTCGCGGGCTGCGGCGAGTGTCTGCGGGTCGGGTGATGCGCTGGCAGAGCGGACGCGGACATAGTTTTCCTCGGCCAGACGCAGGGCGCGCCAGCTGTCCTGCCGGGCGCGGACAAGGTCTGCTGTTTGCGCGCCGCCGCTGCTGACCCTCAGGGCTGTTGCCTCGGCAGCGAGTGCGAGCCCTGTGGCGTGTACCATCTGCATGTAGCGCAAGGCAGTTTGAGTATCGCCAGCGGCGAAGGCGATGTCGAGGGCGCGGCGGAAGGCGCGCTGGCGGGTGCGGGCCATGTCCCGCGCGCTGTCGACATCTGCCAGATCCAGGTTGCCGGAGAGGGCCGTCATGGCGGCATGCACTTCCTGTGGAACAACCTGCAAGGTGCCGCCATCCATGGCCGAAATCCATGCCTCGTCGATCACCAGCTCATGGCGGCGATCATGGCCTTCGGGCAGATAGGCGGCGGCCAGCATCCGCGCATTGGCGATATAGTCCCGGCCCTGCGCCGGATTGCCGTCCAGCGCCTCAAGGGCCGCCAGTTCGGCCAGAACCCTGATCCGGTCCGGGCCTGCCGTCCCTGTGGCATCGAACACGCCCAGCACGTCCAGCCATTCCGCGCGGGCATCATCATACTGGCCCAGCGCAAACGCCGTATCGGCGGCGTTCATCTGCATGCGGGCCGCCTCGACGGACTCAGCACCTGCCGCATTGCGGTAAATGTCGCGCGCCGTCAGGAATAATGGCCGGGCTTCCGCCGAACGGCCCTGTCCGAACAGCGCCACGCCGAGATTATTGAGCGTGTCGGCGACTTGCGGGTGCGCATCGCCAAGGCTGGCGCGCCTGTCTTCCAGAATACGGCGCAGCAAGGGCTCAGCCGCCTCGTAGCGGCCCCACGCATTGAGCGCGCCGGCATAGCTGGAGCGGGCAAACCCGATAAAGGGATGGCCGGGCGGCAGGCTGGCCTCGAGTTGTTCTGCGGCGCGGCGTGACAGCTCGGCGGCGTCGGCAAAGCGGTAGGCGCGTATGAGGATCGCCGCCAGGCTCACCTGCGTCATCGCAATATGAGGATGGCCATCCTCCAGCACTGTCTCGCGGATGCGCAGCGAACGCTCGACCAGCTCGATGGCATCGTTCAGCTCGCCTCGCGCATTCAGTATCGAGCCCAGTTCAAAATAGGAGCGGGCGATCTGGACGTGATCTTCCGGGTAGAGCTGCTGGCGGATGGCGAGCACATCGCGGGTGGCCGTTTCGGCTTCGTCCAGCCGGCCCAGCGTGCCAAGGATGGAGGCGACATTGCCAAGCGCCTGCTCCAGAGGCTCGAGATAGTCCGGGCCGGCAGCCTCGAAAACGCTGGCGGCCTCACGGAAGAGGCCAAGCGCTTCCTCGCGCCCGCCAGCATAGAAGATTGCCGAACCGAGCTGGTTGAGGATGGCCGCCCGATCGGTCTGCGCCACGCCTTCAAGCGTGAGGACCGTATCGTAGGCGCTTTGCCATGCGGCGCGGGCCCCGGCAGGGTCCTCCTCCATGTCGATGGCTTCCGCGGCCTCAATCAGGGCGCGCGCATCAGCCTCGACAATCGAGGGGGCAAGCGGCGGCGTCTCCTGTGCCTGAAGGCCGGGTGCGGCCAGCAAGACAAGTCCCAGTGCCCAGATCATGAAATGGTGGCATGCCATAAGCCGGTACCTCCCCCTAGCGCACCCGCAGCCTGCCCATGATTGCGTGGCGCGCGCCAGCTGGCAAATACTTGCCATGCCCCTGACCTGACAAAGACAGACAGGCTCGATGCATGCCGCTCGACAGCCCGTATTTCCTGCCTAAGACTTTCTCACGGGCGAGGCTTGCTCTGAAAACGGGGTAATTCGGTGCAGATGAGAATACTGGCGGTGATGTGTGCTGGTGCGGCCATGCTGACATGTCATGGGGCCGCGCTCGGACAGGGCTGTGAGGTCGATCCGGGGCGTGTCGAAGCGCTCGATCTGGCGGCGCTGGAACTGGAGCGTTCAGAGCAGATTGCGCTCTATTTTGACCTTGCGGACTGGCAGGCGGCGTGCGGGGATACCGCGCGCGCACGTGGTGCCTACGAAACGGCGCGTACGCTGATTGCCTCTGCCGATACGGTCGAAGGCGCGTGGGCGCATGGGCTTGTCAACGAGGCAAGGCTGGAGATGGCGCAGGGCCGGTTCGACCGGGCGCGCGAAATTCTCGATGAAGCCTATGCGGTGCTGGAGGAGGCGGGCGCCGTGCGCGCGCGCGATTTTCTCTATCTGATGGAGACAGCTTTGGCTGTCGAGGCGGCGGCGTCCGGGGCGGGAGCAGCGCACAGCCTTGAAGGCGCGCAGGCCGAGCTCGCCGTCCTGCGCGCGCGCATTGCCCGCGAGGACGAGGAGGCATTGACGCGCGATCCCGGCGCGGGCGCCGATGCAGACCATGTAATCGTGCCGGTGTTCTACGGGACCAACCGGGTGCGTACGGGGTCTGAGGACCCCAACGCCTTCTACGGGGTTACGGCAGCGCCGCTGGATCTGGGCGTGGTCACCGTCTCGGTGCCGCGCAATCGTGAGGTCGGCTCGATCCCGCGCCGGCGTGATTATCCCGGTGATCTGGACCAGTACCGGGCGGACTATTTCATCCTTGAACGCGTGGAGCCCTTTGCTGACGATTATGCCTTCACCCGCGCGCTCGGCACGGCGATGGATGCATCAGAGCGGCGCGAGCTGCTCGTCTTCATTCACGGCTTCAATTCAGACTTTCGCGGAGCGGCGGAGCGTGCGGCGCAGCTCGCAGTCGATCTGGAGATTGACGGGGTGCCAGCGCTCTATTCCTGGCCGTCGCGGGCGTCATTGCTGGGATATTTTGCCGACGGGCGCGAGGTGAATGACGCCAATATCCGTGATCTTGTGGACTATCTCTACCTGCTCATGAATGGCGCGAATGCGGATCGCATCCATATCGTCGCGCATTCGATGGGCAACCGCTTTCTGGCGCGCGCCCTTGATCAGCTGGCCGAGACCTACCCCAACCCGCCCGAACCGCTCTTTGATCAGGTCGTATGGGCCTCGCCGGACGTGGATGCTGAGGAGTTCATGGACCTGTTGCCGCGCATCGATCATCTGGCCAGCGGCATGACGCTTTACGCGTCCAGCCGGGACCGCGCTCTGCTGCTGTCGCGCCGGATCAATGGCGGCAATGCGCGCGCTGGCGATTCCAGCCCGCCCTACCCGGTCGTGGTTGCGGGCCTCAGCACGGTGGACACCACGGCGGCAGGCGGGCGCGGGCTTGGCCATTCGGACTATGCCGGGCCTGCCATGGACGATTTCCGCGCCCTGATATGGCTGTCCTTGAGCCCGGAAGAGCGCTGCATCCTGCACACCAGTACAGGTGAGCTGGGACAGTTCTACGCGGTGGACCCGGAAACCGGCGGCAATTGCGAGCCGGACGTGTTCAAATATTCCATCACTGCCCTGCGCCGCGGCGGTGATAGCGAACCGATGGAGTTGCTGCAGAGCGCTGCGGCCCTGTCGGGCACGGCGATTGCCAGCCGGCTGGATGATGTCCGCCAGCTGATCGCCCGGCTTACGGCTGGCGGGGGCTAGTTGCCTACTCCGCCGGGCGGTTCTGCCCGACCAGCACGAAGGGCGCCCACATTGCCGGATGGGCAAACTGCGGGTCATCCATCATGGACAGCATGGACTGGCGCAGCGCTTCGGCACGTCCGGCGGACGGGTTGGCGTTCATCGCCGACAGCGTGCCGGTGGTGATGCGGCGCGCGGCGGCGTCATCGACAACCCAGTGCGAGACCAGCAGGGCCCGCGCGCCGGCATAGAAGAAGGCGCTGGCAAGGCCTGACAGGCTATCCGCGCCGGCGCCGCCCGGTGCTGCCGTATTGCAGGCCGAGAGGATCACCCAGTCGGCATCCAGCGTCAGGTCGCGTGCGATCTCGGAGGCCGTCAGCAGACCGTCATCGCCCTCGCTGGCCTGTGCAGGCGGGGTGAGGACCAGAGCCGGCTCGGTCAGGCCCGGCAGCTCATCAGCGATCAGGCCGTGCGTGGCAAAGGCGATGACCTGCCGGTTCGACAGGTCGGCCGTGTTGCGCAGATTGGCTTCGGTTGCTCCGTCGCCGACCAGCAGATCCTGGTTTGGTTGCGCGCCAAAGGCTTCTGCCAGCGCGATGAGTTCGGGGCGGGTATTGGGCAGGGCGCTCAAGGCACGCACCGCCTCGACATCAGCCAGAAACACGCCGTCTGTGGACGCACTGGCATTGAACACGCCGCGTGTGTCGCCGCCGCGCTGCTGGCGGCCATCAGAGCCACCGGGCGCGCGCTCGCAGCCAGCGCCGGTACGGGCGCCAATGCACGGATCACCGACGCCAAGGAAGGGCGCAGAGGCGCGGCTTGCGCCAAACCGTGTCAGCGAGCGCAGGGAAGCCGGTGAGGGCAGCACCGTCATGGCATAGCGCCGTCCCAGCCAGGCGGTCTGGCGCAGCGCGTCCACGTCGCTGTCTGCGCCTGATGGCGGCTCTGTGACCAGCAAGGCGAGCGGCAGGCTGGAAAGCGCGCCGGAGGGGATGGCATAGACATGCGCCTTGCCCTCAAGGCGCGCTTCAATTGGCGCCAGAAGCTGCTGATAGAGCTGGAAGGCGGCCTGCCGGTCGAACACGGGCAGGCCTGCGGCGGCGCTGCTGGCCTGTACCGCGACCGCGTTCCAGGGGCCCCGCCCGTGATCGAGATCGACGCCCTGACGCAACAGGTCCACCGCCTCGCCAAGCTCGGCTGCTGTTACCTCTACGCGCGCCCAGTCGATACCGTCCCGGTCAATCGCAAAGACGAAGGTGGAGCGGTCACCGGCGAGGATCAGGATGAGGGCCTCGTCAGCGCGCAGCAGGGCCTGCGTCGCCTCGACCGATAGCGGCTGGGGACTGGTGAGCTGGGCGTATTCAGGAAAGTCGCGCGACAATGTGGCGTCGATTTCGCCAAGGCGGCCAGAGGCGGTATCCAGCGCGCTGCGCGCCGTGGCCGTGGCCTCCTCACGCGAAGCCGGGTCGGTAATGGCAAGGGCTTCATAGAGGGCGCGTTCGGCGGCGTTGCGCTGGTCCGCCATGCGGCGGCGTTCAGCGACAAGCAGACCCAGCGCGTCGTCACCGGAGGCAAAGCGGGCCCCGACCTGCGAGAGTGCGCGTGCTGCCGAGGTCTGGATTGCCCACTGGGCGGCCCAATAGCCTTCGGCCCGCAGGCAGGCGTACTCCATCGAGCCTTCCGGGCAGGCGTCAGACCCTTGCGCAAAGCCTGCGCTGGTAAAGGCCGCCCCGGCAAGGCACGTCGATGCCAGAAGGGTGCGGGCGAAGTTCGATATGTGGCGGGTCAGCATGAAATTACCCTTCATTGTGTGCAGCGGCCCAGGCTGCTTCTGTGTGGAGCTGGAACATGTCGTTGCGGCGCACGATGAGCGCGGTGGCTGCGGTGTCGGTGCTGGCCGATTGGGCAGCATCCAGCGCGGCGCTGACGATGGATCTGGAGGCCGTGCGGTAGAGTTGCAGCGCCTCGGCGGGACGGTTCATATGCCGCAGGAACAGCCAGGCGAGGTTCGCACGCGCGACGAGAAGAGCGGTATGGGTTTCCGGGACACGTCCCGTCAGGCCATCCAGCCCGCCGCGCATCAGGCTTTCCGCGCCCTCATAATCACCGGCAAGGCCCAGCGTCGTTCCCGCATTGGCAAAGGCGCGCACGGCCTCCGGGTGATTGGCGCCCAGCGTTTCGCGATACAGGCCGAGGGCGCGCACCTGTAGCGCCGAGGCTTCGTCCAGCCGTCCTTGTGCACGGATGGACCCCGCAAGATTCTCAAGGCTCATGGCGATGGAAAGCGGCTGGCCCTCCGCTTCTGCTGCGGCCAGCGAAGCCCGGTACAGCGTTTCGGCGTCAGCCAGACGGCCAAGCATGCGCAAGCTGCCCGCCAGATTGCTTTCCAGCGCGCCGGTAACGCTCGCGCGCTCGGCATTATCGAGCTGCTGCGCCTCTGCAATGGCGCGCCTTTGCAGGCTTTCCGCCTCCTGATAGCGGCCCTGATCGAAGAGGGCCGACGCCAGAAAGCTCATCGCGGAAACAGTCTGGGAAGTGCCGGAGCCAAACGCCGCTTCGCTCTCTGACAGGGCCTGTTGCAATAGCGGTTCGGCGTCGCGCGCACGCCCCGCCATTTGCAAGGCCCTGCCCAAACGTTGCCGCAGGGTGGCCACGTGGCGCGGATTGGCTGTGGCGGCCCCTTCCAGCGCGGCAAGCGCGTCCTGCTGGAAATGTATCGCGTCCTCGTAGCGGCCAAGGTCCAGATAGGCCTGCCCCAGCCCGCTGACAATGTCGGCACTTTCCGGCGCGCCCTCGCCATAGGCGGCTGTTTCGATCGCCAGGGCGTTTTCCAGCAGGGGACGCGCCTCTGCAGGGCGGCCAAGCGAGAGATAGGCGCTGGCGAGATTGCCCATGGCTGCGGCGGTGTTGGGATGGTCGGCGCCGAAAATGGAGCGCATGCGCTCCAGCGCGGACTGGTAGCCGGCAAGTGCTGCCTCCGGTCCGCCCTGATGGCGCTGAACGGAGGTGAGATTATTCTCCACCACTGCCAGATAGCGGTGAGAAGGGGAGATGGCCTCGAAAATCGCGCGGGCGCGTGTGAGAGCGTTTTGCGCGTCGGGGTGGCGGCGGGTCTGGTTATAGACCTCGGCCAGATTGACCCAGGCGACGCCTGCGCCTTCGCTGCGCCCGGAGCCTGCCTCTTCATGGGCGGCAAGCACCTGCAGGAAGCCGGTCTCCGCACTAGCATAATCGCCCGCTTGATAGGCCGTGACGGCTGCATTGTTGAGGCCGTCGAGCGAGTTGCTGCCAGCGCTGGCGCTGACACCAGCAGACGCGGGCGCAGGCTGATGCTGCGGCCCGGGAGCAGGCGGCGCGCCGGCCGGTGCGCCGGGATTCTGGCGGTCGCGGGCCATCCCGCTCGCGCGCTGAATGCCCGGCCGGCGGGTATTCCCCGGATCAATCTCGGCGAGGATCTCGTCAGCGACCTCCAGCACTTCGAGCGCTTCGGCAAACCGGCCCTGACCCAGCATGGCCATGCCCATATTGGCGCCTGCCACCGCAGACAGGGGATGATCGAGTCCCAGATGGCGGTGATAGATCAGGAAGGCGGCCTCGAACTCGCGCGTGGCGGTACGAAAATCGCTTTCCCGAAAGGCAGTTTCGGCGGCGGCGTTGTGGCGCTCAATCGCGGCTATGTCCTGCGGGGGAATGTTCGCCTGCTGGAGCGTGGCAGCGCTGAGCGTGCCGGCGTGGGCCGGGATGGCGGAAGCCAGTGACAGTCCTATCAGCGCACTGGCAAGGAGTGCTTTGTACATCGCTTCAGTTTTCCCCGCCCGGCGGGATCAGCCGCCACTGGAACAGTATGGTGCCAGCCTGCGCATCGAGAGCCGGGCGTGCCCGTGCGCTGCGGGTGGCAGCGCCGCCAAAGGCGGCCATGCCCATCAGCTGGCCGAGAGGGGATCGCTGTGCATCGTTCACGGCGGCATCACCGGAGCGGCTGAGGCTTGCTTGTGTCAGGAAGCTGAAATCCATGGGGATCGCTGCGTCCGGCTCGCGCTCCACCGCCAGCAGGACAAGCCGTTCAAGGCCCGCACTTGCCGGATAGCCGCTCGTCCAGTCGAACGTACGAAGCCCGGCCCACACTATGCGCGGCTGCTCTCCCGGCTCGATGCGGGTGGACGTGCTGGCGCCGAGGAAGGGCAGGCGGTAAATGCCTGCCTGGCTATCGATATAGAGCGGGGTGACGTCGATTGCCCGGCTGCCCGTATTGGTCAGGCGGATATAGACGATGTCGCAATGGCCAAGTTCCAGCGCGTTGAGATCACTGGTGCCGAGCTCTTCAAATGAAACCGCATTGGCTGGAATGGCGGACGGGTCGGGCAGGGAGCAGGCCCAGTCATCGGCCGCACGGGCACTGGCGGTCAGGCGCGGCGGGGTGGCCCGCCAGACAAAGGCCTCATGGCGCAGGTTTTCCAGCCCGTTAGCCCCTTGCAGCGCGCTGGCGGCATTGAGGATGTTGCGCACCCGGGCCAGCTTCTGCAGTTCACCCTCAATCTGGCTCATCAGCGCATCGGCGGTTGATGTGTCGTCAATAGCGATATGCGCGGACCGCTCGCGGCCAGTCGCGATGATGTCGGGCTCGCCGCGCAAAAGCCAGATGGCGTCATCCTGCACGCGGATGCGCACGTCGGCAGGCTCGCCGGGATCACGGAAATCGATGGGCGCGATCAGCGTTTCCGGGTTGGCCTGTGCCAGCCGGGCGAGTGCCTCAAGGGCTGTCTGCTCGCGCGCATTCACATCCAAGCTTGCCTCTTCCACCGATATGGAAAGCGACAGGCGCACGCCGGGGTCGGCCAGCCGGGCCGTCATATAGGCGGTACGTCCGGGCAGGGCGCGGGCCGCCTCGTTGTTCTCGAAGGCGGTCAGGACGGCGCGGGTTGCGGTCTGTCCCACCTCCACTGCCTCGACGAAATAGGGGCCGGGGAAGGAGGGGTGGGGGCCTTGTGTGTCGGGATCGCGCACGATGATCTCGAACACGGCGCCCTCGCCAACCCCTTCCAGAAAGCCGGCCTCGATCTCGGCAGTGTCGCGGGCCAGAAACCGGGCATGCCATTGCGGCGAGCGCATCGCACCCCCCTGGCCCAGAAGCGCGCGGTCGAGGTCGCCCTCGAACAGGGGCGCTGGCGCCCGGCTACCCCAGTCATTGTATCCGGAGAGAACCCGGTAGGCGAGGTCGCGATAGCTCGCGACGCCGCCTGCCAGCAGGCCGTTGGCGATATGGAAGGTCATCACGCCGAAATTGTTGCGCGCCTCGGCCGCGCCAACCTTGGGCATCAGCCCTTCAAGGGCAAGCTGGCCGGAATGGGCGGCGTAGAAGGCCACGAATCCGCCTTCTCCCAGTGGAATCGAGGCATCAGGGCGTGGTGAGCCTGTTCCTGAGCGCGTCGCCTGTGCGCGCTGTTCGGCTTCGGTGCGGGCCTCCAGCGGAATGCCCAGCATGTCCTCGGTGACGGCGCGGGTGCGGAACTCGCCGCCTGGCCCCGCGCCCCGGTTCGCGCCGCCCGAATGGCAGGTGTCCACCACCAGCCAGACGAAGATATTGCGCGCTCTCAAGGCATCGAGAAATTCGCCGATTTCATCATCGATCAACGCATTTCGCACGCCAGCCTGCCGGTCGCCCTGAGCGCCCTCCCAGGAACCGATATCCAGCGGCAGGAATATCTCGTCAAAGCCGTTGGCCTCCGGCACAGCTGCGCCTTCTGGCTGGGGCTGGCGCGAACCATGGCCGGAAAAATACACCAGGACTTCATCGCCGGGCCGGGCGCGCTCCAGCATGGCCTCGAACGCTGTCAGAATCTCATTGCGGTTGGGATCGCCCTGGGCGGTAAAATCAATGCCGGTCTGCTCCAGCCCGTCGGCGAGCACCAGCATGTTGGCATCGGGTACGTCATAGGCGCGCAGCGCACGGATCATCAGCGCCACATCATTGCGCGGCCCCAGCAATTCGACGCCCGGCCCGATCCGGTCCTCGTCATAGCCCGAAGCCCCGATCAGCAGGGCATGGCGCTGGGGGGTGTCAGCCAGAGCTGCCGCTCCCAGAGCTGTCAGACCTGCCAGAACCGTGATGAACCGTATTGCCGTGCCAAGCATCAGCCTTGCATCCCCTGCTGCATTGTTCCCGTGACCCTAGCGCGGCGCAGGCACTGGCCGCGAGCATATGTTTTCTGACAAAGGCCGACAGCCATGTGCCAGCCGCAATGCTGAAAACGGCGAGCGGACGGCGAGCGGCCATATGGCCGCCGCGCCGTCCGTACTGCCAGCTTCCGGCGGGAGCGTCCGGAAGGCCGGACAGGCCCCAGTGCCCTAGTTGGTCACCATGTTGTAGCTGACGCCGACATTGCCCAGATTGCGGACCTGGACGGTGAAGGTGCCGGTCCAGCGCGGCGTCCAGAAGCAGGACATGCGGTCGGAATAGTCGATATGGCGGCAGATCAGATTGCCGTTGCTGTCATACACATACATGTCGAGATCGGTGCGGCCGGGGCCGTTGGCCCAGACAGCGGCGCGTTCGCCCCCGCGGAAGGTGATGTTGTAGCTGGTGGTGCTGCGTGCGCCGACCCAGCCAGAAGCGCGTCCCGGTCCGCCGACGCGGCCACGGCTGGCATCGGCTTCCACTTCGGCAATCAGGCCGGCAAGCGCTTCGTCGCCGCGGGCCAGAACGCGCGCTTCATCGAGCATGTCAGCCGCAGATGCGAACTCGATCTCGGCCTCTTCAGGCTCACCGCCCTGCTCGGCGATTTCGTATTCACGCTCCTCGACATCCACACCCTGGCGGATGCGCGCTGCCACGATGACGGCGAGCGGGTCGCGGGCATCCACACCGTAGGCATATAGCTCCTGCGACAGGGCCAGCAGCTCGACGCCCGTGGTTTCCTCGCTGCGCTGGTCCTCGGCAAAGTTGGTGCCGGTCTCGTCAGCATCCTGGGCGATGACAGAGCCGGTCAAGGCTATCGCTGCAGTTGCAGCAAGCAAAGACGACAGTTTCATTTGGTTTACTCCTGTAATGACATTTTATCCGCATTCGCCAACAGGTATTCAGTGTTCGACAGTGCCCGCTTAAGGGCGCCTTTCCTGCTGCCTTGATCAGTCCTAGCCCGCTGTTCAGGGCTAGAAAAGCGCCAAAAAAATTATGTCCGTCTTTGTCAGGAATGCCGCTTCCCCGCGTCTTTGCTTTCTGACAGGGCTTGTAAGTAGCTGCGTGCGCGCCGTGCCGCCAAGATTTGCGCCGAGACATGCCGGAGCCTCTCATGCCTTATTCCACCACGCGCGCCCTGATCGCCTCCGCGCTCTTTGCGGCCCTGCTGGCGGTTGCCCAGCTGAACGCAGGCTGGCGGCCCGGCCTGGCAGCAGCGCCCGCAGCGGAGACGCAACTACCGCGTTCTGCGCCGTTTGAAGGCGGCGAAGCCGTCATCCGCTCGGTGGTCACCGTGTATGCCGAGCGTTCGGTCAGCCGGCCTGTCATGGTGATGAACGAGGCCGGGGAAGAGGGCGCGCGCAATAGCGCAGAAGACCAGACCGGCTGGTCCTGGCGTTCCGGCTCCGGATTTGCGGTTGCCGAGGGCGGCTATGTGCTGACCAATTTCCATGTCGTGTCCGGCGCGCGCCGGATCGAGGCGCGCCTTGCCAATGGGCGGCGGGTGGGCGCTGAGCTGATTGGCGCCGATCCCCTGACCGATCTGGCCCTGTTGCGGGTGCAGGCAGACTTGCCAGCGCTGGAGTGGGGCGATGATGGCGCGTTGCGTCTTGGTGCGCCGGTTCTGGCCGTGGGTTCGCCCCTGGACTTTCACCTGTCGGTGAGTTCGGGCGTCGTGGGCGGTTTTGCGCGCGCTTATGACGGGGCCGATCCGGTTGGCTATATCCAGCACGATGCCGCGCTCAATCCCGGCAATTCGGGCGGGCCGCTGCTTGATCGTCACGGGCACGTCGTCGGGGTCAATACAGCCATTCCGCAGGAAGCGTTTTTCAATGTCGGCATATCGCTGGCCATTCCGTCAGGCATTGCCCGGGAGGTTGCCGAGACGCTGATGGAGCGCGGACAGCTGGAACGTGGCTATCTGGGGCTGACCGTGCGCGCCCTGCATGGCCCGCTGGCCAGCGCGATGGGACGTCAGAGCGGGGAAGGCGTGCTGATAGAGGCTGTTGATCCTGACTCGGCCGCTGCCGGAGCCGGCATCCGTGCCGGGCAGACGCTGCTGGCGGTCAATGGGATTGATATGTCGACGCCGCGTGATCTGGCGCGCGCGCTTTTGCTGGCGCGTCCGGGCGAGCGCGCGGCGCTAAGCCTGCATGACGGTCAGGCGCGCTACCGGGTGGAGGTCTGGCTGGACAGAAGGCCGGATAATCAGGATCTGGCGGCGAGCCGCGATCTGGGTTTTGAGCCTGTCAGCCGCCGTGGCTACGGGATCAGCTTTGCCGCCAGCGAAGGAGCCGGTGTGCAGGTGGCCTCGGTCGTGCCCGGCAGCCCGGCGGCGCAGGCGGGCCTTCGCGAGGGTGACGCCGTTCTGGCGATTGGCGCGACGGACATAACCGATGCTGACGAGGCGCAGGTCCGCCTCATGCTTGCCCGCCGCCAGGTCGCCTTGCGGGTATTGCGTGGCGGTGACGATGCGCCCCGCTATATTGCGCTGGCGCTGGACGAGGGGGCGACAGCGCATGCGCCTGACCATGCGGCGTTCGCCGATGCGTCTGGCGGGCCGTTCTGACAACCAGCCTGCTGATCAGGCAGATCCGGGGAGAATCCAGATGCAGATCCTGATGGTCGAGGATGAGGATGTGTGGGCCGACAAGGCCAGACAGGCGGTGAGCGCCGAGCCGGACTGGACGCTTGAGCGCGTGGCAACCGGCGGGGAGGCACTTGCGCGCGCGGCGTCCAGCGCCGTCGATGTGCTGGTCATCGACCGGATGATCGAGACCGATGGCACGGACGGCCTCCAACTGCTTGCCCGATTGCGGGATATGGGGGTGGTGGCGCCGGCGCTGGTCTTGTCCAGTCTGGGTCAGACGCATCAGCGCGTTGAAGGGCTGGAGGCCGGTGCGGACGACTATCTTGCCAAACCGTTTGATGCTGCCGAGCTGCGTGCGCGGCTGAAATCGCTGGCGCGGCGAGCAGGCTTTGTGGCCAATCCTGAAGTCATTGTGCTCGGCGGGCTTGAGGTCAGGGTCAAGGCGCGCACGGCGCACTGGAAAGGCGCGCACATTCCGTTGTCTCCGCAGGAGTTCAACATATTGAAACTGCTAGCAGAGCGCGCAGGCACGCCCGTCAGCCGCGACACGCTGTGGGCCGAGGTCTGGACCGATTTTCCCAACCTGCCGCCCCAGATCAATGTCATTGATGTGGCGGTGGCCCGGCTGCGCCGTTCGATCCGCGCGGTCGTCGGCGAGGATCTGATCGAGACACAAAGGCTGAAAGGCTACGTGCTGCCGCTACCGTCAGAGGGCTTTCCAGTCTGACCAGCTGGAGCAGGTAGTTTTTCATCCTTTGGAAATTTGCCATTGAGGGGTGAATTCCCGCCGCCGCCATGCAAGAGTGCGGCGCCCTTAGCGGGCAGGCAGGGAGGACAGGCCATGGGGATGAGTACGGGAAATATTTGTCGGACGGGTGCCGTGTCCTTGCGGCGGGTGGCGGTTCTGGCGGGCCTCGCCGGCGCGCTCGCCCTGGCCGGTTGCGGCGATGATCCTTCCCCGGCTTCGCGCGATGAAGGCCCTGCCCTGCAATCACGCTCTGCCGAGGCCCCCCGCGCCGCGCCGGAAGTCTCTGACCGTTTTGAGTATCTGCGCTATGCGGCCGATATTGATGGTGATGCGCCGCGCCTGTGCCTGACCTTCTCCGGTCCCCTCGATCCCGATACGGATTACAGCGCTTACGTAGAGGTCGATGAACCCGTAGCGCTCAATGTTGACGGCCAGCGCCTGTGCATTGGCGGGCTTAGCTTCGGCCAGACGCGCACCCTCATCTTGCGCGAAGGCCTGCCGTCTGCTGATGGCCGGCGACTGGAAGCCGAAGAGAGAGATACGCTGAGCTTTGCTTCGCGCCCGGCCTATGTCGGCTTTGCCGGTACGGGCGTGATCCTGCCGCGTGTGGACGCTGATGGCGTGGCCATCGAGACCGTCAATGTCGATGCCGTACGCGTGACGGTGACGCGCGTGACCGACCGTGCGCTCGCCTTCCGCCAGATCATTTCCGGGTTCAATGCGGCGTCTGGCGACTGGTACTGGCTGGGTTCAGAAGAGCAGCCCGGCGAGGCCGGATCGCCGGTCTGGGAAGGCGAGATGGATACGCCGGGCCAGGCCAATGCGATGACGACCACGGTGTTTCCGCTGGCCGAGACCATCGGCAATCTGCGTCCCGGCGCGTACTTCCTGCGTGCAGAAAATCTCGCCGAGATCGATACCGACCGCTATGGCGAATATGCGCGCGCGGCGCGCTGGCTGATCGTGACAGACCTGGCCTTCACCGCCTATCGCGGGCGTGACGGGATTGATGCGATTGTCCGCTCCCTGCAGAGCGCCCGGCCCCAGGCCGGTGTCGAGGTGCAGCTGATTGCCCGCTCCAACGAGGTGCTGGCGACCGCGCGCAGCGATGAGCGCGGGCGCGTGCGCTTTGGCGAGGCGCTGGTGTCGGGCCGGGAAGGCGATGCGCCGCGCCTCCTGATGGCCTACGGCCCTGATGGTGATTTTGCGGTGCTGGATCTTGCCCGCGCGCCGGTTGATCTTTCCGCCCAGCCGGTTGGCGGACGTAACCGCGCCGAGGGCGCGGATGGCTTCATCTGGCTGGACCGGGGCATTTACCGTCCGGGTGAGACAATTCATGCCTCGGCGATGATCCGCGACAGCGAAGGCCGGGCTCTCTTAGACCGGCCGGGCACGATCACGCTTTATGCGCCCAATGGCCTCGCCCATGAGGAGGTGCGTTTTGAGCGCGCCGCGCAGGCCGGTGCGATATTCCATGACTTTGAGCTGCCGCGCGAAGCGGCCCGTGGCCGCTGGCGCCTGTCTGTCAGCGTGGACGGTGTGGGCGAGGTGGCGAGCCAGAGCCTGTCTGTCGAGGACTTTGTGCCGCAACGCGTCGCGCTGACGCTGACCGCCGATACAGACACGCCGATCCGGGCCGGTCAGACGCGCATGGTGGAGACCTTCACGCGCTTCCTCTATGGCGCGCCGGGGGCTGGCCTGCAGCTTCGCGGTACGGCCCGCATACAGCCTGATCCCAACCCTTTCCCGGAGTTTTCCGGCTTCCGCTTTGGCAGGCATGACGAGCGCTTCGCCGAGGAGGTGATCGATCTGCCCGATACCATGACAGACGGGCAGGGCAATGCGGCCATGCCGGTTGCGCCGGGCCGGGCAGGGCGCGATTCCTCGCTGCCCTTGCGGGCGCGCGCGATCATCACCGTGGAAGAGCCCGGCGGGCGCGCCGTCAGCGATGATGTGCGCATCCCCTACCGCCCGCGCGACCGCTATGTCGGCATCCGCATGGCAGGCGATGACGACACCGTGCGCCGTGGTCAGGCCACGCGCCTGTCCGTGATCGGTGTCGGGGCGGACGGCGCGGCGCTGGCGATGGAAGCGGACTGGCGCCTGATCCGTACCGACTGGCAGTATGACTGGTACCGCACCGATAATGGCGACTGGCGCTGGCGGCGTTCGCAGCGCGTCGTGCCGATTGAGTCCGGCCTAGTGCGCCTCGATGGCGAGAACCCGGCCATCATCGAGACGCCCTCGCTCGACTGGGGTGATTACACCCTCATCGTGTCGGCTGATGGCCGGGATCTGGCGAGCTTCGGCTTCTGGTCTGGCTATGGCGGACGCCCTGACGATGGCGAGGCGGCCCCTGACCGCGTGCGCCTGTCCGGTCCGTCTGCAGCGCCGCAAACCGGCCAGACGGCGCAGGTTTCTATCTTTGCCCCCTATGCCGGGCAGGCCGAGCTGGTGGTGGCGACCGACCGGGTCATTCTCTCGCGCACACTGGAAGTCGGTGAAGGTGCCACCGAAGTGGAACTGCCCGTCACCGCCGACTGGGGCGCGGGCGCCTATGTGATGGTGTCGGTCTTCACCCCGCGTGACGCCGTGACACGCCCCACGCCGCGCCGCGCGGTGGGCGTGCTGCACGTGCCGGTCAATGTCGAGGACCGCACATTCGAGCTGACACTGGATGCGCCTGAACGGATCAATCCGCGCGAGCGCTTTGACTTCACGATTACCGCCAGTGACGGCCCGGCCCGCGAACAGGCTTACGTGACGGTGGCCGCTGTCGATGAGGGTATATTGCTGCTGACGGGATTTGCCTCGCCCGACCCGGAAAGCTGGTTCTTCGGCAAGGCGCGCCTCGGCGTTGACCTGCTCGATGATTATGGCCGCCTGCTCGACCCCAATCAGGGACCGGCAGCGCCGGTGCGCCCTCGCGGTGACGAGATCGGGGCTGCGGGTCTCTCCGTGGTGCCGACCCGCACCGTGGCGCTGTTCTCCGGGCTTGTACGCTTTGACGGGCAGGGCCGCGCGCAGGTGAGCTTCGACATCCCGGACTTCAATGGCGAGCTGCGCCTGATGGCGGTGGCCTGGTCGGATCGCGGGATCGGCTCGGCGAGCCAGCCCCTGACCGTGCGAGACGATGTGCCATCCGAGCTTATCCTGCCGCGCTTCCTGGCACCGGGCGATACGGCCTCGGCCACGCTGACCATGGACAATATCGATGGCGCGCCGGGTGATTATGCGGTGGCTCTGGAAGCGGACGGTCCTGTCAGCTTTGCTGACGCTACCTTCACGCAAAGCCTGCCCGCCGGGCAGCGCACGGACCGCGCCGTGGCACTGTCTGCCGCGTCTTCGCCGGGGATTGCTGAGCTGTCGCTCTCGGTCACCGGGCCGGATGGCGAGACGGTGGTGCATGAGTATCCGATTGAGGTGCGTTCAGCCTTCCTGCCGATGACATCGATCACACGGCGCACCCTGCGTCCGGGCGAAACCTGGCAGCCGCCAGCCGATGCACTTGGCGCGTTCGCGCCGGGCAGCGGGGCTTTGCGTCTCTCTGTCGCCGCAACGCCCATCGATGTGGCCGCGATCTACGAGGCGCTGTCGGGCTATCCTTATGGCTGTACCGAACAGGCGGTGAGCCGGGCCTTGCCCCTGCTCTATGCGGGGCAGATGGCCGGGCTGTCGGGCGCGGATGCGCCCGCCGACGCAGACGACATCGTGCGCCGGGCGGTGGAGTCGGTGCTGGCCCGCCAGAGCGAGGATGGCGCTATCGGCCTGTGGCGTATTGGCGACGGACAGGCATCGCCCTGGCTTGGAGCGTACTCGACCGACTTCCTGATGCGGGCTGCAGAAGCTGGTTACAGCGTGCCGCGTGCGGCGCTGACACGTGCGCTTGATGCGCTGGTGCCGGTGGCGCGCGGTGATCTGTGGCAGGCCTATGGCTATGACACCAGCGCACCCGATCCGCGCTGGAGCCGCGATACGCAAGACCGGATCAATCATCGCAGCAGCGCCTATGCCGCCTACCTGCTGGCCCGTGCGGGCCGTGGTGACCGGGCGCGGCTTCGCTATCTGCATGATGAAATGCTTGGCCGGATCGAAAGCCCGCTGGCGCGCGCCCATATCGGGGCCGGGCTGGCCGCCATTGGTGACCGCGCCCGCGCGGTGAGCGCCTTTGACAGTGCCATCTCCGTGCTCGGCTACAACAATACCGGAGATTGGTACCAGACGCCGGTGCGGGATCTGGCCGGCGTGACGGCTCTGGTCGCCGAGGCAGGCATTGAAGACCGCGTGGAGGGACTGCTGGCGCGCCTGTCGCGTGACCTGCCCGAACCCACCCGCATGACCACGCAGGAACAGGCCCATGTGCTGATGGCGGCGCGTGCCTTTGCCGGAGACGCGCAAAACCTGTCTCTGGAATGGGGCGGCGCGGCGCTGGACGGTCAATCGATCACCCTTGATGCCGATGATCTGGCCGAAGGTGGCGAGCTTACCAATCGCGGCCAGCAGCCGGTCTGGGTGACGGCTTCTGCGCGCGGCGTGCCGGTGGAAGCGCCTGATGCGGCGTCCGAAGGCGTGAGTGTCGAGCGCTCCCTCACTGACCGGCGCGGCAATGCTATCGACACCGCCGCAATCAGGCGCGGTGACCAGATCATTGTCAGCCTGACCATCACGCCCGAACAGACCCGCGCCATGCCGCTGATCGTCGCCGATCTCCTGCCTGCGGGCTTCGAGATCGAGGGCATTCTGCGCCAGAGCGATGCGGGCAATACCGGGCCTTACGCCTTCCTCGGTGACTTGGCTTCCACGCAAGTGGCCGAGGCGCGCGATGACCGCTTCATCGCGGCCATCAATACGCGCGGGCGCGATGCGGTGCGGGTGGCCTATATGGTCCGCGCCGTCACGCCGGGGCAGTTTGTCCAGCCCGGCACGGTGGTGGAAGACATGTACCGGCCGGACGTGTTTGCCCGCTCTGAGGCCGGGCAGGTCACGATCCGCCCGTAATGGCTGGCTGGCTGGCGATAGGGCTGAGGCGGGCGAGCGTGCCGCTCGCCTCGCTCCTCGCTGCTGGCGTCTTGCTGGCAGGTCTCGATCATGCCCTGCCACCCCCGCTCATGCCGGAGGTTTCCGCGCTGGTGACAGACCGGGAGGGGCGGGCCTTGCGCGCCTTCCCGGTGGAAGACGGACGCTGGCGTCTGCCGGTTGATCCTGAAAGCGTTGATCCGGCTTTTCGCGCCGCTCTGATAGAGATCGAGGACCAGCGCTTCTATTCGCATCACGGCGTCGATCCGCTGGCGATGGCGCGTGCGGTTGGCTCCCTCGTCAGCTCCGGGCGGATCGTGTCGGGCGGCTCAACCATCACCATGCAGACGGCTCGCCTGCTGGAGCCGCGCCCGCGCCGGACGATTGGCGCAAAACTGATCGAGATGGTACGCGCCATCCAGCTGGAGCGGCGCTATTCCAAACATGAAATCCTGCAAGCCTACCTCACGCTCGCGCCCTATGGCGGCAATCTGGAGGGCGTGCGCGCGGCCAGCTGGGCGTGGTTCGGCCATGAGCCGGACGTGCTCACCCCTGACGAAATCGCGCTGCTAGAAAGCGTTGTATAAAAGTGGATTTAGCGATGCTGTCAGAAGCAAGGGCCTAT
>ERZ869909.1035-NODE-1035-length-24984-cov-4.454370_pt1 | contig 24984 bp, 25 predicted proteins | sample MGYA00520892_ERZ869909 | MGnify/ENA primary metagenome ERZ869909 (study PRJEB32215, sample SAMEA104723947) | bioreactor metagenome | biome: bioreactor; feature: anaerobic bioreactor; material: water | place: China | collected 2015-03-12 ... | reverse complement strand
GCGATGCTGGCGGCAACTGCCGCCGGCGCGACCGGCCCGCGCCTCGTGCTGGAACTCAACAGCGCCGAGCCGGTGGACGATGCCTGCCGCATCAGCCTTCTGGTCGAGAACACCCTGCCCGGCGACATTGCGGCGCTGGGTATCGAGGCGGTGCTGTTCGACCTTTCGGGCAAGGTGGCGCGGCTGCTGACGCTCGATCTTCAGGACGCGCCCCGGGGTCGCCCGCGTCTGCGCCAGTTCGATCTTCCGGGGCTCGAATGCGCGACGCTCTCGCGGGTGCTTGTCAATGCGGTGCCGGTCTGCAGCGGTGCCGGACTGGAGCCTTCGGCCTGTCTTGACGCCCTCGTTCCGCGCTCGCGGGTGCCGCAGATCGAGGTGGCGGGATGAGTTTCCGCCTGCATGACCTCGCGCTGCGCCTTGCGCAGCTGGTGGAGATGGGCGGCTGGGTGGTGGCCCTGCTCCTCGGCGTTTCGGTGCTGGCAGGGGCGGTGGTCCTTTGGAAGCTCTGGCACCTGTCCCATCTTCGCGTCGGCCGCCACGCAACCCTTGTCGACGCTCTCGATCAGTGGAACGCGGGCGAAAGGGCGGCGGCGCGCGCGGCCTTGCGGGCATCCGGCACGCCGCTGGCGATGCTCGGGCTCAGGGCGGTGTCGGGCGGCGCCGGCGATGCCGCCCTGCGGGCGCGGCTGCACAGCGAGGTGGAGGCCCATGCCGCACGCGCCGAAACCGGGCTGCGGATGCTTGACACCATCGCCCAGGTGACGCCGCTTCTGGGCCTGTTCGGGACCGTTCTGGGCATGATCGCGGCCTTTCAGGCATTGCAGGGCGCCGGGGCCTCGGTTGACCCTTCGGTACTGGCAGGGGGCATCTGGGTTGCGCTGCTGACCACGGCGGTGGGCCTCGGGATCGCCATGCCGGTTTCGGTGATCCTGTCGGCCTTCGATGCGCGGATCATGGCCGAACGGCGCCAGGCCGAAGTGATGGTGGAAACCCTGCTCGGCCCGCCCCTTCCGGCGCCCGCCCTGGCTGCAACGCAGCCCGGCGCCCGCGCCCCTGCGGCCGGACGGCGCCATGCCTGAACCCCGTCGCCGCCCCGTGGCCCTGACACCTCTGATCGACGTGATCTTCCTGTTGCTCCTGTTCTTCATGCTGACCACGACCTTCACGCGCAGCGGAGAAATACCTCTGGCGGCCGCCGGGGCCGGGGCCGAGGGCCTGGCGCCCCTGTTCCTGCGCGTGGAGGTCGGGCGCCTGTCGCTCAACGGGGTCGCGATCACGCTCGAGGATCTTCCCGAACGGCTGCGCGGCGGCGATGGCGACACCCGCCTTCTGGTCTCGCTCGCCGAAGGGGTCAGCGCCCAGCGGCTCGCCGATGTGCTGCACAGCCTGGTGGAGCGCGACCTGCTTGTGAAGCTGCCGGATTCACTGATCCCGTCCGAGATCGAGTACCGCTTCCAGAGCGAGCTGCTGCGGCAGGCCGTGCTGCGGATGGTGCCCTATTCCGACAGGCCACTGACCCACCTGCGCATCGCGACCTGGCTGGAACAGAACGCGCCGCTGTCGCTCTCGGAGCTGATCGGCCTGCAGTTCCAGGCCGGGGGCTCCGATGAGTCTGCCTTCCCTCACCTGCTGACCGCACTGGATCAGGTGCTGGCTGCTGGCGAGAAACCCTCGGACGAGATGGTGCGGGCGCTAGAGGCGCTCAGGCTGCCTGACGCGCTGCAGCTGAAGGCAGCGCTGGCACGGACGCGGGCCGATCACGCGGCAGGTAGCGCGACTGCGGATGCGCAGCAGCCGGACGGGCCCGCGGCATCGCCCACACCGGAGCTTCAGCCTCAGCCGACGGACCACGCTCACCCCGGACCGCCGGGAGCACCAAAACCGCCTGGGCAGGACGGCTGACGCGCAGCGGTACCCTGCCGGTGCCGACGCGCCGGGACACGGAAACAATCACGGCGGCAGCGAACAACCCGATGGCGCACAGGACGATTCCCGCCGCGCCGGCAACGAGGAACAGGCCGGCGGGGCTGACGAAAAACGCGCCCACGGGCGTGCTGAACAGTGCTGCGGGGTTACCGTCCATGGCGAAGCCTCCTGGCGGCAACTATATGCCTTAGTTGTTAAGGTGTCAAGCCCGGGCTGTACTAACAGCCTGCCATGGGTTATCTTTATCCGTGATGCAGCCAAGCCGCAGTGAGATTCACAGCTTCCTGGCCGAGTACAGCGGAGCCACGGGACAGGTGCAGTCCGGCAGGTTCAGGCGCGACCAGCTCCGCCTCGACTTCAACGGCAGCACGTCGGTCGTCGTGCGACTGCGCGACCTGCGCACCAGCTGCTGCATGATCGACCTTGACTCCAGCATCTTCACCCTGGACTTCACCGACGTCATCGGCGCGAACTACCCGGACGCCAGCGAAGCCGGACCCAGCCTGCCGGTCCTGACCGTACGCGTCGGCTGCCTGGCCCGCGACATGAACGCGCGCATCGCACGCACGCCACGCCGCAGGCGCACGGTGTCCGAGAGCGACGACCTGCAGCACAACGAACCCCTGAACCCCCCGGGCGGCAGCACCAGGCTGCCGGAGTTCCTTGACCCCACGCCCGCACCGGCCGCCCGCGCCCCGGCTGCAAAGGCGCAGGCCAGGACGAACCAGGATGCGGAGCGCCAATCGCTTCAGGACATCGAAGAGATGCTCAACGAGCTGTGGAAGGAACCAACCACAGGGAAGTAGCCGCACCGGGCCCCATCGCGTTCATTTTCTCAACAAGGCTCACAAATCACGGTGTTAGACTCGATTCCAGCGTGAATCTGCGTCTCATCACACTCCTGTTGATCACATTGGCCCTGCTCCAGGGAGCAGCGACCGCGCAGGTGCGCGACAGCTCCCTGGCCGTGAACGGCACTCTCGCGGACGATGCCGGACCGTACTACTTCGGCGGGACGGGCATCCACTACGCCCAGGCGGTCCCGCTCGCCCGGGCGCTCGGGCTGAACGTCGCCTGGAACGGTGACGCCCGCACGCTCACCTTCTCCGCCGGCAGCAGGAGCGCGGTCGTTCCGACCACCACTAGCGTTTCCGACGGCGTGGTCGAGCGCGCGGCGGCCTACAGCGTCGCCGGAACTCCGGTCACGTCCGCGATCGGCATCGTCGTCAGCGGTACGTCGTACGTCCCCATCGAGCCGCTGGCCCGCGCCTTCGGCTTCGAAACGGGCTGGCACGACGGCCCCCGCGTTCTGACGGTCGACACGCCGGCGCCGCCGCCTGCACCGGCCGCGGTCGCGAGCTCCCCGGGCACCACGGCGGGCATCACCTCCACCGGCCCGCCGCTTCCGGCGTTCAGGGCCGCCTCGCACGACGACTACACGCGCATAGCGATCGACCTCGGCGCCATCGAGACGTTCACCGTCGCGGTCGGCGACTCGGTCTTCACCATCAGCTTCGATGCCGGCTCCGCACCCGATACGGCCTGGCGCGTGGCGGACCAGTTCGTGCAGAGCGCGTACTACACCGTGCTGGACGGCAAGCCGAGCCTGGTCGTGAACACGCAGCACAGGCTGGGAACCGACGGCAGCGGCTTCCGCATCGGCATGACCGACACCGGCACCGTCTACGTCGATTTCGCACCGGGCATGAGGGGCACCCCGCAGCCGGCCCTTTCGTCCGCGGCCGCCGCGGCGGCGGCCGCGGCAGTGCCCACCCCGGGTGCCGATACGACCGCGGCGGTTCCGACTCCAGTCATCAGCGGCGGACCAGGCGCCGAGCACCGCCGCGTGATCGTGCTCGACCCGGGCCACGGCGGCGTCGATCCCGGCGCGGTCGGCTTCGTCAGCGAACACGAGGTCGTACTGGCCGTGGCCATGCACGTCAGGGCGCTGCTCGAGGCCGAGGGCATCGAGGTGATCATGACGCGGGAGGACAACTCACACCTGTCGTCCAACAAGCGGACCGACCTGGCCATGCGGGCAGACATGGCGACGCCCGACCGCAACCTGTTCGTATCCATCCACGCCAACTCGTTCGGCCAGCAGTCGGCCAACGGCATCGAGACATGGGTGTTCGGCCAGCCGCTCTCGCAGGCGAACCTGGACCGGGCGATCGCCGAGAACGGCGGCGTGGCCCTGACCGAACTCGCCCTCGAGATCGCGAACGACCCGGCCGTGATGATCCTGCGCGAGACGCAGCTAAGGTACAGCGAGCGGCTGGCCGAGCACGTCCAGGCGGGCATGGTCCAGGCTACCGGCGCCGTCGACCGGGGCGTCAAGCAGAGCGCGTTCTACGTGCTCAGCAACGCGCGGACGCCCTCGATCCTGATCGAGATCGGCTTCGTCTCCAACCCCTCAGAGGGACCGGCACTCGGCCAGACCGCGTACCAGGACCGGCTGGCGCGCGGCATCGCGGGCGGCATCCTCGACTTCATGAACAACGGCGGCCTGGCCAACAGGTGAAGGCCGGCCGCTTCGATTTGGTAGCATCGCGATGATGACGGTGAACGGTGCAGGCGGACTCGTGTTCAACACGGCTGGCAATGTCCTGCTGATCAGGCACCGCAACGGCACCTGGGTATTCCCTAAGGGCCACATCGATGAGGGCGAGCAGCCCCTCGAGGCCGCCGTCCGCGAGGTCGAGGAGGAAGCAGGCATCGAAGCCAGGGTGAGCGACACGGAAACCACCTTCGAAACAAGCTACGTCAACGCGATGGGCGTGGAGCGCAACATCACCTGGTTCCTGCTGGAAACTGACGCGACCGAGCCCATGATGCGCGAGGAGCTGTTCCCCGAGGGTCTCTTCACGTCGCCGTTCGAGGCGCTCGGCATGCTCAGTTTCAGCGAGGACAGGCGCCTGCTCCGCGCGGCGCTGGCCCACAGGAACGCCGGATGACGCTCCTGGGCGGAGCCGGCAACGGCGCGAGCGCGACGGAGCTGATCCGGTTCTTCAGCCACACGCGCGACAGCGGCACGCTCGTGCTCAGGCGCGGCCCGAACTCCCTGTACTGCCTGTTCGAGGATGGCCGCGTGAGGATGCAGCGTGAGACTGCGCCCTTCGGGCCACCAACCGAACCGGTGGACGCGTTCACCTGGTACTCGCACGACCGCAACGACCTGCCCTGGCTCGCGAGTACCGCGCCCGACAGCCTCGTGGCCGGCCTGCGCGCTCTGCCGCGGCTAGGCAACGCCTCGGTGCTCAGGAACGTCGCCACCGACCTGCCGGACACGCTGAAGCTGCTGCGCGAGGAGGAGTTCCACGGAGCCATCCTGCAGCGCAACGGCGCCGAGTCCGGCCTCGCCGTGCTGACCGCCGGCGCCGTGCGCGCCTGCGCGTTCGAACGTGACGGTTACGTCTGGCAGCGGGTGGACGCCCTGCGCGCGCTGCAGCGCCACAGCCTCGAGGCGGGCCTTCCCGGCCTGGAACTTATCGCCCTCGACGAGGCCACCGCGCTCAGCCTGGCCGGCCTGATGCTGGACCGCCGCGCGCGCACGGACGACGTGAGCGCCTTCGACGGCGTCGCCTCGGACGACAGCGGCTACGTCTTCCACCTGGACGGCAGGCCGTACCTGCACGTCCGGAGCCAGCCGCTCGTGGCCGGCGTCCGCTACGCCCAGCCGAACGAACTGCCCGACCTGCACCTGCCCGGCGGCAAGCCCGGCTGGGAGCGCGAGACCTTTGACCTGACCCTGCGCGGCCGCGACGCGCTCATCCCCATGACCGAGCTGGCCATGGAGTTCGAGCAGCAATACGGTCAGCAGGGCCGCAACCTGCTCTCGAGCCTGAAGAAGGGCATGAGCCCCGAAGACATCTCGGCGGAGCTTCAGCTCGACCTGGCCGACATCCGCGAGGGCCTCGAGCTGCTGAAAGAGGACGGAATGATCCGTGTCCGAAAGTAACCTGGCTTCCCACCCGCAGTACGCCGACGAGATCAGCCTGCGCGACCTGTACCTGATCTTCCGGCGGGGCATGCCGCTGATCATCGTCATCGCCCTGCTCGCAGGTGCGGCGACTTTCCTGTTCCTCACGTTCCAGCCGGAGCGCTTCGAGGCGCAGGCCACCGTGCTGGTCACCCCCACTCCGGAGCGCTCCGGCGAGGACGTCGGCAGCGCGATCATGCAGCGCACCAACGTCAGCTACTCGACCTACGAGTCGGTCGCCTACAGCCAGCGCGTGCTGGACGCCACCTTCGTCGAGTTCGGCGCGGCGCCGGACGAGGCGGCAAGCTTCCGGGACCGCCTGTCGCTGGCCAACCTGGTCGGAACGACGCAGCCGGGCACCCAGCTGATCGTGGGCCACACGGCCTCCGCGCGTGACGCGGACGAGGCGGCCGAACTCGCCAACATCTGGAGCGAGCAGACTGTGGACGCGGTGACCGAGACGATGCAGGCGATCCTGCGTCCGATCATCACGAACAACCAGGACACCGCCGGCGAGCTCGCCAGCAACCTCGAGGCGCTCGAGGAGGAGTGGCGTGCGTTCCAGGACCGCAACGACACCGGCCTGCTCGAGGCGGAGCTTACATCGTTCACTACCCGCAACGCGCAGGCGAGCGAGCGGCTCGACAGCATCGCCCGCGACCTGGCCTCCAACACCGCCCGGATCAACGCACTGAGCGAGGCGCTCGCCACTCTCCGGGAGACCGAGGGCACCGCCCTCGACGAGGGTGGCGACGCGCTCACCACGCTGCTTGAGAGCCGCGAACTGCTCAGCAGCGCTGCGGCCGGCGAGCTCCAGGCGTTCATGCAGGCCGCAGGCACCGACACGCGCCTGGTGGAGCTGCTGTTGGGACTCGAGCTGCAGTCGCTCGTCGCCGAATCGGCTGCCCTGTCCGCCAGCCGCGACGCGACCGAGACGCAGCTGGCGGAGTACGGCGCGGCCGCGGCCGAGAGGCGCACGACCATCGCGATGCTGAGCCAGGAGCGCACCGAGCTGGAACGCCGCCTGCGCATCGCCGAGACGCTCTACACCGGATCGCTCGACCTGCAGCCCGTACTCAGCTACATCAGCGACGTGCTGCCTACCAACGTGCGCGTCCTGGACGAGGCAGCGCCGCCGCTGCGCTCCGCCTCCGGCGGGCGCGTGCTGCCGAGCGTCATCGCCGTGGTCGTCGGCGGGCTGCTCGCCACCGTCTTCGTCTTCCTGCGCGCCGCGGTCATGCCGCCCGCCCCCACCAGGCAGACCATCGGCTGAGGGCTCGAAGTCTGATGCCCTGCTCCGATCTCACAGTCGCCGTAATCCACTACCAGACGCCTGACCTGCTCGGCAGGTGCCTGGCGCGCCTGTTGCCTGCCGCGCCCGGCGCGCGCATCGTGGTGATCGACGCCGGCGACCTCGCCCCGCTCCCGCCGGACTGGTACTCGCCCGGCGTGGAGCTCGTGCGGGTCGCCAACCACAGCTTCGCCGCCACGGTCAACGCGGGCCTCGAGTCGTGCCGGACCGCGTACTTCGCCCACATGAACGCCGACGTGCTGGTGGAGCGCCGCACCTTCACCGACCTGCTCGGCACGCTGGACGCCGATCCCGCTGCCGGCATGGCCGGCCCCCTGCCCGTTGACGCCCGGGGCGTGCTGCAGGACCAGGGGCTCCCCTACCGCTGGTGGCAGTGGCGCGCCGCGCTCGATCCCTCGGCCTGGCACCACACCACGCGCCGCGCCGGGCGCAGCGTGCGGGGCGTGAAGGCACCCTGGCTGTCGGGTTGCCTCCAGGTGGTGCGGACGGCCGCCGCGCACGCCGCGGGCCCTCTGGACGAGTCGCAAAGGTTCACGAACGAAGAGACCGACTGGTGCCACCGCATGCGCGACCGCGGCTTCGACCTCATCCTCACCGACAGCCCCGTCACCCACCTGGGCGGCAGCAGCACGCCGGCACATCCGGCCTTCCTGGTCGAGGGGCTGCGCGGCGGCATGGTCGTGACGCTGCGTCACTCGGCGGCCTGGCGGGCTGAACTGCAGCGCCTGGCCGTGTGGGGGTGGGCCAGCCTGGCGTCGTTCCTGAGCCCGAAACAGCCGGTCAGGCGGGCCGCCCGGGAGGTGCAGCGCATCTTCCGGGAGCGCGCGTGGGACGAGCCCGTGTTCGGCGCCACGCTGGCCGAGCCGCTCGTGCCGAAGGCGGCATGACGTGGGCGTGAGCGTGAGCGAACTCAGCCTGCCCGGTGTGCTGCTGCTGAGCGCTCGAGTTCACCGGGACGCGCGGGGCTGGTTCACGGAGTCGTACCGGAAGAGCGCCCTGGCCAGTGTCGGCATCGACTGCGATTTCGTGCAGGACAACCGCTCGTTCTCGCGGCGCGGCGTGCTGCGCGGCCTGCACTATCACGCGCCGGGCCGCGAGCAGGCGAAGCTGGTCCAGGTGATCAGCGGCCGCGTCTACGACGTGGTGGTGGACCTGAGGCCGGGTTCCGCGACGTTCGGAGCCTGGCTCGCAGTCGAGCTGGATGGTGAGGAGTTCGCGCAGCTGTTCGTGCCGCGCGGCTGCGCGCACGGCTTCCAGGTGCTGAGCGACACCGCCACCGTCGCCTACAAGGTCGACCGGGAGTACGAGGCCGACGCCGAGCGCAGCCTTGCCTGGAACGCTCCCGAGCTGGGCATCGACTGGCCCATCGACCCACCGCTGCTGTCGCCGCGCGACGCGGCGGCCGGCGGCTGGGACGAGGTTCTGAAGCGTGCCTGACGTGGCCGCCCTGCTCGCGGCGTCCCTGCCCGGCCTGGTCACACCGGCCGTGCTGACGGGCGGCAGCGGCCGCCTGGGAACCGAGCTTCGCCAGCTGCTGCCGTCCCTGATCGCGCCCTCCAGGAGCGAGCTTGACATCACGGGCAGCCTCGAGCTGCTGTCCGGGCTGAGGCCGAAGCTGATCGTCCACGCCGCGGCTTACACGGACGTGGCCCGCGCCGAGTCGGAGCGGGCTGAGTGCTGGAGCATCAACGTGCGCGGCACCCGCAACGTGGCCCGGGCGGCTGCTCGCCTGAACGCCCGCCTTGTCCTGATCTCGACCGACTACGTCTTCGAGGGCGCGCACGGGGACTACCGCGAGGACGACCCGCCCGGCCCGGTAAGCAACTACTACGCCCTCAGCAAGCTCGCGGCCGAGGAGACCGCCCGGGGCGCGCTGCCTTCGGCCCGGCTCCTGGTGGTGCGCACCAGCTTCCGGGGCCGGAAGTGGCCGCACCCCAAGGCCTTCTCGGACCTGTTCACCAGCCAGGACTACGTGGACGTGATCGCCCCGCAGGTCGCCCTGGCCATCTGCAGGGCAGCGGACATCCCACACGACACCCTGCACATCGCCAGCCGGCGGCGCAGCAGCCTGGAGCTGGCGCGCGAGCGTTCGCCAGGGGTGCTCGAGGCCAGCCGCGCCGAGGCGCCCGTGAGCCTGCCGCGCGACATCTCGCTCAACACCGACCGGTGGCGGGCGCTGCTGGCCGCCTGGTCGGCAGGATGAGCCGTGAACTGCTAGGGTGTTTACCGGCATGAGGTGTGTGAATTGAGCAGGAAAGGCATCATCCTGGCCGGCGGGACCGGCAGCCGGCTCTGGCCGGCCACGAGGGCACTCAGCAAGCAGCTGCTGCCCGTGTACGACAAGCCGCTAATCTACTACCCCCTGAGTGTCCTGATGCTGGCGGGCATCCGGGAGATCATGATCATCACCACTCCGCGCGACCTGCCCGCCTTCGAGGAGCTGCTCGGCGACGGCAGCCAGTGGGGCGTAAGCTTCACCTTTGCCGCGCAGGAGACGCCCGGTGGAATCGCCCAGGCGCTGCTGCTGGCCGAGGACTTCCTCGACGGGGAACCTTCCGCGCTGATACTGGGCGACAACATCTTTTACGGCCGCGGCCTGTCGCAGATCCTGCAGCGCGTGAACGCGGAAACGCGGGGCGCGACGGTCTTCTCGTACTTCGTGAAGGATCCGGAGCGGTACGGCGTGATCGAGTTCGACAAGCGCGGCCGGGCGGTGGGCATCGAGGAGAAGCCCGCCCGGCCCAAGTCGCAGCACGCGATCACCGGCCTGTACTTTTACGACTCCCGCGCCGTCGGGTTCGCGAAGACACTGCGGCCATCCGGTCGTGGCGAGCTGGAGATCACCGACCTGAACCGCGAGTACCTCAAGCACGGCCTGCTGGACGTCGAACCGCTCGGCCGCGGCATGGCCTGGCTGGACACGGGTACGCCCGATAGCCTGCTGCAGGCGGCAAACTTCGTCGAGACGATCGAGCAGCGACAGGGCCTGAAGATCGCGGTGCCCGAGGAGGTCGCCTGGCGCATGGGCTGGATCGACACGGCCGGGCTCGAGGCGCTGGCCGCGGCGTTCAACGGCAACGCCTACGGCCAGTACCTGCTGGCGGTCGCGGGCGGTCGCGCCTGATCTAGGGCACGCGCGACCTGAGCTGGAGCGCGGGCACCAGCCCGGCCGCGGCCAGGAACATGAGTCCGTTCAGGGCGAGGGCGGCGAGCACGCGCACGGCGACGTGCCAGCTGCCCAGGCCGAGCGGGCTGAGTACGTCGGGGTCCTGCAGCAGGCCTATGATGAGCCAGCCGGGCACGAGCACGGTGATCACCAGCAGCGACGTTGCCGGGAGGGGCGGAAAGCGGACGTAGCTCCAGCCGACCAGGAGCCCGCTCATGCCGAGCGTGAGCGTGAGCAGCACCGTGTAGACGCCGACCAGCCAGCCGTTGGCCGCGATGCTCCTCGTGAGCGACACCGCGTGTTCCCAGCCGGCGATCCCGTAGAGCCATGCCTCCACCTGAAAGGTCAGCAGCGCCAGCACGCCCAGCCCCAGGCTCGTCGCGCCGAGCGCCAGCGCGGCGGCGCGCACGAAGCGCGCCCGGCTTACGCCCATGGCCACATAGGCGCTGAGGCACTCGGTGGTGAAATAGATGGCCATGCCGAAGAGCACCCAGCCGAGCGCCTGCGGGAAGACGTGGAACCAGAGGCTGAAGGTCGCGCCAAGCGGGATGGCGCGGGCGAGGAACCACGCGCCCGTGCCCAGGACGAGAAGGATCGAAACGACCCAGGCGACGGTGCGCAGCAGCGTGAACAAGAGCGACCTGAGCACCTGCTCGAAAGCGACCGGCTGCGGCGTCATGCCCGCACCTGCGCGTCCCCGGTCAGTCCGGTGTACAGGTCCTGTACCCTCAGGCGCTCCAGCTGCAGGCCGCCTGCCGCCGCGCGCTCGCGGTCTTCCATGGTGATTTCGCCGTACACGCTGCGGGCCAGCACGCCACCGAGTTCCTGTTCGCTCAGGATCCGGCGGCCATCGGTGAACTCGCGGACCCGTTCACTCGGGCCGATCACGCGCGCGCCCATGTCACCGAGCTCGTCGAGCCCGCCCTGCAGCAGCAGCCGGCCCTGGTGCAGGATGACGACGTTCTCCAGCAGCGGTTCGGCCTCCTCCAGGAAGTGACTCGAGATGATCACGGTGCGCGGCGAGCGGATCTGTTCAGCCAGCAGCTCGTCGTAGAACAGCTGGCGGCTGGGCGCGTCCATCCCCAGGTAGACCTCGTCAAAGATGGTCAGGGGCGTACGGGTGGCGAGGCCGATAATCGCGGAAAGGGCGCTGCGCTGACCGCGTGAGAGGGCGTCGACCGTCTTGCGGAGCGGCAGCCCGAAGGCCCCGACCAGGCGCTCAGCCAGGGCGCCGTCCCAGCCGGTGCGCAGCGTGCGGGCCAGCCGCAGGTTGTCCCGCACAGAGCTGGACGTGAGTACGTCGCCGCCCTCTCGGATCAGGCACAGCTGAGCCATCACATCGTCGGCCTCGAAGGCGGACTTGCCATCCACGAGCGCGTTGCCCGCGTTGGGCCTTCGGAAGCCGGCGATGGTGGCCAGCAGCGTGCTCTTGCCGGAGCCGTTGCGGCCCAGCAGTCCCGTGATGCTGCCGGGCGCGAAGCTCGCGCTGAGGCCGTCCAGCGCCCTTATGCGGCCGTACTTCACGGTCAGGCTGCTTACCTCTACTGCCGGCGCGTTCATCGTTCGCCCCCTTCGGCGGTCTCGAGGAACTCCGTTACGAACCCGGCGACGGCCCGGCTGTCCAGGCCAAGGCGCCTGGCTTCCTCCAGCGCGGGCGTGAGCACCGATCCGAAGTAGGCGTCGCGCCGTTCCTGCAGGAGCGCTTCCAGCGCGCCCTCGGCGACGAACATACCGATGCCGCGTCTCCTGTAGATCACGCCGTCGCGGGTCAGCTCGGCGAACGCCTTGGCGACTGTGGCCGGGTTGATCCGCAGGACCTGTGCGTACTGCGTTGTGGACATCACCTGTTCTCCTTCACTGAGGTGACCCTCGAGCACCTGCCGGCGGATCTGGTCCGCCAGCTGGAGGTAGATCGGCTGGTTGCCGTCAAGCATCGCTGGTCACCCGTTCAAGCCGGTTCATTACTGCACTAATGAACCACAGGAGTAGTGAGGTTGTCAAGCGGCTCCGCACCGAAGCCGGATGTAGACTGGCGCCATATGCGCGCCGATCCCGTCCCGATGCTCGACCTGAAACACGAGACCACCGAGCTGCGCGCCGACCTGCTGGCCGCGTTCAACCGCGTGCTGGACAGCGGCCAGTTCGTGCTGGGCAGCGAGGTCGCGGCCTTCGAAGCCGAGGCCGCCGCCCTCCTCGGGGTGAAGCACGCCATCGGCGTCAACTCGGGCACCGACGCGCTCACGATCTCGCTGCGCGCGCTTGGAATCGGCCCGGGCGACGAGGTCATCACCAGTCCCTTCAGCTTCTTCGCCACCGGCGAATGCATCGCGCTTGTGGGCGCCACCCCCGTGTTCGTGGACATCGAGCCCGAGAGCTTCAACATCGACCCCGGGCTCATACGCGCGGCGATCACCCCGCGCACGAAGGCCATCCTGCCCGTGCACCTGTACGGCCTGCCTGCGGACATGGGGCGGATCATGAAGGTCGCCCGCGATCATGACCTGTTCGTGATCGAGGACGCCGCCCAGTCATTCGGGGCGCGCTGGCACGGCGATCCTGCCGCTCCCTACACCGGCACCATCGGCCACATGTCCGCCTTCTCCTTCTACCCGACCAAGAACCTCGGAGCCTACGGCGATGCGGGCATGATCACGACCAACGACGACGAGCTGGCCCTGCTCGCCCGCAAGCTGCGGTCGCACGGCTCGCTGGTGGCGTACCAGAACGAGATGCTCGGCTACAACTCCCGCCTGGACGAGCTCCAGGCGGCGATCCTGCGAGTGAAGCTGCCGTCCCTCGAGCGCATGAACCGGGAGCGACGCGAGACCGCCCGGCTCTACACCGAGGCGCTGGCCGGCAAGCCCGGGATCACTGCGCCCGCGACCGCGCCCGGACACATCTATCACCAGTACACGGTGCGGATCGAGCGTGACCGGGATTCGTTCAGGGAGCAGCTGCTAGCCGCCGGCGTCTCCAGCAGCGTCTACTACCCCCGGCTGGTGAACGAGCTGCTGGGCATGGGTCCAGCCGCGGACTTTCCCGTGGCGCGCGCGGCGGCGGGGTCAGTGCTGAGCCTGCCGTTGCCGCGGCGGGTGGAGGAGCGGGAGCGGGTCATCGGGGCATTGGAAGGGCTGTAGATCTCGTCTGCCTCGCAGTTCTCAGCCAGGGTGCCAGCCAGCAGTTGGGTCACGCGCGCACAAACGGCTGGAGACCATGCCAAGGATAGCCACGCCATATAAGTCACATCATGCGAATGCCGCCATATTTGCCACATCGCTGCAAATGTGCCACAATTTGCGCATGGACGACGCCCCCCTCTTCCTGCCGATCACGAGCTCCGCAGAATTGCGCACCCTGGTCAGGGAGCGCCGTCGAGACCTTCGTATAACTCAGGCGGAACTTGCGACTCACATCGGCCGCAGTCTGCGCTGGCTGCAAAGATTCGAAGACGACGCTGACGATACCCAGCCTGGGCTCGACTCGGTGCTGCATCTGCTGACGGCGCTGGGTATCCGCCTGCGTGTCGAGGCGCTTCCGATTGAAGCTCTGCATGAGTGAACGCAGCCTCCTCGTCCGGATGCACGGATCGCTGTTGGGAACGGTTGAGCAGGATATGGCCGGACACCTGCACCTCCATTACGACTCTTCATGGCTCGCCCGGCGGGAAGCGGTCCCCCTTTCCCTGTCACTGCCACTCAGCCAGTCGCACCATTCGAGTGACGCCGTGCGAAACTACCTGCAAGGGCTTCTGCCAGACAATTGGGATGTGCGACGGCGTTGGGCGCGGGAGTACCATGTCTCACCAGACAATCCTTTCGCACTTCTGCGACACGTCGGCCGCGACGTTGCCGGAGCTGCAGAGTTCATTTCTCCCAACGCTTCAGACGACGAACGCCCAACGGGCTTCGCACCGCTGACCGATACGGATATTGCAGCGCGACTGCGGACCCTGCAGCGCGACAGTGCAGCGTGGGTGACAGGCGGGCGCACCGGACAGTTCTCGCTGGCCGGTGCACAAGCTAAGTTCACACTGACATGGTTCAACGACCAGTGGCATGATCCTGGCGGAGACGCACCCAGTACGCATATTTTCAAGCCGGGCATCGATGGCCTCGCACACAGCGCGCTTGGCGAGCACCTCCTGCTTCAGGTGGCCGCAGCTGTCGGCCTGCCAGTAGTAGAGAGCCGCTATCAGTACTTCGAAGACCTGACCGCGATCGTCGTTACCCGCTTCGACCGCGCTACCGCTGGAACTAGCATCCAGCGCATACACCAGGAAGACTTATGCCAGGCAACTGGCACGCCACCGGACCAGAAGTACGAAAACGAAGGCGGGCCCGGCCTCGCGGACATCGCGAAGCTCATACGCGACACCATGCCGATGGCGCCCGCCCGCAAGGCCGCACAGGACCTGCAGCGCTTCGCAATCTTCAACTGGCTAACCGCCTCAACGGACGCTCACGCCAAGAACATCGCAGTGCTCCACACCGGCAATGGGCCGCGACTGGCTCCTCTTTACGACCTGGCCTCGGCGTTGCCGTACCTCGACCACGCTGAGCGCCGCAGAGCTACGCTCGCAATGCGTGTCGGTCGGCACTACCGGATTGTTGACATCCAAAGGCGGCACTGGCACGCTCTGGCCGAAACGCTGGGAGTCACCACCGCCAGCACTGACGAAGCACTGCACGACCTTACGTCCAGACTGCCGTCCGCCATCGACCGCGTTTCCAAGGAGCACATGCACGAAGGTGAGTTCGTACAGCGCTGGCAAGAGCTTCTGCAGAAACACGTCCGCACTCTGGCCGTTGCTGCAACCTGAACCGGTTGAGTTCTGCAACCGAACCCTCCGGCGGCCCGTGGTGGCTCACGAGTCATGCTCACCCGCGTGAGCTGTCAGTCGCAGTTCTCAGGCAGGTTCAATATGATGGGGCGAGCTTCATACTGGCACAGCCAGGTGCCGCACCGGTGTTGACTTGACCATCCTTGCCACAAACCTCCCCAAGCTCCCCCTGCTGCTGTTCGCCCTGGGTTTCGCCTTCGCCCTGGTGCCCACCGCAGGGCCGTTCGTGGCCCTGTTGCTGCTCTTCGGTCAGGCGTTCACGTTCCAGCGGACAGATGCACTCTGGCTGCTGGGAGCAGTCCTTGCAGCGATACCGGCCGCGATCCAGCACGGATTCTCGGGAGTGATGGGCGCTGCCGGGCCGATCGTGGCGGCGTGGGTCGTGTACCGCGCCTTCAGCTACCTGCCGAGCATCAGGCTGGAGAACCGCTTCAGGTCCCTCAGCCTGGGGTTGATCGCGGGCCTGAGCGTTACCGTGTTGCTGGGCTGGATACAGAACACGGAACTGAACATCGCGGGCCGGACGCTCGCGCAGGGCATCGTCTGGCAATCAAGCCCCGCGATATACGGCCACACGATCCTGGCGCTCGGCTGCGCGATCTCGCTGCTCGTGCCCTTCATCCGCCTCCGCATCGCCGCGCTGGCGCTGGCCGCGTTCGGCATCCTCGTCTCCGGAAGCAGGGAGGCGGGCCTCGCCTGGCTGGTCTTCGCGCTAATCCTTCCGCTGGTCGACACGGACATGCGCACCGACGGGCGCCGCGGCAGGTACTACGCGCTGATCGGAGGAGTGCTGGTCGTCATGGCCATCCTGGGCGGGCTGCTGGGCTGGGGCCGCGTCGGCTTCCTGGTCGACCTTGTGCCGGTCACCAGCCGCGAAGTCAACCTGATCCAGAACTCCGAGTACCCGACCAGCGACATGTGGCTGAGTCACGGGGTGAGCGCCACGGAAGGCGAGACCACAATCGGGGAGGAAACCCTGACGCGGATCGACATCGTGAAGGAACAGCAGGAATCGTGGGTGCGCCTCCAGCAGGTGGTGGACATCCAGGCCGAGTCAACCTACACGGTCAGCGCCTGGATGCACAGTGATGATCCATTGGTCCGGCCCGGAATCCAGGGTTGGGGCGAGCTGGGTGACGGCCAGACCTTCTTCATGACTGGCACCCTGGTCGAGGGCTCCTGGCGAGCGAACGCGAGCGGACTGGGCCGGATGATCGACTCCGGAAGCGAGCCGGCGAGCGACGGCTGGACGCGAAACTGGGTCACATTCAAATACCAGGGCGACCAGCCCGTGCTGCAGTTCTTCGTCGGCCTGACGCCGGACAACCGCAACATCGCGGGTACCAGCGCGAGTTTCGCGGGCTTCCAGTTCGAGGAGGGTGACGCGATGAGCCCGTACGTGGCCGGCAGCGCCGTGCGTGGCGTCAGCCTCGGCGCCGGCCGCCTGCCGTACTGGGAAGCCGCCTGGCTCGGGTTCCAGGAACGCCCACTCATCGGCAACACCGAGCCGTTCTCCAGCTACTACCTCGGGCTCGGCCTGCAGCGGTCCAGGGTTCAGGAGCTGCCGTCTCACGCCCACAACTTCCCGCTCCACATCCTGTACAGCTACGGCGCTCTCGGCCTGCTGGCCGTGGCAGTGTTCCTCCTTGCGCTGGCCTGGCCAGCCTGGAACCGCAGCGACCTGCCTTCCCTGCTGCTGCTTGCGGCCGTCCTGCTCGCAAACGTCTTCGACGCCACGCTGTTCTCGGGTGGCGTCCTGTACCCCGTGGCCGCCGCGCTCGGCTGGAGGTCGGTCGCACTGGCCGACACTGCCGTGCGGGAAGAGCACCGCGTCGGCAACTTCCTGTCCGGCGCCGCCCTGGCCGCGGCCTCGCTGGCGGCTCCGGTCCTGACCGCCCTGCTTGTCTGGCTGGTCGCGCTCGCCTTCCCGGCCACCCGGGAGGCGGCGGCATCGATCCGGGAGCTGCTCACCCAGCCGTTCTTCTACTACACCTGCCTGCTGTGGCCCGCCTTCATCTGGCGCGAGGGCCTCCTGCCCGGCTACGGAATATCAGCGCCGCAGCAGCTGCGGAAGCAGGTCGGCGCCTCGCTCATAGCCGGTCTGGGCTTCGTCGCTGTCGCCCTGTTCATGAACCAGCCTTCGTTCCGGCTGGCGCTGGTGATCGCGCTTGGCGCCATCGTTGTCCTGCCCGTCCTCCATGCCCTTACCCGGCGCCTGCTGGCCAAGACGGGGGCGTGGGGCGAGGACGTGGTCGTGCTTGGTGCAGGCCGCAGCGGCACGCATGTCGTCGAGTCCCTGACGCTCAACCCACTCTCGGGACTCAGGCCGGTCGCCGTTTTCGATGACGACGCGGAGAAGATTGGCGGCGAGCTGAGCGGCGTTCCGGTCATGGGCCGGCTCGAGCAAAGCGTGGCCTTCGCGGCTTCCAGGGGCATCAACCACGCGATCATCGCCATCCCGACCATGCAACCGGAGTTGGTCGGCCACTTCATGGACACGACCGGCCGGAGTTTCCGGCGGGTACAGTTCATCCCGGACCTGCCCGGCCTGCCCGCCGAGGACGTCGCGGCCAGCAACCTGAACGGCATGCTGGCGATCGAGTTCAACAACGGACTCTTCTCGGTCTCCAACCAGCTCGCCAAGCGCGTCGTGGACCTGCTCGGCAGCATAGTTGCCCTCGCGCTCCTGGCCGTCCCGCTGGCCGTCATCTACGTACTGGTGCGCCTGGACTCACCCGGCAAGCCCATGCATAATGGCGACCGGATCGGCAAGGATGGCCGCACCTTCACCTGCCTCAAGTTCAGGACGATGATCGACAGGGCCGACGAGCGCCTGGTCGAGCTCCTCGCCCAGGACCCGGAGTTACGGGCGGAGTACGAGGCGTTTCACAAGCTGGAGAACGACCCGCGCATCACCCGGGTGGGCCGCTTCCTGCGGAAGTACAGCCTGGACGAGCTGCCCCAGCTCATCAACGTCGTCAGGGGCGAGATGAGCCTGGTCGGCGCCCGCCCATACCTGACGCGCGAAGCCCGCGACATGGGCGAGTTCGCCACGGTGATCCTGCAGGCCAAACCCGGCATCACCGGGCTGTGGCAGGTATCGGGCCGCAACGAGCTGTCCTTCAAGGAGCGGCTCGAGCTCGAGTCACACTACGTGCGCAACTGGACCATCTGGTGGGACCTGATCATCATGGCACAGACCGTCGATGCGCTGCTTTCCCGGCGTGGGGCGAAGTAGGTCAGGCTTCCTCCCCCAGGTAGAACGCCCGAGTCCTGTCCGCCTGCGCAAGCGCCTCAGCCTCCGGCGTGCCATCTGCAATCGCCGCCCGACCCCAGGCCTCACTCGCTGCGGTGTTCAGCTCAACGCCATGCTCCGCCATCCAGGCGGGGTCCTGAACATTCTCAGCCGGATCCTCCAGATGCCTCACCAGGCCGACCAGGGCACTGTCCCAGCCGACGCCCGCTGCTCCCGGCCCATAGTCTGGCCAGAACTTGTCATCAACGATCGCTTCGTGCTCCAGCTCGATGCGCGTGCCACCGTCGTCGCTACCAAGGCGAACGGTGACCCAGCTGACCTCGCCGCCGAACTCCCAGGTAGCTTCGATCAGCTCAGGCTCGCGGCAGCCCGTGATGACGCCGCTGGCGTTGCCCTCAAGCTGGTATCTGCCTCCCCCGCGCAGGTCTCCGGATATCGGCAGGAACCACTTTGGCAAACGCTCCGGGTTCGTCAGCGCGTCCCAGACTTCTTTGACCGGAGCGGGTACGGTACGGGCGATGACCACCGCCTTGCTCCGCTGGCCATCCCGGGTGCCAGATACGACGTGACGCTCTACCTTCGCAAGGTGGGCAGTAAGGTCGAACTCCATGGCTGACTCCAATCCGCGCGGCCGCGTTGGCCGCAACTGGTCGCACGGTAGAGCCAGGCCGGCCCCGACGTCAAGTCGCCTGTCTCGAACTGCCTTCTGGACCATACGGTGTGACTCCGTCGCGGATGTTGATACGCTGAAGCCTTGGAAGGAGCTGCCTTGTCCGATTCAAACAACTCCCTGCCGGTCGCCCTGCTCGGCGCCGGCGGGATCAACCGCCTGGTTGCCGAGGCGCTCCTTGGGGGCCGCCTCCCCGGCGTGAACGTAGTCGCGGTGGCCGGTTCCAGCGCGGGGTCAGCCTCGGCCGCCGAGCTCGCCGCCAGCCTGGGCGCCGTCGCAGTCGCGCCCGAAGAGCTGGTCGGAACAGGTGCCACCTGGGTGCTCGAGGCGGCGGGCGGCGAGGCTGTTCGGAAGCACGTGCCCGACCTGTGGCGCGCGGGCATCAACACGATCATCATGAGCATCGGCGCGCTGATCGACGACTCGCTGCAGGCGGACTGGCAGCAGGCGGTGGCTTCGGGCGTGCAGGTCGTGCTGCCCAGCGGCGGCATCGCCGGCCTGGACGGCATCCGGGCGCTGGCTGTCGGCGATGGCCTGGATAGGGTCACGATCACGAACATCAAGCATCCCGACGGGCTGTGCGGCGCTCCGTATCTGGTGAAGAACGCTATCGAGCTGCCCGCCGACAGGGCCGTCACCGTCTTCGAGGGCACGGCCAGGGAGGCGATAGTGGCGTTCCCGGCGAACGTGAACGTCTCGGTCGCGCTGGCGCTCGCCGGGCTCGGACCGGACCGCACACGAGTGGTGGTGCGCTCCGACCCCGAAGCGACCGCGACGTACCACCGGATCGAGGCCGAAGGAGACGCCGCCAGCCTGGTGGTCGAGGTGTCGTCCACGCCCAGCCCGGCGAACCCGCGGACCTCGGTGATGGCGGCTGCGTCGGCGGTACGGGCGCTGCTCGACGTTGCTGAGGAGTCGGCGCGGCACCGGCGGAGTTCAGGCTAAGCTCGCTCATGGCCACGCTTACGCTGCAGCGCTTCGATGACACGAACGGGTTCACGCAGGTCGCCGAGCTGTTCCTCATGCGCGACGAGGCGGCCCATTGCCTCCAGATCGGCCTCCTGGGCGGCCTGAGTGCCGGGGAGTGGCGTGACAACATCTTCATGGCGGTCGTGTACGCGGATGAAGAGCCAGCCTTGATCGCGTTGAGGACGCCGCCGCATGCGCTGATCCTGTCGGCTTGCACGACTCCGGAGGCGCTCTCGCGGCTGGCAGCACACGTCGGTACCCTCCCCGCTTCTGACCTGCCCGGCGAGGTAATGGGACCCGCCTCAGTCGTTACCGCATTCGCTGCCCACTGGACCGCACACCCGACCAGGACTGCGAAACCGGCTGCTCAGGAGAGGATCTACCGGCTGGATTCGGTAACGCCCGTGGCGGACGTGCCCGGCAAAGCTGTGCCGGCCGGGCCGACCGACAAGGCGCTGCTGATCGACTGGTTCAGCGCATTCCACTCTGAAGCTCTGCCGAACGAGTCCTTCGACGCGGCCCGGACGGTCGAGCGCTGGCTTTCGCAGCCTGGTCGGCGTGAACTGTGGTTCTGGCAGATTGACGGCGAGACGGTGTCGCTGGCAGGCGCCGGCAACCCGACCCGGAACGGGATCCGGCTTGGCCCGGTCTACACGCCCTTAGAGCACCGCCGCCAAGGGTACGCGAGCGCGTTGGTCGCCTGGCTCAGCCAGCGGCAGCTGGACGCGGGACGGCAGTTCTGCACGCTCTTCACCGACCTGGGCAACCCGACCTCGAACCACATCTATACCGAGATCGGGTACCGGCCGGTCGTGGACATCCTCAAGTACCGCCTCACCGGCTGAACCGTAGAGCACCGGGCCGCGCCCTCAGGCCAGGTCATGAGGCTCCAGGCTGAGCCCGAGCCGCCCGAGGATACCCTCGTACTCCCTGGCTGTAACCTCATCCAACCCGGCTCCCGGGCGCCGGATGTGGTCGCTGGCAAAGATCCCGCGCTTCTTCATCACGTGCTTGCGGAACGCCAGGCCGATGTTCGGCTGGAACTCGTAGCGGAACAGTGAGGCGTAGTGGTCGAAGGTCTCAGTCGCTCCCTCCGTGTCGCCCCGCGTGAACTTCTGCCAGATGTCTACAAGCACCTCGGAGTACGAGAAGCCGGTCATTATGCCGTTGGCGCCGCGCTTCAGCTCCTCCAGGAAGAACATGCCGCCCAGGCCTCCGAAGATGCCGAAGTCCGGGGCCGCCTCGCGGATCCTCGTCAGTTTCGTGAGCACCGGCGGGTCTTCAGCCTTGATGCCGATCACGCCCGGGACCTCCTGGGCCAACCGGATGATCAGCTCGGCCGAAAGGATGGTTCCGAACGAGGCCGGGTAGTCATGCAGCATGACCGGCAGAGGCCCGCCCTGCGCGACGTCCTTGAAGAAGCCGAATAGCACGTTGTCGTTCTGGTTGTCGATGGGAGCGACAAACACTCCGCTCGCGCCGCCGAACTCGCTCGCCTCTTCGATCTGCTCGATCGCGCCCGCAGCCCCGAAGGCCCGGACACCCACGAAGACCGGGAAGCGGTCAGCCACTGCCTCACGGACGGTCGCCAGTACCCGGCGGCGTTCATCACCGGACAGCTTGTGGTTCTCACCCAGGAAGCCAAGGATCGCAATGCCGTCCACGCCGACCTTGCTCAGGTAGCGGATCAGGTTCCTAATGCTGGCTTCGTCCACCGCACCCGAGTCGGTGAACGGCGTTGGTGTGATCGGGATGACGCCTTTGAAGTTTGTCTTCTCGTTCATTTGCTGCACACTCCGTGATTCTCAGTATCGCCAGCTTGGCTGGCGCTGGGCCGGACCGGCTTCAGATTCCCGCCATCTCAAGTGCGGCCTCACAATGGACGGTCGTGGTATCGAAGACCGGAACTGTCACGTTGTGCTGTCCGAGCAGCATGCCTATCTCGGTGCAGCCCAGAACTAGGCAGTCGGCACCTGAGGCGTCCAGGCGCTGAGCGATCCGTTCATACGCAGCTCGGCTCTCGTCGGTGACTACGTCCCTGCACAGCTCGTCATAGATGATCCGGTGTGTTTCGGCCCTGTCCACTGTGTCGGGAAGAACGGGCTCAAGGCCTGCGGCTCGCAGCTCATCCGTGTAGAAGTCCTGCTCCATTGTGAATGCCGTCGCCATCAGGCCAGGCTTGCTCAGGCCAGCGTCAACGATGCGCTGCGCTGTCGCCGTGGCGATGTGAAGCAACGGGATGTCGAGTCCAAGCATCATTGCGTCGGCAACCTTGTGCATGGTGTTGGTCGCAAGGAGCAGCAGGTCGGCCCCACCACGCTCCAGGGCCTTGGCCTCGCCGTTGAGCAGCCTGCCCGCGGCTTCCCAGTCTCCTCGCGCCTGTAACGCCTCGACACGCGTGAAGTCGACTGAACGGATCAGCAGCTCGGGGGAATGAAGTCCGCCCAGGCGCTCCCGTGTCAGGTCGCAAAGCAGCCGGTAGTAAATCTGAGTCGAGGCAGCCGACATGCCCCCGAGGATACCGATGGTCTTCATGCTTCAATTATTGCTCGCCCAACCTTGGGCAGACGGCGATCGCCGGCCAAAGTCAGCATCTCACCGTGGCTGCGGTAAACTCCTCTGGTGACCGGAGCTGGCAAGAAGCCGAGCGGATTGCGCACCATGTCGGTGCTGAACCGGCTGGCGCATCCGCTGTATTGGCTCTACGAGCGCCGCCTCAGTTCTGCGATCAGAGGCGAGAAGCTCCCGGAACACATCGGCGTGATCATGGACGGCAACCGGCGCTTCGCGAAGCGCTTCGAGGTCGACATCAAGGCCGGTCACAGTCATGGCGCAGGCAAGGCACGTGAATTCCTGGACTGGTGCCTCGAGCTCGGCATCCCACACGTGACCATATGGGGCTTCTCGAGCGAGAACCGTGGCCGCAGCAGCGAAGAGGTCGCGCACCTGCATCAGCTTTTCTTCGAGCAGGCCACCGACCTGCTGAACGACCCGAGGCTTCACAGGAACCGCGTTCGCGTGCGCATAATCGGCGACATCGAGGACTTTCCCGACAAGGCGAAGCAGGCCCTGCACAACATCGAGCAGGCCACGGCCTCGTATGACGGCCTGAACCTGAACTTGGCCCTCGGCTACGGGGGCCGCGAGGAGATCGTCGCTGCGGTGCGCAGTTTGCTCAAGGCGAAGGCCGAAGCCGGCAACAGCTTGGACCAGATCCTGGACTGCCTGAACGCCGATGAGATCGGCCAGCACCTCTACACCGCCGGTCTCCCCGACCCCGACTTCGTGATCCGCACGAGCGGCGAGGTCAGGCTGTCCGGATTCCTGCTATGGCAGACGGCGTACAGCGAGTTTTACTTCTGCGACGCCTTCTGGCCCGAGTTCCGCAAGGTGGACTTCCTGCGTGCCCTGCGGAGTTTCCAGGCGCGCAAGCGGCGCTTCGGCAAGTAGGTCCGGTCGGGTCTGCCATGCCGCGCGTGCTGATCCGTACTCTTGCAATCTCGCTCGGCCTGAGCCTGGTGGGCATCCTCATCGTGGTACTCGTGCTCGGCGACCTGAGCAGCCTGCGGCAGCTGGGCGAACTCGACGCGCCGGTCTTGCTTCAGGCCGGGGGCCTCCTGCTGTTGCACTTCGCGTTCGGGGGTCTGCGGCTGCAGGTGCTCGTGCGCCTGACCGGGGAGCGCACCACCTTCCTTTCCAGCGTGCGCGCCTTCATCCTGGGCCTGTTCGCCGCAGCGCTCACCCCGAGCGGCGGTGGGAACGCGCCCGGCATCGCGATAGCTTTCCAGCGGGACGGGGTCAAGCCGGCCAACGCGTGGTCAGCGGCCATCTACACCACGGTGCTGGACCTGTTCTTCCTGGGCTACGCGGTGCCGATTGCCGCGCTACTGCTCTGGCGCGCCGATGCCCTGCCGCCTGCACTGCTCGTGTTGGCTATGGTCGTCAGTGCCCTCTGCCTGGGAATCTGGTACGGGCTGGCCTCTCACGTTGACCGGCTCGAGGGCATCGTGAAGTTCGTCTTCAGCATCCGCGGCATCCGTCGCTGGCGGCGGGCCGCTTCACTCTTCGTACGCAAGACTGCCCAGGCGATGATGGTGATGACCCGCGGTTCACTAACGAGGCACATACAGGCACACGCCTTGAGCCTGGCAATGCACGTGTCGCTCTATACAATCATGCATGTCTTCCTGGCTGGCTTGGACGGGTCAGGTAGCTTCCCGATTGTCGTCGCCACTGTCACGCTCGTGACAGCAGTCAGCCACTTCGTGCCGACTCCCGGTGGAAGCGGCTACATGGAAGCAACCCTGGGCTACAGCCTGGCGCAGCAGATATCTGCAAACGCGGTGACTGCCTCCGTGTTGGCATACCGTGCGTTCTCGTTCTATGCAGCGATTGTGCTCGGAGCGGTGCTGGGCGGCAGCCTGCTGTTGCAGCCCGCTCGGGAGTCCGAACTTGCTCCGCCTGTTGTGCCTCCTCGGTCCGGAACCAGGCATGGTTGAGGGCTCCCTCTTGTCTTGAGTACATGCCCTCTGGCATTATCTCTGATGCGCTTCTGCCTTTTGCCAAGTTGCTTTCGGAACCGCGTGGCCGACAGAGGCGCCGCCCTTAATCGCAGGCGCTGCCAGACGTTATTGCCAGTAGTTATTTTGCGCCGTTGACATGCTAGCGTGAATGAAATGCTGCCACTGTGCCTTGTCCATCTACGAGTCGTGCCAACGTGCTAAAGACCCTCCGTCCATCGTGCGGATCCGCGGATGCATCAAGATCCGGAAGGTACATGGCTAAATATGATTGATTCTCCTAGAGTGGCAATCGTGGGCTTAGGCTACGTAGGGCTGCCACTAGCAGTTGAGTTCAACAAGCATT
>ERZ869909.1034-NODE-1034-length-25010-cov-29.198492_pt1 | contig 25010 bp, 20 predicted proteins | sample MGYA00520892_ERZ869909 | MGnify/ENA primary metagenome ERZ869909 (study PRJEB32215, sample SAMEA104723947) | bioreactor metagenome | biome: bioreactor; feature: anaerobic bioreactor; material: water | place: China | collected 2015-03-12 ... | reverse complement strand
AGAATCAACTCCAGAACCAGAAAACTCCCCATTTACACTTGTTAATGTATTTAAATCAATGAGTGTATTATCTCCTTGACAAATAACAGGTGGAGTCCAATTGGATACACATACAACTGGAGGAACGTTTCGATTTATCCGACAAGTATATCTCCCCATCCATGAAACATAGCCATTACCATCGGTTGATGCTGAAGATGAACCACCAACGCTGACAGACGCAACAGGACCATCTGTTTGAATAACCATTGTGATGCATTGCACAGGATCCCCAGCTCTAATAAAAGCAGGATTGACTACTGGATTATTATTCCAACTTCCCCATTGTACAGTGTTTCCATTAATTTGATCATAATTAATTACCGTGCCAGTGGAGTTACTTGTGAAAGAAGGAGTTGTGGTTCCGATAACATTCGCTCCGTTTATTACCACAATTACACCTGTTACATTAAAAGATGGAGGGTTAGATGGTCGTTCACAATATTCAATGGTAACCTCATAGACGCCATTTCCTAAATAGTTGTTTGAAATCACGTTTACTGTCATTCCATCACATCCTAGAACATGGTTAAATTTAAAAGGTAAAATTAGTACAATAAAAATTGCAAGATGAAATATTGTTTTCATTATATTATTATTAGTAAATGTTAGTAGTAGTAAAAATTCTATGCAAATTACGTTCAAATTTATTTATGGTTGCCTGTATTTTAAATAAAATGTGTGGAGTCATTTATTCTTAATTTATTGTTATAAAAACTTTTAGCGAATTAATGTTACGTGTCCAATGTGCTGCTCACGCTTATCTATTCCATTTCGTTTAAATGTAATTTTCCAAATATATACGTCATTAGTTACTTCTTGTCCCCCATAATCGCCATGCCAACCATATTCTACGTTGTTCGATTCAAATAATACTTCACCCCATCGATTAAATATGGTGAGATTATAATTGAATGGGTCAAATCCTGAGTGAAAAATCGGTTTAAATTCTTCGTTTGTGCCATTATTGTCAGGTGTAAATGCATTAGGGACGTAAAAAATGAGCTCCTCTGTAATCTTAATCGTAACATAAGCGGTATCAGTGCAACCGTTATCAGAATATGCAATTAGTGTAACCGTATATTGTCCTGGTGTTTCAGGATAAGTGTGACTTGGTGAAAAATCACTTGATGAATTTGATTCATCACCAAAACTCCAGTAATAAGACGAAGCGCCAGTAGTAGAATTTATGAGATGGGTAGTAGGGTCTATAGAGCTTAAATTTGAGGGTTCTGCACTAAAATTAGCTTCAGGATGTAATTCAACGCAGATATAGTTAACCGCTGTAGTAGTATTTGAGCATCCATCACTTGTGGTTACTGTTAATGATACATCATAGCATCCAGCGATTGTAAACAAGCTTGTTACATCGCCACATCCTGATAGTGTTTGACCATTACTAAAACTCCATTGACAATTTACAAGATCACCACTAGAGGTGTTTGTTAATGTAGGCGTTACAGGTGAGCAACCGTTAAGGTCAATACCTGTAAAGCTTGCAGCTGGATTTGGAGCAGCAGTAACGACAACTTCGTCTGTATTTTCGCAACCATAAATTGAAGTTCCAGTAACAGTATAAGTAGTTGTTTCGCTTACTGTAAACGGAATATTGTTAGAAATGTCATTGTCCCAGACATAGGATGAAGCACCAGAAGCACTTAAAATTGCAGTTTCGCCTTCACAGATTACCAAATCATTACCAGCAAAAACATTAGGTAAATCATGAATAATAATCACAATTGATTCAGTTATTTGTTGTTCACATGTTATCATGCTTCCATCTTGAACACTTATTAGGTTATAGGTGAACACTCCAGCGGTGTCGGTCGGTGCGTTCAACGTTATTGTATTTCCAGTAGAAGTAATGGTTTGATTTGAACCACCATTGATATGGTAAGTGAATGTGTAAGGGGCGGTAGAGTTAGAGCCAGTAAATGTAATTACAGGATCTTGTGAGTTTAAGCAAACTTCTGTCGCCCCAGTTATAGATGCTTCGGGTAATGGATTTACCGTAATAGAAACTTGACTTTCGTTAACACAACCGTTGTTATCTGTTCCTGTTAAGGTGTACACAACTGTTCCTATTGATGGAGTGAAAGGAATATTATTTACGACATTATTATCCCATTCATAGATTGTAGCACCAGCGCCAGAGAGAATTACTGATTCACCACTACACACATTTTGATTTATTCCTGCATCCACAATGGGAAGTGGGTTAATAACAAGTGTGATTGTTGCAACAGAATCACACCCATTGGAAGAAAGGAATGTTTCTTCGTATACCCCACCGATAGTTTGAAGTTGATTATGAATTAATATCGATTCTCCTTGACAAATATCTACCGTTTCAGCATGATAAATAGTAGGTATTTCATAAAGAGTAAAAGGATTTGTTTGATATGTACATCCATGTATGGTGGATACTTCGACTGTAATGGGGTTGTTTGCAATTGTAGCATTTATTGTTTGTGTATTTTGTCCAGTAGACCATGTGTAACTTGTAAAGCCTAATCCAGCATCGAGCATTGAAGTAGTGCCTTCACAGTATTGTGAATTGCCTACAATAGAAGTAAATGGGTTTTGATGAACGGTTATCGTTACTTGATCTGTTCCAGGGCAGCCATTTGCGTCTTCGCCATCAACGATGTAGGTGGTTGTTTGAATTGGGGAAACAGTATGACTAGCCCCAGTTCCCAATCCATTGTCCCAAAAATATGTTACACCTCCAGATGCCGAGATAACATGTGAATCACCTTCACAAATTTCAAAATCAGAACCAGCATCAATAATTACTTGATTGAAAACAGTTACCGATATTTCATCGGTGTTTTGACAGCCATTCGTATCAGTCCCCGTTACCGTATATGTTGTTGTCCCTGTCGGCGTGAAAGGAACACCATCTAACACTCCATTCGTCCAAGTGTATGAAGAAGCACCGTTTCCACTTAGAGTAATAGGAGTATTTACGCAGATAGAAAAATCGGCTCCTGCATCTACTACTGGTAAGGGATTTACATTCACAGCTACATTGTCAGTTGCTATACATCCTCCAGCGGTTATACCTGTTACGGTATATGTATTGGTGGAAATAGGATTGAATGCAACACCATTAGTAATACTATTGTCCCATGTATACGATACAGCGTTTCCAGAAGCAGTTAGTGTCACATTTTGACCTGAGCAAATTGTTTGATCTTGTCCTGCGTTTACGGTTGGAATAGGATGGACGAGTACGCTAGTAATTGCAATGCCAACACAACCATCTATATTAATTGTTAATATGTAATCTCCACTCATAGCTGGCGTAGCATTGGGTATAATTGGATTTGGATCATTTGAGGTAAACCCATTAGGACCTGTCCATGAGTAGGCACCTCCGCCTGATCCGTTTAGTTGAATGGTCTCATCAGGACAATATGGCCCTGTGTTTGATACAACTGGATCACAAAACACACATTGCTCAACAATAATATCTAGACTATCAATCCAAAAACATGGAGCGACACCAGTTGAGTAATACACTCTATGTGTTCCTATTCCTGCTGCCGTTTGGTTAAATATTCCTGAATTATTTATATGGTTTCCAGACCAAGTACCACCAGAAGTAACAGTTGTTAATTGTGTAGTTCCATCTTCTACACACAGATTCCCAACTGAATTGATACTTGGATCTTCAAAATTAGAGGACAAACTGCCAGCTTCAAGAAAAACGCCAGAGTGAAATAATTGATCACCTACATTGGAAATCGCAAGTTTGATGTGATATACTTCGCCACATTGCACATTTGCAAAAGCTTGAAGAACTGTAGTCGAACCATTGAAATCGACTATTCCTGCAGAAGAACTATATATGCTATTGTATGCAGTAGTGAAATAGCTTGAATTTGACTGCCATGTGGGATCCATAGCAGCACAATTGGCTGCGGTACCACTTCCCGTTGGACTACCGCTATTTACCGTGTTAATTGCAACAGGAACTGTTTTTCCAGGCACGAGTGCAATGTTAGCAGAATTGTTTGAAAAAGGCCCTGAGATACCAGGTCCGCTAATGAAAAAGCCGAATGCATCATTATACCCAGTACAGGTGTACGAAGCATATTCAGAAGAGGCAAAAATATAATTAAAAGAAACGGAATTACCGTTTGGAATAAAATCAAATTCGATTACAATACCATTGGTTATTGCTCCATTAGCAATGGATGCCAAGTCTGCATCGTTGACATTTGGGGCACCACTTGTTGCTAAATGAACACCACTAGCTAAAGGAAACGCTGTTGCTCCTGCATTAAATTGACGAACAGCATTATGATTGTTGTTAACATTTACGTTAGAAGTAATATTAAATGCGTTCACTCCACCACCTAACAGGATATTTTGAACTGCGTTGTTAGGAGAGGTGCCATTTGAAGTAATCTGAGAATAACCTATAATAGGTGAGATTATAGAAGTACAGAGAATGAATATTTTTGATATCCAACCAGCAGTGATTTTCATAATGTATTTGGTTTTAATTAAACCTAAAAGAGTCAATGTTCCTAACAAATTAACGCCAAACAAACAAAAGGGTTGTCGCACTTATTGTAGTATTTTTCCACAAAGATGCCTAGTTTTCAACATTTTGAATTTTATTCTAGGGAAAAAATAGGGCTCAAGCCTAATCAAATTAAGGGATAGGGGCGTGTAGATCTTTAGTTTTGAGTTTCAATAAATTTAATTGAAATAGTTAAAATGAGATATTTTTGACTTGAAAATGATAGCTAAAAATAAATGTGCGCACGAAACTAGTTGTTAAACATAGTTACATTTTCAATAATATCTTCAAGCTTAATGTAGGTCTCTGGATATAATTCATCCATTTTGTCGGTAGAATAAGTTGTAGTCGAGAATGCAGTGATTGCTGATTGTTTGGTTAATGAGGTTGGTTTTTGAGTCAGGAAACTAACTAATGAAGCCATACGCCAAGAAATTCCGATCAACCATTTTTTTACTGGAATAAATGGTTTTCTTTTTCCAATTTTTGATGCAATTCCATCGAATAATTTTTTGAATGACACATGTTCCCCGATTATTAAAAATCGTTCAGAATGAACAGGACTGTTCATTAAAAAAATCATACGTTTTGCTACATCTCTTGCATCAACAATTGCATTCGCCCCTGGCGGATAAAACCACATACCTTTCTGAATTGCTCTAAAAATAGTTAATGAAGATTCATTCCAATTTCCTGGTCCTAAAATTACACAAGGATTTACAATGACGGCATTCAATCCTTCTTCAATTCCTCTCCATACTTCTTTTTCAGCAAGGTGTTTTGATATCGCATACCCTGTTGTAGCTTCGTTCTGTTCCCATTTATTCGTCTCACGGACTACAGTATTTTTCGTAGTCAACGGTTTTCCTACTGCTGCTGTTGAACTAACATGGCATAGTTTTTTGACTTGATGGGCAAGTGCAATGTTTACTACATTAGCTGTACCTTCTCTGTTGGCAGTAATTAATCGTGAAAATTCACCGTTTTTGAAAGAAACAATAGCAGCACAATGATAGATGTGTGTGATTCCTTCCATTGCTTCGTTAAGTTGAACAATGTCAAGGATATCACATTCTTTCCATTCGATAAACTGTTCTAATGTATTGTGATTGTCAGGCTGATAATACTTAAGCAGCTGTTTAGTTAACTCAATTTTTTTGTAATCTCGAAATAGTGCTCTGACACATTGCCCTGAGGACGCAAGTTCATATAACACATGCGTTCCTAAAAGCCCTGTAGCACCAGTTACTAAAATCATTTTACGAAGATAATTACTTTAGTCTTATTACAGATGTGAAAACTGATACAATAATAAATTTGTTTGCTTGATAGGTTTTGTTATATTCGCAATAGAAACAAATAAAATTTTGACTACTATGCAAAAAACAAGCCTGTTTATATTCCTAATTTGGTTTATAGGTTCCACACATTGGCTTTCTGCTCAAACTGATAATGCTTCCTTAGAAGATTCAAGTAGTACTGAAAGCCAAATTAGTATTGAAGCTCAAGAAAAGTTCAATGATGGGGTAACAGCTTTTGAAGAAAAGAATTATTCTGCCGCAGTGAATCATTTTACAGAAGCTATAAATCTTGCTCCGGAATTTGCTAAAGCATATCTGAATAGAGGATTTGCTTATGTGGAATTGAAAAAAAGCGATGAAGCAAAGAAAGACCTTTTCAAGGCTGCCGAAATGGACAATTCTTTTCACCAAGCTTATTTTGAGCTAGCTATAATGGCAGAAATTGATGAAAATCAAGACGAGGCTATTTTATTTTATTCAAAAGCTATCGAATCCACTCAAAAAGAATACAAGTATTATTACCAACGTGGATTAATCTATTTTGCAAAAGAGGAATACGAAAAAGCTAAAGCTGATTTTACCTCTGCGGTAAATTTAAAAAAGGATTTTTCGCACGGATATAACGAAAGGGGTAGTGCTAATCGAGAATTGAAGGATTACGAAAATGCGATAAAAGATTATCAACTAGCAACGCTTCATGATCCTAGTTTGGTAATTGCTTTTAATAACTTAGGTTCTGTATATCGTAAAAAAGGTGAATTCGATAATGCTATTCGCGCCTTCGATAGTGCTGTTAAAGCCGACCCTAAAAGTCACCTCGCACTAAACAATCGAGGTTATGCAAAATTTGAAAAAGGAGATTTTAATGGAGCTATAGCTGATTTCAAGCAATGCGTTCAAGTTAATCCAAATTATGCTTATGGCTTTAACAATTTAGCTGCGGCATATATTAAATTAGAGCAGTTTAAAGAAGCTGTAGATGCGTGTAATAGCGCCGTGAAGATAGACAGTAATTACGGATATGCGTTTTACAATCGTGGTATTGCGCAAGAAATGCTTCGTAAAGTACCTGAAGCATGTGAAGATTGGCTTCGTGCAGCTGAATTAGGAGTTGCTGCAGCTCAAACTTATTACAAAAATTCTGATTGTAACAATCAATAAAAAGGACCTATGAAAACGCTATATAGTTGTATATTATTTTTCGTTGCGCCAATCATTGCTTTTGGACAACATGTAGAATTTGACAAAAATTTATTTAAAGATCGAAAAGATGAGTTTAAAGAAGCTTCGAAGAACTTGTCTGAGGGAGATAAAATGTACACCAATGTACCTTTCCCATTTTATGCGAAGGCAATTCCGTTTTATGAGGCGGCAAATAAATTTAACCCAAATAACGCTGATTTAAATTACAAAATTGGTATCTGTCATATCAACACAAATATGAAATTTAAGGCTTTGGAATACTTTGAAAAGGCGTATAAATTAAAACCTACTGTAAGTCCAGATATTCAGTTTTATATTGGACGTGGCTCGCAGTTGGCACAGCAATGGGATAAAGCGATTAAAGCTTATGAGTTGTACAAGAATACCTTGAATACCAAAACGGATATGCCTCAAATTATGGATGTATCAAAACGTATTGAAGAGTGTCGTAATGCGAAAAAACTTGTCGCAAAACCTGTGCGTGTGTGGATTGACAATATGGGACCAAATGTCAACTCAGAGTATCCAGAGTATGGTATGATTATGAATGCTGATGGTTCTGAAATTTACTTTACAAGTAGAAGACCTTCCACAACAGGTGGTGGTATTGACGAATTTAGTGGGGGGTATTTTGAAGATATTTACATGTCTGTTAAAGAAAATAAAGTGTATCAACCTGCTAAAAATGTTGGTCCTCCGATTAATACAAAAGGACATGATGCCACTGTTGCGTTAAGTCCTGATGGTTCAAAAATGCTAGTTTACATTGATGATAAGGGAGATGGTAACATTTACGAAAGTGTGCGTAAAGGAAGCGAATGGAGCAAGCCTAAAAAATTAAGTAATGACATTTGTTCACCTTACCACGAACCTTCAGCATGGTATAGTCCAGATATGCGAAAGTTATACTTTGTAAGTGATCGACCATTATCAGGAAAAGGGGAGCCTAAAGATAAAGACATCTATGTGGCCTCGTGGGATAGCAAGAAAGAGATTTGGACAAATGTAACGCGTTTGCCAGAAACGGTTAACACACCTTACGATGAGGATGGTATTTTTCTTCACCCAGACGGAAAAACGTTGTATTTTTCATCAAAAGGACATAATACTATGGGGGGATATGATATCTTTTACACGGTGTTGCAAGAAGATGGTTCTTGGCTAACTCCTATCAATGTTGGTTATCCAATTAACACTCCTGATGACGATATATTCTTTGTGGTTGCGGCAAATGGTAAAGATGCTTATATGACATCTTTCCGTGAAGATGGATTAGGTGAAAAAGATTTGTACAAAATCACGTTTTTAGGAGAAGAAAAACAACCAATGTTAAACACAGAAGAAATTCTATTGGCAGGTAAAGGGATTCCAATGCGTGAAAAAGTAATTGAACCTAAAATTGAGATTAAGAAAAGTTCACTGTCATTACTTAAAGGTGTGATACGTGATGAAAAAACAAAACAACCTGTAATGGCAGCGATTGAGGTGATAGATAATGATAAAAATGCTGTTATTGCGGAGTTTAACTCAGATCCAGTTACGGGTAAATACATGGTCTCACTCCCTGCGGGTAAAAACTATGGAATTGCTGTAAAAGGAGAAGGGTACCTTTTCCACTCCGAAAATTTTGATATCCCAAAAGAAAGTGATTATCAGGAGTATGAGAAAAATGTGGACTTGAAGAAAGTAGAAGTAGGACAAGTTATTGTACTTCGAAATATTTTCTTTGATCTAAATAAATACTCACTTCGTCCTGAATCTCAAAATGAATTGGATCGTTTAACAAAACTACTTAACGACAATCCAACCATTCGAATTCAAATGGGTGGTCATACCGATTCTAGAGGTTCTGCTGCCTACAACAAAGAGTTATCACACAATCGTGCTAAGGCGGTAGTTGATTATCTTGTTGAAAAAGGAATTAAGGCAAGTCGACTAGAGTATCAAGGATATGGTAAAGAACAACCGATTATAACAGATGAAGAAATTGCTAAATTGCGACTTCCTCAAGATAAAGAAGACGCTCATCAAAGCAACAGAAGAACTGAGTTTAAAATTATTTCGAAATAACGTTAATAAGTTAGACAAATAATTGCCCCGCATTAAATGGAATATCATTTATTGCGGGGCTTTCTTTTATGAATTTTGTCGAATTGGCTCTTAGAACTTTTATATTAAAATTCTTACTGTTAAATTCGCAGTTCAAGAATTAGAATTATGAGCACAAAAAACGTATACATTGTAGATGGTGTTAGAACCGCAGTTGGAAATTTTGGTGGGAGTTTATCCACAATTCGCCCTGATGACATGGCAGCTATTGTCATAAAAGAATTAGTGAAGAGACACCCGCAATTGGATTTGACTAAAATTGAAGATGTCATACTTGGTTGTGCTAATCAAGCAGGTGAAGATAATCGAAATGTTGCCCGAATGTCTGGACTATTGGCAGGATTACCAGTTGAAGTAGCTGGCGAGACGGTGAATAGACTTTGTTCTTCAGGAATGGCGTCCGTTGTGAATGCAGCACGCGCAATTAAAGATAATGCAGGAGATTTGTATATTGCGGGAGGAGTAGAAAATATGACACGAGGGCCATGGGTTTTGTCTAAAGCTTCACAGCCTTTTGGACGGGATTCACAATTGTTTGATACGAGTTTTGGATGGCGTTTCATCAATCCTCAGTTGAAAGAAATGTATGGCACTGAAGGCATGGGGGAAACAGCTGAGAATTTGGTGGACAAGTACGGTATTTCTCGAGAAGATCAAGATAAATTTGCAGCATGGTCGCATGAAAAAGCAATTAAGGCTCAAACTGCTGGGGTCTTAGCCGAAGAAATTGTACCAATAGAAATTCCAAGACGTAAACAAGAACCGTTGATTTTTAATCAGGATGAATTCATAAAGCCAAATACTACCGTTGAAACACTGAGTAAGCTAAGACCTGCTTTTCGGAAAGAAAACGGAAGTGTAACAGCAGGGAATTCATCAGGTTTAAACGATGGTGCAGCAGCATTGCTTGTGGCTTCAGAAGAAGCTGTTAATACATACAACCTTAAGCCATTGGCTCGAATTGTTAGTTCAGCTGTAGCAGGTGTGGAACCACGTATTATGGGGATTGGCCCCGTGTATGCTTCACAAAAGGCGTTGGAGCGAGCTGGCTTAACATTGGCTGACATGGATGTAATTGAACTGAACGAAGCTTTTGCTGCTCAAGCTCTTGCGTGTACGCGTGAAATGGGATTACAGGATAATGATCCGAGAATCAACCCAAATGGTGGAGCGATTGCAATTGGTCATCCATTGGGAATGTCAGGTGCGCGCATATTATTGGCAGCAGCTCGAGAATTAAAACGCACTAATAAGCGATATGCTCTTGTGACAATGTGTATAGGAGTGGGGCAAGGCTACGCTACCATTATAGAACGTAGTTAGTGCAATGAAAAACAAACTCAAAAATATTATTCAACAGGAAAATCCCATTCAAAAATCGCGATTATCTCCTTGGCAAGCTAAATTGCACGAAGTTATTTTTGAGGCTGATACTAAAGCAGGTAGGCTTTTTGATGTTATTTTATTAGGTGCAATTTTTTTAAGCGTCATTGTAGTGATGTTAGAAAGTATTTCATCTATTCATGAAAATTACGGTACGTTTCTGATAGGAATAGAGTGGGGGCTAACCATTCTTTTTACCATTGAATATATTCTGCGTATTCTTTCTATTGGCAAACCAATCCATTACATTTTTTCATTTTATGGGCTGGTTGATTTAGTATCAATTCTGCCAACTTACATCGGTATATGGTACAGCGGAACACATTCATTGGCTGTGATTCGTGCACTAAGATTTTTGCGTGTGTTTCGGATTTTAAAGCTTGGCAAGTTTATTGATTCTGGCAATATTATTTTAAGTGCGCTTAAGTCTAGTCGGCATAAAATCACCGTGTTTATGTTTGCTATCTTAACCATTGTGATGATTATCGGAAGTCTTATGTTTTTGATTGAAGGAAGAACGGAAAACAGCGCTTTCACTAGTATTCCAAGAAGTGTGTATTGGGCAATTGTAACGCTAACAACCGTTGGCTATGGCGACATTTCACCTGTTACTGCATTGGGTCAATTTTTGGCTTCTATTTTGATGATAATGGGTTATGCAATCATTGCAGTGCCAACAGGAATTATGACAAGTGAAATGATTACTTCAACAAAGACCTCATCTTCACACCGCAAAGCAAATTGTTGTAAGAATTGCGGGTATGAGGGACATGATGATGACGCAGATTTCTGTAAACGTTGTGGAGATTGTTTAAAAAAGACTAAAAGTTAATATAAATCTCTTCTAAATCCAACTTGCATAGAAAACATCATTGAAGAAGTGAGGGGTGTAATTGCATTACCTAGTATATACAAATCCAATCCAGCCATTGTGAAAACTGTACCCCAAGGTTGTGAGTATTTCACTCCACCACCAAATCCAATAAAAAGAGTTAGCGATGTGTATCGGTCACCAATAGTTGAATTTGGATCGATTTGATATACGGATGCATCATAATCCCCCACCATTTCTCGTGTAGGAGAGATTAATAGTCTTATTTTAGACTCAAGCATGGCAGCTAGGCCGATGTCATAATCGTTCCCTAAAAAATAGCGTGTTCCACCTTCTAATGAAAATGTATTTATTCGCGTATCTAAAGTCGTTGTTGTCTGATAAGGGTTTGTCATTGGGTCTATTGCTGTCAATATGGCACCTCCAGGATTGTCAACCCGTTGAGGTAAGTAATAACCGACTTTTACATAAGGAACAACAGTTTCGTTACGAGGAATCTCTGCAAAAAACGATGCCCCAGGAAGGTAATAACTAGAATTGATAGGATTAAGTATATCAAAACTTCCCCCATATCCAAATGTCCTACTCATACCTCGTTGACTTATTGCAAAAGAAGGTAGTAAGACAAAAACTAATACATAAATTACTCTAACCATTTTGGTGTTTTTTGTTTAATACTATCAAATATCGTGCAACTTTTACAGTGTGCACCCTCTAAAAAACCAATACTCATTAAGAACTCACCTACAATCTCTCCCCCAACAAATTTAAAGTTTTTTTTAAAAAGCCGAACCCAATTCGTTTTGTCTAACGGATGAGATGAATTGATCCATTCGTAAAAACTACCATGTTCGTTACATAAAGATACAACTTTTTGTGCATTATAAATAACGGCATCTATTTTCAATTTATTTCGAATAATTCCACTTTCATTTAACAATCTATCCCTGTCTTTTGTTGAGTAGTTAGCAATTTTATTGAAATCATAATTGCTGTATGCTTTTCTAAAATTCGGTTCTTTTTTTAAAATTATGTCCCATGACAACCCAGCTTGATTGATTTCTAGAATTAGTCATCCGAATAATTCGAAGTCGTTTTGTAATGGAAAACCATACTGTTTATCATGGTATTGGCGATGAATATGATCGTCAGGTAAATCCGCACAATATTTACAGTATCCAGTCAGCATTTTTTGTATTTTTACGCTTCACCAAGTTGTCTGAGTTGGTTTCAATAAAACGAACAAATATGTCGAATATTTTTGAATTTAATGGATTTAAACCTGTTGTGCATGAATCATCATTTATCCATCCAAATGCCACGGTAACTGGAAATGTTATTATTGGAAAAGATGTGTATATCGGGCCAGGAGCTGCTTTGCGAGGAGATTGGGGGCAAATTATTATTGAGGATGGTTGTAACGTACAAGAAAATTGCACCATTCACATGTTTCCAGGGACAACTGTACATCTTAAAGAAGCCGCTCATATCGGTCACGGGGCTATTATTCATGGTGGAATTATTGGAAAGAATTGTCTTGTGGGAATGAATAGTGTTGTAATGGATGAGGTAATAATTGAAGACGAATGTATCATTGGCGCATTGTGTTTTGTACCAGCCAAAATGCACATCCCATCACGGAGCTTAGTTGTTGGAAATCCTGCTAAAATAGTTAAAGAGGTGAGTGATGATATGATGAGATGGAAAACAATGGGGACGCAATTGTATCAAAGGTTACCTAAGGAATGTAAAGAAACCTTAAAGCCTTGTGAACCCTTACGTGAAGTTGAAAAGGGTAGACCTACACAAGAAGCTATGTACGCTACATGGGAAAACGTGAAGGCGAATTCTGGAAAGTGATTGTAAATTATGGCAAATTCGGAAAGCATATTCTTCTTTAATTCCAATTCTAACGAATCGTGGTTATGTATTGGTGCGATTCATGAATTAGTGTGCCATCAAACAATCGATTGGAATGAAGTTGATGCGTTTATACAAGAACATCACAAAACATATATCGTTTCTTTAATCGGTTATGACGCTAAAAATAGCATAGAACACTTAAGTTCAACTAATAACGACTTTTTGGAGACGCCCGATATAGCGTTGATTGTCCCAGAAACGATTTACCATATTCGTGAAAACATTGCAGATCTAGTACATGGGCCAAGTCGTTCTGAGTTGCTTGTAAAGATGTTGGGAGAACCCACAGCGGTGAATGTAAGTTTTGATCTGAAACCGAAAATAACTAAAAATCAATATATTGAGCAATTTAATAAGGCGAAATCGCATATTCAGCTTGGGGATGTGTATGAGGTAAATTACTGCCAAACAATGGAGGCATTTGATGTGCCTCCTTTTGATTATTTAGCTGTTTACAAAAAAATCAATGTATATACAAAGGCTCCATTTTCTGTATTTATCGATTGGAAAAATTGGAAAATGATAGGTGCAAGTCCTGAGCGATTTTTAAAACGTGTGGGACATATTTTGGTTTCTCAACCCATTAAAGGCACTCGTAAACGTGGTGTAACAGCGCAAGAGGATGTGCAATTAAAAGAAGAATTGTTACAAGACCCTAAAGAACGTGCTGAAAATGTAATGATTGTAGACCTTGTCCGCAATGACCTAGCTAAAATTGCATATCCTGGTTCTGTAAAAGTTGATGAACTGTTTGGTATCTATTCGTTTGAAACAGTCCATCAAATGATTTCGACAATATCATGTACACTTAAGGAGAATATTACATTTTCTGATATCATGAAAGCAACTTTTCCAATGGGCTCCATGACAGGAGCTCCGAAAGTAAGTGCGATGAATCTTATTGAAGAGTTAGAAGTGTTTAAGCGAGGTTGGTACTCAGGCTCCGTAGGATTGATTCAACCTAAAGGCGATTTTGATTTAAATGTCGTGATTCGTTCAATCATGTACAACGAAAAAAATGGGTATATGTGTTGTCCAGTTGGAGGGGCAATTACTTCGAATGCAAATGCAGAAAGTGAATATCTTGAATGTCAATTAAAGGTTGAACGTATTTTATCAGGATTAAAATAATACTATGTTAGACAGCTCGACATTAAACGAATTAAGTAAGTTTAGCAAAGTATTTATTGCTTGTAGCGGCGGAATAGACTCGATGGTGCTACTTCATCAATGTCAGCAAGCTCATTTAACTATTCATGTGTTACATTGCAATTTTCAATTGCGAGGAGAGGAGTCGTTACAAGATGAGGCTTTTTTGAAAACATATTGTCAACAACATAATATTCCGATTTCGATTAAGTCATTTAATACTACAGAAGAGCTTGAGTTGAGACGAAAGAATATTCAAGAAACAGCACGTGAATTGCGGTACGAATGGTTTGATGAAATGTTAGCTAACCATTCACAAGCTATTGTCTGTACGGCACATCATAAAGATGATAACAGAGAACAGCTTTTGTTGAAGCTTATTAGTTCTGGTAAAATTCATGATTTATCAGGGATACTTCAATCACGGCCAGGCTATTTTAGACCTTTGCTTGAGGTACCTAAATCGGAAATTCAGTTGTATGCTCAAGCAAACCAACTAGAGTGGCGTGAGGACAAAACGAATATTGAAAGTAAGTATACACGCAATAAGGTTAGAAATAAGCTAATTCCAAGTTTGCTTGAAATCGATTCACGGGCACTTACGGGAATTGACAAGCTTCTTAAAGAAGTGAATACGCTTAAATTTGAAATCAATCAGCAACTAGACAAGCTGTTTGCGGGGATTGATAATCAAGAAGAATTTTTTGTCTCAACTATTTTTTGGGTCAATCAGTTGACACTGTTTAAGGAACTTTTCTTAATTCATTGGATGCGAACAGCGATTCTACTACCTGAAATTGAAAATTTAGTTCACAATGCTAATGGTGGAGCACACGTATTGCATAACGACTACTATATTATGAAAGAACAAAATGGGTTATGGTTCGGTAAAAAGTCGCTTGAACATTTTTCTCCTGTTAGTCTTTCTACATTAATATCGGGAGAAGTATTTGCATACGCACACTATAAATTTTGGTTGAGTACAACGGAATTTTCAACTGAATTATCGTGTGTTTCTATCCCAATTTGTAAAGCAGAATTGTCAACTTATTCCATTAAACTCATCAATTCAGGTGAGACTGTTGTGTTTAATTCAACGACGAAACGCTCATTCAAAAAGCTAATGAATGATCTCAAAAAGCCTCATTTTGAGCGCAAAAGACAATTGGCGTTATATAAGTCCGACATTCCTGTTCAACTGATTGATAAAAAGGGGTATAAGGTTAAAAACACGAATTTAAATAAAATTAACTCAGACCTTTTATTTTTGAATGTTTTATTTGGTAAATTTGCTTTAATCGAAAAAATGTAGTATTTTAATAGTTCGATAAATAATTTTTTAGCCATGCAAAAAGAAGTACAAACAGATACTCCAGTACTTATTCAGAAAGAACAAATACCGGAGCTTAGCTTTAAGAAAGCTATAGAAATAGAGCAAATCCCTGATTTAATGGCTAAACTTGTAGAAGCCACTAAGCTAGGAAATATCCATCATGGAAAAGTTGCCATCATCTTTAGAGACGATGAAGGTTTAAAACGTGTCGAAACAACAGTTTGGGCATCAGGAGGTAAATATATCTGTTTAAAAGGTGGAGTTTGGCTTCCTATTTCTCGAATAGCTGATATTCGATTTATTTGAGTTTTATTCTACACAAATTCATTTAATGCGACTTAATAGGTCGCATTTTTTTTGATTAGAAAAATCGGCAGGTGAAAATAGCAGTGTCGTCAGCATACTTGGCTTCGCCTTTCCATTCGTCTAACTTTGAAAATATTAGATTGTTTAAATCGTCCGTTTTTAATGGATAAAAGCTATGGATGATTTTAATTACACGATCAATTTCAAAAGGTTCGTGATATTCATTTTCTAACTCAACTACACCATCTGTATAGAGGACTAATGTAGTGTTTTTAGCAAGCGAAATCGTATCGTGATTGATAAAAGGTAATTCCTCGAACATCCCTAATCCAATACTACCTTGGTCCAAAAAATGATAGTCGCGACCATTGGTGATGAAAGGGTGATTATGTCCCGCATTGATGTATTTTAATTTTCGAGTTTTCACATTGTACTCAGCAATAAAAAATGTGATGAATTTTTCTCCTTTTGCATTTCGGAACACTACTCGATTTAATTCTTGAACCAAATAGGTTAAATCAAAGCGTTGGTATGAAGCCATTGCCCTTAAGGTAGCTTGAAAATTTGCCATTAATAAAGCAGCAGCAATTCCTTTGCCAGATACATCACCTATGCAGATAATGTATTCATCTTCTGAAATTGGAAAAAAGTCGTAATAATCGCCCCCAACCTCATGTCTTGCTTTATATTTTGCAGCTACATCCATTTCTTTGTTTGTCGGAAGATCAGAAGGGAAGAGTAATTTTTGCATTTCTGATGCAACTTCAAGTTCTTTTTTTAAACGCGCTTGTTTCAGCCCTTCGTTGGCCATGCGTTTATTTTCTATCGCTACAACGATGATGTTGGTTAAGGTTTGCAGGAAATTCATGTGATTCGTGGTTTCCTTTAATCTCAACGAATCAGCTTTTAAATCTCCCACAAGCAAAAATGCAAGTTTTTGATCCTTATGAGAAACTGGAATGATTACATCAAAGTCGTTGAGTGCTTCTACATGAGAAGATTCAATCACTGTGATATCGTCAAAACGCATTAAATGAGGATTGATTTCTAATCCCTTTAATCTACCTTTGTAGCCGACTTTTAACATGATACGCCAATCGTGATGATTGACAATCAATAGGAATTTTGTTAAATCGAGTTGTTCATGTAAAATGTACTCATATATGCGCAACAATTGGTCTACTGATTCATTTGAGTTAATTGCAGTAGTCAGCTCAAGTAGCGAATATAATTTTAAGTCGCTAAACTGTACTTTTTCTTCCAAATGATTGACCAATGTTTCTGCCATATCTTATAAGCTTTCTAGTATCTCAGGAATACGTTTAATAGCTGCTAACTCTCTAAATTTTAATCGTGCTTCTCCAGCGGGTGTACCGAAATATGTTTTCCCTCCTTCTAAGCTTTTATTCAAACCTGATTGTGCCAATACCACAGCACCTTCTCCAATTACAATATCAGATGCTACACCAACCTGTCCCCAAAGAGTCACTCGATCTTTGATGATGACACAACCTGCGACACCTACATTTGCTGCAAATAAACAATTTTCACCGACAACAGTATCGTGACCGATGTGAACTTGATTATCTATTTTGGTACCTTTGCCGATTATCGTGTCACCAGAAACACCTCTGTCAATCGTACACAAAGCACCAATTTCTACATTGTCACCAATCAATGTTCTACCACATGAATGCATGCGATGATAACCATCAACTTTTTTCTTATAATAGAATGCATAATGACCAATCACTGTATTGGGACCGATAGTCACATTGTCTCCAATTATCGTGTCTTGTTGAATGACCGCTCCAGGGTGAATAATACAATTCTTACCTATTCTCACATTCTCACCAATTGTTACATTTGGAGCGATAATGGTTGATTCATGAATCGTTGCGCCAGCTATTGAATTTTCAGTAGAAATGCGTTCTGCGTTAAAATGGCGTGTCAATTTATTAAAATCATCAAAAGGATGGGTGCTAATCAACAAACCCTTACCTTCTGGACATTCAACTTCTTTGTCAATCAGAATAGTTGTTGCCGCACTTTGAAGTGCTTTATTGTAGTATTTCTCAAAGTCCACAAAAACAATGTCCCCAGGCTCTACCTTGTGTATTTCATTGATACCAGTAATCACATGGTTAGGATCGCCAACAAAAGAGCAATTTAAAAATTCAGCAATCGCTTTTAATGTGGTAAATTGAGCAAGCTTCATATTCGTTATTATTTAACAGTTTAAAGTTACAACGATTCAAGCCTTGCTTTATTCAAGGTGGCAATAGTTATTCAAGGTGAAATGTTGATTATCTAAATTTGGAGAATAAGCGTTGGTTTAATTAGGGCATTCTCCGCATTATTTTGCGTAACTCCCTTAAACCATCCCTAAAACAAACTCCCGCCCCAAATAAAGTCATCGAATCCGCTTGGTGCTAGTTTTCTGCCGATGAGCCAGTATTGGTTGGCTTGAATCATTTTGGAACGGCGAGCAAGGGCGCGTAAATCAAAGTCACCTGGTGTTTCTTTGACTTCAACAGCGGTGGTTTTGTCCAGTACAAAATCAATTTCTGTTCCCGAATTTTTCTCGAAATAGGTCAACTCACCTAAAAGTGCCAATTGGTTGCACACCATGTTTTCGAAAATGGAACCCGAGGATAACTGTCCGCACAATTGCAACAAGCCATTGTCTGTGAAATACAATTTGGGCTGTTTCGAAATGATTTTGTCGGCACCGGAAGCATATACATCAACTGTACGAATGAGATAGGTGTGCTCCAACAATTGAATGTAGTCCTTCACCTTATTGCGATTTACTCCCAACAAGCTCCCGATTTTTGTGTAATCAATTTTGCTCCCCACTCGATTGGCCAACAGATGAATCAACTTGTATAAATCGTCAGACGCAGATACATCACCAAGCAACTTGACATCCAGCTCGATGTGCGAATTGAGTACATCTTTTAAGTAAGAAATTTTGTCGTCATTAGTTTCTGCTAACACTACTTCAGGAAGTCCACCAAAGCGAATGTACTCCTCGTAATAAGGTTGGTAAGTATCGAAATACCTGGCCAAAAATGGTTTCATCCGCTCACCTTGTATTCGTTTGGTATCCAACCCTTTGAAAACTAAGAATTCTTCCAAATCTAACGGGTGCATTTCAAAAATTCGCTTTCGCCCTGCCAGACTTTCGGAAAAATGATTTTTGATGTAAAAGGAGCTGGAGCCAGTTACGATGAATTTAGTGCCGTAGTCGTCGTACCATGCTTTTAAAATACTGCTGCAATTTTTGACCAACTGTATTTCGTCCAAGGCTATCAAACCCGGTTTCGAAAAATCAAAGCCCATCAATTCCAAGGAACGTTCAATTTTGGCATACGAATCGACCAGAAACAAATTTTGATTTTCTATTCGCTCCAAATCCAAATACAACTTATTAGCTCCTTTGTAGCTTTTGAACAAGGCTTTGAGCATAGTCGATTTACCCACCCTGCGAAGCCCGGTGATTACCGTAATTTGTTTCTTCGACAGGTGCTCTTGAAGCTTGGGGTATAGTTTTCTTTCGAACATTGTGCCTTATTTTTTTGCATTACAAAAATACAGAAATATTTATTTTATGCAAAATTATAATACAATAAATACACTTTTTTGTATATATATAATACGAAAAATATAGTTATACGAAAAATAATAATGCAAAAAGTATACTTTTTCGCATTAAAATTGTGCAGAATTTACAGTTTTTTGATGATGAATTTAGCTGAAAAATACGGAAGGATTCGTGCAATAAAGATTGTGAGAACAAAAAAGGGAACAGTCTCCTGCTCCCTCATATAGTTCATTGCGATTAATCAAATTAATACCCCAACAACTCCCCAAGCACTTTCTCTACCTTATCTGCATTAGGCAGGAGTTCTGCTTCCAAAATTGAGTTAAGTGGAATAGCAGGAGTATCAATTGAGCCTACAATTTTAATTGGCGCATCCAGTGCTTCAAAACAATTTTCTTGAATTCTACCTGCAAGACCGAGCGTGAAACTTGCTTCTTTGGATTCTTCTGTAACCAATAAGCATTTACCGTGTTTGCGCGTCACATTGTACATCGTTTCGGTATCAATTGGGTTCAAGGTTCTCAAATCAATAATTTCAACTTGACCTGGGAATTTTTTTGCGGCATTTAAACTCCAATACACTCCCATTCCGTAGGTAATGATTACGCAAGATTCACCATTATTTATTTTCGCTGGATCAGCTTCTTGAACCACACGTGCTTTACCGAAAGGAATGACATAATCCTCATCTGGTTCAACCGTTATAGCCCCTTCAGTTCCTGCAATTTTACTCCAATAAAGTCCTTTGTGTTCGAAAATCACAACAGGATTTGGGTCGTAAAAAGCTGATTTTAATAATCCTTTCAAATCCGCACCTGTCGAAGGATACGCCACTTTTACACCGCGAATATTTGTAACAACAGACTCCACACTAGATGAGTGATAAGGACCTCCAGAACCGTAGGCTCCGATAGGCACACGAATCACCGCAGATGCAGGCCATTTTCCGTTTGATAGATAATATGAACGGCTTAATTCGGTAAACAATTGGTTGAGTCCGGGCCAAATATAATCAGCAAACTGCACTTCAACGATAGGCTTTAAACCTGTACAAGCCATACCAACAGTCGAACCGATAATAAATGCTTCTTGAATAGGAGTGTTGAATACCCGATCATCTCCAAATTGTTGAGCCAAAGTCGCTGCTTCGCGAAAAACACCACCAAGTCTACCACCTACATCTTGTCCATACAATAGTGCCTCAGGATGTTTCGCTAATATTTCGCGCATAGCAAATAAGGCACTATCCACCATTACAGTGGGCTTCTTACCTTCGGGTTGTCTTATCCCTTTTTCTTCTGTAATAGGGGAGGGAGCAAAAATAAAGTCCGTCACAGAGCTTGTTTCAGGTTCAGGAGCGCTGAATGCTTTTTCATAGTCAGTATCTACTAAATTGCGTACTTCCGCCTCTATATTAATGATGTCCGCTTGATCAAAGCCAGCACTTAACATCAAGTTTTTCATTTGTGGATAAGGATCGCGTAAGGATTGTTCTTCCAAGTCATCACGGTACCATTCTTTTCGTACACCAGATGTATGATGTCCCAATAAAGGAACTTTCGCATGCACAATAAATGGGCGACGTTCTTTTCGAACGATTTCGATAACTTCTTGCATCGTTTGATATGATTCATCAAAATTACTTCCGTCTATTGTTCGGAGTTCAATGCCGTTGAATCCTTGTGCAAATTTAGAAATGTCTTGTGCACGAATTTCTTTTGCGTTTGCAGATATATCCCATTCATTATCCTGAACAAGATAAATGATTGGGAACTGTTTTAGTGCTGCCATTTGAAAAGCCTCCGAAACTTCTCCTTCTGTGCATGAAGCATCTCCAAGAGAACAAACAACGACTGGATTTAAACCATCAAAATCTTCAGCTAACCCTTGTTTTTCTTTGTATTGAATTCCCATCGCTACACCAGTAGTTGGAATAGCCTGCATTCCTGTTGCAGATGATTGATGTGGAATTTTAGGCATATTAGTTCTATTCAAAGAAGGGTGTGCGTAATATGTTCTTCCACCACTAAACACATCATCTTTCTTCGCAAATACTTGAAGCATTAACTCGTAAGGAGTGATTCCTATTCCAAGTAAAATACTATCGTCTCTATAATACGGAGATACCCAATCTTGTGGTAGTAACTGCATTCCAGTTGCTAACTGAATTGCTTCGTGCCCTCGTGATGTGGCATGCACATATTTTGCTGTTACCTTTGCATTTGCCTCATATTTTTCGGCAAGCGTTTTGGCTGTTGCCATAAGGGTAAAAGCTTTTTTTAATGTAGTCTTATCCGTTTTAGGTGTTTTTTTTGATTTTTCTTTCACCGCCTCAGCCATATTTCTATATTTTTTAGCGCCTCGAAGATACGAAATAAAATACGAAGGACTATTAAAGACATGGATGAATTACACAGAAATTGTTCAAAAAGTTTATATTTGAACAAAAGTATTCTTAAATGTATAATCTAGATAAGAATAGGTTATCTAATACTAAAATAGTATAACTTTGTTGAACTACAAAATTATTGAATTACAATTACTATGAATATTACGATATACATCGTTGAAGACCATCAGTTAGTGTCAGATGCATGGATGAGTCTGTTGAAGCAAATTAAAGATTTTACTATTGTAGGAAGAACTGACAACGCTGAAGATGCATTAAGAGATATTATTGAGTTAGTTCCAGATATTGTCCTGATGGATATTAATATTGTTGGTGGGTCAGGAATCGAAGTAACGTCAAAAATAAGTGAGTTATTATTGCGAACTAGAGTGATTGGACTTTCTATCCATGATGATATCGCTTTTGTAAAGTATTTTTTCCTAAATGGTGCTTCAGGGTATTTGTCAAAAAACACGTCCAAGAAAGAGCTAGAATTGGCTATCCGCGAAGTGTATCGAGGAGAAACTTTTGTTTCAAAAGACATAAAGGATAAGCAGTTTTTTAATACCATCGATTCAGACACTGAATTGCCTCAAAAAGAATTAACGATAAAGGAGATTGAAATCATAAAATTGATTGCTCAAGGGTTTAAATATCAAGAAATTGCTGATAAATTAAGCATTTCAAAGCGTACAGTAGATGCACATCGTTCGAATATCCTTAAAAAGTTAAATGTGCCAAATGCTGCTCAATTAAGTACCTACGCTAAAAACAAAGGATATACATAAAATCTGTTAATATTAGAAGTTAGATTCTTTTTTCATCGTTTTTTTTGCTATACTTGTCGACTGTTTTTTTCGACTTAATCGATTTTTATTACTAGCATGTCTGACGATTTAGGATCATATTCTAAAAAATTTATTACTGATATCCCAATGGATGTCAATAGTGAGTACTACAGCTATTACAAAAGCAGACTGTATAAATACCCGCTTGAAGGTGTTTATATATACAGCTTTGAACATGGTCGGATGTTGTATGCTGATGGATGGGAAAATGTTGCTGGAATTCCGGATAGTGAAATTACGATGTTACGAATTGTTAATATGACTGCCGATGAATATGCTCCGTTCGTTCATGAAATCAATGATAAAGCACTACAGTTTTTACATGTAAGAAACCACCGCTTGACTGAATACAGTTTTACAATTGAAACCAAAATCCGAAATAGTAATGAAGAAGATATTCCAGTCGTTGCTAGAGTTGCAGTTCACGATACCTTTGAAGATGGAACGCTTCGGTCAATAATAGGTCGTTTTCAGGTGGATTATGGATTGCAGTTTGGTAAAATCATGCGTTATTCAGCTTATGGACCCGAAAAAGATGAATTTGAACGCAACTTGAATCGCAACTTGTTTTATCCTTATCGGATATCCGAATTGGAATTAAATATTATTAGACTCCTTGCTAAAGGACACACGTATCGTGAAATTTGTAATGAATTAGACAAATCTACATCTCAAATAGAGCGTCACATTGACACATTACTTGAACGGTTTAAGGTGAATAATACACCTAGTTTAATTGCGTTTTGTTATGAAAATAGATTACTTCCTTAATTTCTATTCAAATTAACTACGGTAATCATTTCTTCTGCTACTCCCATTTTTTTCAACATTTCTATCCAATCGCTCACGCTTTCATTTTTTTCACATTCGCCAACAACCCATGCTACATTTTTGGAGATTAAAGTAGAAATATTGCGCGAACCATAAAGCGACGAGTTGATGTATTCAATTGTTTCAAGTGCAGTATACTTGTTTGATGACACTGGAACACCAGGATTGATGTCATCTATTAAAAGAAAATCAGTTGACAACCATGACCACAAACTTCTATTTCCTCTGTTTAATTCATCATCACTATCTTCTAACAAGCTAATCCATTTACTGTATGTGGTATAGAGAGATCGTGTATGACGAATGGACATTTCATTTGCTATTCCAACCGTAAGTGTTGTTTTTCCTGATTTTTTCGCTCCAAAAACTAAAAAATGTCTATTTGATTCTTTTTTGGTGAGAAAAGATTTTATGATTTCAATGTCTTGTTGGCGAATGTAGCCATTCCACTGACTTAACCTGAATTGATAGGGGAAAAATGCATTTTGCTGGTATAGTTTTGTTAAAAACCAGTAGCGAATTGCAAAGAATAATGCTACGAGTCCACCAAAAAATAACCAGATCCATATTGGTGAGGCATCTGTGTCGACACAGAAATAATAGGTTAGCGACCCTGCCCAAAAGAAGCATAAATCGGTAAACGTATCAAAAATTAAGTTACTCCAATGCGGTTTGAAACTTCCATTCCCTTTGTACTCTTTTTTATACAGCGGAGACATTGCGTTGTATATTTCAAAAGTGAGCCAAAACCCAGCTACAATGATTAACGAGTTGGTTAAATTGAAGCCAAACACATGAAGTAAAGCTATTGGAATAAATCCTAGTGCAAAATGTCCAAGTTGATTCGCAAACCAACCGTAAGTAAGTGTAATTCCTCGGTGCGAATCTTTTCCAATCAAATCGGCATGTATAGTTTGAATGATTTGTTTGAGTGTAATAGTATGATTCATAATGATATGAGCTTGATTTAGTGCTAAATTACATAATAGAATTTAGATGCTGGTACTGTGGTATTTATTTTTTAGAAAAAAGTATTTTTGAAACGATTCTGAAGGCGTAAATTTCGAACTAAATCATCAGGAAATACACCTATATCTGGCTAGGTATAATTACTTATTTTTTAAAATTGCTTCAAAAAAAGCATATTTTTTAATGATTCCCCGTAATTATACCAGTAAAACGTAAATAGTTTATGTTCTCCTAGGATAATTTTGCTTTAAAAT
>ERZ869909.1033-NODE-1033-length-25016-cov-6.796102_pt1 | contig 25016 bp, 21 predicted proteins | sample MGYA00520892_ERZ869909 | MGnify/ENA primary metagenome ERZ869909 (study PRJEB32215, sample SAMEA104723947) | bioreactor metagenome | biome: bioreactor; feature: anaerobic bioreactor; material: water | place: China | collected 2015-03-12 ... | reverse complement strand
AAAGTGGTCGTAGATAAGTTTCATGTAGTTAGAATGGCTAATCAAGCCTTAGATAACGTCAGAAAGTCTTTGAAAGCTCATATGAGCCAAAAAGAAAGACGTACCCTTATGCGTGAAAGGTTTATCCTTCTAAAGCGTAAACACGATCTAAATGAACGTGAATCATTCCTCTTAGAGACTTGGTTAGGTAATCTTCCTGCCTTAAAAGAAGCCTATGAACTCAAAGAAGAGTTTTACTGGATATGGGATACTCCTGATTCAGATGAAGGTCGTCTTCGTTATAGTCAATGGAGACACCGTTGTATGTCCAGTAACTCTAAAGATGCATATAAAGACCTCGTGAGAGCCGTAGACAACTGGCATGTCGAAATATTCAACTACTTTGATAAAAGGCTCACTAACGCTTATACGGAGTCAATTAACAGCATTATTAGGCAGGTAGAGCGAACGGGTAGAGATTACTCGTTTGATGCCTTACGAGCCAAAATCCTTTTCAATGAGAAGCTCCATAAAAGGCGTAAGCCACGATTTAATTCAAGTGCTTTCAATAAAGCTATGTTACACGATAATTTCAATTGGTATGAAGTGAATGATCATAACATTACAGACAACTTTGGTGTCGATTTTTCCACACTTATTAAGAATTTGGAGAAGGGTGATTTATAAGCCCTTTTCCACCATAAAATCCGAATACCCGTTTTTATTTACTACGATAAAATTCATCTCTTAAAATACCATATTTAATACTATCGTAATATTCTCCTTGATAAAAACGTACTTTTCGTATACATGCTTCCTGTTTCATTGAACATTTTTCGCCGACACGAATCATAGCATGATTTTTTGACCATGTTGTAAAGCCAACTCGTTGAATATGTGAATAAAGAGTAAATAAATAATCCATCCAAAGATGACAAGCGGTTGTACCAATTCCTTTGCTTACGTTGTTTGTTGAGTAGATTAAAATACCAAACTCACACCACTGTTTTAGCTCTTTATCCATCCAATAAGCAAACATTTCACCTACAATTTCATCTTCGAATACAATCACACCACGATGATCAGATGAAATAGCATTTTTATAATACTGTTTAAAAAAGCTCTCTTTATCAAGGATGGGATCATTAAAGTAAGGGCCATTGGTAGCTCGCCATTGTAAATCAGCATTTTTGCCATAGCTTATGTTAAATAAGATATTTAAATCATCTTCGCGAATGGATCGAATAAACAGTGGTTTTTCTTTAGAAATAAGTTTCATGCATCCTCCAAACTAAAGTTTACTAAACAAATCCCAAGGATAAGTGGTCGGTAGTGATAATGTAAAGTTACATTGTTGTTTTGTCGTTGGATGAGTAAAGGATAGTCTACTTGCAAATAAAGCAATGTCATGTCCAACTTTTGCATCTTTGTTGTATCGATGATCATTAATAATGGGTAAGTTTCTACTTGCCATTTGAACACGTATTTGATGTGAACGTCCTGTAAGTAGTTGTATGGTGCACAAACTATAACCATCTACAAAGACGACATCAACTACGTTAAGCTGTGCAAGCTTACCATTTTTAGAAACAAAGGTTGTGTTGGTCTTTTTATCTTTTAATAAAGTATCTTCATAAAGACCAACACTTGGATATCCTTTAACAACGCAATGATATTGTTTGAGTACATCTTTACTAACAAACTGTTTTTGTAAACGCGCAGCTGCTTTTGAGGTCTTTGCAAGCACCATTAATCCAGACACAGGTCGGTCTAATCGATGAACTAATCCACAAAAAACATTTCCAGGCTTTTGGTATTTTTCTTTCAAATACGCTTTTGCGGCAGTAATAACATCAAGATCTTGGGTATTATCTTCTTGTGAAGGCATACCTGCGGCTTTGTTGATGACTAATAAATGATTGTCTTCGTAAATTACTTCGATGCTTGCCATATGCCACATACTCCTGCAGGTAACACACGTGAACTATCGTGATAGCTTATGCCTATTTCATCTGCAAGTATTTCACCATCATTAAACACATCATGCATAATGTTTTCGATCATTGTTGGAGATAAATTGGATGTGTAACTATTTAGAATTACAAACATTGGTTGTTTTGATAATAACTTCTTTATGTTATGCAACAAGTCCATTAACTGATCTTCTATTTTCCATATTTCATTGTTTGGACCACGTCCATAAGAAGGAGGGTCTAAGATAACAATATCATAGGTATTCTCTCGTCTTATTTCACGTTGGACAAATTTTGTTACATCATCGACCAAATAACGTACTTTTTTATGTTCTAATTTATTCTTTTTTATGTTGTTTTTACACCAAGCAACCATTCCCTTTGCAGCATCGACATGAACAACTTCACTTACTTGATCAAGACGTGCAAGTGCTACTGTGGCAGCTCCTGTATAACCAAAAAGATTAAGTGCCTTAATTTGGGTTTTACTAGAGTTTGTGATTGTTTCTTTTATCCAATCCCAGTTCACTGCTTGTTCAGGAAACAAGCCAATATGTTTGAAATTAGTTAATGAACAAATAAACACCATATCATCGTAGCGAATATCAACATGTTCTTTGATTTTTTTATGTTTTTGCCACTGACCTCCACCTTGATTTGAACGGATATACGTAGCGTCACTTTGCTTCCAAAGTGTTGGATTACTTTTGTTCCACAAAGCAACCGGATCGGGTCGTTGTATTATAGTATCTTTAATTTTTTCAAGTTTCTCTTTATCACCAGCATCCAATAGTTGATAATCAGTCCAGTTTTTTGATGTTCTCATAAGTTTACCTCCAAAGTATTATAGCATAATTTGTCCCTTTGTTTTATATGGCTAAATCTCATGATATAATACCTTCAGGTGAGAAAATGCAAGACTTTGAGAATTTAAATAAAAACCAAAAACAGGCAGTCATTACCCCTAGTAAGTATGTAAGAATAATTGCTGGAGCAGGTAGTGGTAAGACCAAAGTGTTAACGAGTAGAATTGTGTATTTAGTTGATACCATTGGTATCTATGCTCGTCAAATTTTAGCCATAACCTTTACAAATAAAGCGGCAAATGAAATGAAAGAGCGAATTCAAACACAATTAAAAGATCAAGGTCAAGGAGTGTTTGTTTCTACCATTCACTCTTTTTGTGTACGAGTCTTGCGTGAAGATATCGGAGTATTAGGGTGGCCAAGAAATTTTACAGTCTTAGATAGTGAAGATCAAAGAAGTTTACTAAAACAAGGCTACAAAGAGCTAAACATGCAAGCGCAACAATTTAGTTATGGATCTATGCTTAATTACATTGCCAACAATAAGGCTGCAAAAATAACTGTCGATCATGCTAAAACATTAGCTGGAAACAACCCCAACGAAAAGAAAAAAGCATTAGTCTATGAATATTACTTACGCAAATGCAACGATAATTATTGGCTAGACTTTGATGATTTGCTTTTAAAAACGGTACATTTGCTTCAACAATCATCCAATGTACGTTCAAAATGGTCCAATCGTTTTCAATACATTCATGTGGATGAATTTCAAGATGTTGACCATGTGCAATATGAACTGTTGAAGTTACTAAAATCGAAAGACAACAGCATTTATGTTGTTGGTGATCCTGATCAAACCATTTATACATGGCGAGGTGCGGATGTGAACATCATTCTTAATTTTGAAAAAGACTTCGCGCCATGTGAAACTATTGTGCTTAATGAAAACTATCGTTCAACACCATCGATTTTACATGGGGCAAATGCACTAATAGCACACAACAAATATCGAGTTGAGAAAGAATTGATAACCAACCAACAAGATACACAAAAGATTCAACACATTCAATTAGAAAGTGAAGATCAAGAAAGCCATTGGATTGCCAATAAACTAGCCTCACTTAATCGTCAAGGAATTGATTATAAACAATGTGCAATTTTATATCGTTCCAATTACTTATCTCGTTCACTAGAGAAAAGTTTACGTGATCGTGGTATTCCATACATTATTTATGGTGGAACTCGATTTTATGATCGTATGGAAGTAAAAGATGTACTTAGTTATTTACGATTAATTACAATAAGTGATGATTTGGCATTTATTCGTGTCATCAATAAACCTAAACGAGGTATTGGAGATAAAACGTTGCAAAGCATTCAAGAAATTGCAAACCAACACAATATTTCGCTCTATGAAGCTGCGAAAAAAACATCAGAGCTACCAACGTCAATCACAAAGAAAATTACTGATTTTATTGATTTGATCGAGAGCTTTAAAAAAGATGCTTCAAACAAAGCTATTGATGAGCTTATCACAGATGTATTAGAGCGTACTAAACTAAAAGAACAGTTTGAAAAAGATAAAGAAACCGATCGTTTAGAAAACATTAAAGAATTAATCAATGATGCCATTGATTTTATTTCACGTTATCCTGATTCCGATTTGATTGAGTATTTGCAAATGGTATCTTTGTATGGGGATAAAAATGAAGTACTACAATCAGACTATGTACAGCTGATGACTGTTCACGCTGCGAAAGGACTTGAATTTGATGTCGTATTTATGATGGGATTAAGTGAAGGTGTCTTTCCAAATGAAAGAAGCATGGCGGAAGGTAAACTAGCGTTAGAAGAAGAACGTCGTTTAGCGTATGTTGCGATGACACGTGCAAAAAAACAACTATACATTAGTGAAAGTTTAGGATTTAGTTACGTGCTAGATCGTCCTAAAACCGCTTCACGTTTTATTTTAGAGATTGATGAAAAATGCATTGAACATGAAGTAAGTCAAAATCAAGCTAAACAACGTCAACGAAGTCCTATCTCATTTACTAGAAACGATGCTTTTAGTAATTCATCCCCTGTGGACTATAAAAAAGGTGAGATGATCGTCCATTCTACCTTTGGTGATGGTGTTATTATTGATATTGTAGGTAAACTACTAACGATTGCCTTTGATTATCCTCATGGTGTTAAAAGCATACTAGCCACACATTCTTCCATAAGTAAAAAGGAGAAACTTCTCTCATGAGCAAAGAAAGAATTGTACAATTACGACAATTACTACGTCAATACAACATAGAATATCATGGTTATGATACCCCTTCTGTGTCGGATGAGGTTTATGATAATTTAATGCAAGAATTAATTGCATTAGAAAAGCAATACCCTGAGTTTTCAGATGAAAATTCACCAACCCAACGTGTGGGTGGTGTGGTGTTGGATAAATTTAATAAAGCAGCCCATCAAAGACAAATGTTGTCGTTGTCGAATGTGTATTCCAATGAGCAACTTCAAAGCTTTGATGAGCGATTAAAAAAAGATTATCCAACGTTTGATTATGTGGTAGAAGCTAAAATAGATGGTTTAGCTATTTCACTAATGTATGAAGAAGGAAAACTTGTCTTAGCGCTAACACGAGGTGATGGTGTCGTTGGTGAAGATGTCACACACAACGTAAAAACAATTAAATCAATACCATTAACACTCGATCAACCACTTACGTGTGAAGTACGTGGCGAAATTTATATGCCAAAAGCAGTATTTACACAGCTTAATACACAGCGACAACAAGAAGGGCTTGCACTTTTTGCAAACCCAAGAAATGCCGCAGCAGGTACGATACGTCAATTAGATTCATCGATTGTGGCATCTCGAAATTTGTCCATGTATGCTTATTATTGGGCAGATGCCCTTGATCACAACATGACACATCATGATCAAGCATTAGAAAAGTTAAAAACACTTGGCTTTAAAGTGAATCCATTAACGAAAACGTTTCAAGATGTGGATAAAGTAATAGAATATGTCGATAAAATATATTCGTTGCGTGATTCACTTGAATACGATATCGATGGAGTAGTTATAAAGGTAAATGATTTATTGCTTCAACAAGAAATTGGTACGACCTCAAAAACACCAAAATGGGCAACTGCATACAAGTTTGTGGCCCAACAAGCTGAAACAACTGTAGAAGACATCTTTTTAAGTGTTGGTCGTACGGGAAAGTTAACACCCAATGCTAAGTTAACACCAGTAACATTAGCGCAAACCCAAGTTGGGTATGCGCAACTGCATAATTTAGATTACATAAAGAAAAAAGATATTCGCATCCATGATGTTGTGCTTGTTCAAAAAGCAGGAGATATTATTCCTGAAGTTGTTTCAGTTGTATTAGATAAACGACCTGAGGACGCGATTGCATTTGAGTTTGATTATCGTTGTCCCATGTGTCAACAGCAGGTTGTTTCTTTAGAAGATGAAGTGGATGTGTATTGTATTAATCCAAATTGTCCTGGCAAAATTGTAGAATCATTAATTCATTATGCTTCAAAAGAAGCACTTAATATTGACGGTTTAGGAGAAAAGAAAGTGCAACAGCTATATGAAGCACACTTACTCACAACCATCGAAGATATTTACATGCTAAAAGATAAAAAACAAGAAATAATGAAGTTGGATAAATTTGCACAAAAAAGCGTGGATGCCTTACTTTTAGCAATTGAAAATAGCAAACAAGCACCTCTTGTTCGCTATCTTGTAGGACTTGGAATTCGACATGTGGGAAGTAAAGGTGCTAGTATGTTAGCGGATCATTTTAAAAGTATGGATGCGTTACAAAATGCAACCTTTGATCAACTTGTGAGTATTCATGAAGTTGGTCCTGCAATGGCACAATCGATCACACAATTTTTTGCACAAGATAAAAACATAAAATTAATTAATTATTTAAAAGAAAATGGTTGTGAACTTATTCAACCAACAACGACTACTCAAGATTCTTTCTTTACAAACAAAACAATCGTATTAACTGGGTCTTTATCTCGTTATAGTCGTAGTGAAGCAAAAAAACTGTTAGAATCATTAGGAGCGAAAGTTACTTCTGCAGTATCTTCTTCCACTGATTTGTTAGTAGCTGGGGATGATGCTGGCTCAAAGTTAGAGAAAGCAAACAAATTAAATGTACAAGTATGGGATGAAGAAACCTTTTTAAAGGAGGTCGAAAAATATGAAACGTCTTAGTATTTTGATTGTCTGTTTATTGTTACTAGTTGGATGTGGCACACAGCCTATTGAACCAGATGATGATAATAGAATAATTTTGCCTGCTCTTGCAGGAGAATATGCTGTTAGTGTTGATTTTGAGCCTTCACAAGTAAGAAATTATCATGGCACTTATTTGGGGTCTTTTGACATAGTCGAAATTGGACAACAACTTATTGAGAAATCAAAAGCACATTTCAGTGTTAATGATTATATTCTACAAGAAGGACAAGTCATCACAAATCAACGTTTGGGTCAACTTGTTCGTAGAGAGTCTCCTCAAAATCCAAGTGGCTTAAATCCTGCTAGTGGTAGTCAATTTGATATGGGTAATGGTGTGGTGTTAGAAGATCCTGTGTTAGTGGCGGATGTTGTAGAAATTAATTTTTTAAATGGCTCTAATACGCAAAGCAATCTTGAAGGAATAGGTATAGCCATTGTATTTAATCAAGTACAACGTATAGAAACTGCGACAAGTATCACTACATATGAAGTTAGTGATGATAGAATGTATGAGTATGCAAGTGATGTTGGAAGAAAGTTAGAGAGTTACTTACGAACATTAAATCAAGTAGGTGATATCCCGATTTTTATTGGATTGTATTCAACAAAAAGTGTGGATGCATCACTTCCTGGAAATTACATTGGAGGAGGTTATTTCGTTGCTCGTAGTGGTCAATTTACACGCCTTAATGAAAAATGGTATATTTTTCCAAGTAATGAGGTAAATACACTAGATCCTGCCATGAGTGGATTTTATGAGGGTCTAAAACAGACACTACAAACACTATTACCAGAATCCATTGGAGTTATTGGTAAAGGACGATACATCAATGATCAACTGGATTATTTAAAGGTTGATGTCCAAATGGTCGCAAAAACATTCATGGAAATCAAAGCAACTACGCAAATGGCTGCGGCAATTATCGAACAAATGGAAAACACAGGGGTACATGTGGTTGTCGAAGTGACATCACTATCTAAAACGGTAGCGATTATTGAAAAAGCAAAAAATCAAAGTAGTGTGAGTATTACGTACATAAATACTTAATGATAAGGGAGAGAAAATGAAAACATTTAATAAAGAAGATATTCTTGTACTTGCAAATGAACTTCAGTTTACTTTAAATGACAATGAAATCAAAAACATTGAAAAAGAGTTTGAAGTACTGTTGGTGCAATTACAATTAATGAATGAAATAGATACTAGCGACACTAAAAAAATGGTGTATCCTTTTGATGCTCCGATTGCGTATTTACGTACAGATAAAAGTGATCATGTTTTATCAGTGGAAGATGCACTTAAAAATGCACCGAAAACAAAAGATGGGTATGTAATTGTTCCTAAGGTGGTGAAATAATATGGATGCAAACAAGTCAATTGAACGATTACATCAAATTCAACAACAAACAAACGCTTGTATCACTATCTTTGAAAAACCAGTGCAACATAAAAAAGAAGGTAAACTATCAAACTGGTCTGTAGCAATCAAAGATAATTTTGTGATGAAAGATGTCTTAACTACGGCAGGTTCAACCATTTTATCTAATTATATCGGTGTCTATGATGCGACTGTGCTTACTAAACTAGCAGATGAAGGTGTAAGCTATGTCGCAAAAACAGCGTTAGATGAGCTTGGAATGGGTGGTAGTGGGCTAACATGTTTTACTGGTCCAACTAAAAATCCACTAGATTTAAAGCGTCAAGCAGGTGGTTCTTCTTCAGGTTCTGCGGCTGTAATGGCTGCGAATGCCGTTGACTTAGCACTAGGAAGTGATACTGGAGATAGTGTTAGAAAACCTGCTTCATATTGTGGTGTGGTTGGTGTAAAACCAACATATGGTCGTATTTCACGATATGGTGTTATCCCTTATGCTTCTTCACTTGATCATGTTGGTTATTTTACACATAATGTTATGGATAGTGTTAAAGCCTTAGAAGTAATGGCAGGATTTGATCTTAAAGATCCAACAACACTCATTCAACAACTTCCAGCAATATCCAATGTTATTACTGGTGATTTAAAAGGAAAGAAAATTGCAATCTTTAAAAATGTAATTGATCATATTGATAAGGTAGAAACAAAACAACTTTTTGAACAAGTTATTGATGCATGCAAACAACAAGGTGCACTTGTTAGTGAGGTTGTTATGGATGAAAAACTACTTAAGACAATGTTGCCTACATATTATATTTTGGCAAACTGCGAAGCAACTGCTAATCATGCAAACTTGGTTGGTATAAATTTTGGGTTGGCCCAAGATGGTGAGGATATATACGACATCATGAAAAAGTCACGAACACATGGATTTAATGAAATGATACGTCGTCGATTTGTTATTGGTAGTTTTGGATTGAAAGATGAAAACCAAGAAGAATTGTATGTTAAAGCACAAAAAATTCGACGTTTACTTGTCGATCAGTTATCAAAAGCATTAGCAGATGTGGATGTGCTAATAGCACCAGCTAGTTCAGATGTTGCACCACTATTAGAATCGGATGACGCTGATCGATTGTCCAACAAACATTTAATTAGTGAAAATCATATGGTTTTAGGAAATTTTTCTGGATTTCCTTCGATGACTATTCCTATGGGCAACATCAATTCATTACCAATTGGATTGAACATTAATGCAAAGGCAATGGATGAACAAACCATGTTTGACGTTGCTTTAGGATTAGAAAAAGTAATCAATTATAAAAAAGTAAAGGGGGAAGTGTAATATGAAACGTGATGTTGTTATTGGGATTGAAGTTCATTGCGAACTTAAAACAAACACCAAAATGTTCTCTGGTGCCCCAGTAGGTTTTGCACAAGAACCTAATACATGTGTCAATGAGATTGATTTAGGTCACCCTGGTACACTTCCTGCATTAAATAAAGAAGCGGTTAAACTGTCAATTATGGCATGTTTTATAACAGGTTGTCGCATTGATTATCTTATGCGATTTGATCGTAAAAACTATTATTACTCTGATTTACCAAAAGGGTTTCAAATTACTCAACAATTTTATCCTTTAGGTAAGGATGGTTCAATTTCAATCATCGTGGATGATCAAGAAATAACGATTGGTATCGAACGCATTCACATGGAAGAAGATACAGCCAAGCAATTTCATATGGAAGATAAGACACTTATTGATTATAATCGTGCAGGTACTCCACTTATAGAAATTGTGAGTAAACCGGATATGCGCAGTGCTAAACAAGCAAAAGCATATGTTGAAACATTACGAAACATGTTGTTGTATGCGAATGTGTCGGATGTAAAAATGGAAGAAGGATCACTTCGATGTGATGTGAATATTTCTTTAAAAGAAAAAGGTTCAGATACTTTTGGTACAAAAGTAGAAATCAAAAACTTAAACTCGATTGCAAACATTGAAAAAGCAATTGACGCGGAAATTATTCGCCAAAATGAATTGTTGGATAATAATGAGCCAATCATTCAACAAACACGCCGCTATGATGAAGCAACGAAAACAACAATAGCTATGCGAGATAAAGAGGCAGCATTAGATTATCGTTATTTTCCTGAACCAAATATTTTCCCTACCATGATTACGGATGCATTGTATCAAGAAGCTATTGCTTCGATTCCATTAATGCCGGATAAAAAACGACAAATGCTTATTGAAGATTATCAACTTAAGGAAGTGGATGCGGATATTTTAATTAATAACAAAGCTTTGCTTGATTACTTTGACGATGTCATTGTGCACACTTCTTCTGCGACTTTATTATGCAATTGGTTAATATCTGAGGTGTTGTCATTAGAAGCTGTACATGATTATAATAAGCATATTCCTGCAGAAGATTTTGGACGATTTATTAACTTATTAAAAGACAATAAAATCAATTCTAAACAAGCCAAAGTAGTATTTACACATATGCTAGAAAAGAAAAAGCCAGATGACATTATCAAAGAGTTAAACATGGTTGTTATTGAAGATGATAATTTGCTTCACTTATGGATACTTCAAGCTATTGACAATCATCCACAATCTGTTGTAGATTATAAAAATGGTAAAGATAGAGCTGTTGGTTTTTTAGTAGGACAAGTAATGAAACTATCTAAAGGCCAAGCAAATCCTGCAAAAACCAATCAACTTGTTAAGGAAGAATTAAACAAACGATAGTTTTCTTTGTTAATTTAAGGTAAACTAGATGTGTTAGGAGTATAGCCAATGTCAAATAAACAAAAGAAAAGTAAAAAGTCAACATCCATTCACTGGCCAACCGTATTATTAATTACTACGTTAGTCATTCTTTTAATACCCGCAACTGCGATTGGGTTAGTGTTGTTAGATACATTTGAATCAACAGGAACGAGCATGCATGGAAATCGCTTTGCGACTGAACGTCAAAATGAATTAACAGAGCAGCAATTAAGCAGCATTGAAAGTCAAGTTTCGCAATTATCAGATGTAGACAATGCTTATGTCAATTTAAAAAGTGGCACTGTTCGTGTTAATGTACAATTAAATGATGCATTAAACATTGAACAAGCTAAGGAAGTTGTTGAAAATATTGTGGATACAATATTTGCGATAGCAGATAAAGAGACTTATTTTACAATGAGTGGCGTGTTTAAACAATATGATTTAGAAGTTCACGCTATTAATAGTTTTTCAGTAGATAGTGATGAGTTTATTTACTATTTAGCCAATAAAAATTCAGTAATGGAAGATGTGAGTATTCAACTTGTTAGTGATCCGATAAATCCTACCTTTGTCAATGAGTTATATGAAAATCTCTATGGTGAAGATGATGAAGAATCGGATGATGATGAAGAAGGTAATGAATAAAATTACAAAGGAGCAAGGCTCCTTTTTTACTAAGAATCAAGTGTTGCAAGTGCAAGTTGTTGATATGTCCTATCAAGGATATGGTGTTGCTAAAGTCAATGATTTTGTTATTTTCATTAAAGGACTACTTTTAGATGAAGTTGCTTCTATAAGACTTGTCAAAGTTTTTAAAACATACGCTTATGCGATTATAGAAGAAATGATTGAAAGTAGTAATCAACGAGTTATCCCTCGTTGTAGTGTGTATGACAAATGTGGTGGTTGTGATTTGATGCATTTAAATTATCAAGGACAACAAGAGTTTAAACAACAAGTCATCAAAGAGCAATTAACTCTTGCTCATTTAGACAATGTCATTGTTTATCCACCATTATCGATGGATGATCCATGGTATTATCGCAACAAAGTTGCGACACCAATAGCGACAACACAAAACAAACAATTGATTGGTTTTTATCGTCAGAACTCACATGATATTATCGAGTTTGATATTTGTCATGTTCAATCTAGTTTGCAAAATAGAGTGATTCAATCTTTACGAATGTTTTTAAGTGAACATCCAATCGATGTTTTAAGGCATGTGGTAATGCGTCAAGTATACAATCCTGATGAACTTATGATTGGTTTAGTCTCACATTCGAAAAATCATCCTATGTTTAAACAATGTATGCAATTTTTAGTAGATAAACATCATGAAATTAAAAGTATAATTTTAAACATAAATGATCGAAATACGAACACTATCTTTGGAAAGAAAGACATTGTGTTGTATGGGAAAGATCATATTGTCGATCGTTCATTAGGATTAAATTTCAAAGTGTCTTTGCGTTCTTTTTTTCAGGTTAATACTCCAATGATGAATGTGTTATACACACAAGCTATAATAGCTGCTAACATTCAAAAAAATGAAACCGTACTTGATTTATATTGTGGTATTGGAACATTAGCCTTATTAGCGAGTAAACATGCTAAACAAGTTTATGGAGTAGAGATAAACGAAAAGGCAATTGCAGATGCAAAGGAAAACACAAGTAGTAATCAAATAACGAATGTTACTTTTAACCAAGGGGATGTAAAAGATATGTTGTCTTATTTTGCTGAAAATAACATTGAATGCGATGTAGTGATGGTTGATCCACCACGTGCAGGTTTGCATCAACATGTTATTAACACTATTGTTGATTTAGCACCAAAGAGATTAGTGTATGTTTCATGTAATCCAACAACGTTATGTAGAGATTTGAAAGTACTCTTTAATAAATATCACATTGAGTATGTACAGCCTGTTGATTTGTTTGGCCAAACCCATCACATAGAATCGGTTGTGTTGCTAACAAAGAGGTAAACCATGAAAATTACAAACAATGTAATAAAATCGTATTTAAAAAATGTCCTTTTCATCAATGGAACAGCCTATGCTGGGAAGTCCACAATGTGTAAAATGTTGTCTGATAAGTATAATTTGCTTCATTGTGAAGAAAATTACTGTATGGACAAGTTTTTAGCAGTTGCAACACCTAAATTGCAACCAAACATGAGTTATTTTAAGATAAATCAAGATTGGCAGAAGTTTCTTAATAGAGCACCACAAGAATATGAAGCATGGATAGATGGTAATTCTCGTGAGATTGCTGAGTTTGAGATACTTGAACTAATTCAACTTTCAAAGCACAAAAAAGTAATTGTTGACACAAATATTCCAATGGATATTCTCAAAGAAATTACCGATTATCATCAGGTTGCAATTTTACTTTCTCCACAATCCATGTCAGTTGATTATTTCTTTGATAGAATGGATCCTGAGAAGTTATTTTTACTAGATCAGATTCAAAAAGCAGATAATCCTAAGAAAACCATGGACAACTTCAAAGCTTGTTTAGCTCAAGTAAATAGCAATGTCAATTATAAAAAGTGGTTAAATAGTGGTTTTTACACGATTATTAGAGAGAATACAACAAACGACACCCGCTTAGAAGTACTATCAAAACTTGCAGACCATTTTAAGTTAAATGATTGAAAGTATGTGACATAAATTTGTCTTAGTTTGTAAGTTATGTGACTTAACAGGAGATATGTTATGCATGTTCAACAAGTATCAAATGTCAAAACAAAGCTAGAGATAGCAAGGACCATTTTAGAAGGATTACCAGATTGGTTTGAAGTAAAACAGGCACGAGAAGACTACATATCAGATAGTGCAAATCAAGTTTTCTTTGCTATCTTTAATGATCAACATCCGATTGGTTTTTTGTGTCTTAAAAAGACAAAAAAAGATACAATCGAGTTAGCCGTGATGGGTATATTAAAAGAGTATCATCGTCAGAAAGCTGGTAAAAAGTTGTTTTTTGAGGCTAAAAAATGGGCGTATAAAAAAGGATATGCTTTTTTGCAAGTAAAAACAGTTGTTATGGGTAAGTATAATGAGTATGATCAAACAAACCACTTTTACTTAAGTGTTGGATTTAAAGAGTTAGAAGTAATTGAAACATTGTGGGATAAAGATAACCCATGTCAGATTTATGTAATGAGTCTTAATGGATAGATTGAAAACAACGGAGGATGTATGTTTGTAAAAAAAGAAAACAGTTTACGAAAATTTAAGTTAGTTGGATTTATTGTTGGTGGAATCATTGTCATTTTCTCAATTGTTTCAATGATCATTGTAATGGTGACATACAATAGCCAGTTTCCTAAAGTAGAGCGACATGATGATACTATTACTTTAGGATTGAGATATGATGATTTTAAGGAGGAATATCCAAGAGAACTAGTTAATTTCAACTCTGGTGCCAATCAATTACAAGGGTATATATACGGGTTAGAAAATGATTTAGGTCTAGTGGTTGTAGCACATGGTCTAGGTGGAGGAGCAGATAGTTACTTATCTCAAATCATTTATTTAGTTGATCAAGGTTGGCAAGTTTTTGCCTATGATGCGACTGGTAGCTATGATAGTGAGGGTAAGTCAACCAAAGGATTTCCGCAATCGTTGATTGATTTGGATGCAGCATTATCCTATATCACTTCGCAAAAGCAGTTTGATAATTTACCACTACTTCTTTTTGGCCATAGTTGGGGAGGTTATGCGGTTGCCAATGCACTACATTTTGATTATGAAATACATGGTGTTGTCAGTATTTCTGGATCAAATAGTGCATCGGAAATGATTATTGAACAAGGTGAAAAAATGATGGGTACATTTATGGTAACTCAAAAGCCATATTTATGGATTTATCAAAGAATCCTTTTTGGTAAAACCGCTTCATTAAAAGCAACTGATGCTATATCCAAAACAGAAACTCCGGTTTTAATAGTGCATGGTATTGATGATGAATCAATAGCGTATAATGGTAGTTCAATCATTTCAAACTTTTTAAATACAGCATTACCGCATGTTAGTACGCTTACTGTTAATGCACCAAATCGTAGTGGACATAATAGTTTGTTTCGATCACAAGATGCTATTGATTATATTGAAAAACTTAATATTGATTATCGTGCTCTATATAATCAATACAACGAAAACATACCTTATAAGATCCAACAAGAATTTTATGCTCCACTAGATAGAAGTTTAGCACAAGATTTAAATGGTGATTTAATGGATAGAATTAATGATTTCTTTTTAATGAGTCTATCAAAATAAAGAATCAAATTCATTCCAGTAGAAAAAGGGAATCTTTGATAGGAAAAAAACATGACAATCTTTCACATTGTAAGTATTATTGAGCTATGTTTGTTTATAATTTATTGTAAAAGTAAATCATTTAAAAGAACTTTTACTCTTAAAGTAAGAGTGGTGGTATTTTTAGTTTATTTATTGTTTTTATTTCTTCCCATTTTAACATGGAGTTTTCGCTATTATGCTTTAACGGTGTATGGTTTGTTTTTAGCATTGCATGCAATCATAAAGGTGAGTAGCAAGAAAAACAAAGTAGAGAATTACTCATTAAAGCTAAACATAATAAGACTTATCATGATGATTATTATTAGTTTCTTTGTTACGCTGCCTTTGATCTTATTTCCACAAAATGTACCGACTATTGATGCAACAGGACAGTATAAAGTGAACATAGAAATGATGACACTAACAGACACTAATCGGATAGAAGAGTTTACGGATAAAAATGAGTATCGAACATTAAATGTTCAGTGTCATTATCCAGATACAATGGAATATGGGTTTCCTTTAGTTATATTTTCTCATGGTGGATTAGGTGTTAAATCAAGCAATGAATCACTATATAATGAGTTAGCGAGCCATGGCTATGTTGTTTGTTCTATTGATCATACATATCACAGTTTCTTTACAAAAAACGATAATAACAAAGTGACATTAGTAAGTTGGAGTTATGCTCAAGAAATACTTTTAGAAAATCCTAACAAGGACATAAACCAAAGTTTTGAGTATTATCAAAAATGGATGGACCTTCGTATAAAGGATATGCAATTTGTTTTAGACGTTATCGTTGATAAGTCATCAAGTAAAGCCAATAGTGATTTCTTTAAAATGATAGATGCATCAAAAATAGGTGTAATGGGACATTCACTTGGTGGATCTGCAGCACTAAAAATAGGTAGACTTAATGAACAAGTACAAGCCGTTATTGCGCTAGAATCTCCTTTAATGGGTGACATTGTGGAAGTTAAGAACGATCAATTTGTTTTTACAGAAACTCCTTATCCACGACCTGTTTTGCATGTGTACTCCGATAGTTCATGGGATATACTTTCAAAAAGAGTGCAATATCAAGCTAACTATGAACTTTTAACAAGCACAGATGAGCAAATTCATCACATGTATATTTCAGGTACAGGACACTTAGGATTAACAGATTTTTCACTAACAAGTCCATTACTAACAAGAGTGTTGGATAATAAAAAGCCAACAAGAGATGCTATTGAAACATTGTCAATAATCAATCAAAAAAGTCTTGCCTTTTTTGATTTCTATTTAAAGCAAAAAGGAGAATTTTCATCCAAGTACGATAATTAATTGTTCTCGATTAAACCTAGCATACCGTTGAATTATTAGATGCATATACATGAGATCAATTACGCATGAATTTTATTGATAAGTTTTACTATGCTATGATGGTAGTATATTTGTACATAACTATGAGTATACTACAGATGAGAAAGGTTCAAGTAAAAAACAATGAAAAATGATATCGTTTGGGATCAAGAAGTCGACGTGCTTATTGTTGGTAGTGGATTTGCTGGACTAAGTGCTGCCATTGAAGCGAAAAGCAGATACAATAATGTGATGATAATTGAGAAAATGAAGGCTGCTGGTGGAAACTCCATCATAAGTGACGGAGGTATTGCTGCACCTAATACTCATCTTCAAAATCAAAAAAATATCGCCGATAGTAAAGAACTTATGTATCAAGATATGATAAAAGCAGGACTTGGATATAATAATCCAATTCTATTAAAGACACTAGTTGAACATGCTAAAGAAGCGTTTAAGTGGACAATAGATAGCTTAGAAGTTCCATATTTAGATCGTGTTGATATTTTTGGTGGTCATAGTGTGGCACGATGTTATACACCAGTAGGTATTAGTGGTGGAATTATTATCAGAAAAATGATAAAAAAGATAAATGAGTTATGTATTCCAATAAAATATAGTCATTATTTTCAATCCATCTTTGTAAATGACCAACACGTAGTTATTGGTGCTGTGATTTTAAAAGACTACAACTATAAAACACAGCAAGGTACAACGATGAAAATTAAGGTTAATAAAGGTATTATATTGGCATCAGGAGGATATGGTGCGGATGTTTCTTTTAGACAAATTCAAAATCCACGCTTAACAAGTGACATTTCGACAACAAACAAACCATTTGCAACAGCAGAAGTATTAAAATCTGCTTTATCTATTGGAGCAGGATCGGTTCAACTTTCTCATATTCAATTAGGTGCATGGTCATCTCCAGATGAAAAAGGATTTGGTCATGGTCCGCTGTTTGCTGATTACATCTTATTTCAATATGGTGTTATCATTGATCCAATAACAGGGAAGAGATTTATTAATGAGCTTATCGATCGTAAACAATCAGCAGATGCACTTTTAAACATTGGGCATCCATGTATTGGTATTGCGGATGATGAAGCAGTTAAAACATCTGGATGGGATATTTCAAAAGCAGTCAATAAAAATGTAGTTGTAAAATTTGATTCACTAAAACAAATAGCAGAGCATTATGATATACCTTTTGATCCATTAAGGACAACTATTAAGCGATACAACAACTTTGTGAAAATTAGACATGACAAAGATTTTCAAAAACCAATTGTTGAACTAGCAAAACCAATTGAAACTAAACCATATTATGTTATGCGATTATGGCCTAAAGTTCATTTTACAATGGGGGGATTATTAATCAATGAAAAGGCGAATGTTCTAGATTTTAATGGCAATATCATTAAGAATTTATACGCTGCTGGAGAAGTAGTTGGTGGTGTACATGGTGCAAGTCGATTAGGTAGTTGTTCAATCACTGAATGCATTGTTTTTGGAAGAATTGCAGGTCAAAACATATAGTTGTTTGATGAATCGTAGGTATTATTTTGTTTTATTTGTTCATAAGTTCAAATTAATCGTGTATTTTTAATAAAATGGAAAAAATGATAAACATTAAATCTTATTTGGTGGAGTATAATAGGTGTAGATAAGCTGATAAAGCTTGAATCATCATGTTTTAAATGAAACATTGGTTATGATATGGGAGTAATATAGTATGATTCAATGGATAAGTCAATTTGACCCAATACAACAAGCATTAATTGCAACGCTTTTTACTTGGGGTGTAACAGCTTTAGGGGCATCACTTGTGTTCTTTTTTAAGTCCATTAATAAAAAAGTATTAAATGGCATGCTTGGATTTGCGGCAGGAGTTATGATTGCGGCAAGTTTTTGGTCCTTGCTTGCACCTGCTATTGATTTAGCTGAAGAATTAGGTCAAGTAACTTATATTACAGCAGCTAGTGGCTTTTTATTGGGTGGAGCATTTTTATTTTTAGTGGATAAGTTGCTCCCTCATCTTCACTTAGGCCTTGAAAAATCTGACGCTGAAGGTATACCAACGACTTGGAAAAGAAGTGTATTATTAGTTTTAGCGATTACTCTTCATAATATACCAGAGGGTTTAGCTGTTGGTGTCGCTTTTGGTGCTGTTGCGGCTGGAACTGGTAGCTCTGCTACACTTGCTGGAGCTGTTGCATTGGCTATTGGTATTGGACTTCAAAACTTCCCTGAAGGAGCAGCAGTTTCTATTCCATTAAGAAGGGAAGGTTTTTCAAGAAGAAAAGCATTTTTATATGGTCAGTTTTCTGGAATTGTAGAACCGATAGCAGGTGTTATTGGTGCTTATGCGGTAATTAAAATTCAACCAATATTACCATATGCACTTGCTTTTGCAGCAGGAGCGATGATTTATGTTGTTATTGAAGAACTGATACCAGAGTCTCAAAGAGAGGGTGGAATAAATACCGATATTTCAACAATTGGAGCAATGATTGGTTTTACAATAATGATGATACTTGATGTTGCTTTGGGTTAATTAAACGATTGGATTATGGTTGCGTTTGTAAAATAAGAAGTTGGTCTTAGTATAATTATCTAGAATAGTGAGGATCGTATGAAAGTTAATGTTGTATGCAAAAAAATTGATGAAAAGGGAAGAGGTATTGTTTTTATAAATAAAAAACCAGTGGTTGTCGATCATCTACTAAAAGATGAAGAAGCAATGATTGAAATTACCAATAAAAAAGTAAACCTATTATCCATTGAGAAACCTTCACCGTATCGTCAAAAACCACCATGTATTTATTATTACAAATGTGGTGGTTGTCAACTTCAACATATAAACGACATTGGTCAACAAACATTTAAACAAGAAAAAGTGCAAAATGAACTTGGAAAGTATAGTGAGATCCAACCTATTTTATCAATGAAAGAACCATACTTTTATCGCAATAAGAGTCACTTTACCTTTCAAAGAAACAAACAACGCAAAATTGTTGCTGGTATGTATGAGGAAAATTCTCATAAAATTGTCAATGTCGATCAGTGCATTATTCAAGATGATGTGACAAATAAGATTAACCAAACAATAAAAAATATGCTACCTTCATTCAAGATAGAACCATACAATGAAGATACTAAAACAGGATTTTTAAGGCATGTATTAATTAGAGTAGGTTATAATACAAGGGAAGTTATGGTTGTGTTAGTAACCTCTTCAATTATCTTTCCATCAAAGAAAAACTTTATAAAAACATTATTAAAAAGTCATCCAGAAATTACTACTATTGTTTTAAATGTGAACAACAAAAAAACAAGCATGATACTAGGGTCTAAACAACAAACACTTTATGGGAAAGGCTTTATTGAAGATGAGTTAAATAAATTTCGTTTTAAAATTTCACCATCATCTTTTTATCAAATCAATCCTCTTCAAACAGAAATACTGTATAAAAAAGCAATTGAAATGGCACAGGTTAATAACGAAGATGTTGTATTAGATGCTTATTGTGGTACTGGAACCATTGGTATTTTTGCATCACAATATGCAAAATCAATCATCGGAGTGGAGTTAAACAAACATGCGCTGAATGATGCAATAATGAATGCTAAAAATAACAACATAACCAATATCACTTTTGTTCAAGGAGATGCAAGTGATGTTATGACGCATTATGCTAATGAGAGAAAAAGAATCGATGTAGTAATACTAGATCCTCCTCGATCTGGGACAACTGAGAAATTTATCTCTGCAGTTGCAACATTAAAACCAAAGAAGGTTGTTTATGTTTCTTGTGAGGTTAAAACATTGGCTAGGGATCTTGAAGGTTTTGTTAAAAAGGGATATGAGGTAAAGAGTATTCAACCGGTAGATATGTTTGCACAAACATTTCACGTTGAGAGTATAATTCTGATGACGTATTGTGGTTCAGGGGGCGAAAAGTAGAAGTTGACCACAACATATAGTGGTTCAAGAGTGATTTTGGAGCAAAAAATGAGCGAAAAAACACCGTTTTTTGACCCCTATTTTTGGGGTGCTTTATAGATGACATAGGGTAAAAAGAGTGATGACATTATAAAGGTGGAAAAATTGATGGCTCAGAAAGAGGGAGAAATAATCCTCTGGGATGATAAGGATTTTATATAATCTAATGTAGTGGTAGTTGTTTTGAAACAGCTACCACTATAGTTTTTTAATAGTTTGAAATTTTATTTCAAACTATTATAGAACCTACAATATTTGTGTTTTTAAAATAGGTTTGTATAGAAATCACCCTTTTATGGTATTAATGTCGTAATAGATGGTTTTGAGATATTTCAAATAATATAAAAAACACTTGAATAAATGCTCATATAACTATTGACATATGAGAAAAACAATAATATGATAAATACACAACGTATGAATGCTTGCTCAAGTATTCAGATGAAATGATTTAAAAAGAGGTGATAATATGACTGAAAAATTTAATTCAATTGAAAGATGTGACTGCAATGTAATTCATGAGGATATTGTAAATCAAGTTAGAGATAAAATGCCTCAAGAAGAAAGCCTTTATGATCTAGCAGAATTATTTAAAGTATTTGGAGATTCAACACGAATCAGGATATTATGGGCTTTACATGAAGCTGAAATGTGTGTTTGTGATATCGCTGTATTACTTAACATGACACAATCAGCAATTTCCCATCAGCTGAGAGTCTTAAAACAAGCTAATTTAGTGAAAAACAGAAAAGAAGGGAAAGTAGTATATTATTCATTAGTTGATGATCATGTAAGAGAAATATTTGACCAAGGTCTAATTCATATCAACGAGAAGTAGTAATGTGGTATAATAGAATATTTTTTGAAGATATTTGGGCAGATATTTAAGTCTTCATATCAAATGAGCTATGTTTCAATAAAATTTGAAAAAGACTTGTAGTATTCAAAATAAAATTACAAATAATATTTAGGAGGATTTAATAATGAAAAAGAAATTTATACTTGAAGGTTTAGATTGTGCAAATTGCGCGGCAAAAATGGAAAAGGCTATTAATGAGCTTGATGGAGTGAAAGAAGCTACTGTTAACTTTATGACCACAAAACTCGTTATTGATGGTGAGGATGAAAAAATGCCAACAATAATAGCAGAGGCCGAAAAAATAGTTAAAAAAATTGAACCCGATACAACTATGGAAAAGGCTTAAAGGAGGCTATTTAGTATGACAAAACGACTATGGCGAAGCAATATTTAGAAAGGTGATAGAAATGAATACTGTAAAAGAGCAACAATCTCATGAAACACATAATCATAATCACCACAACCACAACCACGATCATGATCACGGAAAGATGCCCATAATTTTGTATGTTATTGGTTTTGTCTTAGCGCTCATTGCGTTATTTCTAAATAAAGAGTATGTAGTCATTAAGAATATTTTATTTTCAATTGCATCAATTAGCGCGGGTTATCATGTTATTCTTCTCGAAGGAGTTGGAGAAACAGTTGAGAATACAAAAGTCAATAAGAAATTTACACCTAATTCCCACATTTTAATGGGTCTAGCTGCGCTTGGCGCCTCACTAATAGGGAATTTCTGGGAAGGAACGCTGTTGATTCTCATATTCTGTGGTGCACATTTTTTAGAAGAGTACGCTGAAGGTAGAAGCAACAGAGAAATCACAAAACTACTTGAGATGAATCCATCGACTGCCAGATTAATCATGTCTGATGGCAATACAAAAATTGTTGATGTTAATGAATTAAAAGTGGGAGACCATCTCCAAGTATTGAATGGTGATCAAGTACCTATTGACGGGGTCATTTTATCAGGAAATACCTCCATTGATGAATCATCTATCAATGGAGAAAGTATCCCTAAAGAAAAATCTCAAGGAGACGTGGTTTTTGGGAGTACGATTAATGGAACGGGTACTTTCACAATGGAAGTCACAAAAGAAAATAAAGATACTGTCTTTTCTAAGATTTTACAATTAGTCAATCAAAATCAAAATAATCAAACCAAAGCGGCCAGTATTATCCAAAAGTTTGAACCGAAATATGTGACAGTTGTTTTAATTGCAATTCCACTTTTCATTTTACTCGCACCCATGATTTTAGATTGGTCTTGGTCCCAAAGTATTTATAGAGGAATAGTTCTTTTAGTAGCAGCTTCTCCGTGTGCTCTAGCTGCTGCTACCGTATCTGTAACTTTGTCAGCCACTTCGAATCTAGCCAAAAGAGGCATGATTTCAAAAGGAAGTTCCTATTTATCTCAATTGGCCAATATTCAAGCCATTGCTTTTGATAAAACAGGAACCTTAACAAAAGGAAAACCTGAAGTGACAAATTATTATTTTGCTGATTCTATCGATGAAGAGAATATTATTGATATCGTTGTAGCTCTTGAAAAAGAATCCAACCACCCCCTCGCAGATGCCATTCTAAGAAAATTTGCACCAAAAAACAAACTAACTATTGAAGTAGAAAATCAAATTGGTAGAGGGTTGACAGGAGATTACAATGGTAAAAAATATCGAATAGGAAAGCCAACTTCTTTTGACGGAGTTTCAGATAAATATATTCGCCTAAATAGTGAGTGGGCATCAGAAGGCAAGACAGTTGTATATGTAGCAGAAGATGAAGAGGTCATTGGCCTGATTGGGTTAATGGACATTCCAAGTGAACATGCGAAAGAGACTATTGATTATTTTAAGAATCTAGGTATACACACTACCTTAATCACTGGTGACTCAGAAATGACGGGAAAGGCGGTTGCTGAACAGATAGGAATAGATGAAGTAATTGGGAATGTCATGCCTGAAGATAAATCTCGAATTATAGATGAGCAAAAAGGAAAATACGGTGTAACAGCAATGGTAGGAGATGGTGTTAACGATGCACCGGCTCTTGTGAATGCTGATGTGGGAATCGCTATGGGAGATGGCACTGATGTTGCGGTAGAGGTATCTGATTTAGTATTAATGCAGAACAACTTATCAATTCTAATCCAAGCACATAAGATTTCATCTAAAATGAATCGCGTCATTTGGCAGAATATAATTTTTTCCATGGCTGTTGTTGCCTTTTTAGTAGTCGTTAGTTTCTTGGGACTGTCGGATATTGCAATCAGTGTCATAATACATGAAGGAAGTACACTCGTTGTAATATTAAACGGACTCCGTTTGCTGCGTTCTACCTAAGCCCAACATAAGAAGATAGAGAGCCTTATTTTTTTTAGAAGGAGCCTTATTTTTCCGTTAGGCAGGATTATGATAACCGTCAAACGAAGGAGTGTTTTCCCATAAATTAATACGACACAAAAGCTTGTTATTGAAGGCAAAGATGAAAGAATGCCTACAATTATACAAGAAGCAGAAAGAATAGTTAAAAAATTGAACCTGATACAACTATGAAAAAGGGTTAAAGGAGTTGAGGTAGCATGAAAAAACGTTTATGGAGAATAATTATTGCTGCATTAGTATTTATTGTAGCACTGCTAATTAATAATATTGAATGGTTGCAGATTGCTATGTTTGTAATCAGTTATATTATTGCAGGTGGAGATATTGTAAAAAGAGCTGTTACAAATATTCTTAGAGGTAAAGTTTTTGATGAGAATTTTTTAATGAGCGTCGCCACAATTGGAGCATTTTTAATCGGTGAGTATCCAGAAGGTATTGCAGTTATGCTATTTTATCAAGTTGGAGAGCTATTCCAAAGTTACGCAGTTGATAAGTCAAGAAGGTCAATCGCAGATGCTATGGACATACGACCAGATTATGCAAATGTTAAAAGGGGCGATGAAGTTATAAAAATTGACCCTGATGAAGTACAAATTGGTGATATTATTGTAATTAAACCAGGGGAGAGAGTTCCGCTTGATGGTAAGGTAATTGAGGGAAATTCAATGGTTGATACATCAGCACTTACAGGTGAGTCTGTTCCACGTGAGGTAGAAGTGGGACATGAAATTTTAAGTGGATGCATTAATATTAATGGAGTTATTACTGCAGAAGTTACTAAAGAATATGGAGAATCTACTGTAAGTAAGATTCTTGATTTAGTTGAAAATGCAAGTAGTAAAAAGTCCCAATCAGAACAATTCATTACGAAATTTGCAAGATACTATACTCCAATTGTTGTAATTATTGCAGTTTTCCTTGC
>ERZ869909.1031-NODE-1031-length-25039-cov-4.427730_pt1 | contig 25039 bp, 16 predicted proteins | sample MGYA00520892_ERZ869909 | MGnify/ENA primary metagenome ERZ869909 (study PRJEB32215, sample SAMEA104723947) | bioreactor metagenome | biome: bioreactor; feature: anaerobic bioreactor; material: water | place: China | collected 2015-03-12 ... | reverse complement strand
CCGCAGCGCCAGCTCGACGCCTGGCCGCCGGTCGACCAACCGGCAGAGCGGGTGACGATCACCACGCCGTTCCGGGCGAAGGGGCTCGAATGGCCAGTTGTCGTGGTGGCCGGTCTCGAGCAGGGGCGGTTCCCGGACCTGAGGCCGGTGGTGGGGCTGTCCGCCGCCGCGCAGCTGGAAGCCGAGCGGCGCCTGTTCTACGTCGCGGTGACACGCGCGGAGCGCGAGGCGGTGCTGTGCGTTCCACGCGGCGCGGTGCCGTCCGCGTTCGTCGCCGAGTCCTGCGCCCACCCTGTTCAGGCGCTGGTCCGCGCGGAGCGCAGGCTGGCGAACGCCGGGGCGATGCGCTACGTGCATGCGCTACGGGTGCGCCACCTGCGCTGGCGGCTCGAGCGGATGAACCGTTCCTCGCGACCGGACGTTGACGCGTGCCGTGAGCGGGCCGATCAGCCGGCACCGTGATGTCCAGAGATCCTCCGTTGATGGAGAACGCAGATGAATCAGACAGGCAAGCTGGCAACAGACAGGCTGGCGAACGACTCCCGGCCGGAGCGCGCGAGGACGACACCGCACACCAATCGGTGGCGTCGCAAGGCCGCTGGTGCTCTCTCGCTCATCGCGGCGGCGACGCTCATGGTGACCGGGTGCGCGCGCGAGGGTGCCACCACACCGGATACGGCGTCGTCGAGCGCCGCGCTCGCGCCAGAAGGCGCCGGCAGTGGCGCCGGCAGTGGCGGCGGTTCGGAGCGTGACGAGGCGTCAGCGAACGCTCACACGATCGACGACCAGAGCGCGGAGGCGGGCATGGAGCTGACCCCGGAGGCCCAGGCAGACGCCCTGACAGCGAACGCAGCGCAGGCGGTCCGGCAGTTCACCGCGAACCTGCACCGCGCCCTCGATGGCCTGGGTGAGGCTGACGGCAACCTCGTCTACTCGCCGGTCTCCACACACGTCGCGCTGTCGATGGTCTCCGCCGGCGCGCGCGGCGACACGCTCACACAGCTGCGCACGGTCCTGGGCCAGCTGCCCGTCGGCGAGCAGTCCCACGCGGCTGAGCTGGGCCTCTCCAGTCACATCGCCTCCCTCGCGACCGGCGACAACATCCTGCGCATGGCCAACCGCGTGTGGGTCTCGGAGCAGCGCCGGGGCGAGGTCGTGGCGGCGACGGAGCAGGTGCTTCGCGGCTACTACGGCAGCGAGCTCGCCGGCGCGGACTTCGCCGGCGCGACCGAGCAGGCGCGTAGCACGATCAACGGGTGGGTCTCCGACCGCACCGAGGCGCTGATCCCCGAGCTGATCGCGCAAGGCGTCCTGACCCCGAACACCGTGATGGTCCTCGTCAACGCCATCTACTTCCGGTTCCTGTGGGCCGAGCCGTTCGAGGCGTCGGCGACCTCCGATCGTGCGTTCCGGCTCGCGGACGGGAGCGAGGCCCGTGTCCCGACGATGGAGGCGACGCGCTCTGGGGTCGCGACACGCCGTGGTCCCGGCTGGCGGAGCGTGGACCTGCCGTACGCCGACCGCCGGGTGGTCATGTCGGTGGTCCTTCCGGATGAGGACGCGGGTGGGCTCGACCAGCTCGCGGCGCAGCTCGTCGACGGCTCGCTGCTGGCGTCGTTGGCGACCCCGGCACGCGGCCAGCGCGTCCACCTGCGCGTCCCCCGGATGACCCTGCGCTCGCAGCTGAGCCTGGGCCCGGCGCTCGAGGCGGCAGGGATGCCGCTGGTGTTCTCCGAGCACGCTGACCTGAGCGGCCTGATGACGACCCGGAACATCAGCCTGTCGCACGTCATCCACGAGGCGTTCATCCAGGTCGACGAGGTGGGCACCGAGGCCGCAGCCGCGACCGCCGCGGTGGTCGCCGTCCGCTCGGCGGCGCCGGGGCAGGAGCCCATGCGGTTCTTCGTCGACCGCCCGTTCCTCGTCGTGGTCCGCGACGTGGAGCACTCGGTGCCGCTGTTCGTGGCCTTTGTGGCTGACCCGCGTTCGAGCGACTGAGCGAGGCGCGGCCCCCGAGTCGCTCCACGCGCCGGCCGGTGGTGCCTCCGCCGACGCACGTGGCCCGGCACCGCGGGACGACCGTTCGCTCGCTGGACCGGTTTCGCCGACTGCGGTACACCTGTGCACGGATTCATGTTGCGCGTCGCAACGTGCCGGGGGCGCGCGTTGGCGCGCCCTGCATCAGGGACAGGGAAGGCGATGAAGACAAGCTGGTTCAGAGGGACGATGTGTGCGCTTGGGGTCGTGGCCGCTGGCCTGACCGCCAGCGCATGTGGCGACGACGAGCCCGAGCTCACCGGGGCAGCGCGAGTCGCGGTGGACATGGGCCTGACGGAGTTCCTGGGGCGCGCCCGGATCAGCGATCAGACCGAGCGCGACGGCGTGACGACCTGGGAGTTCGACCCGGAGAGCGGTCCGCTCTGCATGAGGGGACGAGAGTTCCGGATGGCGACGCGCGACGTGGGCTCCGAGGACCTGCTGTTCTTCCTGCAGGGTGGTGGCGCCTGCTGGCCGGAGTTCTGTCTGGCAGTGACGGCGGCGCCGCCCGGCATCCCGACCGGTGTCGACGTGCTGAACCCTACGCTGGAGGCCAACCCGTTCCGTGACTGGAACGTCGCCTACCTGCCGTACTGTGACGGCTCGCTGTTCGCCGGCAACCGCGACCACGACGACGATGAGGACGGTGAGCTGGACCGCTTCCACCGCGGCCTGCAGAACCTGTCTGCCGGTCTCGACGTCGCGCGCCGCGAGTTCCCGTCGCCACGCCGGGTCGTCCTGTCCGGCAGCAGCGCCGGCGGGTTCGGTACCCTGATCGCTGCGCCGCTCATCCGGCACGTCTACCCCAACGCGGACATCTTCGTGTTGAACGACTCGGGTGTTGGCGTCGCGATGGGCGCACGTGACCCGGGCTTCGTGCAGCGGCTCGTCGACCAGTTCAATGTCGAGCGCTTCTTCCCGGCTGACTGCCCCGAGTGCCTCGAGTCCGGCCACATCACCGGTCTCGTGGACTGGTACATGGGACTGGACGACAACATCCGGTTCGGGATGTTCACCTCGTGGTACGACGGGATCATCGCCGGCACCTTCCTGCAGATCCCGCGCGCCGAGTTCCGTGACTCCATCGACACCGAGACCGGCCGCACCCACGAGGCGTTCCCGGACCGCTACCGCCGGTTCATCGTCGACGGCCAGATGCACACGACGCTGCTGGGTAACCCGATCGGCATCATCGGCTCGGACCTCACGTCCGTCGAGCTGCCGCCCAACTCCGGCTCCCTGTTGGGAAATCTGGCGCTCGGCTCGCTGCGCACCACCGCTATCGGTGACCTGACTCTGAGCGAGTGGATCGTCGGCATGCTCGAGGGCGATGACGCCGTCTGGGTGGATATCCAGGAGGAGCCCGGCACCCCTCCGGACGAGCCGGAGGACGAAGGCCCCGGGGACGAAGACCCGACCTGATGGACAGCGCGTCACACATCTTCCTCGTGCATGGCGATCTGCTGCGCATCGCGTGTGACGCGCGCATGGTCCCCTGCGGGGACCGCTTCAGGCCGGACCGGACGACCTGGTTTCCGGACGCACCACCGGGCTGGCAGCCACGCAGCCGCGAGGTGGACGGCGCACCCGCGGTCCGGCTCGTGGCCAACTGGCCACCCGAAGGCTACCCGGCCGGCGCCGCCACACCGTGGCTCGTCGCGGTCGTCGGTGACTGGGAGACCCCCCACCTGCTCGTCGAGCGCGCCGAGCAGTTCGTGCGCGCAGCGGCGCGCGAGCTGCGCAGCGGCACGAGCGCGGTGCGGCTCGCACGCCGGGAGCGACCGCTGCTCGCGATGCCGCTGCTGGGGACAGGCCGCGGCGGCGCCGCGCAGCACGCCGGCGCGGTCGTCGCCCAGCTGCTGCCGCGCCTGCAGCGCGTCGCCACAGAGGAGCGCGTCGACGTCGCGCTGGTCCTGTACGAGGCAGACAAGTACGCCGCCGCCGTCCGGGTGCGGAACGAGAGCCTGGGCGCTGACCCCGCGCGCTGGCCGGTGGCCCTCGCCGCGCACGAGGTCGCCGCCGCGCACGAGGTCGCGGCCAGAGCCCAGCGTCAGCAGCTGGTCCTCTTTCTGGGCGCCGGCGTCAGCATCGGCGCCGGCCTGCCGTCCTGGGACGGGCTGCTGACGCGGCTCGCGGAGGCCGAGGGCGTCATCGCCGCTGACGACGACATCGGCCGGCAACGCTTCGAGCGCCTCAACCCGCTCGACCGGGCGCGGCTCATCGAGGTCGAGCTCCAGCGCCGCGGCGAGACCGTGGTCGCGGCGCTGCGGCGCGTGTTCGACGAACACCCGTACCCCTCCCTCGCACACACCCTGCTGGCGATGCTGCCGTGCAACGAGGTCGTCACGACCAACTACGACCGGCTCTTCGAGCGCGCCTGCGCCGGCCGCCGCCGCCGGATCCTCTCGCTGCCCTGGGAGTCCTCCGACGAGCCGCACCCGTGGCTGCTCAAGCTGCACGGCTGCCTCGACCACCCGGAGGATCTCGTCTTCACGCGCTCGGACTACCTGCGCTACGACGAGCGACGCAGCGCGCTCAAGGGCATCGTCCAGGCGATGCTGATGACCCGCTGGATGCTCTTCGTCGGCTTCTCGATGAACGACGACAACTTCCACCGCATGGTCGAGGACGTGCGCAAGGCGCGCGCGCACGGCGGGCCTGAATCTGCCGGCCGCGGGCGGTTCGGCACGACGCTCATGCTGCGACGCGACGCCATCCTGGACCGCCTGTGGGGCGCTGACCTCCAGCAGGTGAGCCTCGCGGATCCTGCGCGGCCCGGCGAGGACAACCCGGCGGCCCGGCGACTCGAGGTCTGGCTCGACTACGTCGCCCAGGAGGCCTCGCCCGCCAGAATCCGGCTGCTCGACGCGCGGTTCGACCCGCTGCTCACCGCTCCGGAGCGGGAGCTCCGCGACGCGCTCGCGAAGCTCCGCGACGAGGCCTCGGCCGAGGTCCGACGGACAGCCGGGTGGGCGCTCGTGCAGCAGCTGCTCGAGCAGCTGGGCGGCGGCGACGGGTGACGCCGATGGGTGTCACGGCCGCCCCGCCCGGGCGCCTGCATCGGTCCTCCGGCCTGTCGCCCCGGTTGACGCACCGGCGACGCGGTGGCACGTCGCTGCCGCCCTGCCATACCCTGCCACCAACGGGACCCTGCCATACCCCGCGACCAACGGGGCGCTCCCGGGCAGGGACGTACCCCATGCCCAACCAGCCCAGGAGGCTCCGATGTCGTCCATCCTCGCATTCGTCCCGTCGCGCGCCGCAGCCCACACCCTGGCGGCGCTCCTGCTGTCCGGCGCGCTCGTGGCGTGCAGCGACGACGACACCGCGCCCGAGCCGGGCACGGACGTCGCCGAGGGTGACGCCGACGTCGACGAGACGGACACGACGGAGGACCCGTGCGCTGACGTCGACTGCAGCGAGCTGACGACGGACTGCTCGATCGGGAGCTGCGACCCGACGTCCGGGGACTGCCTGACGGTGCCGTTCAATGAGGGCGCGCCGTGCGACGACGGCGACGAGGAGACCTCGAACGACATGTGCGTCGTCGGCGTGTGCGAGGGCTCGCGCTGACGCTGCGCGAGGCCTGGCGCGAGTCAGGCCCTTGTACCGGGCGCCCGCCAGGCTGCGGCGGGCGCGGCAGGCGATGAGGCCCGTGGCCCGTCGCTCAGCGAGCGCTCAGCCGGATGCGCGTCGCGCCCGCTGCGTCCGTACGGACGACGAGGCGCTGGGACGCCTGGTCCCAGGACGCGCACCCGCGGCCCTCCTCGAACTGGACGCTCGGGCCGCGCGGGTAGAGGCGCGCCGGAGCCGAGAGCTCCGTGATGCCGCCAGCCTCCGCGGTCCACGACAGCTCCGCGCCCAGGGTCTCGCGGTCGAACGAGAACGAGCCCCAGCGGCCGGCGATGGCCATCGGGTAGACGCGCACGACCTCGTTCGCGGCAGGGAGCTCCGCCCCGCCGAACTCGACCAGCCCGAACCCCTCGTTGTTCCAGTCGTCGACGGTCGCGGAGTACTCCCACGCCGTCGCGTGCAGCGGGTAGCCGTCCATCGTGTCGTAGACGTCGCGCAGGTACTCGTCGCAGCGCGCCTCGCGCGTGCGACAGCCGAACTCGCCGACGAGCGCGGGCACCTGCCAGCTCGTGGAGGTCTGGAAGTAGTTGTCGAGGATCGCGGGTGGGTCCCAGCGGCCGGCAGAGGTGCTGAAGATGTAGATGATCGGGTCGTAGAAGTGCGGCGCGTACCCGATGTTGTCACCCTCGGGACGCACGAGGGCGGTCGAGCCGGTCAGGGTGTCGGTGCCCTCGGAGCCGATGAACGCGGTCGCGCCGGGCCGGTGCTCCTGCACCGTGTCCGCGAAGCGCTGGAAGAGCGGCAGGAGGATGTCGTCCACCCACTCGCGGGCCGGGATCGAGCCCTTGAACGGCTCGTTCATCATCTCGAAGGCGACGACGCCGTCGACCTCGGCGGTCGCCTGGATGACGTGGGCCCACATGTCGATGAACGCGTCCTGCAGGTCGTCCTCGTTCGCCCAGAAGCGCTCGAACTCCTGCGCGACGCGGCTCGAGGAGCTGAGGTACGCCGAGAACCAGTTGCCGCAGTCCTCGACGTCAGGGATCTCGGGGACAGGCTCGCTGATGGCCCACAGGGGGAAGCCGTCGCCGCAGAACGGGCGGGCGTAGACGTCCTGGTGGAAGTCGAGCACGACGCGCAGGCCCTGGTCCGAGGCGTGCTGCGCCATCGCGACGAGGCGGTCGACGTAGACGGCGTCGTAGCTGCCGCGAACGGGCTCGACGGCCTCCCACGAGAACGGGAGGCGCACGACGTTGTGGCCCCAGTCCAGGATGCGCTGGGTGTAGCGCGCGAGCTCGACGTCGAAGGGCTCGGCGTCAGCCTGGTTGGGGTAGCCGGACTCCGCGAAGGGGAACGGGAAGTACGGGGGGAACTTGGAGCGGCCACCGGCGTTGACGCCGCGCAGCAGGACCTGCCGGTCAGCCGCGTCGAGGAACAGCTGGCCGTCCGTGCGCAGGGCGAGTGTCTCGAGCTCGAGGGGCTCGGCGCAGAGCTCCGGTTCGCTGCCGCCGCAGGCGGCGAAGAGGGAGGCGCCCAGCAGCGCAGCTGCGGCGAGCAGGCGGCGCGGCGAGGACACGGTCGGCGGGTGGATCGGTGGCATGTCGGTCGGGTCCGGCGTCAGGTGGAGGGAGCCGGCGTGCCGGCGGCGTCAGCGGCCGCGGGGGCTGCTGACGCCGGTCACGCCGGTGTTTCTCCAAGGCTGACCGATCCGCGCCGAAAAGGGAAGTAGGTTACACTTCGTAAACAAGGGGCGGGGATCGGGTGCCGGGGTCACCCGGTTCGTGGCGCCGCCGGACCGCAGAGCGCGGGCTGACTGCCGGAGCCCGCTCTCGGGCTGGGCGCCGGGTCCGGGCGCAGGGTCTGGGCATGGGAGCCCGGCCGCAGGGCTCAGTAGCGGAGCATCGCGCCCATGCGCTGGAAGTCCGCCAGGGCGCCGTTGTCGACGAAGGTCACGTCGCCGCCGGTGAGCACGACCTGCTCGACGAGCTCGTCGATGATGTCGTCGACGACGTCGGGCGCGTCGCGGTCGTCGGTGAGGGTGATCGACAGGTTGTCGTCGCTGATCCGTGCCGCGACGGCGAAGTCCTGCTCGAGGAAGAGGCGGCGGACGCGCCCCTCCTGGGCTGCGCGCCAGATGTCGTCGATGGTGTCTGCGGCGCGGCGCTGCCCGACGGCGGCGCGGAGCTCGGCGATGGAGTCGTGCCGCTGGCGGCTGTTCCAGTCCTCGATGAGGGGCTGGACGAGGCGGTGGAGCTCTGCGGGCGTCGTGGAGTCGTGGGACCCGGTGAGGGTGGCGACGATGCGGTCCTGGTTCCGGCTGAGCTCGCGGTAGAACGCGTGGTAGCGGTCGACACCGGCGAGGACGACGGGCAGCGGGTCGACGTTGAGGACCCGGCCGAGCGCGTCGTCGACGGTGCGGAAGAACTGGCGGTGGCGCTCGTCGCGGATGGCGGACTTGTTGACGCCTCGTCCTGCGGGCAGCGGCTCCTCGCCGCCGGGTCCGGTGTGGGTCATCGGGAAGCCCTCGGCCTGGACCTCGGTCAGGCCGTTCTCGTCGGCCTCGTAGAGGCGCGTGGGCTTCTCGCTGAGGGCGAGGACCCAGTAGCGCTGGACGCGGTTGAGCGCGCGGACGAGGTCGCGGGTGGCGAAGGTCTCGTCGACAACGGTGCGCTCTGCGACGGAGAAGGGCAGCGTGAAGGCGCGGGCGATGTGCTCGTTCGCGAAGATGGCGATGCCATCGAGGGTGCGGTTCCAGTCGATCCCGTCGACGACGGCGAGCAGGTTCTTCTCGAGGGCCGCTGACTCGCGGGCGCTCTGCTCCTGGCGGACGCGGGCGATGGCCTCGTCGACGAGGTTGCGCACGCGGATCGGGTCCTGGCGGTTCTCGGGCGCGCGGCGGTGTGTCGGCGCGAGGAGCGAGACACAGGGGTAGTGTCGGATGGATTGCAGCGCCTTGACGTCGTGACGGTTCATGGGCCCTCCGGGGCGGGTACGAGGCAGCGGGTTCGGAGCGATGGGTCTGACTGCGCGAGCGTAGACGGCTGCGGGTCGAGCACCGGCGCGATGGTCCCGTTGCGTGCGATGACTCTGATAGATGGATGCGTTGACAGGGGTGAAGTATTCCTCTGTGGTGCGGTCGTCGGTCAAGGGTCTTCCCCGATCGCGCCTCGGCGGTCGCGGGCCTGGCCGTTGTCGGCGCGCGCGTGGCGCAGCGACGGGGGCGATGATGGCGACAGTTCGACGTCCGGAGTGAGCGGTGGAGCGTCCGGTGGAAGCGACCCAGGGCAGCGTTGGCGCGACGATCCACGCGATGTTCCACGTCCCGGACAGTCCGGTCGGGCGTTGGGCGACGCGGATCGTGGTGGCGCTGATCGCCCTCTCGATGGTCGAGTTCGCGCTGGAGGTGGGGGGCGTCGTCACGACGGGGGGCGTTGTCCACCGTGTGGTGACGTGGACGCTGACGGCGGCGTTCCTCGTCGAGTACGTCCTGCGGGTGGCGAGCTACCGCGTACCGGAGCTGGCGTTCTACGAGCGGGGCCTGCTCTGGCGCGTGCGGATGCATGTGCTGGGTCGGGTGCGGTTCATGCTGCGGCCGATCATGCTCGTGGACCTGCTCGCGCTGCTGGCGTTCGTGCCTGCGTTGCGCGGCCTGCGTGCGGTCCGGCTGGTCCGCCTGCTGCGGTTCCGGCGCATGTTCCGGTACGCCACGCCGCTGGCGAGCGTGGGGCGCGCGCTGGAAGACAACGCGCTGCTGTTCGGCTCGGTGCTCGGGGTGTTTTTCGGGGCCGTAGGGCTGGCGGGCGTGACGATCTGGGTGGTCGAGGGCGACGTGAACGCGGAGCTCAGGACCGTGGGCGACGGGATCTGGTGGGTGCTGGTCACGGTGACGACGGTCGGTTACGGCGACATCACGCCGGTGACGGCGATGGGTCGGGCGGTAGCTGGCGCGGTGATGGTGATGGGTATCTTCACGCTGGGCACGCTGGCCGGTCTGGTGGGCACGACGCTCGTCGGGGCGGTAGCGACGATACGGGCGGAGCAGTTTCGCATGTCAGGGTACGTGAACCACATCGTGATCTGCGGCTTCGACCCGGCGGCGGACATGCTGCTGGACGCGATCCGCGCGGAGTGCCGCCACGAAGACCGGGTCGTGGTGGTCTTCGCGCCGGGTGAGCGCCCGGAGTCGGTCCCGGCAGAGCTGATCTGGGTCTCGGGCGACCCGACGCGTGACAGCGAGCTGGCGAAGGCGCGCATCGAGTACGCCGACGCGGCGGTGGTGATCGGCAGCCGCGGGGTCGCGCCGCAGGTCGCGGACGCGACGAGCATCCTCGTGACGTTCACGCTCCGCGCGCACATGCGGCGCCGGGCTGACCGCGACCGGCGCGACGACCTCTACATCGTCACGGAGATCCTCGACGACGAGAACGTGCACCACGCGCGGAGCGCGGGCGCGAACGAGGTCATCGAGACGACGCGGATCGGCTACTCGATGATGGCGCACTCCGTCTTCGCCCGCGGGACCGGCGAGATCCTCGCCCGCATGGCGACGCTGGACCGCTACAACCTCTACGTGGGCAAGGTCTCGATCGCGCCCGGTGAGACCTGGGCCGCGCTGCGCGACCGCCTGCAGCGGTCCCACCGGATCAACGCGATCGGGATCCGCGACGCGGAGCCCGAGGACGGGCGGCCGGCGCGGATGCGGCTCGACCTGTCCGCCGACCACCAGCTGCTGGGCACCGAGGCGGTGGTCTACATCGCGGCGCGGCGGCGCCTCGAGTCACCGGACGAGGACCCGCAGGACGACCCGCGCCGCGGCCGCTGACCGGCTGCCGCTACCACTCGTAGCGCAGCCGCTGGACCGCGCGCAGGTCCGTCTCCTCCGCGCCCGGCGCCGGCAGTGAGTCGTGCACGACCTGCACGTTGAGCGCCGTCGACAGCCGGCGGGTGATCTCGATCGAGAGGTCGTTGTCCGCGAGCACCCGCACGTCGCCTCGGCGGTGGACGGCCGGCTGCACGTACAGGACGCTGCGGTACTGCACCGGGCTCTTGGTCGGCTTGACGCGCAGGGCGAGGTAGAGGTTGCCACGCGCCGTGAAGCGGCGCTCGTCCGGGTCGAGGCCGGCGTCTTCCTCGAGGCGAAACGCCTCATAGTCGAACATCATGGACAGCCCGCCGCTCAGCTGGGTGTTGCGCGTCCGGACGAGCTCGAACCGGCCGCCGCCGCCCACCAGGACACGGGTGTTGAGGCGCAGGAACAGGTCGAACTGGTGCTGCGCGAAGAGCTCCATGCCAGCGCGGGGGTGCCACATCGTCGTGTGGCGCACGTGCGCGAAGCTGCGGCTGATGAACGGACCGTTGGCGTTCGACGAGTAGCGCGCGTTGCCCAGCATCAGGAAGCGCGTGCGCAGGTAGGGCGCGACCCCCTCCTCGAGCCCCGGCTGGTGCGGGTGCAGCGTCTGGTGCTGCCCGGCGACCGTGCCGCCCAGGTCGAGCAGCGTCACGTTGCCCCGGTTGATCGTCAGGCTGCTCTCGGCGAGCCCCTTCCACCCCAGGGCGGACGGATCCCGCCACTGGGTCTCGATGTTGACCACCTGCGCCGCCGCCGGGGCCACCGCGGCGGTGAGCCCACACAGCACGACCAGCGCGGCGACCAGCGCCGTGGTGGACGCCGGGGCAGCGGCGAAGACCGCGCTGACGCGGACGGGACGGACGACGACACCCACGAGCCTACCCTTCACGATACCCCATCTCCTCAAGCTTGCGGTACAACGTCCGGCGATCGATCCCCAGCAGCCGGGCCGCGTGGGACTTGTTGCCGTCCACGCGGGCCATCACACGTCGGATGTGCTCCTGCTCCACCTCGGCGAGCGAACGGAGCGCTCCCGTCTCGCCATCCACCGCGGCGTCCGCTGCCGCGTCCGGCGACACGCCCGGCGAGGTCGGGACGAGGTCCGCGGACGTGATGACCGTCCCGGGACACAGGGCCACCGCGCGCTCGACGACGTTCTGCAGCTCACGCACGTTGCCTGGCCACGCGTGACGCAGCAGCCAGCGGCGCGCCGCCGGATCGACGTCCACACCCGCTCGTCCGCTGCGGGCGACCGCCTCGACCAGGAACCGCTCGAACAGCACCTCGACGTCCTCCGGGCGCTCGCGCAGCGGCGGGATCTCCAGCCGGATCACGTTCAGGCGGTAGTAGAGGTCGGGCCGGAAGCGCCGCTCGCGCAGCGCCTCCTCCAGCGGCCGGTTGGTCGCCGCGATCACCCGGACGTTGACCGTCGTATCCTGGCTCGCGCCCACGGCGCGAACGCGCCCGGTCTCCAGCACCTGGAGCAGCTTCACCTGGGCCTCGAGCGGCATCTCGCCGATCTCGTCGAGAAAGAGCGTCCCTCCGCCGGCCTCACGGAACAGCCCCGGCCGGGACTCGCGGGCGTCCGTGTAGGCGCCGCGCTCGACGCCAAAGAGCTCCGCCTCGATGAGCGTCGCCGGGATCGCGCCACAGTTCACCTGGAGGAACGTGCGCTCGCGGCGCGCGCTCTCGTCGTGGATGAAGCGCGCGAGGTGCCCCTTGCCCACGCCGCTCTCCCCGGTGATGAGCACCGTCGTGTCGGTCCGCGCGGCGCGCCGCGCGAGCTCGACGACCGCGCGCATGGGCTCGCTGCGCGCGACGATCGTGTCGTCGCTCTCGCCCCCACGGCGGAGCCTCTCGAGCTCGTTGAGCTGCGCCCGCTCACGCAGCACCCGCTCGATCGCCAGCAGCAGCATCGAGTCGGTGAACGGCTTGGGCAGGAAGTCCGCCGCCCCCTCCTGGATGCACCGCACGGCCAGGTCGATCGACCCGAAGGCGGTGATCAGGATCACCAGCACCCCGGGCGCCTCCTGCTTGAGCGCCGCCAGCAGCTGGGTGCCGCGCATGTGCGGCATCTCGAGGTCGGAGATCAGCACGTCGGCGCCCCACGACGCGGCCAGCGTAAGCGCCTCCCGCGGATCCACCACGTAGCGGACGTCGTGGCCGGCCTCCGCCACCACCTCCGCAAGGTACGAGGCGACCTGTACGTCGTCGTCCACGATGAGGACCCGCGCCGGCGTGCCGCCGGCAGGCCCACGCCTGCTACCCGAACTCATGGGTCCACCTCGTGTGGTTCGTCTGTACTCGAGGGCGACGCTGCTCCAGGCTGCCTCACCGTGGGCGAGGCAGCCGCGGACATCTCCGGCTCGGGCAACTCCACCACGAACCGCGCCCCGCGCCCCGGCTCGCTCTGGACGTCGATCGTGCCGCGCGCCTCCAGGACGAGGCTGCGCACGACCGGCAGCCCGAGCCCCACGCCGCCGGCGTCCGCGCGCGTCGTGAAGAACGGCTCGAACAGCCGCTCGCGGACGTCGTCGTCCATCCCGGGCCCGTTGTCCTCGACCACGAGACGCACCGCCTGACGCTGCGAATCAGCCGCGCCGTCGGTGAACGGCACGAGCGCCACGCCCACCCGAACCCGCCCTCCCGCCGCCAGCACCTGCAGCGCGTTGCCCACCAGGTTGAGCACGACCTGCTGCACGACGTCCGGATCGATCACCGCGACGAGCGACGGAGGCCCATCCCAGCTCACCTCTACGCGCCGGCGACGAGCCGTCGGCTCGAGCAGCTCGAGGATATCCTTGACCACAGCGGCGACGTCCACCTCCCGCGCCGCGCGCGCCGGGGCGCGGGCGTAGTCGAGCAGCCGCTGCACGATCCGGCCGATCCGCTGCGTCTGCGACACGAGGATCGCCGCGAGCCGCCGCGTCTCGTCCGGATCGTCCGCGCGCCGCTCCAGCATGCGCGCGCGCCCCTCGATGACCTGCAGTGGGGACCCGATCTCATGGGCCAGGCCAGCCGAGACCTGCCCCACCGCCGCCAGCCGGCTCGCGGACGACAGCCGCAGCTGCAGGTCCCGCAGCGCGTCCGATTGCCTGTCCCGCTCGCGCCACGCCTCATCCAGCGCCAGCGCCATCCGGTTGAACGACTCGGCCACCTGCGCGAACTCATCCTCGCGCAGCGGCTCGATCTTCCGACGCAGGCCACCGTCGCGCACGTCGTCCAGCGCCGCCATCAGCCGCGCAAGCGGCCTGCGGATGTATATGTGCCCGATGCCCACCCCGGAGATGACCATCAACAACAGCAGCGAGAGCGCCGTCATCCACGTCCGCCGAGACGTGCGGCGCAGGTCCTCCTCGACGTCAGCCAGGCCACGGGTCAGCAGGACGCTCCAGCCGTCTCCGCCGGCGGCCGTCTCCAGCGGCAGCGCGACCAGCGCGACCTGACCCCGCTCCGCGTGGCTCACCCGATAGACCGGCTCGCCGCCCGGCTCGGTCAAGGCCACCACCGCGCGCTCGACGGCGTCAAGCCCGCGACCGGCCCACGACGCCGCGCGCACGCGACCGGCCGCGTCCACGACGAAGATCGAGACGCTGGGATCGACGCTCTCCATCGCCCGCAGGATCTGGGTCACGTCCTGGGCCTGCTCGTCGCGCAGGGCGTTCTCGACGGAGATGTGGACCACCTCCCCCAGCAGACGAAGCTGCTGCTCGACCGCGAGGAGCAGGTCCTCGCGCTCGTCCCGCAGCGACAGCGCGCCAAAGACCACGACAACGACGAAGCCCACGAGGCTGAACAGCAGCGTCAGCCGCGTGGCGACACCCAGCCCGCGGGGCCGGAGCCGCGCCACGTCTGCGGGGTGCGCGGGGTGCGCTGCCCCCGCCGTCGAGCTGTCATCGGATCCTGCCATCCCGTCCCTGGGTGCGAGCGCCAGCCCGATGTTCCTGGAGACCTCACGCGTCGCGGCCTGGCCAGCACCTGCGCCCGACGCGCCTCAGGGCCTGCATTGGCACCCGGTGCTCCATTTGGCAACACCATGTCCATTTTCGCCACACATCAAGCCGCTGCCCACGAGGTGGCTGACCTCGCGCAGCCCGCGCTGAGGCGCCTCCGGCACCATCGCCTCACATGGCACGACTCATGCTTGTAGCGATGCGTACACCTGCGCCAGGTGTGTCGTCCCGGACCAGCGGGACACGCCGGCGCAGCGCGGGACCCGGCACCCCCGGGTCGCGGACGGTTGATGACCACAGCCCCCGGTCCTTCATGCAGCTTCGATCCGACAGCTCGGCAACGACACGAACGACGGCGACGGCCAGCGCGGCGACGGCGGTGAGCGCCGACGCGGCGACGGCCGCGACGAGGCCGCCCCTCGCCTCCATGCGGCACCGCTGGCGAGGTCTGTACGCGCCGGTCGCGCTCTGCTGCCTCGCGTCGCTGCTGGGCTGCGCCTCCGGATCCGGGGGAGACGCGGACCCTGCGACCGCTCCGGAGCGCAGCCAGCTGCCGCCGGGGTTCGTCGTGGCGAACACGACCCACCTGACCGTCGAGGAGGTCCGGCTCGAGCCGTGGCAGCCGGCGGTGACCGCGCCGGCCCGCGTGACGCTGGAGGAGGGCTCGCTCAACGCGGTCTCGTCACCGGTCGACGGGCGCGTCTCGACGGTCCACGCGGTGATCGGGCAGCGGGTCGAGGCGGGCGACGAGCTCGCGTCGATCGTCAGCGCAGAGGCGGCGAGCGCGCGCGCAGGCATGCGAGCGGCAGAGGCGCGCCTGCGCGCGGCGCGCGATCGCGTCGAGCGTCAGGAGCGGCTGATGCAGTCCGGCGCCGGCATCGAGCGTGAGCTGGTGACGGCCCGCAACGAGCTCGCCGAGGCGCGCGTCGAGCTGGAGCGGTCCCGGCTCGAGGTCCGGACGATCGGCGACGGGCGCGGCACGGAGGTCGTTGTCCGCGCCCCCGCCGCCGGTGTGGTGCTGCGCCGCAACGTGGCGATCGGGAGCTCGGTGTCGATGGACGGTGAGCCGATGTTCGAGATCGGAGATCTGGACCGGCTGTGGTTCGTGGCGGACGTCTACGAGCGCGACCTCGTGCTGCTGGGCGAGGGCTCGCGGGTCATCATCGACCGGCTGCCTGGCGGCCAGGAGGTCGAGGGTGAGGTCGTGCTGATCGGCGCGTCGTTCGAGAGCACGATGCGGCGGGCCCCGGTGTATGTTGCGCCCACGGCGCCGCTCGACGGCGCGCTGCGGCCGGGGATGACCGGTCGGGCGCGGCTGCTGCTGGAGCCCGACGACACGATCCGCGTGCCGACCCGCTCGGTGCTCATCAAGGACGGCCGCCACACCGTCGTCTACGTCGAGCGAGAGCCGGGCCTGTTCGAGGCTCGGCCCGTGACGCTGGGCCGTCAGTCCAACGGACACGTCCAGATCCTCGACGGGCTCGTGGCCGGCGAGCGCGTCGTCACGCGCGGCGCGCTGCTCGTCGACGGCGAAGCCGACATGCAGCTCTGACACCCGGACGCCGTTCGACGGGCTGGTGGCCCGTCCGGTGCGCCGTCGCTGCCTCAACCACGCCCCGGGGAGACCCGTGCTCGAGAAGCTGATCCACTACTGCGTCAACCGGCGTGTCGCGACGATCGTCGTGACGCTGGGCATCGCCCTGTACGGTATCTTCGCGTTCACGCGCACGCCCATCGAGGCGTTCCCGGACGTGACGAACCTGCAGGTGAACATCATCACCACGGCGCCTGGCCTCGCGCCGGAGGAGGTCGAGCGCCAGGTCACGGTGCCGCTGGAGCGTGCGCTCAACGGCGTCCCGCGCATGACCCAGATGCGCTCGGAGAGCCTGTTCGGGCTGTCGCTCATCTGGATCGTCTTCGACGACAACGCGGACAGCTTCGTGGCGCGCACCCGGGTGCAGGAGCGCCTGATGACGGCGGAGCTGCCGGACGGCATCCACCCGGAGCTGGCGCCGGACTACACGCCGCTGGGCAAGGTCTACTACTACCAGCTCACCAGCGACCGGCACGACCTGACGGAGCTGCGGACGTGGCAGGAGCTGACCGTCGCCCGGGTCCTGCGCCAGGTCCCTGGGGTCGCGGACGTCATCGGCTTTGGCGGGTACCTGAAGGAGTTCCACGTCGAGGTCGACCCGTCGCGGCTCGCGGCGCTGGGTCTGGACCTGCTCGAGGTCGTCGAGACGCTGGAGCGGTCCAACCGGAACGTGGGCGGCGGCTTCCTGCGCGCCGGTGAGCAGGAGATCGTCATCCGCTCGATCGGCATGATGCAGGACGCGGACGACATCCGCTCCGTGGTGCTGCGTGCAGAAGGCGGCACGTCGATCACCGTGGGTGACGTCGCGAACGTCATCCAGTCGCACACGCCTCGCCGCGGGTCCGTGGGGATCGACGACCAGGACGATATCGTCCAGGGCATCATCCTGCTGCGGCGCGGCGAGAACCCGAACGTGGTGCTCGACGCGGCGCGACAGCGCGTCGAGGAGATCAACGACGGCGTGCTGCCGGACGGCATGCGCATCGAGCTGATCTACGACCGCGGCGACATGGTCAGCCGCACGCTGAGCACGGTCTACACCAACCTGTGGCATGCGCTGCTGCTGGTGCTCGCGGTGGTGTGGATCGGGCTGCGCAGCATGCGCGGCTCGCTGATCGTCGTGACGGTGATCCCGCTCTCGATGCTCGTCGCGTTCATCGGGCTGTACCACCTGGGGCTGCCGGCGAACCTGATCTCGATGGGGGCGATCGACTTCGGGATCTTCGTCGACGGCGCGGTGGTGCTCGTGGAGAACGTCATCCGCGCCCAGCGCGAGGAGCGGCCGCGGACGCGCCGGCACATGCTGCGCCTGGTGGTTCGCTCCGCGGTCGACGTGGCTCGCCCCACGTTCTACGCGATGGCGATCATCATCGCCGCGCTGATCCCGGTGTTCACGCTGGAGAGCGTCGAGGGGCGGATCTTCCGCCCGCTGGCGCTCACGTACAGCTTCGCGCTGCTCGGCGCGCTGGTCTTCGCCTTCACGATCATCCCGGCGCTGTGTGCGGTCGCGATGAAGCCGTCCGTCGCGGTGGGCGAGGACCCTGCCTTCTTCCTGAAGCTGCGCGACGGCTACCGCGCGGCGCTGGCGAAGGTGCTGTCCCTGCGCGCGGCCGTGCTCGTCACCGGGATCGTCGCGCTGGGCCTGACCGGCCTGCTGGGCCGTCAGCTGGGCACGGAGTTCCTCCCCGCGCTCGACGAGGGCGACATCTACATCTTCACGGAGCTGCCCCCCAGCGTCTCCCTCGATGAGGGCCGCCGCTGGATGGGCGAGATCCGCCACGTCCTGCGCCAGTATCCGGAGGTCATCTCCGTGGTCACCGAGCAGGGCCGACCGGAGGACGGCACGGACAACGAAGGCGTCAACATGGCGAAGGTCTTCGTGCGCCTGCTGCCCCAGGAGCAGTGGGCCACGGGGCGCTCGAAGGAGGAGCTGATCGACGCCATGCGCGCGGACCTCCACCAGTTCCCGGGCGTGCGCTTCAACTTCTCGCAGCCCATCCGCGACAGCGTCGAGGAAGCCGTCAGCGGTGTGCGCGGCCAGGTCGTGCTCAAGATCTTCGGGCCGGACCTCGAGGTCATGCGCGCGACGCTCCTCGACGCCATGGACGCGCTCGTGGCGATCGACGGCATCGTCGACCTCGACCTCTACCGCGACTCCACGGTCCCCCAGCTGCAGATCCACCTCGACCGCGAGGCGCTGGCACGCAACGGCATCCTCGTCGAGGACGCCCAGACGCTCGTCGAGACCGCGCTCGCCGGCAGCCTCGTGACCGACATCTGGGAGCAGGAGAACCGCGTCCCCGTCCGCGTACGCCTCCCGGCGACCGAGCGCACGGACATCGCCGCGATCAACAACATCATGGTCCCGACCGTCTACGACACCTGGGTGCCGCTGCAGGAGATCGCCGACGTGGGCAGCGCCAGCGGCAGGACGTTCATCCCGCGCGAGAACAACAGCCGCTACCTGGCGCTCAAGTTCAACGTCGAGGGGCGCGACATCGGCTCCGTCATCCGCGACGCGATGCGCGCGGTGGACGACGCCGTGACGGTACCCGGGGACCACTACCTGGTCTGGGGCGGCGAGTTCGAGAACCAGCAGCGCGCGATGAAGCGGCTGTCGGTCATCGTCCCGCTGTCGCTGCTCATCGTGCTCGCGCTGCTCTACGGCGCGATGCGCTCCGGACGCGGCGCCGTCTGCGTGCTCCTGCTGGCGCCGTTCGGCATGACCGGCGGCGTGCTCGCGCTGCTCGTCTCGGGCGTCGAGCTGTCGGTCAGCGCGGCGATCGGCTTCATCGCGCTGCTGGGCCAGATATCGCTGCTGGGCCTGCTGCTGCTGTCCGCCATCGAGGACGAACGCCGCGCCGGACGGGACCTGAAGACGGCGATCATCGAAGGCAGCGCCGCGCGCTTCCGCGCGCTGCTGCTCACCGCCCCCACGACCGCGCTGGGCCTGCTCCCGATGGCGGCCTCGACCGGCATGGGCAGCGAGACCCAGCGCCCGTTCGCGCTGGTGCTCGTGGGCGGCCTGCTCACCACCCTGGTCTTCACCCTCTTCCTGCTCCCCGTCCTCTACACCTACATCGCCGCGCCGGAGCTCCCTGGCGACGACGGTCTGAACGACCTCGACGAAGAGGTGGTGCCCGCATGAACCGCTACCCGACGAGTGCCAGCCGCCTCGCACAACCACAGCTCCAGCCGCACGGCCAGACACCCCTGCTTGACCGGACGACACCGCTCGACCGGACGACCCCGCTCGACCGGACAACCCCGCTTGACCGGACACCCTCGCGCTGCCTGACACCCCGGCCCGAGGTGGCACGGCTGACCGCTCCGGCACGTCGGCGCCTTCGGCCGTCCAGGACCGGGCCCGCGACCCTGCTGACCCTGGCGCTGCTCGCCGCCGCGCACCTCGCCGCCCCCGCGTTCGTCGCCCCGGCGTTCGCCGACCCGGCCGCGGCCACAGCAGCCGCGACGAACCTCGACGACGCCGCGCCCTACGCTGCCCCCACCGACCCTCGGGACGACGATCGGCTCACCTTCCACCCCGTCACCCTCGACGAGGTCCTCGCGCTCCTCGAGGAGCAGGGGTACCTCCGTGACCTCACCATGGCGCGCCGCCGCCTCGCCGAGGCCGAGCGGGTGCACGCAGAGCTGCGCCCCGACCCGACCTTCGAGTACGAGGTCCAGGGCACGCTCGCCGGCCTCGACTTCGTTGACGGCTCGCAGCACCTCATGGCGCTGACGCTCCCGGTGCGCCTCACCCGCAAGCGCGCCGCGCGCCGCATCGCTGCAGAGGCGGGCATCCGCGCGGCGGACGCCACGAACGACCAGCTGCGCGCCATGATGCGGGCGGAGGTCCGCATCGCCTGGGTTGACGCCCAGATGGAGCTCGCCCGCGTCCGCGAGCTCGAGCGCCTGCTCGACGAGCTCGAGCGCCTGATCACCGTCGTCCGCGCCCGCGAGCAGGCCGGCGTCAGCAGCCGCTACGACACCTCGCGCCTCGAGTTCGAGCGCGAGCAGCTCACCGACGGCCTCGCCTCCGTCTACCGCGAGCTGCTCGCCGCCTCCGCGGAGCTCGCCAACGCGATCGGCATCCCCGGCTGGCTGCCCATCCCCGCAGAGACCGAGCTCCCCGCCCCGGCGCCGCCCCACGCCGTCGCCAGCGACCGCATAAGCAGCGGCGCTGTGCCGGTGCTCGCCGCCGCCCAGGCAGAGGTCGACGCCGCAGAGGCCCGCGTCGAGTCCGCGCGGCGTGAGCGGGTCCCCGACCTCGACGTGGGCATGGGTGTCATCGTCTCCACCATCCAGCCCGGCCTCGCAGGTTACGGCGCCCTGTCGGTCCCCCTGCCCTTCCGCGACGGCGGCCGCGCAGATGTCGCGCGCGCAGAGGCAGAGGCCATCGCCGCCCGCACCGAGCGTGACGTCCTCACCCGCACCCTGACCGTCCGCGCGGACACCCTGCGTGCCCGGCTCGAGCGGGCCCGCGCGGACCTCGAACGCTACGACCGACACGTCATCGGGCGCCTCGACGGCCTCCGGCGCATGGTCGAGTCCGCCTATCTGGACGGCGACTCCGGCATCGCGGAGCTCATCGATCTCGTCGAGTCCGAGGCAGAGGCGCGCCTCGACCGCATCGACCGCCTCGAGGAGGCCCTGATGCTCGAGGCGGAGTACCTGCTGATGCTGGGGCTGTAGCCCGCTCACACGACGCGGCACACGGGTCGCACGTCACGCAAACATGACAACACACCAGCAGCAGACCGCAGCGTCATCCACGGTACTGTCTGCTGCTGCAGTGCCCCCTGGCAGGCGCCCGCTACCCGACGACCACTACCCGACACCCGACGCCTGACACGAGCAACCAGGCACCAGCTACCAGGCGCGCCCCAGCGCCGCGAACAGCCGCACCCGAGCCACCGCCAGGTCCAGCTCCGACTGGATCCGCTGCCCCTCGGCCTGCACCACCCCCAGCCGCGCGTCGCTGACCTCGATCAACGAGCCGACCCCGTTCGTGTACCGCCCCTCAGCCAGCCGCAGCCGCTCCCGCGCCGCCGCCACCCCCCGGTCTGCCGCGCTCAACGCCCCCGCCGTCGCCCGGATCCGCCCCCGCGCCGCGAGCAGGTCCGTCCGCAGCTGCTGCACCAGGCGCCGCTCCTCCGCCTCCTGGACCGCCAGCAGCGCCGCCGCCTCGTCTGCCTGCGCCCGGATCGAGCCCCCCCGGTACGCGTCCCAGCTCAGCCGGAGCCCGACCGCAGCCGACCACCCGATCCGCTGGTCATCACGCCCCGTCGCGCTCAGGTTCGCCGTCGCGTTGAGCACCGGCAGCCCCGCCCGCTCCGCCGCCTCGACCGTCAGCTCGGAGGCCAGCAGGCTCGCGCGCACGGCCTGCAGATCCGGGCGCTGCTCCACCGCCAGGGCCAGCAGCGCCTCGTCCGGCAGCTCCTCCTCGAGCAGCGCCTCGGGCCGCGAGTCCGCCAGCCGCAGCGCGCCGACGTCCGGCAACCCCATCGCCTCCATCAGCAGCAGCAGCGCCTCGTACTGCGCCACCTCGGCGTTCAGCGCGGCGACCTCCGCCATCGCCACGTCCGCCTCTGCCTGCGCCTGCTCCACCGGCGCCCGCAGCCCCGTCTCGACGAAGCGCCGCACCTGCGCCTCGTTCTCCCGCGCCCGCGCCTCCGCCTCACGCGTCACCGCGACCAGCTGCTGCGCCGCCAGCGCCTCATGCCACGCCACGCGCACCCCGAGCAGCACGTCCAGCTCCGCGCTCAGCGCCCGACGCTCCGCCGCCAGCGCCTCGGCCTCCGCCGCCCGCACCCGCGCGCGCGTCAGCCCGAAGTCCAGGATCCGCTGGCTGGCGCTCACCCCCAGGCTGTAGAACCGCTGCGTCACGACCTCCATCCGCGGCCCCTCGTCCGTAGGGACATCGAGCGACCCGCCAACCCGCGACACCCCGCTGGCCACGGACAGCTCGTACGTCGCTGACGCCGTCACCACAGGCCGTCGCGCCGCGAGGCGCTGCACAAGCCGCGCCTGCGCCACCGTGATCTCCGCCTGCCGGGCGGCGAGCGTCGGGTGCAGGGCCTGCGCGACGGCGAGCGCGTCCGCCAGCGTGAGGAGCTCGTCAGGCGGGCGTGGCGTCCCGGGCGCGTCCGCTCCCCCGGACGACGAGCCGACGGCCCCCGGCTCCGGACCGCCCGGCTCCGGGGTGTCCGCACGTTCACCGCTCTGCGCAAGCTCGCCGGTCGCGCTCTCTTCCCCGAACGGTGCTCCCGGATCGAGAGCGGACGCCGCCGCCGACCCCGGCGAGAGCACGAGCAGCAGCGTCACGAGCGGTGCCACAAGTGGTGCCACGGACAGCGCCGGGAGCGGCCGCACCGGCAGCCGGCGCGCCGCACCCGCCAGGGTAGCCCTCACCAACGCGTCTCGTCTGTCGTCTCTCATCACTCGAACCTCAGGGCCTCGATGGGATCAAGCCGAGCTGCTCGTCGAGCCGGATACAGCCCGAACCCGACGCCGATCAGCGCGGAGAACCCGATCGCCAGCGTCGTCAACCCGGGATCCAGCACGATCGTCCATCCGTACGCCTCGCCCAGCTGCTGGGCGGCGAACACGCCAAGCCCGGCCCCGGCGACGCCACCCAGCAGCGACAGCAGCATGCTCTCCACGAGGAACTGCGCCATGATCGCCCCGGGCGTCGCGCCCACGGCCATGCGCAGCCCGATCTCGCGCGTGCGCTCCGTCACGCTGACCAGCATGATGTTCATGATCCCGATCCCGCCCACCAGCAGCGAGACCGCGGCGATGCTCGCCAGCAGCGTCGTGAACGTGCGGGTCCCCTCCTCCTGGGCAGAGGCGATCTCCGTCAGGTTGGTGATCCGGAAGTCGTCCGGCCGGCCCGGCAGGATCCGGTGGCGTTCTCGGAGCAGCGCCGCGACGTCCTCCTGGGTCCGGTCCATCAGCTCGAAGGACAACGCGCTCACGTACAGCGTGCCGTCGATGTAGCGGTTGAACCCGGACTGGACGCGGCGGCGGTAGGTGCTCTGCGGCATGAAGACGACGTCGTCGTTGTCCTGCCCGAACGACGACTGTCCGCGCCTCGCGAGCACGCCCGCGACGGTGAACGGCACGCTGTTGATGCGGACGATCTGGCCGATGGGCTCGACGCCGTAGTCGAACAGCTCCTCGACGACGGTCTGGCCCAGCCAGACGGTCTGCGCGCCGGTCGCGACGTCGTGGTCAGCCATGCCGCGCCCCCGGACGGTCGCCCACTCGCGGATGGCGAAGTAGTCGGGCGCGGTCCCGTGGATGGTGGTCAGCCAATTGCGTTGCTCGAAGAGCACCTGGCCGTTCGTGCGGGTCAGCGCGGCGGCGTAGCGCACGGTGGGCAGCTCGGTCCGGATCGCCTCGAGGTCCTCCCAGGTGAGCGTCCGGTTGGTCCCGGCGCCGGCAGAGACGCCGCCGGAGGACGCGCTGGTCGAGCGGACGATCAGCAGGTTCGAGCCCATCGACGAGAACGTCTCCTGGACCCGCTGCCGCGCGCCGGTGCCCACGCCCACCATCGCGATCACCGCCGCGACGCCGATCATCACGCCCAGCATCGTCAGGAACGAGCGCATCTTGTTGCGCATCAGCGCGGAGAGCGCGATCTGCAGCAGGAGGAGCGGGTTCATGGGTCGTCCTCCGCCGTGGGCACCGGCGGCGCCGCGACGGGCTCGCCGGGGGTGTGCGCCTGGTCCGCGATCAGCCTGCCGTCACGCATCCACAGGACGCGTGAGGTCCACGCGGCGACCTCTGCCTCGTGGGTGACGAGGATCACCGTCATGCCGCGGTCCGCGAGGTCGCGGAACAGCGCCAGGACCTCCTCCGTGGTCCTCGAGTCGAGCGCGCCGGTGGGCTCGTCCGCGAGGATGACCGCCGGCCGGGAGACGATGGCGCGGGCGATGGCGACGCGCTGCTGCTGGCCCCCGGACAGCTGGTTGGGCCGGTGGTCCATGCGCTCGCCCAGGCCCACGGAGCGCAGCGCCTCTGCGGCGCGCTCGCGACGCTCGCGCGCGCCGACGCCGGCGTAGATGAGCGGCAGCGACACGTTGTCGAGCGCGGAGGTCCTCGCCAGCAGGTTGAAGCTCTGGAACACGAAGCCAAGCTCGCGGTTGCGCACCCGCGCTCGCCGCGACGGGCTCAGCGTGCTCACGTCGCGCCCCACGAGGCGGTACGTTCCGGACGATGGCCTGTCGAGCAGCCCCATGATGTTCATCAGCGTCGACTTGCCCGAACCGGACGTCCCCATGATCGACGTGAACTGCCCGCGCTCGATGGTCAGGCTCACGCCATCAAGCGCCCGCACGATCTGGTCGCCCATCCGGTACCGGCGGGTCACCTGATCCAGCTCCATGACCGGACCGTGTGTGCCCTCGCGGGTCGAGGCGCCCATCAGAACATCCTCGGCGGGCGGCCGCCGCCGCGCTGGCCCGACGCCGGCGCGCGGACGGCCGCGGGCTCTCCGTTGATGAGCACCTGGGTCACGAGCGGCTCACCCTCGTGGAGGTCCCCGTCGAGCACCTCGCTCCAGGTCCCGTCGGAGACCCCGAGCCGGACGGAGACGCAGGTCGGCACGCCGTCCCGGAGCACCCAGACAGTGCGTGGCGCGGCGGCGCCGCCGCGCGCGCCGGTCGCGTGGATGATGCGCTCAGCGTCGATCATCAAGGCCGAATGGCCGGTCCAGTCGCCCTCGGCCTGCGACAGCCAGATCGCCAGGTCGCCGCGCTGGACGTCCTCTTGCGACACGGCGCGGCCGAGACCGGCCTGCTCATCCGCGCGGCGTGGGCCGGGCAGGCCGCAGGCCAGCAGAGCCTGCTGCACTAGGCCCGAACAGTCGGTCTCCAGCGAGGAACGGGCGCCCAGGGCGTGCGGGCGGCCCAGCAGGCGCTCGGCCACCGCTACCAGGTCGCGCTCGAACGCGCCGATGGATTGCAGGTCGCTGTCGGCCAGGCCCTGAGCGTCGTCGCCGATCAAGGCGTTCAGCGGCAGGGCGGC
>ERZ869909.1030-NODE-1030-length-25156-cov-5.887795_pt1 | contig 25156 bp, 21 predicted proteins | sample MGYA00520892_ERZ869909 | MGnify/ENA primary metagenome ERZ869909 (study PRJEB32215, sample SAMEA104723947) | bioreactor metagenome | biome: bioreactor; feature: anaerobic bioreactor; material: water | place: China | collected 2015-03-12 ... | reverse complement strand
TGTAAGCCGCCATCGGCTTCCTTCGCCGCTGCTGCCGCTTTCCGTTTAATCGGATTCTTCCCCCTTTTCGTGGTTCATTCGCTGTCGGCGAAGGCGTCGTTATGGCGGGGTGGGCCAACGAAATCGAAATGGCCGCCCATCTCCTCCCTGCGGTGCGCTCCGGCGCGGGCGACGGCCGGCCCTCGCGTCGATTTCGTGCGGGTCGACTGAACCTATTGGCGATATGCCGGGCCCGGTGGGCGGTGTTAGTATGGATGGATATCCAAGGAGACGCCGTCCCCCCTTTTCGCGATGAAACAAGCAGAACTGGCGCAGCGTCGCCCTGTTGGCTGAAGCGGGGCTGGTGACGTCGGGCGCCCCGGCAGTGGATTCTGAATGGACGTATCATGACAGATCCGACCTATCGCCATTCCAATATACGAAACAGGCCGCCCCTTCGTTGGCCGAACGGCGCGCGCGTCGCGCTCTGGGTCGTGCCGAACGTCGAGCACTACGAATACATCCCGGAAGATGCCGGTGGCATGAGCGCATCGCTTCGCTCGCCGCATCCCGACATCCTCAGCTATTCCCAACGGGACTATGGCAATCGGGTCGGCATATGGCGGCTTTTCGACGTTATCGACGAGTTGAAGATAAAATGCAGCGTTTCTCTGAATCTCGGCGTGTTTCAACGCTTCCCTCAAATCATGGACGCGTGCGAGCGGCGAGAATGGGACGTCATCTGCCACGGCGTCTACAACTCCCGGCCGGTCTGGGGGTATTCCAGGGAGCGCGAGAAGGCGTTGATCGACTATTGCCTTGCGACGAGCAGGCAACTCACCGGCCGCGCCTTTCGAGGCTGGTTCGCGCCGATGGTGTCGTACACGCCCAACACCGTGGACCTGCTGATAGAGGCAGGCATCGAGTACTTCTGCGATTGGGTGTTCGACGATCAGCCCTTTCCGGTACAGGGCAGAAACGGCGAAATAGTCGCGATGCCGTATCAACTCGATGCCAATGACGGAATGTTCTTCAACAGGATGTTCCCGCATGCCGGCGGAGACGATTTCGCCAGGTTGCTCCGGGACTATTTCGACCGCCTCTACATGGAGGGATCGGGGCAGGGTCGAGTGGTGTGCATCGCGCTCCATCCCTACATCGTCGGAAATCCGCAGCATATCGATTCGGTGAGGGACGCGCTGGCCTACATGATGCAGCACGAAGGCGTGTGGAACGCGACCGGCGGCGAGATAATCGACTGGTGGCGTACGAATTATCTGCCGCAGTTGCGAGCCCATCTGGATGATGTCGACAGGAGCCGGCTCTCATGACTTCCTATGCTGCATATGAGAAGCGTGCCGCGACATGAGCAACGAGGCGCGACTCGATCACGATCACTTTCGCTTCTCGTCGCTGACGTCGAGGCCGGCTTTGAGATGGCCCGGCAACGAGCGGATCGCGCTGTGCATCTTTCTTCATTTCGAGCGGTGGTCCCTCGACCTTCCCGAGGATGCCGTCAGCGATCCCCGGTTCAGCCAGGTCGCCCGCACCTCGTCGCTCGACCACCTCACGCACTCCTGGTTTGAATACGGAAACAGGATCGGGATGAGCCGGATACTGGACGCTCTGGATCGGCATCGCTTTCCGGTAACGGTTGCGGCCGGGAGCGCCGCGATCGAGAGGTATCCGGAGCTGGTCGCCGAATTCAACGCGAGAAAGTACGAGTTCGCGGCCCATGGCGAGTACGCGAACGCGATGATATCGAGCCGCCTCTCGCCCGAGGATGAACGGGACCTGATACGCGGCTGCGTGAATCTGGTGGAAGAGAAATGCGGAACGCGGCCCGTGGGGTGGTGCGGGCCCGGATTCGGCGAATCCAGCCGCACGCCGGCCATCCTCGACGAGGAAGGCATGCTTTATGTCGCTGACTGGTCCAACGACGATCAACCCTATCCGATGACGTCCAACCGGCTCGTTTCCATCCCGTACCAGGCGGGCCTGGACGACGTCGAGCTCGTCTATCATCGTCGCATGCTGCCTTGGAACTACGCGTCGCTGTTCCTGCGCGCGTTCGAGAGGCTTCACGAAGAAGGGGCCGTTTCAGGTCGCTTCGTCGGGCTCCATATCCACCCGTGGGTTCTCGGCAAGGCATATATGATAACCCACCTCGAGGATATTCTCGCCACGCTGAGCCGCGCAACCGGCGTATGGAGCGCGACCGCGTCCGACGTCGCGCGGCACGTGCGCGACATCGGCTCCGGATGAGGCAGGCCGCCGGAGGGCCTGCATCTCGCCGGAGCACAACGAACCGACCCGTCAAAAATCACAGCTCGGTCCACCGCGGCATGCCGACCCGGCGGCGACCGAACGAGGCAGAGCGCCGATGTCCATCTACCAGCCCGTCAAACCGTCGAGATCGCTGAGATGCTCCGTTCGCGGACTGGACTATCATGTCCGGCTATGGGGTGACGAGAACGACCCGCCGCTGTTCTTCCTGCATGGCGGGCGCGATGCTTCGGCCACGTTCCAGTTCCTGATCGATGCTCTGCAAGAGCGCTGGTACGTCGTCGCGCCCGACTGGCGCGGACACGGCAAGAGCGACTGGACGCCCGGCAGTTACGAGATGCAGGCCTATCTGGCCGATCTTGACGCGCTGGCCGACCGCATCGCTCCCGCCGAGCCGATCGTGATCGTCGGGCACAGCCTCGGCGGCCATGTCGGGATCACCTATGCCGGCGTCAGGCCCGAGCGCGTTCGGCGCATCGTCGCGCTCGACGGCCTCACCCTCGCCGACAGCGACGCGGCTCAGACCCCGCGCCGGGTGCAGGACTGGTTGAACGCCCTGAACGCCCCGCCGCGCTCTCGAAGCTACCCCGACCCGGCGGCCATGGCGGATCGGCTGCAAGCCGCGAACCCACGGCTGGCGCGCGAAAAAGCCGAGTTTCTCGCCCGTCACGTCTCGCGCCCGCATCCCGACGGCGGCTTGATCTGGGCGTTCGATCCCAATTTCTGCCCGCCCAACGGCGTGAGCTATGTTTTCGAGCAATGGGCCGAATGCCTGCGCAACGTTCGAGCGCCGGTCCTGGCGTTCAGCACGGGTCTCTATGCCGCCCGCAAGACCAGCCTCGCCGAAGTCGAGCGCCGCACGCGGCTAATCCCCCGGATGTCCTCCATCCATCTTCGAGACGTGGGCCACAATCTGCATCACGAGGCGAGCGGACCGGTGGCGCGGAAGATGGAGCCGTTCCTCATCACCGGCGAGTTGCCGCCCTGCGAGGACATCGCCGTCGGACACGCCGATATTCTTGATTCCGGCCGCGTCGATGAGGGCGACGCGCATCGTTTTGTGCAGCCTCGGTGAACATAAAATGGATACCCCGGCCTGGGTGTTGGTGGTACGATTTCCCAATAATAACAATACTTGATGAATGGTATTCGCCACCTGAGAGAACACGAGGGGTGATCATGAAATCCTGCAATCTCAAAATTCGTCGCCGTTTCCTGCTTGCGGCTTTCGCGGCGAGCGCCGTGTCCCTGGCCGCCGGAGGCACCCTTTCGTCGACCGCGATGGCCGAGGAAGGACCGGTCATGATGAACGGCTTCGGCGGCAACTATCAAAGACTCTTCACGGAGATACTGATCCCGAAATTCAAGGAGGAAACCGGGATCGACGTGGTCTATCGGGCGGGGCTCTCCGCGGCCGCTTCGATGTCTCAGGCCATCGCCGCCAAGAACGCGCCTGAGTTCGACATGATGCTCACCGGCATCGCGGTCTATCCTCTCGGCGCCGAGGCCGATATTTTCGATCCGCTCGATCCGGAGATCGTGACCAACCTGGATGAGGTCTTCGACTGGGCGCGGCTGCCGGGGGATGTGGGAGTGAAGGACAGCCGTTTCCTCATCGGTCTCCAGTACAATGTCGAGCAGTTTGAAGCCAACAACCTCGCGCCGCCGACGAGCTGGCTCGACCTGTGGCGCGACGACGTGGCTGGCCACGTGGCGATCTATGGCTTCGACAACAGCTTCACGCAGGTTCTTCTTCCGGAGCTGGCGAAATTGACCGGCGGCGACGTCTCGAACATGGAGCCGCTCTGGCAGAAGCTGGCGGAGCTGAAGCCTCGTCTCGTCGGCATCGCGGAAAATCCGCCGCTCATGAACGACCTCTTCGGCGGCAACAGCAGGGCATGGCTGGCGTATAACGCGAACCAGCAGACCAACTCCACCGCGGACGCCGGCGTGCCGGTCGAGTTCGTCCTGCCGGAGGAGGGGCCGATCGGCTTCGAGAACATCCAGGTCCTGCTCAAGGGGGCCAGAAGCCCGCAGAACGCCCAGAAGTTCATCAACTTCCTGCTCGGCGAATGGGCCCAGCTCGAGGCCGCGAAGTTCAACGGCGGAATGCCGACCCGGCGGAACATGTCCTTGCCGCCCGACCTCGCGGCCAAGACCTTCTACACGCCCGAGGGCGATCTCGATGTCGTCACGGCCGACATCGCCGCCATAATCCCCAATCTGCGCGCTTGGAGCCAGGCGTGGTCGCAGGCGCTGCAATAGGCGCAGGTCGGCGGAAGCGGGCCTTGTCCGCGCCCTTGAGGGGGCGCGGCCAGGGTCGTGGCAAGACCTCGGCGCAGGCGAGAACCATATGCCGGCCGGCCGGGCGTCGCGATCCGTCACCGACAACGGTTCCCGCCGGCTATCCCGTGTTCCGGCAAGCCGCGGAGGCCGGGGTGTGTCCGCAAGGCGGCGGCGCACCCCGGCAGGTCCGGCGATGAGCTGGCGCAGGGTCGCCGGCCTGTGGTTCCCCTAGGTCTCCAGCCGATATCGAGGTGCCCGAGTTGAACGCATCCGGAAAAACAGACTTGCCGACCGCAATCACCTCCGCCCGGCAATTCGCCGCCATCGGCGCCGGGAACGCTCCGAAGGGCGCGACGGTCCTTCAGGTCGACGGCGTGAGCAAGGCATATGCCGAAGCCGTCGCGCTCAAGTCCGCGACGTTCGAGGTCTACGAGGGAGAAATACTGGCCATTCTCGGTCCCAGCGGCTCGGGCAAGACGACCATCCTGCGCCTGATCGCGGGACTCGAGATCCCCTCCGGCGGACGCATCCGTCTCAGGGACAGGGACATAACCGCGCTGACGCCGCAAGAGCGGCGCATCGGAGTCATGTTCCAATCCTTCGCGCTGTTTCCGCATATGTCCGTCTACGACAACGTCATGTTCGGCCTGAAGGCCAACAAGGTGGATGCGGCGGAGCGCGAGAAGCGCTTTCAAAAGTACATGGACCTGGTGCGGCTTTCGCCGCAGAAATATGCAAGCCGCTTCCCCAGCGAGCTCTCCGGCGGCCAGCAGCAACGCGTCGCGCTGGCGCGCGCGCTGGCCGTCGAGCCGGGCATCCTTCTGCTCGACGAGCCGTTCAGCAGCCTCGACGCGCGGATCCGCGAAGACATGCGCGTCGAGCTTCTGTCGCGCCTGCGCGAGGCCGGCATGACAGCAGTTCTCGTCACCCACGACCAGACGGATGCCGCCTATATGGGCGACCGCGTCGTCCTGATGAACGACGGCGGCATCGTCCAGACCGGCAGCTATTCCGAACTCTATCACGCGCCGCGCAGCCGCTTCGTCGGCCAGTTCATCGGCGAATCCAACTGGCTGCCCTGCACGGCCGTCGATCCCGGGGCCGATCGGCAGGATGGCCGCCGGCGGTTCAAGGCCGCAGGCGGCATATGGGACTGCGCGCTCGCCGATCAGCCTGTCGGGGACGACGGCGCCGGCGTCATCCAGATCCGTCGCGACGCCGTGAACGACGTGATCGTCGGGGCATCGACGGCGACGCAAGCCTCCGCCGCAAACCTGCTGACCGGCTCCGTCAGAAACGTGAATTCGACGGGAAGCCGCGGCATCATCTGGATGGAGGTGGAGAGCGCCGCCAGCGTGCAGCCCTACTATGTGACGAACGCGCAGGCTCTCGCCATTGCGGAGCATTTGCAAGGCGGTGCGCAGCCGGACGGGGTTACGGTGACCCTCGCCATCGATCCGGCGCTGTGCAGGTATTTCAGCGACATCGACGTCGCACAAGAGCGCTTGTGATGCATCCGCAAACCATTCCGTACGAGGGGAAACTGGCGCACCCGCAGCCGCGTTGGGTCGTCGCGTTGAAGCGATGGTTGTGGTGGGCGGCGCTTACCGCACCGCTTGCCGCCTACCTGATCGGCTTTCTTCTGCCGCTCAGCCTGATGATCGGTTTCGCGTTCCGGCCCTATTCGAACGTGACCGGCTTCGGCAGCCCCAGCCTCGGCGCGTTCACGGACGTGGCGGCAAGCGGCCTGATCATCGAGGCCGTGATCAACACCGCATCGCTGTCCCTGGCGGTCGTGGCCGTCTCGGCGATGATCGGATTCCCGCTCGGATTGCAGTTCATGGCGTCCGGGCGGAAGCTGAGGACGCTGCTCCTCATCATCGTCATCACCCCGCTTCTCATAAACGCCGTGGTGCGCACCTTCGGCTGGTATATCTTCTTCTCGACCGGCGGCCCCTTCGAATCGATGTTCGGACTGCGCATGCATGGAAGCATGACGGCCGTGGGCATCGCGCTGGTGCATCAGTTCTACGCCTATATGGTGATCTCCCTCCTTGTGTCGCTGTCCAGCATTCCAGGCGACGTGGTCGCCGCGGCCAAGACGCTCGGCGCCAGCCGGTTCATGATCTTCAGGCGGATCATCCTTCCCTACAGCCTGCCCGGGCTCGTGTCCGGCGGCGTGATCGTCTTCGGATTGTCCGCCGGGGCTATCCTCGCGCCGCTGATGCTCGGCGGCGGCACCATGAATCTCCTGACGATCCATATCTACAGGGCGATGCTGGTCTTCCTCGATCCGCAGCGCGGCATGGCGCTGGGCACGTTGCTGCTCATGCTCAACATCGTGGTCGTCGTGCTCAGCGAGCAGGCGGTCCGCAGGATGAGGACCCGGTCTGTGATGAAGGCACGGAGGTCGGACAAGTGATCGGACAGAGAAAGCTTCTTGCCGCGATCATCGGCATCTTCGCCCTCCTGCCGCTGGTGATGGTCCTGGGCTCGGCCTTCGGCACCTCGCGCTTTCCGATGTTTCCGCCGCAAGGTTTCGGGTTCGGATGGTTTGTCGAGGCGTGGAACAAGCGCGATTTCCGCGAAGGCTTCATCATCAGCTTCAACCTGGCCCTGCTCACCTCGACCACGGTGACGATCGCCGCGCTCATCATCGGCAGATACATCCAGAAGACGCAGGGGCTTGCGCCGAAGATCGTGTTCGGCGTCCTCAACCTGCCCGTGCTGGTGCCGCTGATCGTCCTCGCCACCGCATCGCTTCAGATGTGGAAGTCCTACGGGTTCTATCTCGATTTCCGCACCTTGTTCCTGGGCCACGTCATCGTCGGCTTCCCCTTTGCGATACGCACGGTGATGATCGGCTACAGAAACCTCAGTCCGGCCATCGAGGACGTCGCGCGGACGTTGGGCGCATCCCCGGCGCGGATATATCTGAGCGTGATCCTCCCCTCGATGAAGCCTTCGATCATCGCCTCGATGGTCCTGGTGTTCGTCGTATCGTTCGACGAGGTGCCGATGTCGCTGTTCCTGGCGTCGCCCCGCACCACGCCGCTCTCCGTCGCCATGTTCAATTCGATGACCGAGGAGCTGACGCCGGTGCTGTCGGCGGCGAGCTTCGTGGTGACCGGGATCGCGGTCGTCGGGATGATCGTGCTCGAGCGGACGATCGGCATCGCGCGCGCCTTCGGAGTGAAGATCCAATGACGGGCCGCCGACGTTGCACATGCAGATTTGTCATCCCTTCCGAACGCGGCATTCAAGAAGGCTCGTCATGAAATCGGTCGAAGAAGAGCGGCGGCGGACAATCCCGCGCACGATGCTGGACCAGGCCGAGCGTTTCGGCAGCAGGCCCTACATCGTATTCACCCATGAACCGGAGGCGCCGTTCACCTATGAGGAAATGGCGACGGTCGGATCGGCGGTCGGATCGAGGCTGAGCAGGGATCACGGCATCGAGTTGGGAACGGTGGGGGCGATCCTCTTGCCGAACGGGCGCGATTTCATCGCCGCCTGGTGCGGGTATCACTTTGCCGGCATCGTCGACATACCCATCAGCTACGAATTCAAGAAGGCGACGCTCCTGAGCGCCTTGAACACGGTCTGCCCCAAGCTGATCGCCACCGACGCCGACGGCTTCGATCGCCTGATGGACGGCGAGGTGTCGCCCTACCTGGATCGTCTCGAGCTGATCGTGATCGCCGGTCCTTTCGACGAACAGGCCGTGAAGGAACGTCTTCGCTCGATCGGCTGCGGCGTGCGGGTGGTCGGTCTGCCCGAACTGTCGGAGCCGGGACCGGCGGCGCGGGCGTGGGAGCGTGCCGACGCCATGAGCCTCTCGTCGATCCGCTTCACCTCCGGAACGACGGGATTCGCCAAGGGCATCATGTTCTGCCACCTGCACCTTCTCGCGCGCTCGATGGCGTCCAACCGCGCGATGACCTACGAAGGCGGCGATATCCTGTATTCGCCCCTTCCGCTGTACCACGGACTTGCCGGCATCATGGGCGCCATCGGAACGATGCAGATCGGCGCCACGATGATCAGCGCGCCCCGCTTCAGCGCCAGCCGCTATTGGAGCGACGCCCGCGACCACAAGGCCACCTTGGGCCACATTCTCTATTCGCTGGTTCCGATGCTGATGAAGCAGCCGGAAAGCAGCTCGGATCGTGACCATTCGGTCCGCTACCTGAATTCGGCCTGGCCGCACAGAAGGTTCGAGGAACGCTTCGGCACCACGCTTCTCCAGATCTACGCGCAGGGCGAAGTCGGGGTCATAACGTATCGCCGCGGCGGCGCCGAGGAAGGCAGCCGCAATGTCGGCCGTCCGCTTCCGGAAATCGAGCTGAACATCGTCGATGCGCTGGATCGTCCGCTTCCCGCCGGCGAGGCCGGAGAAATCGTGGTCCGCCCGCGCGCCCCGCAGAACATCATGCTCGGCTACTACAACAACCTGCCGGCAACGACCCGCGCTTTCAGAAATCTGTGGCACCACACGGGCGACAGAGGCTTCCTGACGCCGGAAGGCGATTTGCATTTTCTCGGGCGGATCGGCGACACCATTCGCCGGCGCGGCGTCAACATATCTTCCGAACAGATCGACGAAGAGATCATCCGTCATCCGGATGTTCTCGAATGCGGCACGATCGGGGTTCCAAGCGTCCTCGGCGAAGAAGACATTCATACCTGCATCGTCTGGCGCGAGCGGCCCGAGGACGTGGACGCGGCGATGCAGGAGCTGATGCGCTTCCTCATGGATCGGCTGCCGCGCCAGCATGTGCCGAGATATGTCGAGCCGGTCGACGCATTGCCGAGGACGGGCAACGGAAAGGTTCGCAAGGTCGAGCTGAGCGAGCGGGCCGTCTACGGACGTCGCTTCGACCGCGAGGCCGGCGTCTGGCTCGATCCGGGAAAGGTGCTCGAGGAGAAGATCCGATGAGCGTTCGCGACAAGGGCGCCGTCGGGATCAGGGTCGGCGGGCGAACGATCTGCGTTCACGAGCGTGGCGAGGGGCTGCCGCTGCTGCAAATCCATGGCCTGGGCCTCGGCAAGTCCAACTTCGCCGCGATCAGCCCGCTGCTGAGCGAGCATTTCCGCGTCGTGGACTACGACATGAGCGGTTTCGGCCAGAGCGATCCGGCCGCGCCGGACGTGGACTATTCGGCGTGGGCCGACGAGGCGGCGGCGCTGCTCGACGCGCTGGAGATCGGACGCGCCGTGGTCCATGCGACGTCGGGGGGCGGGCCGGTGGGCATCGACCTCGCCGCGAGGCGGCCGGACAGGGTGGAGGCCCTCATCGTTTCGGCGTCGATGGGCCGGTATGACCGCCAGGCCCTCATCGACTCCGAGATCAAGCGCCAGACGGCGGAGCAGTCGGGGATGCGCGCCGTGGCCACGCTGACGGCGTTGCAGGCCTTCACGCGCGAATTCTTCGACAGCGAGGCGTTTCCGGCTGCCTATGCGAGGATGCTTGCCGCTTTCGGCTCCCTCGATGCGGCGGACTGGTGTCGTTACCAGCGGATGCGGGAGGTCTGGGATGCCGGTCCCGGCCTCTCGAGAATTTCCTGTCCGACGATGTTCGTCACCGGCGCGCTCGACGTGATGACGCCGCTGGTGTCGGGCCCGACCGGGCTCGGCATGAAGCAGATGCATGATCTCGTCCCCGGCTCCGAACTGATCGAGCTCGAGGATGTGGGGCACCTGATCCTCGTCGAGGGCGCGCGCCGCACCACGCAGGAAATCGTCTCGTTCATGAACAGGATCGGGCTTCTGCCCCGACAGGCTCATGCCGCGCAGCAAACGGAAGGATGAGGGTGAGGAAATGGCCGACGGCTCCAGGATTGTCGTGAAAGGCAACGCGCTCGTGACCGGGGCCGGACAGGGCGTCGGGCGCGAGATCGCGCTTGAGCTGGCCGCGGCCGGAGCCAGCGTCGTCGTCGTCAACGATTATTATCGGGACCGCGCCGAGGCCGTGGCCGAAGAGATACGCGCTGCGGGCGGGAAGGCGCGCGCCGCCGCCTTCGACGTGTCCAGCGCCGAGGGCATCGGCGAGGCGGTGAAGGAGCTGGCCGGCCACGATATTTCCCGCTTCGCGGTGCTGGTCAACAATGCCGGCAATGCCGGCCCGAAGGCCGCGGGCATCGGCGACATCCCCTTCTGGCAGCAGACCGACCAGGACTGGGAGAAGTATCTCCAGACCAATCTCTACGGCGCGATGAACTGCGTGCGCGCCGTCTGCAAGGGCATGGTCGACGACCGCTTCGGCCGCGTCATCAACATCGTGTCGGATGCCGGCCGCATGGGGCAGGCCAACGCGGAAGCCTATTCGGCGGCCAAGGCCGGCGTGGCCGGCTTCACGCGCTCCTTCGCCGCGTCGATGGGCAGGTACGGCGTCACCGCCAACTGCATCTCGCTGGCCGCGATGGACACGCCCGGCACGCCGCGGATCCACGAGGACGCGGCCGCGCATGAGCGGTCGAAGAAGATCCTGAGCCGCTACGTGGTGCGCCGCTATGGGCTGCCGTCGGACGTTTCGGGCCTGGCGGCCTTCCTCGCGTCCGACAGGTCGAGCTGGATCACCGGCCAGGTCATTCCGGTGAACGGCGGTTACACATTCGCGCTTTGAGGTCGAGGTCGGGCGAGGCGCGGAACAGGGCGGCGGTTTCATGGAGGCGAACGTCGGAGCGGCATGATGAACGACATGAAGGTTGCGGTCGCCCAGATCGAGATCGCGTCTCTCAGCAAGGAAGAAAATCGCGCCGCGATCGAACGCGCGGTGGTCGACGCGGCGGCGCAAGGCTGCCAGCTCGTGGTGCTTCCCGAACTCAGCAACACAGGCTTCATCCGGTCGTATGACGCGTCGTTCGCGCGCGCTTTCTGGGAAGCGGCGGAGCCGCATGACGGCCCGCTCTTCCAGTCCCTGGGCGCACTGGCCTCGCGGCATCGCATAGCCGTCGTCGTCGGCCTCGCCGTCAGGCATCCGGTGATAACCGGGGTGCTGCGCAACATGTCGGTTCTCTTTGCCGCGGACGGCAGCCGCCACGAGCATGTCAAGGTGCACCTGCCGCGCGACGAGAAGCGATATTTCGAGGAGGGCGCGGCGTTTGCGGTCGCCGACATCGCATCGGCCAGGCTGGGGATGCTCGTCTGCGCCGACATCGCCTTTCCGGAGGCGGCGCGATGCCTGGCCCTGCGGGGAGCGGAACTGATCGCCGTGCCGATGTGCGCGCCGACACCGGCGAATCCCGTTCTCTACACCGGCCTCGCGGCCGCGCGCGCCTACGAGAACCAGGCCTATGTGCTGATCGCCAACCGTGTCGGCTCCGACCACGGCGTGCGGTTCGGAGGCGGCAGCGTGATCGCCGCCCCCGACGGCACCGTCCTTGCGACGCTCGCAAGCGAGCCGGACATGGCCGTGGCCGAGATCGCCGGCGGCCTGTTGGTGGACGAGCGGCTGAGGCAGACGCGCTACCGCGACCGCCGGCCGTCGACTTACGGCGCAATCACGCAGGATGAACCTGTTCAGCACAGCGAAAGAAAGCAGAAATGATGGCTAGAAACCATGTCAGCCGCACAGCGGCGAAATCCACGGCCAAGCGGAGCGGCGGCCTTCAGCCCTCGGCGGAAAGGGGACCGTTTGCCTGCGTCTTCATAGACTTCCAGAACGACTTCTGCGACCCCGAAGGCGTTGCGGGGCAGCTCGGTTGCGACCTGTCCGGGGTACGGGCGGCGGTGGACAACGCCGCCCGCCTGCTGGCGTGGTGCCGGGAGGCGGGCGTGCCGGTCGTCCATTCGCGGCACATGACCGAGAGGAACGGGCTGAGCGACTCGCCGTCCTGGACCCATTTCACCAATCGCGCCGGCAACGGGACCGTCACCCTCCGCGACTCCTGGGGAGCGGAGTTCCTGAAGGAACTGAAGCCGCTCGACACCGAACTCGTCGTGGAAAAGTACCGGTCCTCGGCCTTCCACGGAACCAAGCTGGACAGCCTGCTTCGCATCCGCGGCATCGAGCATCTGCTGGTCTGCGGCGTCCTCGCGGAAGGGTGCGTCGAAGCCACCGTCCGCGACGGCCTCCACAACGACTATTTCGTTTCAGTGGTCACGGATGCCGTCGCCAGCCACAGCGCGGCGATCTTCAACGCATACCTGACGATCGCGCAGGCCCGCTACGGAACCTTCACCACCGACGGCATCCTCGAGCGGTACGGCGCTCATGCCGGCGAACATGCAGAACAGGAATCGAGATGAGCAACATCCTTGTCACCGATGACGGCGCGACGCGCATTCTGACGTTCAATCGCGCGAACAAGCGCAATGCCCTGTCCCTGGAGTTGCGGGAGGAGCTTGCGGCCGGGCTGCACGAAGCCTACGCGGACTCCGCGGTCCGGTCCGTCGTGATCAGCGGCGGCGACACCGTCTTCTCGACGGGCAACGACCTCAACGAGACGGTGAAGCTGACCTCCGCCGCGGACTATCACCGATACAACGGCTTGTGGCGCGACATCACCCGGCTGATCGAGGAAGGCGACAAGCCCGTCGTCGCGGCGATAGAGGGCTTTTGCGTGACCGGCGGCCTGGAGCTGGCGCTGGCGTGCGACCTGCGGATCGCAGGCAGGGGATCGAGCTTCGGCATGACGAGCGTCCGTGTCGGTTCGGTCGCCGGCACGGGCGGCACGCAGCGGCTTCCGCGGCTTGTCGGAAAGGCCAACGCTCTCGACCTGATCCTGACGGCGCGCTTCATCGATGCCGACGAAGCGTTCCGCATGGGACTGGTCAACAAGGTGGTGGAGACGGGCTGCGCGCTCCAGGCCGCCTGCGAGATCGGCGCGGCGATGGCGAAGATGGCGCCGCTGGCGCTGAAATGGTCGAAGGAAGCCGTCCATCGCGGATTGCAGAACGATCTGGAGACGGGTCTCGAACTGGAGGCCGGCTTCACGATCCTGGCCGCCTCCACCCAGGACCGCAAGGAGGGCATGACCGCATTCCTCGAAAAGAGGCCCGCCGTCTTCCGCGGCGCGTGAGCCCGGCCATCACGCGCTCCGGATCGCCGCCGCGCGACGGGAGCCACCACAGATTATTTGGTGGGATCGGCCGAAAGTAATGTCGGTATCTCGGGAAAGGGCCCGATGCTAAAGACAGATGATCGAAGTGAGATCAACCAAGGTCATCGACGGCGTGACCCGTTATCTGATTTTGAATTCCTACGGAACAAGGCAAGGCCCGGTAGATGGATGTGAATTTGTCAGCTCAGCGCCGTATGATGATCGACAGCGTGCGCCAGCTCGCGCAGCAGAAGTTCAAGAGCCGCGCCCTCGGATATATGGACGGCACGTTCCCCTGGGAAAACGTCAATGATCTTGCGCAGCTCGGCGTGCTTGGAATGGCCGTGCCCGAGGAGTATGGCGGTCTCGGCCTGCCGGTCTTCGACACGGCGCTGATCCTCGAGGAGATCGCCAAGGTCTGCTACGTGACCGCCATGGCCGTTCTCGGAGAGGCGGGCGTCCAGACCCGCGTCATCTCGACCTACGCGCCGAAATCGATCAAGGAGAGAATACTTCCCCTGGTCGTGAGCGGCGAATGCATCCTGGCGATATGCATGACCGAGCCTCACGCCGGCACGGATGTGGCAAACTATCGGACGAATACCACGGTCAAGTCGGACCGGCTCGTCCTCAACGGCACCAAATGCCTCATCAGCAGGGCGCCGGAAGCGGGAATGTTCGTCATCTTCAGCCGCATAAACGGGGCGCCCGGCCGCGAAGGCATCGGCTGCGTGCTCCTTGAGCCCGATACGAAGGGTTTCGCCATCACGGGCACGTATCACACCATGGGCGGCGAAAACCTCCACGAGGTTCAGTTCGACAATTGCGAGCTGCCGCTCGAAAACCTGGTGATCAGGGAGAACGGCTTCAAGAAACTGCTGACCGCGTTCAACACCCAACGGTGCCTCAACCCCAGCATCTCGCTCGGGCTGGCGGAAGGGGCGTTCGACGAGGCCGTGAAATACACCCGCGACCGCGAGTTATTCGGCCAGTCGCTGTCGAGTTTCCAAGGCATTCGCTGGAAGCTCGCCGACATGTACCGCCACATAGAAGCTGCCCGCGGGCTGCTTTACCGTGCCTGTGAATCGGCCAATCCGTTTCCGGATCCCATCCTCTCCGCGCTTGCGAAGATAACCTGCAACGAAACCGCGATCGCCGTGACCAGCGAGGCGGTTCAGGTCCATGGCGGTTACGGCTTCACCGACGAATATCTCGTGTCGCGCCTGTATCGCGGCGCACGCTACGGCACGCTCGGGGGCGGGGCGACGGAGACGCTGAAAGACCTGATCGGCAAGCGCGTGCTTGCCGACGGCGACATGCCCGACGGCATACTCAGCATGATGAACTGACCGTTTGCTGCGATCCGCCTCCTGCATCGAGGCGTATGTGTCCGGGACGGCCTTCATGCTCCCGGGCGGTCGCGGCTCTCAACAGAGGAGACATGCGATGCTGTTGCTCGAGGCGCACGGCAAGCAGTTGCTGCGCGATGCGGGGATCGCGGTTCCGGGGTCGGAGCTCGTTCGCGCCGGCGAGGTTCCGCGCTGGCCGGACACGGACGGCGGATGGGTGGTCAAGGCGCAGGTGCCGGTCGGTGGTCGCGGCAAGGCCGGCGGGATCGTCAGGGTCGACGATGCCGCGGAACTGCCCGCCGCAATCGGCAAGGTCTTGTCGACGAGGATCAACGGGCATGACAGCCGGGCCGTGCTCGTCGAGGAGAGGATCGAGGGCGGCGAGCACTATCTCGCGCTGATGATCGACACCGGATCATGCGAGATCCGCCTGCTCTATTCGCCAAGGGGAGGCGTCGAGATCGAAAGCGACTTCTCCGAGACCGAGGGGGCGTTCGCCACCGCCGTGCCGGCGACGCGGGAAGCCCTCGACGGCGCGCTCGACGCTCTTGCGCGGACCTTGCCGCCCGCCTTGCGCGAGGAAATCGCGGCCGTGGCGCGCCGCATGTCCGACGAGCTGTTCTCGAGCGGCCTGCTTCTCGCGGAAATCAACCCGCTCTTCATCGGCGCAGATGGCAAGGCGCGAGCGGGCGATTCCAAAGTCGTCGTCGACATGAATGCGGTTCCCGACCATCCCGCGCTTCGGAAGCTGCTGACGGACAACCGCGACCTTTATCCGGATGCCTGGAGGAAGCTCAGCGAGGGGTTCGACTACATCGAGCTTGACCGCGACGGAACGATCGGCCTCGTGACCACGGGCGCCGGCTTGTCCATGATGCTGGTCGACGAACTGGTGGCGGCCGGCGGCCGGCCGATAAATTTCTGCGACATGCGCACCGGGCAGATGCGCGGCAAGCCGGACCGGCTGCTGCGCATCTTCGACTGGCTGCAGGAAATTCCGACCCTGAAGGTGATCCTCATCAACGTCTTCGCCGGCATCACCGATCTCGGAGAGTTCGCCGAACTGCTGTTGGCGGCGCGGCGCCGAAGGCCGGAGCTTCGCATCCCCTTCGTGGTTCGGCTGGTCGGAAACGGCGCGGCGCGCGCCGAGCAGCTCATCGGCGAGGCGGGGCAGGACATGGAATGGGAGCCGGATCTGGAACGCGCGATCGCGCGGGCCACCGAATGCGCGCAGGAGAGGCCGGATGCTGCTGGATCTTGACCGACGGACGCCCGTCATCGTGCAGGGAATATCCGGCCGCATGGGCCGGACGCACGCAAGGCTGATGCAGAACTACGGTACGCGCATCGTCGGCGGAACGGCCCCGCGATCGCAGGCTTCGGACATCGAATTTCCGCTCTTCGACGATTGCCGCGCGGCGGTCGACGCCACCGGCGCGGTGGTCTCCCTTGTCATGGTGCCGCCTGCCCAGACGCTGGAGGCCGTCTCCGATGCGATCGCCGGCGGACTGAAGGCGCTCGTCACGATCGCCGAGGGAATTCCTGTTCTCGACGCGTTGCGCATTCATGCCATGACGCGGGAAGCCGGCGTGACCTGGCTGGGACCGTCGACCCCGGGCTTCTGTATTCCGGGGCGGATCAAGGTGGGCTTCCTGCCGGACGTTTCGCTCGCGCCGGGCCGGATCGGCTTCATGTCGAAGAGCGGCACCCTGTCCTACGAGGTGGGGCTGCGCCTTGTCTCGGCAGGACATGGACAGAGCGCCTGGATAGGAGTGGGCGGCGACCCGGTGAAGGGCTTGCGGTTTGCCGACCTTGCGCCGGAGCTCGTTCGACATTCGCCGACCGAGGCCGTGATCCTGATCGGAGAGATCGGCGGCTCCGAAGAGGAGGAGTTCGCCGAGGCCTGGCAATCCCTCGCCTGCGGCAAGCCGGCCTTCGCGCTCATCGCCGGGGCGCAGGCCAGGGAGGGCCTGGCCATGGGCCATGCCGGCGCGCTGGTGTTGGGTCAACGCGGTTCCGTCGCTTCCAAGACGGCAGCGCTGCGCGCTGCCGGTGTCCAGGTGTTCACGTCGATCCAGTCGCTGGTGGAGGCGGTCGACGACCAGGTCGAAAAGCCGCATCGCCCCATTTCCAGAGAACGAGATTGAGATCGTGGGCGGCCGCGTCGATATAGACTAACCCCTCGTCCGCGCCGGCCCGTCCTTCAGCGGGACTGCGTCACAGGCTCAGCCGTCCGCGACCTTTCTGGCTTCACTGGCGGCTTCGAGGCTGACGCTGGTCAGCAGGCGATAGGTCTCCACGGCCGCGTCGCGGATCGCGAGCCTTGTCGGCATGTCCGGCGCATAGTGAATCTGCATGGCGGAATAGGCGCGTATGCCGAGAAACTGGTAGATGAGACATTCGACGTGCTGCGGATCGAGATGGCGCATCCATCCCTTCTGCATGGCGCGGCGGAAGGTCCTCTGGTAGCCCTGCACGATGTTGGCCATATGCGCCTCGTGGGCCTTGGGCGCGAAGATCTCGGATTCGTACAGGATCCTGTAGAAGCCGTCGTTCTCGATCACGTAGTTCAGGAACGCCTCGAAGCGGACGATCTCGCGCTCGATTCCCGACGGCACGTTGCGCGCGACCTTCTCCACGCTTTCGCGCATCCTGAGGCCTTCATAGGGCAGAAGCTCGTCGAAAAGCGCCTGGCGGTCCTCGAAATAATTGTAGAAGGTGCCATGCGCGACCCCGGCCATATCCGCGATCTTGGCCACCGAGGCGGCCGCGTATCCCTCGGCGGCGACAACCGCGCAGCCGGCATTCAGGAGGCTCCCGCGCGTGAGTCGGGCCTTTTCTTCCCTGCTCAGGCGCTTGCGCCGGGGCTTTCCCGCCGCGGCTGAGGGGGCTGGGTCGGGCACTCTGTTCATCCTGTCTCCGCGTCCAACGAACCGGAGGCGTCAAGCTCGCGCAGCGCACGCTTGAGCACCTTGCCTGAGGGATTGCGCGGGAGGTGCGGCGGCGGCACCATGCCCTTCGGACATCTGAAACCGGCAAGGTTTCCCCGGCGGTGATCGAGTGGTTCCTGATAGGTCAGGGATTTGCCCTCCGCAAGCACAATAGCGGCGACCGCGACTTCTTCCCAAGCCGGATGCGGCCGGTTGGAAACCGCGGCCTCCGGATATGATATTGTCGTAGAAGTGAACCACGCCCTTTTAGCCGCGATGCGGTTCCCGAGGCATGGATCAGGCGAAACACGCCGTCGCGCTTTCGCGGCATGGCCACGATACGCTGCCACCGTCCGGCCGCGGCGTCCAGAAGGGCGACCTCGATTCCGGCCCGTCACGTCGAGATGGAATGCGCGGCCGCCAGGGACGACGACGCGGTCCGCAGGCTGGCCCCGGCCTTGGTCCTGGTCCTGATGCCGGTTGTTGCGCGACATTGCTGGCCCCCCATTCGTAAAATGGCATAAATGAATTATGAGTCAATTGTCATTTTATTGACGCCCACAATCCCAGGCCCTAATCTGCTTCCTTCGCCCTGGCCGAACTCGGGCGATGCCCGGGCTTGGCAGGGAGGAAGGAAATGACGATCGCGGAAGGGCTGGCGCGGTTCACGTCGCGGCTGGATCGCCGCGCAGGAGGATCTGCCGCCCGACTGCATCGCCGATCTCGCCGCCTTCTGCGCCGATCCGGCCGCCGTCGGCATGACGGCCCTCAACGCCGCTTTCGCGAAGGCCCGCCCCTTGATCCGGCGCTGAAGATCATGCCGCAATCCGTCCGCGTCACTTGAAGACCCTTTGCATCGAGATCATTGGCACCGAACATCACTGGAGGAGCAGAGCATGACCACACAACAGGGCCGCCTGGCAGGCAAGATCGCCATCGTCACCGGCGCCGGCGGCGGTTTCGGCGAGGGGATCGCCCGTCTTTTCGCGGCCGAGGGCGCGAAGGTCGGCGTTCTCGACCTGCGCAGCGACGCCGCCGAGCGGGTCGCCGCCGACATCGGCCCGAACGCGCTGGCGCTCGCCGCCGACGTCACCTCGCGCGAGCAGATGGAAGCGGCCGTCCGGAAGATGTCGGCCGCGTTCGGCGACGTCGAGATCTTCGTCAACAATGCCGGCTGGACCCACCGCAACAAGCCGATGCTCGACGTGACCGAGGAGGAGTTCGACAAGGTCTATGCGATCAACGTCAAGTCGATCTACCACATCGCCAACATCATCGTGCCGATCATGCGCAGGAACGGCGGAGGGTCGATCGTCAATATCGGCTCGGTCGCGGGCATCCGCCCCCGTCCGGGCCTGACCTGGTACAACTCGACGAAGGGCGCGGTGAACATCCTGTCGCAGTCGATGGCGGTCGAGCTCGCGCCCGACAACATCCGCGTCAACGCCATATGCCCCGTCATGGGCGAAACCGGGCTGCTCGAGGCCTTCATGGGCGTTCCGGACACGCCCGAGAACCGCGCGCGCTTCGTCGCCACCATTCCCATGGGACGCATGTCGCGCCCGGACGACATCGCGCGGGCCACACTCTACCTCGCCTCGGACGACGCCGCCTTCATCACCGGCGTGCTTCTGCCGGTCGATGGCGGACGCACCATCTGAGTTTTCGGGCCGAGCCCTCGGGGGCGGCTCCGCCGAACCGCCCTCCATTACGCATGCGCCGATGCCGCGCTCGCGGATTTTCATCCGCCCCTGCCCTTGCGGCAGGACGCGAGGGCCAGCCGCGCGCCCCGCTGCCTCGGAAAGGCAGGCAAAGTGATATAAATGATTATTGACTCAAAAATCACATTACTGTTTGATCCGGCCGAGGACGATTTTCCCGCAAACGGGTAGGAGCGTGCCCAGCCCTGCGAAGGGTGGGCAACCTGCGGAAAACAAAAGAAAAACCGCTTCCGCGTGAATGACGGAATTTGCGGGAAGGGGAGGAGCAGCGCATGCAGACCCGTATCGACGGCCAATCGCATGACGGCGCGCGCGGCGGCGTGAGTGCGGTCATGCACGCCATCGGCGGCGGCGGCTTCGACCAGCTCAAGATCGTCACGCTGCTGTTCGTCACCATCTTCGCGATCTATTCGCTCATGCTGCCGGGGTTCTTCACCGTCGGCAACCTGCTGACGCTGACGCGCACGGTCGCGGTGCTCGGCATTCTGGGGCTGGGCATGGCGATCGTGGTCATCGGACGCGGCATCGACCTGTCGCTGATCGCGTCGCTGGCCGTGCCCTCGGCGCTGGTCCTGACGCTGGCGGCCAAGGGCTACGGCATCGCGCCGGCCATCGCCTGCGGGCTCCTGATGGCCGTCGCCATCGGCATGCTGAACGGCATCCTCGTCGCCTATGCCGAGATCCCCTCGCTCTTCACCACGCTTGCCGTGGGCATAGGCATCGCCGGCGTCGGCCAGATCGGCCTTTTCGACTACGAGATCGTGGCGTGGCCGGCGCAGCTCGACGCGATCGCCTGGATCGGCCGCGGCAATCTGTTCGGCATTCCTTACTCTGTGCTGGCCTTCGGCGTCATGGCCGTCGTCATCGGCGTGTTCCTGCGCCGCACGCGCCTCGGCATGTTCGTCTACGCCTCGGGCGACAATCCGGGTGCGACGCGGCTGACCGGTATCCCGCTGCGCCCGGTGCTGGTGATGCAATATGTCATCGCCGCCTGCGTCGCCTTCTTCGCCGGCATGGTGCTGGCCGCGTCCTCGGCCGGCATGGATACCCGCATCTTCAACCTGACCTGGATCTACGACGTGATCCTCGTCGTGGTGCTGGGCGGCATCGGCCTGTCCGGCGGGCGCGGCGGGGTCGTCAACGTCATCATCGGCACCCTGCTGATCGGCACGATCATGAACGGGCTGACGATCATGAACGTCTCCTTCGAGATGCAGAACCTGGTTCGGGGGCTCGTCCTGCTGGTCGCGGTGCTCGCCGACAGCCTCATCAACCCCCGCAACGAGGAAACGTCCCAGCAAGGCGATATCTGAATCGCCGCCGGCAGGCGGCAAAGCCCCCCTCGCCCCACCCCGGGCAGGAAATCACCAACAGGAGGATGGAATGAACAAGCTTTCTAGACTGGCCTGCGGCATCGCCATGACGGTGCTGGCCTCGGCCACGGCCGCCACCGCCCAGAGCAGCATGGACGATCCGCTGCGCGACAGCTACTACGAGAACCTCAAGGGCAAGAAGGTCGTCTTCGTGCCGGTGTTCATGGGCCTCGACCTGACCGAGGGCTGGTCGAAGATCATGGCGCGCCAGGCCGAGGATCTCGGCTACGGCTACGAGGTCCGCAACTCGAACTTCAACACCGCGGCCGGCGCGCAGACCATCACCTCGCTCATCAGCGAGAAGCCCGACGTCATCGTGGTCCAGAACCCCGACGTGCAGTCCTACGCCAGGCTGTTGCAGCAGGCCGAAAGGGCCGGCATCCGCGTCATCCAGCTCAACATGAAGACCAACTACCAGACCACCGGCTTCGTCGGCGCCGATGTCGAGCTCATCGGCGAGAAGCAGGCCGAGGCGGCCGTCGCCAAGTGCAGCGGCGGCGACCAGCCCGGCAAGGTGCTGGTGCTCGCCGGCCCGCCGACCAGCCCGTTCTCGGCCTACATGCTGAAGGGCTACGAGAACGTCCTGAACGACAATCCCGACGTCCAGATCGTCTCGGTGCAGTCGACGGGCGACTACGAATCCTCGAAGGCGAAGTCGATCGCCCAGGTCGTGTTGCAGCAGCATCCCGACCTGTGCGCCATCCTCGGCGTCTGGGACAACACCGACGTCGGCACCGCCGCCGCGCTCCAGGAAGCCGGCAAGACCGACCAGGTTCTGCTCACCACCTCGGGCGGCGGCGGCGAGCTGGCCTGCCGGGGCCTGCGCGAGGGGCTGTGGCAGTACTATGTCAGCTATGACGTCCCCGGCCAGGGCCGCGACCTGAACGCGCTGATCATGGCCGCGCTCCAGGACACCAACGAGATCGGCTCGACCAAGACCGTCCTTTACACCCCGCTCGTCACCTACACCCCGGAAGCCCTGGGCGACGAGCGCTGCTGGACGCTCGACACCCTGCGCTGAGCGCGGGGTTCCCTCCCAGGACGGCCCCTTTCCGATCGCCTTTCGGAAAGGGGCCGCCGCGACGCGTCCGGCATGACCGGCAGGGTCTGAGGCACCGAACATGAATGCATTGGTAAAGCTGCGCTACCGTCTTTGGCCCGACAAGGTCTTCGGCGAGATCCTGCAAAAGCCCTGGATGGAAACGGCGGTGCCGCTCCTGGTGCTCGTGCTCGTCATCCTGTTCTTCAGCGCCCGGATCGACAATTTCATCTCGCTGGCGAACATGTCGGACACGCTGCGCCAGGCCTGCGAACTCGGCTTCGTCGTGCTCGGCATGTCGATCGTGCTGATCGTCGGCGGCATCGACCTCTCCGTCGCCTCGATCTATGCTCTGTGCAACCTGCTGGCCCTCTATTGCGTCAACGTGCTGGGCCTCGGCATGGTGCCGACGGTGGCCATCACCCTCGCCGCCGGCGCGCTTCTCGGCACCGTCAACGGCATCCTGATCGGCTATCTGAGGATGCGGGCCTTCCTGACCACCATGGTCACGCTCATCGTCTACAAGGCCGCCCACGACATGCTGACCTCCAAGGTCGGCGTCCAGATTTCGGCCAACTTCCCCGACGCGCCGGCCTGGGATTTCCTCGGCATGGGCACGTTCCTGTCGATCCCGGTCATCGTCTGGGTCTTCGGCGTCGTGGCCGTCGCCGGCCACATCTTCCTGACGCGGCTGCGGCCGGGCTGGCATGTCATGGCCATCGGCGGCAACCGCCGCTCGGCCTACAATACCGGCCTGCCGGTCAAGCGCGTGGTGGCGCTGTCCTATGTCGCTTCCGGCGTGTTCACCGCCACGGCGGCGATCTTCTACGCCTCGCGCCTCGCCTCGCCCGGCGCCGACACCGGCAAGGGCCTCGAGATCCTGGTGCTCACCGCCGCCATCCTCGGCGGCATCCGCCTCGGCGGCGGCAAGGGCTCGGTCACGAAGGCGATCCTCGGCACGCTGATCGTGCTGCTGCTGACCAACGGCATGCTGCGGCTGGCCATGTCGGCCGGCACCTCGCGCGTCATCCTGGCGTCGATCCTCCTCATGGCGGCGCTGCTCGACATCCGCTGGTTCAAGAACCGCCACAAGGCGGTGCAGGAACTCTATGTCAGCCCGAGCTACATGGAGCTGCCGCCGCCGCAGGAGACGGCGCGCGGCTCCGGCTCGCCCTTCGCGCTGAACGACAAGCTGCGCGCGGTGGAGATCATCGGCCTGGGGGAGATCGAGAGCCCCGAGGACGTGGCGCTCGACCCCGACGACAACCTCTATTGCGGCAACCGCCACGGCGACATCGTCCGCTTCCTCGCGCCCGATTACAAGAAGCACGAAATCTACGCCCATATCGGCGGCCAGCCGCTCGGCATGGCGATGACGCGGGACGGCACGCTTTTCGTCTGCGTCGGCGGGATGGGGCTCTACAAGATCGACCGCGACCGCACCGTCCACAAGGTGACGGACGAGACCAACCGCTCGCTCGTGTCGATCATCGACGACAGCCGCCTGCGGCTCGCCGACGACCTCGACATCGCGCCCGACGGGCGCATCTTCTTCTCCGAGGCCACCGTGCGCTACGAGATGCACGAATGGCCGACCGACAGCCTGGAGGCGCGCGGCAACGGCCGCATCATCTGCTACGATCCGGCCACGGACAGGACGACCACGGTCCTGCGCAACCTGGCCTTCCCGAACGGCATCGTCATGGCGTCGGACGGGCAGTCGCTGCTTTTCGCCGAAAGCTGGGCCTGCCGCATCAGCCGCTACTGGTTCGACGGGCCGAACAAGGGCAAGGTCGAGCGGGTGATCGACGACCTGCCGGGCTATCCCGACAATCTGAACCGCGCCTCCGACGGCAATTACTGGCTGGCGATCATGGGCATCCGCAGCCCGGTCTTCGACCTCGCCATGAAGCGTCCCGCCTTCCGCCGCCGCATGTCGAAGAAGCTGCCCGGCGACGAGTGGCTGGCGCCCAACCTCAACACCGGCTGCATCGTCAAGATGAGCGAGACGGGCGAGATCCTCGACGTGATGTGGGATCTCGGCGGCGAGAACCACCCGATGATCACCTCGATGCGCGAGCATCGCGGCCATCTCTACATCGGCGGCATCCACAACAACCGCATCGGCCGGCTGAAGCTGGAAGACGCCGATCCCGACTTCATCGACCTGAAGGTGTCCCATGCTTGAGTCTGTCGGACGGATGATCGACGGCCTGTTCGGGCGGCGCTCCAGCCTGTCGGTGCCGATCCTCGACGGCGCGTTCAAGCCGAACAACCTGCTCGAGGAGGCGGAGATAGTCCTCGAACGCGCCGGCCTCGAAGACATTGCGCTGACGCCGGACGGCAAGCTTCTGGCGGCGGCCGGAAACGAGGTGCTGCTGGTCGACGGCAAGACGCCTGAACGGGTCGAGACCCATGACGGCGTCATCACGGCGCTGACCGTGCTGAAGGACGGCCGCCGCGCCGTCGCGCTGGGCGACCGGATCGTCGTCGAGGGACAATCCTCGCCTGTCATGGAAGCCGCCGGCAGGCGCTTCCGGGCGATCACGGCGCTTGCGCCGGCGGACGATGGAAACCTGCTGATCTGCGACGCCTCCTCTCAGCATTCTGGCGACAAGTGGCAATACGACCTGATGACGAAGGGCAGGAGCGGCCGTCTCCTGACGCTCGATCCCGCTTCCGGCAAGGCGGTGCTGTTGCAGGACGATCTCGCCTGGGCCTTCGGCGCGATGCAGGCGCGCGACGGCGTGCTGGTCAGCGAAAGCTGGCGGCATCGGCTGCGCCTGGCCGGCCCGGGTGGGAGCAAGGGCGACGCCACGGCCGAGCTGCCCGGCTATCCGGCGCGGATCACGCCGACGGCGGATGGCGGTTTCTGGCTGTCGCTGTTCTCCGGCCGGGCGCAGATCGTCGAGTTCGTCCTGAGCGAGCATTCCTTCCGCCGCGAGATGATGGCGACGATCGACCCGAAATACTGGATTTCGCCGGCCCTCAGCTCGGGCGAGGATTTCTACGAGCCGCTGCAAAGCGGCGGGGTCAAGCATATGGGCATCCTGAAGCCGTGGGCGCCGCCGCGCTCCTACGGCCTGGCGGTGCGCTTCGACGCCGCCCGCCAGCCGCGCATATCGATCCACAGCCGCGTCGGCGGCAGG
>ERZ869909.1027-NODE-1027-length-25190-cov-8.429419_pt1 | contig 25190 bp, 17 predicted proteins | sample MGYA00520892_ERZ869909 | MGnify/ENA primary metagenome ERZ869909 (study PRJEB32215, sample SAMEA104723947) | bioreactor metagenome | biome: bioreactor; feature: anaerobic bioreactor; material: water | place: China | collected 2015-03-12 ... | reverse complement strand
CGCGCCCCCGGACGCTCTCGGGCGGCGAGCGTCTGCGGGTGGCCGTGGCCCGCGCGCTGTACGCGCGGCCGCGGGTCGTGCTGGCCGACGAGCCGACGGGTAGCCTCGACCGGGCGAGCGCCGACGCGGTCGTGGCTGCGCTGCTCGGCGCCGCCGCCGCGGATGGGGCCGCCGTGGTGCTCGTGACGCACGACGAGCGGGTGGCGGAGCGCTGCGACCGGCGCGGGAGGCTCGACGCCGGGCTCCTGCAGAACGCTTGAGGCCGCGGGGAACGGGCGCTCGCGCCGGATCGCCGGTCAGGCCTCGGCGGGTGGCTCGGGGGGTTGCCCCGGGGTCGGGCGCGGCGCGACGCGACGGACGAGCCAGTGCTGGAACCGCGGGCGCAGCTTCTGGAACACCACGACGCCGCCGATCAGGCCGAGCAGGGCGAGCCACATGACGGTGTCGGACACGAACACCAGCTCGCCGAACCATGCGCTCGCGACCAGCCACGGGAAGCGGGCGATCAACGCGGTGAGCCACAGGTCCCGCAGGCGCACCTGCGACAGCCCAGCCGCCATGACCGCCACGTCCACGTTGAGGACGAAGAAGATGACGCCCCACAGGACCACGCTCCGGATGCCGATGAGCGCCTCCCACTCGGCCCATGCCTTGGGGCTGACGAGTCGCAGCAGGAGCGGGCGACCGATGCGGCGGGCCAGGTTCAGCGCCACGAACGCGCCCAGGCCCAGGCCGAGGATGCCGTACAGGATGGCCGGAAGCGCGCCGAACGCGGCCCCGCCCAGCGCGCCCACCAGCGGCGTCGGGACCACCGGCACGAGCGCGGTGAACACGAACGACAGCACGTAGTAGACGGGGGCGAGCCAGCCCGTGTCGTTGATGAAGTTGGCGAGGGCTTCCGTCATCGGCTCGCCGGCATACTACGCTGCGCCCATGACGACCTCGTGGGACTCGTCGGCACACCGGCTCATGCGCCCTTCACCCGGCACGGAGGCGCTGTCGCCGTGCTGACGCCCCTGCGGCTGCGGCCGGTCCTGCGGCGGCGCCCCTGGGGTGGCCGGAGCCTCGACGCCATGTGGTCACCCGGCGGGGCGGACCGCGACCCGGGGTCGGGGCCCTTCGGAGAGGCGTGGCTCGCGGGTCCCGACAACCGGGTGGCGGACGGGCCCGACGCCGGCCGCTCCGTCGCCGAGATGGTGGCCGAGCACGGGGCCGGGCTGCTCGGCTCCGACGCCACGGCGTTCGCGCTCCGCGCCAAGCTGCTCGACGCCGCGGAGCCGCTGTCGGTGCAGGTCCACCCCGACGACGCGTACGCGCGCGAGCGGGGCGAGGCGTCGGGCAAGACGGAGGCGTGGTGGGTGCTGAACGCGTCCCCGGACGCCTTCGTGTGGTGGGGGTTCGGACGCGCCACGGGTCCGGCGGAGGTCGCGGCGGCCGCGCGGGCCGGCTCCTTGGCGTCGCTGCTGCGTCGGCTCCCGGTCGGCGTCGGCGACGTCGTCGTGAACCCGGCCGGCACCGTGCACGCGTTGGGTCCGGGGCTGGTGGTGTACGAGGTGCAGCAGTCGGCCGACGTCACGTACCGCATGGACGACCACGGCCGGTTGGGCGACGACGGGCGGCCGCGCGAGCTTCACCTCGACGACGCCCTGGCCGTGGCCCGCTGGACGCCCGGGGAGGCGCCGGCGCCCGCGGCCGTTGCGCGCGGCCCGGGCAGGACCGAGCTCGCGCGGACCTCGGCGTTCGTGCTCGAGGCCGTCGTCGCCGGCGGCGGCCCTTCCTGGGAGGTCCGTGGGTCCGCCTGCGAGCTCCTCACCCACCTCGGCGAGGGAGGCGACGTGGCGCTGGCATGGTCGTCCGGCACCCTGCCGCTGCGCCCCTGGGACACGCTCCTGCTGCCCGCGGGCCTGGGACCCGTCCGCGTCGACGGCGGCCCCGCGCGCCTGGCGCGCGCGTGGGCCGAGGGCTGATCCCGCCGGCCCGTCGTCGGTCGGTCAGACGGGCGGGCTCGCCGGCGACCGCTCCCCGGTCGGAACGGGCGGCGGGGGCGTCTCGGCCGACGCCTCGACGTCGAGCATGAGGCGCACCACCTCGTCGAACTCCCGGACGGTGAGGACCGTCAGGTCCTGCAGGATGGCCTCCGGCACCTCTTCGAGGTTGGCCTGGTTGGCGTACGGCAGGATCACGCGCGTGATGCCGGCCTGATGCGCGGCGAGCAGCTTCTCCTTGACGCCGCCGATCGCCAGGACGCGACCCCGCAGGGTGATCTCGCCGGTCAGGGCGACGTCGCCGCGGACGGGTCGCCCCGTGAGCGCCGACACCACGGCGGTGGCCATGGCGATGCCCGCCGATGGGCCGTCCTTGGGCGTGCCGCCCTCGAGCACGTGCACGTGCAGGTCACGCGTCTCGTGGAAGTCGGCCGGTAGCCCGAACTCCGTGGCGTGGTGGCGCAGGTACGCGATCGCCGCCTGCGCGCTCTCCTTCATCACGTCACCCAACTGGCCGGTCAAGGCGACCTTGCCCTTCCCGGGCAGCGACACGGCCTCGATGTCCAGCGTGACGCCGCCCACCGAGGTCCAGGCGAGGCCGTGCGCCATGCCGACCTGCGCCTGCTTCTCGGCCGCCTCGTCGCGGAAGGGCGGAACCCCCAACAGCGTCCGAGCGTCGTCGGCGTCGACCACCTTCTCGCCCTCCCAGGCGGCTTCGAGGTAGGCCTTGGCCTCCTTGCGGGCCACCTTGGCGATGAGGCGATCGAGCTGCCGCACGCCGGCTTCCCGGGTGTACTCGGTGGCGATGCGCCGGACCGCCTCGTCGGTGATCGCGAGGGAGCCCGCCAGGCCGTGCTCCTCGATCTGCCGCGGAACGCGGTAGCGGCGGGCGATCGCCAGCTTCTCGTCGAGCGTGTAGCCGGCGATCTGGATGACCTCCATGCGGTCGAGCAGCGGGCGCGGGATGTTGTGCAGGCTGTTGGCGGTCGTGACGAACATGACCTTGGAGAGGTCGTACGGGATCTCGAGGTAGTGGTCGGTGAAGGTGTCGTTCTGCTCCGGGTCGAGGACCTCGAGCAGCGCCGAGGAGGGGTCGCCGCGGAAGTCGGCGGTCATCTTGTCGACCTCGTCGAGCAGGAACACAGGGTTCACCTTGCCGGCGGTCTTCATCCCCTGCAGGATGCGCCCGGGGAGCGAACCGATGTAGGTGCGCCGGTGCCCTCGGATCTCGGCCTCGTCGCGCACGCCGCCGAGGCTCATGCGCACGAACGCGCGGTTCATGCTGCGCGCGATCGACTTGCCGAGCGAGGTCTTGCCGACCCCGGGCGGCCCGACCAGGCACAGGATGGGCGCCTTCGTGCCCTTGACCTCACGCTGGCGGGTCAACTGCCGAACGGCCAGGAACTCGAGGATCCGCGCCTTCGGTTCCTCCAGCGCGTGGTGGTCCTCCTCCAGGATGGCCGACGTGCGGGCGATGTCGAGCACCTCGTCGTCGGCCTCGGTCCAGGGAAGGTCGAGCAGCACGTCGAGGTACGTGCGGACCACCGTCGCCTCGGGCGAGCCGGGGGCCATCTTCTCCAGCCGCTCGATCTCCTTGAGGGCGCGCTCGCGCGCGTGCTCCGGGAGCCCCTTGGCGTCGAGACGCTCGCGGAGCTCGGCGGCCTCCGAAGCCTCGTCGCCGCCGAGCTCCTTCTGGATCGCCTTCATCTGCTCTCGCAGGTAGTACTCGCGCTGGTTGGCGTCCATCTGCTGCTTCACCCGCGCGCTGATCTGCTTCTCGGTGTCGAAGCGCTCCAGATCGCGGGTGAGCAGGCCGAGGACCATCTCCAGCCGCGCCTGGGCGTCGGCCTCCTCGAGCACCGCCTGCTTGTCGGCGACGTCCCAGGTCGCGTACTTCGCGACCACGTCGGCCAGCGGGCCGCTCTCCTTCAGCCCCTTGAGGTTCTCCAGATGGAACGAGTCGAGGCGCAGGTGCTTGTTCTGCTGGGCGTAGTCGCCGAAGGCGCTCTTCACCTGTTCGGCCACGGCCGCGGCGCGCGGGTCGCCCTTGTCCGGCGCCACCTCGGGGATGGTGGTCACCTGCGCCCGGAGCGCCGGGCCCGGGAGGTAGGCGTCGATCCGCGCGCGCTCGCGCCCCTCCACCAGCACCTGCAGCGTGTCGTCCGGCAGGCGGATCACCTGCTTCACGACGCACAGCGTGCCCACGCGGTAGAGGTCCTCGCCGGCCGGGTCGTCCACCCGCGGCTCGCGCTGGACGACCAGCAGGACGCGGTTGTCCGCCGCCTGCGCCTCCTCCAGCGCCCGCTTGCTCTTGGGCCGGCCCACGTCGACGTTCTCGAGGGTGCGGGGCAGCACCACTTGCGTGCGCAGGGCGATGACGGGCAGTTCGCGGTCCATGGCCCCATCCAACACCCGCTCGCGGCCGGCGTCGGTAACCCGGCTGACCACGAGGGCCGTGTCCAGGACGCTTTCCGTGAGGTGGCTTACAGGGTCGCCGTCGGTGCCAGCGCCAGGTCCTCTCCGAGCCGCGCCTCCCGGGCGTCGACGCCCGCGGCCCGGGCGCGGGCGGCCAGCGACGCCCGCGCGGGAGGCTCCCCGTGCACCGGCACCAACACCCGCGCGCCACTCGCGCGCCACCAGGCGTCGAGGCCCGCGGCGTCGGCGTGGGCGGAGAACCCGTTCACGGTGTGGACCTCGGCGGCGATCGCCACGGTCTCGCCCCACACGCGCACCCGCCTCGCGCCGTCCACGATGCGGCGGCCGAGCGTGCCCTCGGCCTGGAAGCCGACCACCACGATCGCGTTGCGCTCCCGCCATGCTTGGTGCTTCAGGTGGTGCAGGATGCGCCCGCCGGTCATCATGCCGGCGCCGGCGATGATGACCACGCCGCGCGCCTGGTTCAGGCCGCGCGACGCCTCCGAGGTGAGGGCCACCTCGAGCCCGTCGGGACGGAACGGATCGTCGCCGTCCGCCAGGCGCGCCGCCACCTCGGGCCGCAGCGTGTCCGGGAAGCGCCGGTACAGGTCCGTCATCCGCTCGCCCATCGGCGCGTCGAGCACCACCCGCGTCGCCGGCAGCCCACCGGTCCGCATGAGGTCCTGCAGCGTGGCGAGCACGGCCTGGGTCCGCTCCAGGGCGAACGTCGGCACCAGGACGTTGCCGCCGCGCGCCAGCGTGCGCCCGACCACGGCCGCGAACTCGGCCCGCGTGGCGGCGGCGTCGCGGTGCCGTCGATCGCCGTAGGTGGACTCGACGAGGACGGCGTCGCAGGTCGGCGGGGGCTCGGGTGGGGGGTGCAGCGGCCCGTCGCCGTCGCCGAGGTCGCCGGACGCCACCACGCGGCCCGCGCGAGCGGTGAGCGAGACCCAGGCGGCGCCGAGGACGTGGCCGGCCCGACCGAGCTCGACCTCCACCCCGCGCCCGACCGTCACGCTCCGGTGGAACGACACCGGACGGGCGTGGCGCAGCACGCGCTCCACGTCGACCTCGCGCTCCGCCACCCGGCCGCCGCTCGGGGCGCGGCCCGCGCGCCGCAGACGGCGGAGCCGCCGGTCGGCGTCCTCGGCGCGGATCTTGGCCGCGTCTCGGAGCACCACCTCGGCCACGGCGAACGTGGCCGCGGTCGCGAGGATCGGTCCGCGGTAGCCGCCGGCGACCAGGGCGGGCAGCCGCCCCACGTGGTCGAGGTGGCCGTGCGTCAGCACGACGGCATCGATGCCGCGGGGGTCGAACGGCCACGGCGCGGCGTTGGCCGACTCCTCGTCCGGTCCCTGGAAGGCGCCGGCGTCCACCAGCACGCGGCCCGACTCGCAGGCCAACAGGTGGGCGCTGCCCGTGACGCCCTCGCAACCGCCCGCGCTGCGCAGGGTCCAACCGACCGCTTCCGCGCTCACGGCGGATCTCCCGCCGCCAGGGGGTCGACACGTCGGCCGGAGGTGGGCGTCGGCCCCGACGACCGTTCCAGACGGGCGACGAAGAAGCCGTCCAGCCCGCCATCGTCCGGGAGGATCCACACGCCGTCGCCGGCCGGCACGGTGCGCAGGGGCAGCGCGACGGGCGCGGCGCGCCACCCGCGGGTGCGCGCGAGGAACGCGGCCACGACCTCGGGGCCCTCCGGGCGTCCCAGCGCGCAAACGGCGTACACGAGGCGGCCCCCGGGGCGGACGGCGGCCGCGACCGCGTCGAGCATGGCGGCCTGGCGCACCGCGGAGGCCCGGGGGTCGTCGGGGCGCCACCGCAGCTTGATCTCGGGGTGGCCGCGAAGGGTGCCCGTGCCCGTGCACGGGGCGTCCAGCAGGGCCGCGTCGACCGGATCGACCGGCAGGGGATGCGTCGCGTCGGCGACGACGTGGGTCACCGAGAAGCCCATCCGCGCGAGGTTCGCGCTTCCCACGCGGGCGCGCCGCGCATCGTGTTCGACCGCCACCACCTGGGCGCCGGCACCCGCCAGCTGGGCGGCCTTCACGCCGTGGCCCGAGCCGACGTCGAGCACCCGCTCACCGCGCACCGTCCCGAGCGCCGCGACCACCGCGGCCGACGAGGGGTTCTGCGGCTGGACGGCCCCTTCCCGGAACGCGGCCAACGCCTCCAGCGGTCGGCCGGGCCGAACGGCCAGGCTCGTCGGCAACGGTCCCGCGCGCACCTCCGCGCCATCGGCCCGCAGGCGCCGTGCGGCGTCCGCGGTGTGCGCCGTCAGCCACAGCGGGCCCGGGCGGAGCATCGCCCTTGCGGCCTCCGCCGCGCGATCGCCCAGCGCTTCGCTCAGGTGCAGCCACAACGCGGGCGTCAGGCCGACGGCGGCCGCCGGATCGCGCACGTCCGCCAGGTCGACGCGCCGCAGGACGGCGTTCACCAGGCCCGCGAGCCGCCGCTCGGGTCCGGGACGCCCCTTGACGACCTCGACCCAGGCATGGACCGCCGCGTGCGCGGGCGTGCCGCGCACGAGTCGCTCGAAGGCGCCGGCCCGCAGGGCGTCGCGCACGGCGTCGGGGAGCGCGTCGGCGTCGCTCAGCCGCGCCGCGAGGGCCGCGTCCAGCGCCGGCCACCAGCGGAGCACCCCGTACACGACGTCGGTCACCAGGGCGCGGTCCGCACCCTCCGCCACGCCCTGGAGCGCGCCGGCGAGCGCCGCGTGCAAGGGGGTCGCGTCGCGCGCGACGGCGTGCAGCACGCCCAAGGCGCGAGCGCGCGGGTCGGGCGGCGTCAACTCGGGAGGTCCGCCCCGGGATCGGGCTCGTGGCCCTCGGGCGCGGCGGCCTCCTCGGCGCGTGGCGAGGAGGCGGGTCGCGCAGCGCCGCCCAGCGGCACCGCCCGCACCTCGAAGCGCATGGCCGTGCGTTCCTCGTCGCGCAGCTCCAGCTTCACGAAGCCGGGCGCGACGACCAGGTCGAGTTCGTCCTGCACCAGGTACGCGCGCGCGATCGCCAGCGACTTCACCGCCTGGTTCACGGCGTGCGGCCCGATCGCCTGCACCTCGACGACGCCTTCGAGCCGAAGCAGCGCGGCGACGGCGCCGGCGACCGCGTTGGGCCGGGACTGCGCGGACACGCGCAAGGTAGGCATGCGGACCTCCGAGCAGGGGGGGTGAGGTGGCGTGAGCGTCGGCTAGGACGTAGCAGCGAGCTTCGGTGGTCGGTTGACACCCAGGATAGCACCCCGTATACTCCGCGGCGATGACCCCGTCGCCCCGCTTCGACCACGCCGCCCTGCGGCTAGCTTCGGAGGGGTAACGGGATCACCGCCTGCGGTCGACCTGGAAGACCCCGTCACGGTCCGGAAGGCCTGACGGGGTCTCGTCGTTCGGGAAGCAGGCATGGCGCGGACGGGCGAGGGCCGGTCCGGCGTTCGAGGAGGATGGCATGCAACGAGGTGTCGGGTGAACGGCGCGGCCGCGGTCCTGAAGGCGCTCGAGCGGCAGGGCGTCACCACGGTGTTCGGCCACCCTGGCGGGGCGATCATGCCCATCTACGACGCTCTCTACGACTCGCCCATCCGCCACGTCCTGGTGCGCCACGAGCAGGCCGGCGCGCACGCGGCGGACGCCTTCTACCGCGCCAGCGGCCGCGTCGGCGTGTGCTTCGCGACGTCGGGGCCCGGCGCGACGAACCTGGTCACGGGCCTCGCGACCGCGTACATGGACTCGTCGGCGGTGGTGGCCGTGACCGGCAACGTGCCGCTCTCGCTGATCGGCACCGATGCGTTCCAGGAGGCCGACGTCACGGGCGTCACGCTTCCCGTCACGAAGCACAACTACCTGGTCAAGGACGTCCGCGACCTCCCGCGCGTCATCGCCGAGGCGTTCCACATCGCCCGCACCGGACGTCCGGGGCCGGTCCTGATCGACATCCCGAAGGACATCCAGCAGGCGCCCTTCGACGGCTCGTTCGAGGTCGAGGTCGACCTGCCCGGGTACCGCCCGACCGTGGTGGGCAACGCCCGCCAGATCCGCCGGGCGGCGGACGCGATCCAGGCGGCCAAGCGCCCGGTGCTCATGGTCGGCGGCGGCGCCCAGTCGGCGCCCGAGGAGGTCGCTGCCTTCGCGCGTGCCACCGGCATGCCCGTCATCACCACGCTGATGGGCATCGGTGCGTTCCCCGCGGGCGAGCCCCAGTCGCTCGGCATGCCGGGCATGCACGGCACGGTCACCTCGAACCGCGCGATCAGCCACTGCGACCTCATCGTGGGCGCCGGCTTGCGCTTCGACGACCGCGTGACGGGGAAGCTGAGCCGCTTCGCGCCGACCGCGACGATCGTGCACATCGACATCGACCCGGCGGAGATCTCGAAGCTGGTGCGCGCCCACGTGCCGGTGGTCGGCGACCTGCGCGACGTGCTGCCCCGCCTCACCGAGCTCCTGGGGTCCCTCGACCTCGCCGACTGGTGGGCGCAGCTCGATGGCTGGAAGGCCGCGTACCCGGAGCGCTACAAGACCGACAAGCCGCTCGTGTCGCAGGAGGTGATCGCGCTCCTGGCACGCGAGACGGGCGGCGACTGCATCGTCACCACCGAGGTGGGCCAGCACCAGATGTTCGCCGCCAGGCTGTTCCCCACGAACCGGGCACGCAGTTGGATCAGCTCCGGCGGCTTGGGCACGATGGGCTTCGGCCTCCCCGCCGCCGTGGGCGCGGCGTTCGCGCGCCCGGGCGAGACGGTGGTCTGCGTCGCCGGCGACGGCTCGATCCAGATGAACGTGCAGGAGCTCGCCACGATCTACAAGCACCAGCTCCCGATCGTCATCGCCATCACGAACAACGGCATGCTCGGCATGGTGCGCCAATGGCAGGAGATGTTCCATGCCCAGCGCTACTCCGAGGTGTACCTGGCCGACTCCAACCCGGACTTCGCCAAGCTGGCGGAGGCCTACGGCATCGAAGGGCACAACGTGTTCGATCGGGAGACCGCGGCGCGCCTCGTCCCCGAGGCGTTGGCGCGGAAGAAGCCGGTGCTGCTGAACTTCGTGGTCTACGAGTCGGAGAAGGTGTTCCCCATGGTGCCGGCGGGGGCCGGTGTCGACGAGATGATCATCGGCGATCAGGAGCCCGACGGCGACGTCGCGGCGCCGGCCGTGGAGGTGCGTTCGTGAGCGTCCGACGGCACGTCATGTCGGTGACGGTGCGGGACCAGCCCGGTGTGCTGGTGCGCATCGCCGCGCTGTTCGCCCGCCGCGGCTACAACATCGAGTCGTTGTCGGTCGCCCAGACGCACGAACCGGGCATGAGCCGGACCACGTTCGTGGTCACCGGCGAGGACGCGACCATCGAGCAGATGCAGAAGCAGCTGCAGAAGCTCATCGACGTGCTGAAGGTGATCGACCACTCGGAGGGCCCGTACGTGGACCGCGAGCTCATGCTGATCAAGGTCGCCGTCCGGGGCCCCGAAGAGCGTGTCGAGATGCGCCAGATCGCGCAGGACTTCCGGGCCCGCATCGTCGACGTCGCGCGTGAGGCGCTGACGTTCGAGGTGACGGGCGACGAGGCCAAGACCGACGCCTTCATCGAGCAGATGCGCGCCTTCGGCGTGCTCGACCTGATCCGCACCGGCCGCGTGGCCCTGCCGCGCACGGCCCCGCGGGCCGGCGCCAACGGCACCGGCGCCGCCGACGACCGCAGCAACTCCCGCCCACGCGCCGCCTGAGGCGCCAGGAGCACCCGATGGCCACGATCTTCTACGACGACGACGCCCACCTCGCCCACCTCGACGGCCAGACCGTCGCCGTGATCGGATACGGCTCGCAGGGTCACGCCCACGCGCTCAACGCGAAGGACAGCGGTCTCGACGTGGTCGTCGGCCTGCGGCCCGGATCGGCGTCGTGGGCCGCGGCGGAGGCCGCCGGACTGCGGGTCCTCGACGTGCCCGAGGCGGCCGCGGCGGGCGACCTGGTGATGGTGCTGCTGCCCGACGAGACGCAGGGAGCGGTGTACCGCGCCCAGATCGCGCCGGGTCTCCGCCCCGGCAACGCGCTGCTGTTCGCCCACGGGTTCAACGTCCACTTCCACCAGGTCGTCGCCCCCGACGGCGTCGACGTGTTCATGGTCGCCCCCAAGGGGCCAGGCCACTTGGTCCGGCGGACCTTCCAGGAGGGCGGCGGCGTTCCGTGCCTTCTGGCGGTGCACCAGGACGCCACCGGCACGGCGACCCAGCGCGGCCTCGCGTACGCCAAGGCGATCGGAGGCACGCGCGGTGGCGTGCTGCTCACCACCTTCCAGGAGGAGACCGAGACCGACCTGTTCGGCGAGCAGGCCGTCCTCTGCGGGGGCGTCACGGCCCTCATGCAGGCGGGGTTCGAGACGCTGGTGGAGGCGGGGTACCAGCCCGAGGTCGCCTACTTCGAGTGCGTCCACGAGATGAAGCTCATCGTGGACCTCATCTACGAGGGCGGGTTCGAGGCGATGCGGCACTCCGTGTCGAACACGGCCGAGTACGGCGACTACGTCACCGGCCCCAAGATCGTCACCGAGGCCACCCGCGAAGCGATGCGTGGCGTCCTGCGCGACATCCGCCAGGGCGTCTTCGCGCGCGACTTCCTGCTCGAGAACCAGGTGGGCCAGCCGCGTCTGAAGGCGCAGCGCGCGGCGTCGGACGCGTCGCAGCTCGCCGAGGTGGGCGCCAGGCTGCGCAAGATGATGCCCTTCATCCGCGGCGGCCGCCGTTGACCGGCGACGGTCGCCGGCGGCGGTCCGGCGTGCGCGAGACGGGGCGGCGACTAGGGCACGCCGGCTGACGCGACGCCCGCGTCGTCCGGCCGCCAAGGACCGCTCGCACCCCCTCGACCGCGCCCCGAACCCGGAGGCTACGCATGGCCCACATCCGCATCTTCGACACGACGCTGCGCGACGGCGAGCAGACGCCCGGCGTGGCGCTGAACACCGCCCAGAAGGTCGAGCTGGCGCGCCAGCTGGCCCGGCTCGGCGTCGACGTCATCGAGGCCGGCTTCCCGATCACCAGCCAGGGCGACTTCGACGCCGTGGCCCTGATCGCGCGGGAGGTCCGGGGCCCGACCGTGTGCGCGCTGGCGCGAACGGCGCAGGCGGACATCGAGCGCGCGGGCCGCGCGATCGAGCCGGCGGCGTCGGGTCGCATCCACGTCTTCACCTCGGGGTCCAGGATCCACCTCGAGCACATGCTGCGGAAGACCGAGGACGAGGTCGTGGCGGCCACCCTCGAGAGCGTCCGCTACGCGCGCGAGTTCACGGACGACGTGCAGTTCTCCGCGCAGGACTGCACCCGCAGCGACGTGGACTTCCTGATCCGTCTCTACCGCGCGGCCGCCGAGGCGGGTGCCACCACGCTCAACGTGCCCGACACGGTGGGGTACGGCATGCCCGAGGAGTACGCCGCGCTCGTGCGACGACTGCGCGATGCGGTGCCGGGATCGGACGCCCTCCACTTCTCGACCCACTGCCACGACGACCTCGGGTTGGCCGTGGCGAACTCCCTGGCTGCCGTCGCGGCCGGTGCCACGCAGGTGGAGTGCACCCTCAACGGCATCGGCGAACGCGCCGGGAACGCCTCGCTCGAGGAGGTCGTCATGGCCCTCGAGACGCGTCGGGACTATTGGGGCCACACCACCCGCATCGATACCCGCGAGCTGTACCGCACGTCTCGGCTGGTCAGCATGTTCACCGGTGTCGCGGTGCCGCCGAACAAGGCCGTCGTGGGGGACAACGCCTTCGCGCACGAGTCCGGGATCCACCAGGACGGCGTGATCAAGGCGCTCGAGACCTACGAGATCATGTCGGCCGAGACCGTGGGCCGCGACGCGGGCGTCCTGGTCATGGGCAAGCACTCGGGCCGCCGCGCCTTCCGCAAGACCCTGGTCGACCTCGGCTACCACGAGCTCGACGACGACGCGGTGAACGTGCTGTTCCGGCAGTTCAAGGACCTGTGCGACCGCAAGCAGCACGTCACCAGCGACGACATCCGCGCGCTGGTCGACTCCGAGACCGCGCGCGTGCCGCAGACCTACGTGCTGGAGTCGGTGCAGTTCCAGTCGGGCACCCACATGACGCCAGTGGCCACGGTACGGATGACCACCGACGCCGGCGTGCTCGAGGAGGCGGCCACCGGCGACGGTCCCGTGGACGCCGTCTATCACGCGCTCGAGCGCATCGCGCAGGTGCCGCTGGCCCTGGAGAGCTACGAGATCCGCAGCGTGGGCAGCGGCAAGGACGCGTTGGGCGAGGTGACCGTCCGCATGCGCTCCGACGGGCGCACGCTGCACGGGCGCGGCCTGTCGACCGACGTCGTCGAGGCCTCCGCCCGGGCCTACGTGGACGTGTTGAACAAGCTCGCCGCCGGCGTGGGGCGTCCCAGGTCGCCCGTCGGCACGCCATGACGGAGGCGGACGCCCCGCTCGCCGGGGTCCGCGTCGAGCTGTACGACACCACCCTGCGGGACGGAACGCAGGGCGAGGGCGTGGCGTTCACCAGCGACGACAAGGTGGCGGTGGCGCGGCGCCTGGACGCGTTCGGGGTCGACCTGATCGAGGGCGGTTGGCCGGGCTCCAACCCCAAGGACGTCGAGTTCTTCGCCCGCATGCGCGACGTACCGCTGACGAGCGCGCGCCTGACGGCGTTCGGCGCCACGCGTCGGAAGCACGCGCTGCCGGAGGACGACGCCAACCTGGGCGCGCTGCTGGCGGCCGCGACGCCGGTCGTCACCGTGTTCGGCAAGTCGTGGCCGCTGCACGTTCGGGAGGCCCTGGGTGCGACCCCCGACGAGAACCTCGCCATGATCCGCGACAGCGTCGCCTACCTGCGGGCGGCGGGCCGCGACGTGGTGTACGACGCGGAGCACTTCTTCGACGGCTGGCGCGAGGACCCCGGGTACGCGCTCGACACGCTGCGGGCGGCCCGCGACGCCGGCGCCGCCACGCTCGTCCTGTGCGACACGAACGGTGGTTCGCTGCCCGAGTTCGTGGCGGCTGGCGTGCGCGCGGCGGCGGCCGCGGTTCCGGGCGCCAGCCTCGGCATCCACCCGCACGACGACGCCGGGCTGGCGGTCGCGAACGCGTTGGCCGCGGTCCGCGCGGGCGCCCGCCACGTCCAGGGGACGGTCAACGGCTACGGCGAGCGGTGCGGCAACGTCGATCTGCTGACGGTCCTCGCGAACCTCGTCCTCAAGCTGGGGGCCGACCAGCCGCAGCCGCTCGCCGAGCTGCGGGCCCTGTCGCGCTACGTCGACGATCGCGCCAACCTCGCTCCCCAGGTCCGCAAGGCGTACGTGGGGGATGCGGCGTTCGCGCACAAGGGGGGCGTCCACGTGTCGGCGGTGAACCGGCGCCCCGACACCTACGAGCACGTGCCGCCGGAGGTCGTCGGCAACCGTCGGCGGGTGCTGGTGTCGGAGCTCTCGGGTCGGGCGAACGTCGTCGCCAAGGGGGTCGGGCCCGACGACGCCAGCGCCGGCGTCCTGGTCGCCCGGATCAAGGAGCTGGAGCACCTGGGGTACGCGTTCGAGGACGCCGAGGCGTCCTTCCGGTTGCTCGCGCGCCGGCTTCGCGGCGAGCATCGGCCGTTCTTCGACCTGCACGGCTACTCCGTGTTCATCGACAAACGCGACGGCGACGCCGCGCCGCGCTGCGAGGCGACGGTGCGGGTGTCGGTCGCCGGCGAGCCTGCGCACACCGCGGCGGGCGGCGACGGCCCGGTGAACGCGCTCGACCGCGCGCTGCGACGGGCCCTGGTTCCCTTCTACCCCTCGCTGGCGGAGCTCAGCCTCGTCGACTACAAGGTGCGCGTGCTGCACGGGCCGTCCACCGGGACGGCGAGCGTCGTTCGCGTCCACGTCGAGACCACGGACGGGCGCACCACCTGGGGCACGGTCGGGGCGCACACGAACATCATCGACGCCTCGTACGAGGCGCTCCTCGACGCGATCGAGTCGAAGCTGTTGTCCGACGGCGCGCGCTGACCGCGCATGGGTTCCGAAGGTCGCGCATGGATGTGCACGCACGGTTCGTGCGCCGGGCAGGCCGGCGACCCTTGAGGCCGAAGGCGAGCGGGCCGGGCCGAGTGCGCCGAGGATCGTCCTGGAGCCGCCTGTGGCCGGGCGGGCGCGTTGACACCTCGGGAACGCTGTTGCTACACTCCACGCCACGGCCGGGGCCTCCCATGCTCCCCGGCGCATGAGGTTTCCGGGGCCGAGCGCCCCGCACGCGGCGCATGCCGGCGCCCCGACCCCACCCGACCCACGCTCGCGGGCGACCCACGTCGCGGTCCCGCCCCGGAGAGGATCGCATGTCCCCAACCTCCGACCTCCGACGCTCCGCCTGGCCCCACGAGCGCGACGCCTGCGGTGTCGGCTTCGTGGCCGCGCTCGAAGGCGGACCGCGGCGCCAGGTGCTCGACCTCGCGCTGACGGCGCTGCGCAACCTCGCGCACCGGGGCGCCGTGTCGGCGGACGGGCGTACCGGCGACGGCGCCGGGGTGCTGACGCAGATCCCCCGGGCGCTGTTCCGGCGTGAGCTGGCGGAGCGCGGGATCGCGCTCGCCGACGACGCCGACCTGGGCGTCGGAACGTTCTTCGTGGCCAACGACGCGCCCGTCGACGACATCTTCGCCGCCATCGACGACGAGATCGCGCGCAGCAGCCTGCAGCTGCTGGGTTGGCGCGATCCGCCGATCGACGACGGGGCCTTGGGCGAGCTCGCGCGCGTTCGTCGGCCGGCGCTGAGGCAGGTCCTGGTGGCGCGACCCGACGGCCTCGACCCGGTGGCGTACGAGCGCCTGCTGCTCCTCACGCGCAAGCGCATCGAGCGGCGCCTGCGGGCCAGCGGCCTGGGGCGGGCGTACGTGCCATCGTTCTCGAGCCGCACGATCGTCTACAAGGGGCTGATGGTGGGGGAGGCGCTGGCCACCTTCTACCGCGACCTGGCGGACCCGGACTACGCGACGCAGATCGCGATCTTCCACGAGCGGTACTCGACCAACACGCTGCCGCGCTGGTCCCTCGCGCAGCCGTTCCGCTTCCTGGGGCACAACGGCGAGATCAACACCCTCCAGGGAAACGTGAACTTCATGCGCTCCCGCGAGCCCGTGCTCTCGAGCCGGGCCTTCGGCGAGGCCGTCGCCGACCTGCTGCCCGTCGTCGAGCCGGGCGGGTCGGACTCGGCAGCGCTCGACAACGCCTTCGAGCTGCTCACGGCGGCGGGCCGCGACCCGCTGCACGCGCTGGCGATGCTCGTGCCCGAGGCGTTCGAGCAGGACGGCTCGATGGACGCCGACCTGCGCGGGTTCTACGAGTACCACGCCACCCTGATGGAACCGTGGGACGGTCCCGCGGCGCTCGCCGTCAGCGACGGCCGCTACGCCGTGGCGGCGCTGGACCGGAACGGCCTGCGTCCGCAGCGGTACGCCATCACGGGGGACGGCATCGTCGTCGTGGGCTCCGAAGCGGGCGTGGTGCCGTTGCCGGATCGGGTGATCGCCGAGCGCGGCCGGCTGGGCCCGGGGACGATGATGGCGGTCGACGTGGAGCGGGGCGAGCTCCTGCGGAACGCGGACGTGAAGCGCCGCCTCGCGGGTCAGGCGCCGTACCGGGCCTGGGTCGGCGAGCATCTGACCCAAGCCCCGGGCCGGACCGGCGCCGGCCTTCCGGGCGCGCCCACCGGCGCCGCCTTGGCGCAGCTGCAGAGGGCCTTCGGGTACGGTACGGAGGATCTCGACCGGATCATCGGTCCGATGGCGACGGGCGCGGACGTGCCCGTGGGTTCGATGGGCGACGACACGCCGCTCGCGGTCATGTCGCAGCAGCCGCAGTCGCCGTACCGCTACGTCAAGCAGCGGTTCGCCCAGGTGACGAACCCGCCGATCGACCCGTTGCGCGAGCGCCGGGTCATGTCGCTGCACACCGTCCTCGGCCCGCGCGGCCCACTGCTCGACGAGGCGCCCGCGTCCGCGGCGCTGCTGCGGTTCGACCAGCCGGTCCTCGACGAGGGGCAGTACGCCTGGCTGCTCGCGCGCAGCTCGTTCCGCCCGGCCGTCCTGGCCGCCCGCTGGCGCGTCGAGGCGGGACCAGAGGGCATGGAAGCGGCCGTGGAGGCGCTCTGCGACGATGCCGTGGCGGCCGTCGAGGCGGGGCACGGCGCGATCGTGTTGTCCGACCGCGACGTCGACGCCGAGCACGTGGCGATCCCCATGCTGCTCGCCGTGTCGGCCGTGCACCAGCGGCTCCTGCGCGTGGGTCGGCGGACCCGCACCGCCCTGGTGGCCGATACGGGCGACGTCCGCGAGGACCACCACGTCGCTTGCCTGATCGGGTTCGGCGCGGCCCTGGTCCACCCCTACCTGGCGCTCGCGACCGCCCGCGACCTGGCCGCGTCGGCGCCGACGCCCGTCGCGCCCGAGATCGCCGCCGATCGGTACCTGACGGCGTTGGAGAAGGGGCTGCTCAAGACGATGTCGAAGATGGGCATCTCGGCCGTCTCGAGCTACCGGGGCGCCCAGATCTTCGAACTGCTGGGGGTCGACGGCGACGTCGTCGACCGCTACTTCAGCGGCACCCCGTGGCGCATCGGCGGCGCCGACCTGCGCGTGTTCGCCGAGGACGCGCTGGCCTTCCACGCCGAGGCGTTCGGCGAGGACCCGAGGCTGCGCGACCGCGGCATCTACCGGTACCGCAAGGCCGGCGAGTTCCACGCGTTCCACCCCACCGTCTTCAAGTCGCTGCACCAGGCGGTGCGCACGGCCGACCCGAAGGCGTACGAGGCGTACGCGCGGGCCGTCGACGAGCGACCCCCGGCCGCCCTCCGCGACCTCCTCGAACCGGCGGCGGTCGGCCCGGCCGTGCCTCTGGCGGAGGTGGAGGGCATCGACGCCATCGTTCGCCGCTTCTCCACGCAGGCCATGAGCCACGGCGCGGTGTCGCGCGAGACGCACGAGACGCTGGCCATCGCGATGAACCGCCTGGGAGGCAAGAGCAACTCGGGCGAAGGCGGCGAGGACGGCGAGCGCTACGTGCCCTACGACCGCGACCGTCCCGACCTGGGCCACGGCGCCTGGCACCCGCGCGCGGGCGACCACGCCAACAGCGCGATCAAGCAGATCGCCTCCGGCCGCTTCGGCGTGACCGCCGCCTACCTGGCGTCGGCGGCCGAGCTCGAGATCAAGATGGCCCAGGGGTCGAAGCCGGGCGAGGGCGGACAGATCCCGGGCCACAAGGTGGACACGGAGATCGCGCGCATCCGCCGGAGCGTCCCCGGCGTCACCTTGATCTCGCCACCGCCGCACCACGACATCTACTCGATCGAGGACCTGTCGCAACTCATCTACGACCTCAAGCGCGTGAACCCGCGGGCGCGCGTCGGCGTGAAACTGGTGGCCACCACCGGGGTGGGCACCATCGCGGCAGGGGTGGCCAAGGGGTACGCCGACAACGTCCAGATCTCCGGCAGCGACGGCGGGACCGGCGCGTCGCCGCTCTCCAGCATCAAGCACGCCGGGCTGCCATGGGAGCTCGGCCTCGCGGAGGCGCAGCGCGCCCTGGTCGGGAACGGCCTCCGCGCGCGCGTGACGCTGCGCGTCGACGGCGGCCTGAAGACGGGGCGCGACGTCGTGATCGCCGCGATGCTCGGCGCCGACGCCTTCGGGTTCGGCACCGCCGCGCTGGTCGCCGCAGGTTGCGCGATGATCCGTCAATGCCACCTGAACACGTGTCCGGTGGGCATCGCGACCCAGCGGCCCGACCTGCGCGCCAAGTACGCCGGCGAACCGGAGCACGTGGTGCGCTTCATGACCTACGTGGCGCAGCAGGTGCGCATGCTCCTCGCCGAGCTCGGCGCGCGGACCTTGGACGAGCTGATCGGGCGCGTCGACCTCCTGCGGCCGCGCGACGTCGAACTGCCGAAGGGGGTGCGCCTCGATCTCGGAGAGCTGCTCCGGCCCGCCGAGCCGTGGGCCGCCCACGTCGACGCGTCGCTGCGGGCCGCGTCGACGGAGGTGCGCAACGACCGTCCCAGCGACGAGCCGCTGGACGAACAGCTGCTGCGCGACGTGGGGGCCGCGCTCGACGCGAGCACCGAGGTGGACCGCGCGTACGCGGTCGCGAACGGCGACCGCTCGCTGGGCGCTCGCGTCGCCGGCGAGATCGCCCGGCGTCACGGCGACGCCGGCCTGCCGAGCGAACGCATCCGCCTCCGGTTCCGGGGGACGGCCGGCCAGAGCTTCGGGGCGTTCGCCGTGGCGGGCATGCGCCTGACCCTCGTCGGAGAGGCGCAGGACTACGTGGGGAAGGGGATGAGCGGTGGCACGATCGTGCTCCGTCCGGCCGACGCCGACCTCGACGGCGCCGAGCGCAGCGTGATCCTGGGCAACACCGCCCTGTACGGCGCCACCGGCGGCGTCCTGTTCGCCGCCGGGCAGGCGGGCGAGCGCTTCGCGGTGCGCAACTCCGGCGCGGTCGCCGTCGTCGAGGGCTGCGGCGACCACGGAGCGGAGTACATGACGGGCGGCGTCGTGGCCGTGCTCGGGCCCGTCGGACGCAACTTCGGCGCGGGCATGTCCGGTGGGATCGCGTACCTGTTCGATCCGGACGGGAGCGTCGACGCCCGGGTCCACGCGGGCTCGGTCGCCACGTCGCCGCTCGACGGCGCCGACCGCGCGTGCCTCGCCCGCCTGATCGAGGCGCACCTGGCGGCGTCGCGGTCGCGCCACGCCGCGGTCCTGCGGTCGGCCGGCGGGACGGCCCTCGATGCCTTCGTGAGGGTGGCCCCGCACCCCGAGGAGGGCGTGGCGCTGGACGTGCGCGCCATCGCCCGCGAACGCGTCGTGGCGGCGCTGTCCGCACCCGCCGGCGGCACGCCGCCCGTCAGCGCAGGCAGGTGAGCGTCCCGTCGATCGCCGCGACGAAGAGCGCGTCCCCGAGCGGCAACGGGCTCGCCTGCACGGCGCCCGGTGCGACGCGGTGGCGCCCGAGCTCGCGGCCGCTGCGGGCCTCGAACGCCAGCAGTTCGCCGCCCTCGGTGGCCACGTAGAGCGCGCCGCCGGCGAGGACCGGCGACGCCGTGACGGGGTGGGCCAGCGGCCGGCTCCAGGCGTCGTCGCCCGTGCGCAGCGACAGCGCGTGGAGGCGGGCACCCCAGGACGCGACGTAGGCGTGGCGACCCCCCACCGCCGGCGCGCCCCAGCTCTCGCCCTCGAGGTCGTACGTCCAGGCCACCTCGTGGCGGGCCACGTCGAACGCGTGGAGCTCGCCGGCCCTCGTGGGCAGCAGCAGCCAGCGGTCCGCGGCGACCGGCGGCGCGACCAGCTCGCCCGCCTGCACCTTGAAGCGAGCGCGGCCGTCGGCGAGCTCCACGGCATGCAGCCAGCCGTCCTCGCAGCCGACGAACGCGAGCGTGCCGTGGACGGTCGGCGGCGTCGTGGCCGGTGCGCCCACGTCGGCGCGCCAGACCACGTCGCGCGGCGAACCTCCCCAGCGCTCGAGGGCGCCGTCGCGGCGCGACACCAGCACGTCCCGGCCGAGCGCCGCCAGACCGACGGCCTCGACGCCCTGGGCGGTCCAGGCCCGCTGGCCGGCCGGCCATTCGATGGCCGCCACGGCGCCATCGCGCGTCGTGACCCAGACGCGGCCGCGGTGCACCAGCGGCGGGGCCGTCACCTCGTCGTCCAGCTCGAAGGTGGCCTGCACCGCGCCGTCACCCGGCCTGAGGACGGCCAGCGCGTCGCTGCGCAGGCCGACCAGGAGGAAGCCGTCGGCAGCGGAGAGCCCGGCGGGCCACTGCGGGCCCTCGGGCAGGCGAACCTGCCAGCGCGGCGTCAGCCTGGCGGGGTCGGCGATGGCCGAGGGGAAGAGGCCGCGCCGGCCCGCGCCCCCGTGGGGGCGGCGCACCGCGAGCCCGAGGCCGTCCTCGCGCAGGGCCCGGAGCGCGTCGGCCACGGCCGACGCCGAGGGCGGCCGGTCCTCCGGGCGCTTGGCCAGCATCCGCCCGAGCAGGTCGGAGAGAACCTCGGGGACCCCGGGATGGACCTCGTGCGCCGGCGGCGCGGTGTGGTAGACGTGCTGGTACATGATCGCCTGGTCGTTCTCCGCATCGAACGGCGGTCGGCCGGTGACCGTGCGGTACAGCACCGCGCCGAAGGCGTACAGGTCGGTCGCGGCGCCCGTGGCATCCCCGGTGGCCTGCTCCGGCGCCATGTACTGCGGGGTGCCGAGGGTCGACCCGGTTCGGGTCAGCTGGCGCGACGTCTCGGTCAGCTGCACCAGTCCGAAGTCCATGACCTTGGGGCGGCCGCCTTCGCCGAGGAGGATGTTGCGCGGCGTGAGGTCGCGGTGCACCATGCCGAGGCGATGCACGTAGGCGAGGGCTTCGGCGACCAGGACGGCGCCGTCGAGCAGAGCCTGGTAGGGCTCGGGGTCGTCGGCGACGGGACCGAGGTCGGTGAACGGGCCGCCTTCCACCAGCTCCATCGCGAAGTAGACGTGTTCGCCCTCGCCCAGGTCGTAGATCGAGACGATCGCGGGGTGGTTCAGCCGCGACAGCGCGCGGATCTCGCGCCGGAAGCGGTCGGCGTCGGTCTCGGTGAGGTGGGGTCGCAAGACCTTGAGCGCGACGATGCGCTCGAGGCGGCGGTCCTGTGCCCGGAACACGTGCCCCATGCCCCCCTGGCCGAGCGGCCCGAGGACGTCGTAGCGGCCGTCGATGACGTCGCCGGGGCGGAACACCGCTCAGCGCTCTTCGAGCGAGTCGAGCAGGGCAGGGTCGAGCCGGCCCTCTTCCACGGCGCGGTTCAGCATGGCGATGCCGAGGCGCACGACCTCCGACTTCGACACGAGCCGCTCGGGGTTCGACAGGTGGTAGGCGGTCTTCGTGAGCAGCGAGTCCTGTTCCTCGCTGATCACGACCTGCAGGCGCTTGCTCTTCTCCCGCTTCGGCACGGCGACCTCCGGGTCGAGCGCGGTCCTTCCGGGACCGGCAGAGGCTTCAGTGTAGCATCATCGGTGCACGCCGCATGCGGTTGACCTACATGATCGTGAGGGCTACACTCAACATACACATGGTGCTCGGAGGCGTCCCGCGGGGAGCCCATGGCGCCGGGAGGAGGCGCGACGCATGACTTCGCGCAACGCGTTGGAGATCGTCGGCGGGACGCCGTTGGCCGGCGACGTGCAGGTGAACGCCGCCAAGAACTCGGCCCTCTACCTGATCCTCGCGAGCCTCCTCACCGACGAACCGCTCGTGATCGAAGGCGTCCCCCGGCTGTCGGACGTCCTCATCGCGCTCGAGATCCTCGAACACGTGGGGGTCGAGGTCGCCTGGGAGGGCAGCGACGTGCGGCTGCACGCCCGCGAACTGCGCGCGACGTCCGCTCCGTACCGGCTCGTCAGCAAGATGCGGGCGAGCTTCGTCGTGATGGGCGCGCTCCTCGCACGTGCCGGCGAGGCACGCATCTCGATGCCGGGTGGCTGTGCCTTCGGTCCGCGGCCCGTCGACCGCCACCTCAAGGCCTTCGCGGCGTTGGGGGTCGAGGTCTCCGACGACAACGGCGACTTCGTGGCGCGCCGCCACGGGCCCCTCGGCGGTCGCGTCGAGTTCGAGGCGCCGACCGTCGGCGGCACGCAGAACGTGCTGCTGGCGACGGCTCTGGGCGGACGGGACGTGGAGATCGAGAACGCCGCCCTCGAGCCCGAGATCGCGGACCTCGCCGACCTGCTCAACCACATGGGTGCCCGCATCGAGGGCGCCGGCACCCCGTTCATCCGGGTCCAGGGCGTCGAGCGGCTGGGCGGCGGGCGCTTCCGGCCGATCCCGGACCGCATCGAGGCCGGCACGTTCATGCTCGCGGCCGCCGCCACCCGCGGCGACGTCACGCTGCGCGGCATCCGCCCCGAGCATCTGGGTGCCGTTCGCGATCGGCTCGCGGAGGCCGGCGTGCGCTTCGTCGACGTGGCGCGCGACGCGTGGCGCGTCGACGCCACCGGCGAGCTGTCGGCCGTGGACGTGACGGCCGTCGAGTATCCCGGCGTGCCGACCGACCTGCAGGCCCCGTTCGGCGCCTTCCTCGCCACGGTGCCCGGCGTCTCGGTGGTGCGCGACCGCGTCTACCCCGATCGCTTCACGCACGTCGCCGAGCTGCAGCGCATGGGCGCGCGACTCGAGCTCGCCGAACGAACGCTGGTGGTGCGCGGGGGTCCGCTCCACGGCGCCGAGGTGCATGCCGCCGACCTGCGGGCGGGCGGCGCGCTGGTGGTCGCGGCGCTCGCCGCCGAGGGCCGCACGCGCGTCTTCGGGCTCGAGTCGATCGACCGCGGCTACGAACGGTTCGCGGAGCGGCTCTCCGGGCTCGGCGCCTCGGTGGCGCGGCTGTCGTCGGTCGATCCGTCCCCCGTCGCGGAGGCGGTCGGCGTCGCGGCCGACGCCTCGGCGGCCACCGTGCCTGCGGCGGGCTGATCCGCCGCATCCAGGTCGCCCTCGCCGATGAGGTCCGGCGGCCCAGCGGGCGGCGCCGGTGGCGTCTCGGGCCCCGGCTCGGCAGCGGGCGGCGCGCCGCCCGTGCGATGGCGCCACCACAACCCCACGACCGCCGTAGCCAGCCCGACCGCCATGAGCCACCACCATCGCGCCGAGCGGCCGTCGCCGGCCGGCGCCGGCGTCGGGGCGCGCCTCAGCTCGCCGGACGCTCGCACCCGCTCCCAGGCCGCGGCGTCGCCGGGCAACACGTCCACCACCGGCGGCCCGACCGGGTCGCCGGCCGAGAACGCCCAGGGCGACGGCGTGGGCGAGAACGCCCGCCAGCCATCCGCCGAGAACGGGTCGTGCACGCCGCTGATCGCGTACACGCGGGCGTCCTCCGGCCACGGCCACGGCCACGCGATCCGAACGACGCGCCCGTCGACGCCGGCGGCGAGCGGCTCCGGCGTGGACCAGCGCTCGGTCACGGGATCCACCCGCCACCCCCACGCACCGTCGCCGGTCACCCGCGCGGCGTAGCGCCACCCGTCGCCCGGCGGCATCCGCAGGCCCGAACCCGGCAGTAGGGCCGTCGCCCCCCCGGAGCCGTCGTCCAGGTACACCTCGACGATGGGCTGGCGCAGGCCGAGCGGGCCGGCACCACCGGTGTCGACGGCCGCCAGCTCGATCTCGAGCCAGGCGGGCCAGGCGCCCGGATCGGACCAACGAAGGGCCACCAGGTCGTACCAGGCGACGTCGCCGAACAGGGGGGAGGTTGGCGCCCGGAGGCCCGGCGGCACGCCGACCTCCGGCGCCTCCGCGATCGACGAGGCCGACACCGTGAACGAAGCCAGGCACGCCGCGATCACGGCGCCGCGCAGCCACGCCAGCCGATCGCCACGCCGGCGGCTCACGACGCCCCCCTGGCGGTCCACCATCGCACCAGGCCGTCCGCGAGGGCGACGGCGTCGTGCTGGGCGTGGGGGCTCGGGCCGAGGAGGGGCCAGGCCACCACCGCCATGCCGCGGCGCCGGAGCGCCGCCGCGTCGGCGAGCACCACCTCGGCGCCCTCGGCGCGGTACGCCGCCCGGCGCGCCTCGTCCACCGGCGTCGCGTTCAGGACCACGAGGTCGGGCAGCCGCCCCACGTGCCGGAAGACGGCGTCGACGTGGTCCCAGGCGTCGAAACCATCCGTCTCACCGAGCTCGGTCATGATGTTGACGACCTGGACCACGGTGGCCGGCGAACCGCGCAGCGCCGCGGCCACCTGAGGCACGGCCAGCGGCGCGAGGGTGCTGGTGAAGAGACTGCCCGGGCCGAGCACCACGACGTCCGCGTCGGCGAGGGCCGTCACCACCTCGGGCAGTGCGGCCGGGTCCGGTGGCTGCAACCGGACGGTGCGGGCGGCGCCGGGGTGCAGGGCCAGGTGGCTCTCGCCCTCGACCAACGACCCGTCGGCCTTCTCGACCCGGAGCGTCACGGGCTCCGCCGTCACGGGCCACACGGCGCCGTTGAGGTCGAGCATCCGCTGCAGGCCACGCAGGGCGTCGCCGAAGTCGCGCTCGACCTCGCTGAGGGTGGTGATCAGGAGGTTCCCGAACGTGTGCCCTTCGAGCTCGCGGCCGCGCTCGAAGCGGTACTGCAGGAGACGCCCGAGCGAGGCCTCGTCCACCGACAGGGCGGCGAGGCAGTCGCTGAGGTCGCCCGGCGCCGGCATCCCGAACGCGGCCCGGAGCCGCCCGGACGAGCCCCCGTCATCCGTGACGGCCACGACGGCGGTCAGGTTCGAGGTGTGCTCCCGCAGCCCGCGGAGCAGCAAGCTGAGCCCCGTGCCGCCGCCGATCGCCACGATCCGGGGCCCACGAGCCAACACGAGCCGGCGATGCAGCAACGCAGCGGCGTCCGACGGTCGTTCCAGCCAGTGGGAGAGGAGGGAACGGTTGAGGCGTCCGATCGCCGCGACCGCCATGGCGACGCCCACCAAGACCACCAGGGCGGCGACCCAACCCCCCGCGCGCGACCAGCCCTCGCTGCGCAGGAACGCCTCGATCGGCTCCGCCAGCTGCGCCCGCTGGTCGCGCAACGTCCACAACGTGAACGCGACCGTGCCTACGAGCGCACAGGACGCACCCACGATCGCCCAGGCGACGTGGCGCTTGACGCCCATGCCGGGAACCAGCCAGAAGCGCCACGCCGCGCGCGTCGCGCGGGCCACGGCACGCGACGGCGACGTCGGGCTCATGGCCAGGCCGGCGCGACCCGGCAGGCCACCACCGCGTCGCCGCGGTCGACGACCGCGACGGCCCCGGCCACCGCCA
>ERZ869909.1026-NODE-1026-length-25222-cov-33.692146_pt1 | contig 25222 bp, 23 predicted proteins | sample MGYA00520892_ERZ869909 | MGnify/ENA primary metagenome ERZ869909 (study PRJEB32215, sample SAMEA104723947) | bioreactor metagenome | biome: bioreactor; feature: anaerobic bioreactor; material: water | place: China | collected 2015-03-12 ... | reverse complement strand
GGCAAAACCAAGGGGTGCTCTCCAATGAAACTCATCACTGCCGTCATCAAGCCGTTCAAGCTCGAGGAGGTGCGGTCCGGTCTGACCGACATCGGCCTCCAGGGCATGACGGTCACCGAGGTCAAGGGGTACGGCCGCCAGAAGGGTCACACGGAAGTCTACCGGGGCGCGGAATACGCCGTGAGCTTCCTTCCGAAAATCAAAATCGAAGTCGTCGTCGCCGATGCGCTCGTCGACAAGGCCGTGGAGTCGATCGTGAAGGCCGCCAAGACCGGCCAGATCGGCGACGGCAAGATCTTCGTCTCGTCGATTGAGCACACCCTGCGCATCCGCACGGGGGAATCGAATGATGCGGCGCTCTGAAATGCGGCTCGCTCACACGTTGGATGACAGGGGAGTTCACCACATGAAGGAAAGTTTGTTCTCGCGCTCGACGCTGGCCCTCGCAGCCGGTCTTGCGCTCGCGCTCGTTGCCGGGCCCGGCTTCGCGCAGGAGGTCGTTGCGCCCGCTGCACCGGCAGCGGCGGCGGAGCCGGCACTCAGCGCCGGCGATACGGCGTGGATGCTCACGTCGGCCGTCCTGGTTCTGATGATGGCCATTCCCGGGCTCGCGCTCTTCTATGCGGGCATGACGCGCAAGAAGAACGTCCTCAACACGGGGGCCATGGTGTTTGCCGCCGTGTGTCTGCTGTCGGTGACGTGGATGGTCGCGGGCTACTCGATCGCGTTCGGTGACGGCGGAGCGCTCAATGCCTACATGGGCGGTTTCGACAAGGTCATGCTGGGGCATCTGACCAAGGATGCGATGTCGGGCACGATCCCCGAGTCGCTGTTTATCGTCTTCCAGTTGACCTTCTTCGCCCTCACGCCGGCGCTCATCATCGGCTCGATCGTCGAGCGCATGAAATTTTCGAGCCTGCTCATCTTCCTCGTGCTGTGGAGCCTCATCGTCTACGCGCCTGTCTGCCACTGGGTGTGGGGCGGCGGTTTCCTCTCGGAAGACGGCGTGCTCGACTTCGCGGGCGGCACGGTCGTTCACATCAACTCGGGTGTTGCGGGTCTCGTCGCTGCGCTCGTGCTCGGCCGCCGCAAAGGATACGGCACCGAGAACCTCGCGCCGCATAACCTCGTGCTGACGCTGATCGGCGCCTCGCTCCTGTGGGTCGGCTGGTTCGGCTTCAACGCGGGCTCCGCAGCGGCCGCCGACGATTCCGCCGCCATGGCCGCGCTCGTCACGCAGATCGCTGCCGCGGCTGGCGGTCTCACCTGGATGGTCGCCGAGTGGATCTTCCATCGCAAGCCGACGGTGCTCGGCGTGACGTCGGGTGCCATTGCCGGTCTCGTCGGCATCACGCCGGCCGCCGGTTTCGTCGATCCGATGGGCGGTCTCTTCATCGGCATCGGCGCGGGCTTTGCGGCCTTCTTCTTCTCGACCACGGTCAAGAAGGCGATGGGCTACGACGAGAGCCTCGACGTGTTCGGCGTGCACGGCATCGGCGGCATCGTAGGCGCGGTCCTCACGGGTGTGTTCGCGGTCGAGGCGATCGGCGGCACGGCCGGCCTGCTCGAAGGCAACTTCGCCCAGGTCTGGATCCAGATCTACGGCATCCTCGCCACGATCATCTGGTGTGCGCTGGCGACCTTCGTGATCCTCATCGTGCTCAAGTACACGATCGGCCTGCGTGTGCCGGAGCCGGTGGAGATCGAGGGCCTCGACGTCAACCTGCACGGCGAGGTGGTGCACTGAACCTTGCTGGCCTGCCGGTGGGGTGGCCCCGGGGTTCTCGAACCCCGGGGCTGTTTTTATTTTCGGACACAAGCGGCGAGAGGCTTCGGATAAGGGGCGGGGTGCGGTGTGGATGGCCGCGGCAGTCCATGGAGAGCAAGGAGCCGCGGGCTGCGCTGCTCAAAAACCAAGCCAGGGGCGGCCGTCTGCCTAGAATCTAAGCGGCCGCGAACGGCGCGCTGGAGCCCCGCGACTTCAACATTTTCAGCAATGTCAGGGCGTTGGTCCCCTTGAAGGGGCTGGCACGGGTTTTGAAACCGGTAGAAGCGATGGGCCGGGCGCGTTGGCCCTTCGGCTGGCAGGCCCTCTCCGAGATCTTCTCCCGAGCACGCGTCTCCCCTAGACGTGCTCCAAACTTGGCCCGGCGCAAAAACGCTGGGCCTTTTTTTGTTCGAACACAAGTTGCGGAAAGCTTCGAATAAGGAGCCCTGTGCGGGTGGATGGCCGGCGCACTTGCGCCGGGGACGCAGTCGCGTCCCGAGCGCTTCGCGCTGTTTCTCGCTTACAATACGACGAGGCGGGTGTTGCGGTTGACGAGCGGCAGGAGCTTCAGGAGGTCGCGGCGGGCGAGGGCGACACAGCCTTCGGTGGGCGCCAGGCCTTCGCCGGCGACATGCAGGAAGATCGCGCTTCCACGGCCGCGGCGTCGCGGGCGGCGATTGTAATCGAGCACGACGAAGACGTCGTAGAGCCCGTCCGTGCGCCAGAGTTTCTCTGCGCTCGCCGGATAGGGATGGGTGACGGCGCGATTGTAGTTGGGGTCGGTTGCTGCGTCGCACCATCCGTCGTCGGTGCGTGTGATGGAGAGCGGGACCGCGGTGTGCGGGCGGCGGAGCCTGTCGGGGCGGTAGCGGGCGCTTTCGAGGCGAAACTGGCCGCGCGGCGTTGCCCCGTCGCCTTCGCGCTTCAAGGCCAAGATGCCGCCGCGCCCCAGAGCGCACCGCACAACGAGGTTGCCGCATGTCAGCCGACCCTGCTGGCTTCGCGGGTTCGTGCTCCTCACGACGATTTTGCGGACTGCGATGACGGCCCCCTTTTTCCACCAGGCGCGGACTGCCGCCGGGCGGCGGGTCACGGCACCCTACCTCAGTCTGGGTACAGGTGCTAAGAGGGGTGCGCCCTTCAACCCTATGATTGGAGCCCGATGCCATGAGTGCCGCACGCAAGATCCTGCTCGTTGACGACGACGAGGATCTCCGCGGGTCTCTTCAAGATCAGCTGGACCTGCACGACGAGTTCGACGTGTCGGTGGCGGGGACGGCTGGTGCCGGGATCGAAGCCGCCAAGAGCGGACATCCCGATCTCGTCGTCTTCGACGTCGGGTTGCCGGACATGGACGGGCGTGAGGCCGTGCGCCTCTTGCGCAAGGGCGGCTTCAAGAGCCCGATCATCATGCTGACGGCGAACGACAGCGACGCCGACCAGATCCTCGGTCTCGATGCGGGCGCGAACGACTACGTGACGAAGCCGTTCAAGTTCGCCGTGCTGCTTGCGCGGATCCGTGCGCAGCTTCGCCAGCACGAGCAGAGCGAGGATGCCGTTTTCACGATCGGGCCCTACACGTTCAAGCCGGCCTCGAAGCTTCTGGTGGATGAGAAGGGCGGCAAGGTCCGGCTCACCGAAAAGGAAACCGCGATCCTCAAGTACCTCTACCGGACGGGCGACAAGGTCGTCTCGCGCGAGACGCTGCTGCACGAGGTGTGGGGTTACAATGCAGGCGTTACGACACATACGCTCGAGACGCACATCTACCGGCTGCGGCAGAAGATCGAGAAAGACCCGTCGAATGCCGAAATTCTCGTGACCGAGACGGGCGGCTACAAGCTCTCGGCTTGAACAGGTTGTTCACGTCCCATCAACAGGCGCACACGAGCGCCTGGACCGGATAGGCCGAATCACCCGAGCCTCAGGCCAGTTTTCAACCGCCGTGCGGGCGGTGTTGTGCTGGTTTTGCGGGGTTCTGACGATGGCACTCGATGCGCTCGTGCTTCCTCTTCTCAACGTGCCGCTGTTTCAGGGGCTGAAGCCGCTTCAGCTCACCGAGATCGCGCGGCGTGCGGACCGTATCGTCTACAAGCCGGGCGACGTGATCGTCGCGGCCAACGCGGAGCCGGATGCGGCGGTGCTGGTCGTGTCCGGCGAGGCGGTGCGGACGGAGGGGCCGGGCCTCGGCGACGGCGCGGAGGCGATCCCGGCGGGGGCGCTCATCTCCGAGATGACGATGCTGATCGAAACGGCGTGCGCTTCGACCGTGGTTGCGCGCACGCCCGTCCGGGCGCTCCGGATCACGCGATCGGAAATGCTTGCGCACATGTCCGACGATCCCACGCTCGCCGATCATTTCATCGAGAAGATTTCAGGACGGCTGAACGCGTTCGTGTCGGGCCTCAAGGAGATCGACCGTTCGCTCGCGGCAGACGCTGGAGAGGCGGCAGTCGGCGAATTGCCGGCGCCTGCAGAGATCCAGCAACAGCAGGCGCAGGCCTCCGACGATACAGCGACAGTGACTCTCCACTGACGGCGCTTCGCGTCTTTTTGTTTCGTACGCAAGCTGCGGGAAGCTTCGCTCAAAGCGCGTTGCGGTTTGTGGATGGCCGGCGCACTTGCGCCGGGGGCGCAGTCGCGCCCCGAGCGCTGCCGCGCTGTTTTTTGCTTCGTACACAAGCTGCGGGAGGCTTCGCTTAAGGCGCGTGGTGCTTTGTGGTTGGCCGCGGCACTCGCCGCGGGTCGCCTTGCTCCCGGGCGCTATCGCGCCGTTCTCTGCTTTGTACACAAGCTGAGGGAGGCTTCGTCGCGAGACGTTAGCTAGCGGATGCGGCGCGGGTTCATGTAGAGATCGGCTTCCTGACGCTCCAGGGCGGGCTCGATCTTGCCTGCAAGCATGTCCTTGTAGAGCCGCTTCATGTGGCGGCGCGCGTCGCAATTGAATATCAGCGTCGCTCCGAACAGCTTCATGATCGTCAAGAGGCGCCGGTCGGCGCCCGCGCGGACCTGGCCTTTCCACTTGCCGCCGATGGAGAACACGCGTCCGTCGAGGTAACCCGCGACCTGGCCGTGCTGGTCGATCAGCGTGTAGTCGCCGCCGAGGTTGATGAAGGCGCGCTTCAGCCGGTAGAACTGCGGCTTGCCGTCCTTGCCGATGATGAAGAACGAGAAGTTCTCCGGCATGAAGGGCCACTTGTTGGCCGAGCGCTCCAGATAGACGATGTAGTTGTCGTCGTCGGTGTTGATCGAATAGGTCATCACCGGCATGCCGCGCGCGCCGATGGTCTGCTGCAGCGAGCGGCCGATCATGAGATCCATGGTCGCGCGCCAGTTGAGCTTGTCGGTGAAGAGGCGGAAGACGAGGCGCTTGTGCATGCCATCGGCCTTCTTCCAGGCATCCTCGCGATAGCCGAACAGGCCGGTCCGCTTTCCGTCCTCGATGATCTCGCCGAAGATGTCCATGTCAGTCGTGAACTGGCGCGACTTCGCGCGGTTGCGCGTGTGCCGGTAAAGGCCGAACTCGACCCAGTTGAAGTTCGTGATCCAGATATCGACGGTGAAGCGGTCCCACTCGTCCTTCGCGCGCTTCGTCACCTTTTTCCTGCGCTGGGCAGGTTGAGGTGCGGGCGCCGCGGGCGCGGTTGCGGCGGCTTCCTTCAGCGCCTCCTCGTGGGCGTCACGTGCGGCCTCGGCGGCTGCGGCTTCGGCCTTTGCGTCGACCACCTTGAGGGCGGGTGCGTTCATGCCGGTCTCCCTACGTCATCTCAGGTTTCGCGCGAATCACGCGGATGGCGAAAGGCTAGCACCCGGCCTGGAGCGCCGGTTTCGAAGCGCGGCTCCGCACGTGGAAAAGCTGTGGGTAGCTTCGGGGATGGCCGGCCTTCGGCGCGGGTCAGCGGGTGCCGAAGATGGCCGAGCCGACGCGGACGTGCGTCGCGCCGAAGCTCGCTGCGGTTTCGAAATCGCTGCTCATGCCCATGCTGAGCTCGGGGAGGCCGAGGTCGCGGGCCAGCTTGGCCAGAAACGCGAAGTGGACGGCGGGCTCCTCCTCGACGGGCGGAATGCACATGAGGCCCGCGATCTCGAAGCCGAGATCGTCCCGGCAATGGGCGACGAAGGCGGCCGCCTCTTTCGGGACGATGCCGGCCTTTTGCGGCTCCTCGCCGGTGTTGACCTCGACGAAGAGCTTGAGGCGTTTGCCCTGCTTCGCCTGCTCCTCGGCGATGGCGCGCGCGATCTTCGGACGATCCACGGTGTGGATGGCGTCGAACAGGGCGACGGCCTCGCGCGTCTTGTTGGACTGCAGCGGGCCGATGAGGTGGAGCTCGATGTCGGGATAGCGCTCGCGCAGCTCGGGCCATTTCGCCTTGGCCTCCTGCACGCGGTTTTCGCCGAACATGCGCTGGCCGGCATCGAGGATCGGGACGATGTGCTCGGGGCCGAACGTTTTCGAGACGGCGATCAGGTTCACCGCGGCTGGGTCGCGGTTGGCATTGCGGGCTGCGGCGTCGAGGCGCGCCTTGATGTCGGCGAGGGCCGCTCGGGGATCGTGCGTCTGGGTCTGGTCGGTCATGGCTTTTCGGATGCAGGTTCGTAGGGTGCGAAGCTGTGCGCCTCGCTTTGCAAAAGATCGAAGTATTTCCGGTGCAGAAAGAGTTTGTCGCGCCCGACTTTTTCTTCTTCCAGGATGCCGAGGCGCGCCAGCTCCTTGAGATACGTCGATGCGGCCTGCCGTTTTGCAATGCCTTTTTCGACGACATTGGCGATGCGGCAATAGGGCTGCGTAAAGATGAGGTCGATCAGCTCGCGCGGCACCTTGTGCTGTGCGCGGTCGCGGACGGTCGCGTGCGTCTCCTCCATCAGGGTGCGAATGGCGCGGATCTTTCCTGTCGTCCAGCTCGACGTCGTCTGCACCGCGTCGAGCATATAGAGCACCCACGCCTCCCATTCGCCGTGCGACGTGACGCGGCCGAGCAGGCGGTAGTAGTCGCCGCGCGTGCGCAGGATATAGCGGCTGAGATAGAGGGTCGGCAGGTCCAGAAGGCCACTTTCGATCAGCGTCAGGACGTTGAGAATGCGGCCCGTGCGCCCGTTGCCGTCCGGGAAGGGATGGATGGCCTCGAACTGATAGTGAAGGATCGCCATGCGGATGAGGGGGTCGAGACCGTCCTCGTCGGCGTGGAGGTACGTCTCCCAATTCGCGAGGAGGCCGCGCAGGCGGGCCTCTTCCTGGGGCGGCGTGTAGATGACCTCTCCCGTATGCCGGTTCGACAAGGTGACGGGGATGTTGCGGACGTCCAGATCGATGCCGGTGAGGAGCCGGCAGATTTCGACGGCCGTGCGGGCCGAGAGCGGCTTTGCCGAGAGCGTGTCGAGCCCATGATAGAGCGCGGCGCGATATTTCAGGGCTTCCTTGGCGGCGGGATCGCCCTCGTCGTCGCCCAGGCTGGCCTCGCGGAAGAGTGCGTCGTTGGTGGTGACGATATTCTCGATCTCGGAGCTGTCCTTGGCTTCGAGCAGGGGAATGACGCTGATCAGGACGCTTTGGTCCGGGATGGTCTGGCCGGCGAGCCGCAGTTCTGCGAGCGCCGTGCGCGCCAGGCCCCATTTCTTGAGGACGGGCCGCGTCTCGATCTCGGCCTGCGGCGGAAGCGGGGAGAGATCGTTATGGGGGCGGTCGGGGTGGAACACCGGGCGGCTCCGGATTTCATGTCGAGGAAACGATAAATCGTCGACATGTCTATGGGGTCATGTCGATGGGATCGACGTGTCTGGTTTCATATGTCGATGAAATTCGAATTTATCGACATTTTAGATGAGATAGGTCGATTCTATCGACATGGCAAGGTCATTATGTCGATAAAAATCAAAAATGGCGACATATTTGCCGGTTTGTGTCGATCGCATCGACATGAGGGGCCTATCGTGTCGATGTTTTTCGATTTCATCGACATAATGAAGCAGCTTGCGGCAAGGAGGGCCCGCTTTTCCGGCGGCTGTCCGCCTTGACCGCACCCCCCCTTTCGGGCTCAGTACCGGCCCAAATCCTCAAGACTCCAAGAGCACGAACCCTCTCCATGGCTACCGAACGGTACGACGCGCCGGCGCGCGAGAAGCATTGGCAAAAGGTGTGGGAGGAGGGCGAGATCTTCCGCGCCTCCGACGACCAGACGCGGCCCAAGTCCTACGTGCTGGAGATGTTTCCGTATCCCTCCGGCCGCATCCACATGGGGCACGTGCGCAACTATGCCATGGGCGACGTGTTCGCGCGCTACAAGCGGGCCCGTGGCTTCAACGTGCTGCATCCGATGGGCTGGGACGCCTTCGGCATGCCGGCCGAGAACGCCGCCATCGAGCGCAAGACGCATCCTGCGACGTGGACCTACGCCAACATCGAGACGATGAAGGGCCAGCTCAAGTCGATGGGGCTTTCGCTCGACTGGAGCCGCGAGATCGCGACGTGCAGCCCCGACTACTACCGGCATCAGCAGAAGCTGTTTCTCGACCTCTATGCGAAGGGGCTGGCGTATCGGAAATCGTCCAAGGTCAACTGGGACCCGGTGGATCATACGGTGCTCGCCAACGAGCAGGTGATCGACGGACGCGGATGGCGCTCGGGCGCGCTCGTCGAGCAGCGCGAGCTCACGCAGTGGTTCTTCAAGATCACCGAGTATGCCGAGGAGCTTCTGGCCGCGCTCAAGACGCTCGACAAGTGGCCGGAGAAGGTTCGCCTGATGCAGGCGAACTGGATCGGCCGCTCCGAAGGCATGCTCGTGCGCTGGGCGCTGGATGCCGACGGCGCGCCGCAGGGACACAAGGAGCTCGAAGTCTATACGACGCGGCCCGACACGCTGTTCGGCGCGTCGTTCATGGCGATTGCGCCGGACCACCCGCTCGCGAAGGCCGCGGCCGATGGAAATCCGGAGCTGGCGGCGTTCTGCGAGGAATGCCGGCGGCTCGGGACTTCGGTTGCCGATCTCGAAACAGTGGAGAAGCGCGGTTTCGACACCGGCATTCGCGCGGTCCATCCGTTCGATCCGGATTGGAAAGTGCCGGTCTACGTCGCCAACTTCATTCTGATGGATTACGGGACGGGCGCGATCTTCGGCTGCCCCGCCGGTGATCAGCGCGACCTCGACTTCGCGCGTACGTACGATCTGCCGGTCATTCCCGTCATCCTGCCGCCGGGCGCGGACGCGGCGACATTCGCGATCGGAGACGATGCCGTCGACGGCGACGGCACGATGATCAATTCGCGCTTCCTCGACGGTCTTTCGACAAGCGAAGCGTTCGAGGAGGCGGCGACGCGCCTCGAAGGCACGAAGCTCGGCAAGAAGCCCGTCGGCCAGCGCAAGGTGAACTTCCGCCTGCGCGACTGGGGCATCTCACGGCAGCGCTATTGGGGCTGTCCGATCCCGATCGTGCATTGCGAGGCGTGCGGCGTGGTGCCGGTGCCGGCTGGCGAACTGCCGGTCAAGCTGCCGGAGGACGCGAGCTTCGACAAGCCGGGCAACCCGCTCGACCGGCATCCGACGTGGAAGCACGTGCCGTGCCCGACGTGCGGGGCGCCGGCGCGGCGCGAGACGGACACCATGGATACGTTCGTCGACAGCTCGTGGTATTTCGTGCGCTTCACGGCGCCCCAGGCGGACCGGCCGGTCGACAAGGATGCCGCGAGCTACTGGCTGCCGGTCGATCAATACATCGGCGGCATCGAGCACGCGATTTTGCACCTGCTCTATTCGCGCTTCTTCTTCCGCGCGATCGCGGATGCGGGACATGGCTCGCGAGAGCTGCGCGAGCCGTTTGCCGCGCTGTTCACGCAAGGCATGGTGACGCACGAGACGTACAAGTCCGAGGGCGGAAGCTGGCTCTTGCCGAGCGAGGTGCGTTTCGAGGGCGAGGGCGCGGCGCGAACGGCTGTCGAGATCGCGTCCGGCCAGCCGGCGGCGATCGGCTCCATCGAGAAGATGTCGAAGTCGAAAAAGAACCTCGTCGATCCGGACGACATCATCGCCGGCTGGGGGGCGGACTGCGCGCGCTGGTTCATGCTCTCCGACAGCCCGCCCGAGCGCGATGTGACCTGGACGGAAGCCGGCATCCAGGGGGCGGGGCGCTTCGTGCAGCGCGTGTGGCGACTGGTCGACGAAGTCGCGCGCGTGGCAGCGCCACCGGCTTCGCCGCGGCCTACCACCCTCTCGCCCGAAGCGACGGAGCTGCGCCGGGGCGCGCATAAAGCCGCCCACGCCGTGGCGCAAAGCATCGAGGCCCTGCGCTTCAATGTGGCCGTCGCGCAGATCTATGAATTCACGAATATCCTTTCGGCATATCTCGCGAAATCTCAGGGCCAGAGCAAGACGAGCGAAGACTTGGCTTGGGCGCTTCGCGAAGCAGGCGAACTATTCGCGCAGATGATCGGGCCGATGATGCCTCATCTCGGCGAGGAATGCTGGGCGCGGCTCGGATACAACACTTTGCTCGCCAATCAGCCTTGGCCGGCCGTGGAAACCGGGTTGCTCGTTGACGATAAGATCACCATTGCCGTACAGGTGAATGGCAAGCGCCGCGACGAGCTTTTGATCGCCCGTGACGCCAAGGAAGACGAGGTTCGGGCCGCCGCGCTCAAGCTCGAAGCCGTGGTGCGGGCCCTTGAAGGCAAAGAGCCGAAAAAGGTCATCGTCGTGCCGCATAGGATTGTGAATGTCGTTGCCTGAGGCAGGGGCCATGCGTTCGAGCGGCAACAACCGAACCGTCGTAAATCGCCGCACGGCCTCCCGGCTGTTGCTGGCTGCGGCGCTCGTTGGGCCGTTCGTGGCCGCGTGCGGCAACGGCGGGTTCCGTCCGCTTTACGGCTCTGCCGCATTCGGCGGGGCGGCTGCGGACGAGCGGCTCGCCGAGGTTGCCGTGGGGCCCATTCCCGGGCGCGTCGGCCAGCAGATCCGCAACGAACTGATCTTCCATTCGACGGGCGGCGGTGGCGAAGCTGCGGAGCCGCGCCTCAGGCTCGACGTGGCGATCCGCGAAAGCGTGACCTCGACCCTCGTTCAAAGCGACGGCGACAGCCGTGGCCAGGTGTTCAACATCGAGGCGAGCTTCCGGCTGATCCAGGTTGCGGACAACAGCGTGGTGTTGACCGGTACGAGCTACGGCCGTGCGGGCTTCGAGCGCTACCAGTCGATCTTCTCTAACGTGCGTGCGCGCGAGGATGCCGAGAACCGTGCCGCCAAGGTGGTGGGTGAGGATCTGAAGGCGCGTCTCTCCGCGTACCTCGCGGGCGCCGCTTAAGGCATGGTCGCCGTCAAGGCGCATCAGGCCCAGGCATTTCTGTCGTCTCCCGATCCCAAGATCCGCGCGGTGCTGTTTTTCGGCTCCGATGCCGGGCTCGTGGCCGAGCGCGCCTCGTCGTTCGCCAAAGCCGCTGCCGCGCGCAGCGATCCGCCGGGCGAGCTGCTTCGTCTCGATGATGCCGACCTCGACGGAAATCCGGATCGTCTCGCCGTGGAACTCGGGACGGTCCCGATGTTCGGGGGACCCAAGATCGTTCGCGTCACGGCAGGGCGACGCATCAACGCCGCCGCGCTGCGGCCGCTGATTGACGACGGGGCTCTCGAAGGCACGCTCATTGTCGAAGCGGGCAACCTCAAGCCGGACGATGCGCTGCGCGCGTCGTTCGAGAAGTCCGCCGCTGCTGCGGCCGTCGCCTGCTACGGGGATGCGGCGCAGGATCTCGACGCGCTCATTCGCGATATGGTGAGGGGCGCGGGAACCTCGATTTCAACGGATGCGCGCCAGGCGCTGGTGGAACGCCTCGGGGCGGATCGCGCCCTTTCCCGCGGCGAGATCGAAAAGCTGCTGCTCTACGTCGGCAGCGCGCGGGAGATTTCGCTCGACGACGTGAAGGCGGTGGTGGGCGACGTTTCCGAGCTCGCGCTCGAACGGATCACGTTCGCGGCGGCTCAAGGCGATGCCTCGCGGGCCGTGAGCGAATGTGGGCGCGCCGTCTCCTCGGGCGAAAGCCCGCAGGCGATCATTGCCGCCCTCCAGCGCCACTTCCAAAGACTGCACCGCATTCGTGCCGCCATGGAAAGCGGCAGCACGCTCGACGAGGCGTTGCGCCGGATGCGACCGCCGCTGCATTTCAAGCAGAAAGACGCGTTCGCGGCCCAATGCCGGCTCTGGACCTCCGCGCGGCTCACCGACGCGCTCGCCAGGATCTCGACGGCGGCCAAAGCGGCGCGGCTCACGAGCGCGCTTGAGGAGGCGCTTTCGGAGCGGCTCGCGATCGGGCTTGCCATGATGGCGCGCGAGGGAACGGGCCGGGACCGGCGGTAGGCGCTCATCCGTTGCGCTCCGGGTCGCGGACCCTATAGTGCGCGCTTCTCAATTCGGGAGCTTCAATTCGGGACGAGGGGAGATTTTTCATGCCAGGCACGAAATACGATGTGGTCACGATCGGCAATGCGATCGTCGACATCATCGGCCGCTGCGAGGACAGCTTCCTCGACAAGCACGCGGCGCCCAAGGGGCATATGCGCCTCGTCGATGCCGAGATCATCAACACCATCTATGCGGACATGGGCCCGGGGGTCGAAATTTCGGGCGGCTCGGCCGCCAACACGGCCGCCGGCATCGCTTCTCTCGGCGGGCGCGCCGCGTTCATCGGCAAAGTCGCAGACGACGAGTTCGGGCGCATTTTCCGTCACGATATCGGCGCAGCGGGCGTCGCGTTCGGAACACCTGCTGTGCCGGATGCCGCGCGCGCCACGTCGCGCTCGCTTATTCTCGTGACGCCCGACGGCCAGCGCACGATGAACACTTTCCTCGGCATCAGCACCGATTTCAATCAAAGCGAAGTGGATCCGGCGGTGATCGAGGCTTCGGGCATCGTCTATCTCGAGGGCTATCTGTTCGACCGCGAGGACGCGAAGGGCGCGTTCCGGCAGGCGGCGAAGATCGCCAAGCAGGCCGGGCGGCAGGTTGCGCTCACGCTTTCGGATTCGTTCTGCGTGGACCGGCACCGGGCGGAGTTCCTGGCGCTGATCCGGGGAGGTATCGACATCCTGTTCGCCAACGAGAGCGAGATTCTCTCTCTTTACGAGTGCACGAGCTTCGACGATGCGGTGCGCCACGTCTCGCGCGATACGCGCCTCGCCGTGCTCACGCGCAGCGAGCAGGGCTCGGTGGTCGTCTCCGAGGGCACGTCCATTCTCGTGGCGCCCGATCCGGTTGCGAAGGTGGTCGATACCACGGGTGCGGGCGATCTCTATGCGGCGGGGTTCCTGTTCGGTCTCGCCCGCGGAGACGACTTTTCGAAGGCCGGGCGGTTCGGCAGTTTCGCGGCCGCCGAGATCATCGGCCAGATGGGCGCGCGGCCGGAGGTCAAGCTCGCGCACTTGGCGCGGATGCGGGGACTGCTCGGCTGACGCTTGGCGGCGGACGCGCGATCAAAATGAGGGGCGTGGGGAACATCTCCATGCCCCCTTTTTGTTCCGGACCCATACAAGTCAACGAATCATTTTCGCAACAGATATAAGCCGGACGATCCTTCTTATTGGCTTTGCTGCTTTTTTCTCCTTGGAACATGCTGCGATATTGCTCAGGATTCCTCCAATCGAATCACGAGGGATGGATCGATTTTCATGTCTTCCGCAACCGGCCGCCGCGGCCGGCCCAAGGGCAGTGGCCTCGATGATCGCGCTCAGCTTCGGCGGATCGAGACGCTTCTCGACGCCGATCCGGGGCTGAGGCCGACGACGGCGATCAAGGCGCTGGGAATTACCGATCCGTCCACGATCCGGCGTCTCCGGGACAAGCTCAAAGTCAATGGCACGTCGTATGCCGCAACGGCGCCCGCTGGGGTTGGCCGTCCTTTGCCTTCGGCTTCCGCTTGCGAGGCGCACCGGGTCAACCCGGATGCGCGCGCCGAGCCCGGTTCGCGTCGTGAGCCGGTGTCGGCGTCGCAGGCCGGCGGTCTTGTCGAAGTTTCCGAGTTCGGTGGGGGTGCGTCTCACGCCCCGTGGTTTCTCGACTGGTATGCGTTCGGCCTTTCGGCGTTCTCGAGTACGTTCGAGGCGCAAATGGCCTTCATGGACGATCTACTTCAGGCACCACACGTCGAGTCCGCGTTGCGTCATCAGCTTCTGTTCAACGAAGTGGCGAAAGCGTTTTGTCCAAAGCGTCCGGATGTCCGAGCACGTTTGCACTGATCATTGCCAAACCAACACGACCTCAGGCCGCCCCCAAGCGGCCTTTTTTCATTTTGTATTTGCGTACGCAAGCGGCGGGAAGCTTCGGATAAGGGGCCGGATGCCGTGTGGATGGCCGCGGCACTTGCCGCGGGTCGCCTTGCTCCCGAGGCCCTTCGGGCCTGGGTGATTGTGAGGCGGCGGTCGCGCCCCGAGCCCCTGCGGGGCTGAAGTTTTCTTTTCTGCCGACGCGAGCTGCGAGAAGGTTCGGATAAGGGGGCGGGTGCCGAGTGGATGGCCGCGGCACTTGCCGCGGGTCGCCTTGCGCCTGAGGCGCTTCGGGCCTGGGTGATTGTGAGGCGGCGTCGCACCCCAGTGTCATCCCGGCCGGAGCGAAGCGGAGAGCCGGGACCCAGGGGCCACGCGTGCCGAGAGAGATGTCAGGTCTCGGCCCAGTCGGCGAGGCGGTCGAGGAACGCGAGGCAGCGCTCGATCTCCGAGATCGCGATCCATTCGTCGGCGGTGTGGGCCTGGGCGATGTCGCCGGGTCCGCAGACGACGGCCGGAACGTCCGCAGCCTGGAAAAGGCCCGCTTCCGTCGCATACGATACGGCGTACGTCTCGTTCTGCTGGGCGAGCTTGAGCGCGAGCGCGACAGCTTCGGACGCTGGCCCGGCCGCGAACGGCGGCACGCTGTTGACGCGGCGGATCGAGATGCCGGCCTCGGGCGCGACGCGCTGCATCCCGGCGAGGAAACGGGTCTCGGCAAACTGGACCAGGCGCCGTTCGACGGCGTCCACGTCGAGCCCGGCAAGCGTGCGGATCTCGAAGCCGAAGTGAGAGGCGGCGGGCACGATGTTCGATGCCGTACCACCCGAAATCTCGGTGACTTGCAGCGTCGCGTAGGGCGGCGTGAAGCGGTCGTCGTGCGTTGTCGTCTTGAGCTCGACTTCGATGCGGTTCAGCTCGGCGATCAGCTCCGCGGCGATGGCGATGGCGTTGACGCCGATCGGTGCCATGCTCGAATGCGCGGCGCGGCCGGCGACATCGACGCGCCAGCGCATCGGGCCCTTGTGGGCGTCGACGACGGTCATGTTGGTCGGCTCGCCGACGATGACGAGGCGCGGCTTCGCGAGACGGCCGCCGAGCTCGGAGATCATGGGCCGCACGCCCGTGCAGCCCGTCTCCTCGTCGTAGGAGAAGAGGATGTGGACGGGCACTTTCAGCGCGCGACGCTTGAACTCCGGCACCAGCGCGAGCACGCAGGCGAGATAGCCTTTCATGTCGGTGGTGCCGCGTCCGTAAAGGCGGCCGGCATCCTCGCGCATCGTGTAGGGATCGCTCGTCCAATCGGCGGGTACGGTCGGCACGACGTCGGTGTGGCCGGAGAGGCCGATGCCGGGCACGTCGCCCGGCCCGATGGTCGCGAACAGGGACGCCTTCTCGCCGTCCGCGGTGGGCACGAGGTGCGAGGCGACGCCGTGATCGGCGAGATAGGCTTCGACGAAGCTCACGAGGTCGCGGTTCGACTTGTGGCTTGTGGTGTCGAAGGCCACGAGGCGCGCGAGCAGCGCGATGGCGGAATACGTCGTGTCGGGTGTCATGGAGGCGAAGTCAGTTCACGCTGCGCGAGGCGTAGGGGCTGTCGAGCGAGAACGCGGGGATCGCGACGTCGAACAGCCGGCCCGTCTCGTCGACCATCTGATAGCTGCCGACCATGATACCCGATGGGGTCGCGAGGGGACAGCCCGACGAGTACGTGAACGACTGGCCCGGCGGGATGACGGGCGTCTGGCCAACGACGCCGGGGCCGCGCACCTCGTCGGTTTTTCCGGCGGCGTCGGTGATGCGCCAGATGCGGCTCTTGAGCTGGATCGTGTGCGCACTCTCGTTCGAGATCTCGATGGTGTAGATCCAGAAGAAGTAGCCTTCCTCTTCGGTCGACTGATCTTCCGAGAATTCGGGCGTGACGCGGATGCGGATGCCTTCGGTCACCTGCTCGTATGGGGTCTCGTTGGTCACAAGGCCGGTTCCGTTCTGGTTTGGCCGAGCATTACGGGCGCAAGCGTGGGCGTCAACGCTCTCTTGGGCGCGTATTGGTCCTTTTTCGCCGCCGGGCGCTGGCTAAACGGCGGACATGGCCGATTTGTGCCGCGTTCGACGGGACGGCGGCGTCTTTGCGGTGCTCCGCCGGGCGCCGTCGATCAGATTATCGACTCGCAGCAAAGGTCAAGCGTGCGCGGCTTTCAGCGCGGCGTCGAGGTCTGCCACGATGTCGCCGGCGTTTTCGAGGCCGACCGAGAGACGCAGGATGCCATCCGAGATGCCGAGCTCCGCGCGGGCCTCGGGGCCGATACGATAGTGCGTCGTCGTGGCCGGATGTGTGATGAGGCTCTTGGCGTCGCCCAGGTTGTTCGAGATGCGGACGAGGCGGAGTGCGTTCTGGAAGCGGAACGCTGCCTCCTTGCCGCCCTCGATCTCGAAGGCGATCATCTGGCCGCCGCCCGTCATCTGCTTCTTGGCGACGTCGGCCTGCGGGTGATCGGGGCGGCCGCAATAGATGACGCGATTGACGCCCGGCGCGGTCGCGAGATGATCCGCGACGACAGCGGCGTTCGCGGACTGCTGGCGAATGCGGATCGGCAGCGTCTCCAGGCTCTTCAGCATCACCCAGGCGTTGAACGGCGAGAGCGAGGGCCCCGTCTGGCGGAAGAAGTCCTGCAGGTGGTCGTTCAGGAATTTGTTCGAGCACAGGACAGCGCCGCCCAGACAGCGGCCCTGGCCGTCGATGTGCTTCGTCGCCGAGTAGACGACGACGTCTGCGCCGAGGGCGAGCGGACGCTGCAGCATCGGGGTTGCGAACACGTTGTCGACCACGGTCGTGATGCCGTGCTTCTTCGCGATGGCCGAGACGCCGGCGATGTCGACGAGATCGAGGGTCGGATTGGCCGGCGTCTCGAAGAAGAAGCCCTTCGTGTTGGGCTTGATGGCGGCTTCCCATTGGGCGAGATCGCGCCCATCGATCAGCGTCATGGCGATGCCGAAGCGCGGACAAAGCGTTTCCACGATGTAGCGGCAGGAGCCGAACATCGCGCGGGCGGCGACGATATGATCGCCGGCAGAGAGGAACGAGAGCAGGCCCGCGGTGACGGCGGCCATACCGGTGGCCGTTGCGCGGCACGCTTCGGCGCCTTCGAGGAGACGCAGGCGTTCCTCGAACATGGATACGGTGGGATTGGCGAAACGCGTGTACTGGAAGCCGGGGTCTTCGTTCTTGAAGCGCGCTTCGGCCTGCTCGGCGGAGGTGTAGACGAAGCCTTGCGTGAGGAAGAGAGCTTCGGACGTTTCGCCGAACTCCGAGCGAAGCGTGCCGCCATGCACGAGCTGAGTCTCGGGGCTCCAGTCCGCGGGATTTGCGGAGCCTGAGGTCGTGGTCTTGGTCATGGAGATGTCCTCGCGCGCGCTTGGTGCGGGTGCGGTGCCCGAACCGACAAAAAACCCGGCCGTCCTCCCCGCTGCCATGAGCCAGGGCGGACCAGATGCCGGGTCGCGCGCCGAGGGCCCTTTTTAGCGACTTGTTTTACGTGGCTGCAAGCCGGCCGGCCAAATCACCACGATCGCATTTTTGCTGGGACCGACGATTCACGCGCCAGGTTGATAGGACCTGACGCGATCATGGTCCGCTGCGATAGAACGGGATTAGCCTCTCGGGGCTCTTGGCGTCAAGGGGCGCTTCGTCTAGAGCCTCATGAGTAGGAGCCAAGTCGATGTCCAAAGAGAGCAAAATCGCGGCGGGGGACGGCATTCTGCCGGCACAGGCCATCCGGGCGCTTGCGGACGCGGGCGGGATCACGCCGTCCGAGCCGTTCGGACAGGGCCAGGTGCAGCCCGCGAGCGTGGATCTGCGGCTCGGCGCGCGTGCGCATCGCGTGCGGGCGAGCTTCCTGCCGGGGCCGCGCGGGGCCGTTGCCGAGAGGCTCGACGATCTTACGCTGCATACGTTCGATCTCGAAGACGGGGCGGTGCTGGAGACGGGCTGCGTCTACGTCGTGCCGCTGCTCGAACGGCTGGCGCTGCCTCCCCATATCGCCGCTTCGGCCAACCCGAAGAGCTCGACGGGGCGGCTCGACGTGTTCACGCGCGTGATCGCGGATGGCGTCACCGCGTTCGACCAGGTGCCCGCAGGCTACAGCGGGCCGCTCTATGCCGAGATCTGTCCGCAGACGTTTCCCATCGTCGTGCGCAAGGGATCGAAACTCTCGCAGCTTCGCTTCCGCCGCGGCGATCCGCGCGAAACGGACGAGGGGCTACGCCGGCTGCAGGCCGAGCAGACGCTGGTCTCCGGTGGCGACGCCGACATTCAGGACGGGATCGCGCTCTCGGTCGATCTCAAAGGTGACGGCGCGGGCCCCGTGGGCTATCGCGCGAAGCGGCACACGGGCGTGGTGGACGTGGATCAGCCCGGCGCGTGCGCGATTGCGGAGTACTGGGAGCCGGTTTTTGCCGACAAGAAGCGGCGGCTCATTCTCGATCCCGACCAGTTCTACATTCTGGCCTCGAAAGAGGCCGTGCACATTCCGCCGACGCACGCGGCCGAGATGATGCCGTTCAATCCGCTGGTCGGCGAATTCCGCGTGCATTATGCGGGCTTCATGGACCCCGGTTTCGGGCATTCGGCGGCGGGTGGGTCGGGCTCGCGCGTGGTGCTCGAAGTGCGCTCGCACAAGGTGCCGTTCATTCTCGAAGACGGACAGATCGTGGGGCGGCTCGTCTATGAGCGCATGGCGGAGCTGCCGGAGCAGCTCTACGGCAGCGACCTCGGCAGCCACTACCAGGCGCAGGGCCTGAAGCTCTCGAAGCACTTCAGGTGAGCGGAGCTCTCCTCCCTGTCACCGGCCAAGTTCCTATCGCAATTTTGGCGTCTTCGACGAGCCTTGCGCTGGGTCCCGGATAAGGCTTCGCCTTTCCGGGATGACAGGGCGTGACGCTATGCGTCCGGACACTTGAGCGGTTTGGCGACCTTGAGGATCGCCGAGACGACGCCGGGGAACTTGGCTTCGATCTCGTTGCAACGGACCGTGTTCACCACCTCGGTGCCGCGCCGCTCGGAGCGGATCAGGCCCGCTTCGCGCAAAATCTGGAAATGATGCGACTGGGTGGACTTCGCGAGGTGCGCAGGCGCCGCCGTGGAGCAGTTCAGCGGACAATCTCCCGTCACGAGCCGGCGCACGATCTCGAGCCGCACGGGATCGGCGAGCGCGTAGAGCACGCTCTCGAGCTTGAGATCGTCGGTCGACGGGTGAAGGAAGGGCCGCTGCATGGCTTCGGATATGGCAGGAGTGTTGCCATAATTCAATAGTTCGATAATCTTGAACTTCCGAAATTCCGCACCTATCTGCGGTTCAGCCCGCTCCAAGCCGGTTCGGCGCTCCCGTTTTGGCAGGCATCAGGACAGCAGGATGATGGAGACCACCCCATGGCACGCCCCCTTGAAGGCAAAACTGCGCTGGTTACCGGCGCGAGCCGCGGTATTGGCCGCGCAATTGCGGAACGCCTGGCCGCAGACGGCGCGCTCGTCGCCGTCCACTACGGCAGCAACCGAGCCGCCGCCGATGACACGGTCGCATCCATCGAAGCGGCGGGCGGAAAAGCGTTCGCGGTCGGGGCGAACCTCGCTGCCTCCGATGGCGTGAAGACGCTCTACGCCGCGCTCGACAAGGAGCTTCAGGCCCACAACGGCTCGAACCAGCTCGACATCCTCGTCAACAACGCGGCCGTGGCGCCGTACGTCAATTTCGAGAATACGACGGAAGAGGTGCTCGACGAGATCTACGCCGTCAATGTGAGGTCGGTCGTGCTCGCGACGCAGCAGGCCACGAAGCGGCTGCGGGACGGCGGACGCATCATCAACATTTCGAGCGGTGTCGTGCGCACGCCGGTGGCGGATGCTGCCGCCTATTCGTTCCTCAAGGCGCCGATCGACAATTTGACGAAGAGCCTCGCGCAGGTTCTGGGGCCGCGCTCCATCACCGTGAACGCCGTGGCACCCGGCGTGATCGACACCGACATGGCCGCAGCTTTCGCGCGCGATCCTGCGACGGTGGAGGTCGTCAAAGGCAAGCAGGCGCTCAAGCGCATCGGTCAGCCCGAGGATATCGCCGATGTGGTGGGCTTTCTCTCGAGCCTCGAGGCGCGCTGGGTGACCGGACAAGTGATCGAGGCGTCGGGTGGCACGGGCCTGACGTTCTGAGAGATGCGAGCCCGGCTTTCGTCCGGGTGACGGAATGTGCGCGGCCGCTTACGCCCCTGTCCCCTGTGGCGGCCGCCGAGTCTCCCCCCGTTCCGTCACCCGTGCGAAGGCCGGGTTCAAATCGCCTTGAAGTATCCCTCGATGAAGCGGCGATAGATGGCCGTGAGCTGCGTCAGCTCCGACACGGGCACATGCTCGTCGACGGCGTGGATCGTCTTGTTGACGGGGCCGAATTCGATCACGGGGCAAAGGTCTTTGATGAAGCGTGCGTCGGACGTGCCGCCACCGGTGGTGAGAGCCGGCGTGCGTCCCGTTTCCGTGCGGATTGCGGCGACGAGCTGCTCGACCAGCGGGCCTTCGGGGCTTGTCAGGAACACGTCGCCGGTGCCCGAGACGTCGATGTCGTAGCGTGCATCGATCGTGGCGGCTGCGGCCGCGGTCTGCTCGCGCAGCCAGGTTTCGATGGTCTGGCGGTTCCAGGTGTCATTATAGCGAATGTTGACGATGGCGCGCGCTTCGGCGGGAATGACGTTCGATGCGCTGTTGGGCGCGGAGATCACCGTCGTCTGCAGGTTCGACGGCTGGAAGTGGGCCGTGCCGCGGTCGATCTCCACCGAGGAAAGGCGGTCGACGATGCGCGCGAGCTTGGGGATCGGGTTGTCGGCCTTTTGCGGATAGGCGGAGTGGCCCTGCCGTCCGTGCACGACGATCTCGGCATTGATGGAGCCGCGTCGCCCGATCTTGATTTCGTCGCCGAGCGCTTCAGGGTTCGAGGGTTCGCCGACGAGACATGCGCTGATCTGCTCGTCGCGGTCGCGCAGCCATTCGAGAAGCTTCATCGTGCCGTTGATCGAAGGGCCTTCCTCGTCGCCCGTGATCAGGAACGAGATCGAACCGCGAAACTGGCTTCCCTGGCTGGCGAGATAATCGAGGGCGGCCGCGACGAAGCACGCAACGCCGCCTTTCATGTCGACCGAGCCGCGCCCGTAAAGAAGGCCGTTGCGGATCTCGCCGGAAAACGGCGGGACGCTCCAGGCATCGAGGCGGCCAGGAGGAACGACGTCCGTATGTCCGGCAAAGCAGAGATGCGGACCGGCCGTGCCGATGCGTGCGTAAAGGTTTTCGACGTCGGGCGTGCCGGGGGTCGAGAAGGTGAGGCGATGGCACGTGAAGCCCGCCGGCTGCAGCACGTTTTCCAGCAGCGTCAACGCACCGCCTTCGGCAGGCGTGACGCTTTCGCAGCGGACGAGCGCTTGCGTGAGGGCGATGGGATCTTGCTGCGGGATCATGATGTGCGTTCGCTTGTGACTGACGTGGCGTCGAACGTACGGTTCATCCGAAGGCAAGGGAAGCACGCATTGTCGAAATGCTCCGATGCGCAAGAGGCCCCCGGATGGAGGCCTCTTGTTCGGTTCGAAACGAGCGTGCGGACGCTCAGTCGCGCAGGAGCTCGTTGATCGAGGTCTTCGAGCGGGTCTTCTCGTCCACGCGCTTTACGATCACCGCGCAGTAGAGGTTCGGGCCTGGCGTGCCGTCGGGCAGCGGCTTGCCCGGCATCGTGCCGGAGACGACGACCGAGTACGGCGGCACCTTGCCGAAGAACTTCTCGCCGGTGGCGCGGTCGATGATCGTGGTGGATGCGCCGAGGTAGACGCCCATGGAGAGCACCGAGCCTTCGCCGACGACGACGCCCTCGGCCACTTCGGCGCGGGCGCCGATGAAGCAGTTGTCCTCGATGATGACGGGGCCGGCCTGCAGCGGCTCAAGCACGCCGCCGATGCCGGCGCCGCCCGAGATGTGACAGTTCTTGCCGATCTGCGCGCACGATCCGACGGTGGCCCAGGTGTCGACCATGGTGCCGCTGTCGACGTAGGCGCCGAGGTTCACGAACGAGGGCAGCAGCACGACGCCGGGTGCGATGTAGGCGGAGTGGCGCACGTAGGCGCCGGGCAGCACGCGGAAGCCGCCCTGCTTGAAGTTCTCTTCCGTCCAGCCTTCGAACTTGGGCGCCACCTTGTCCCAATAGACGGAGCCGGCGGGGCCGCCGGAGATGGTGCCCATGTCGTTGAGGCGGAAGGAAAGCAGGACGGCCTTCTTGAGCCACTGGTTGACGACCCATTCGCCGTCTTTCTTCTCGGCGACGCGGGCTTTGCCGGAATCGAGCAGGTCGAGCGCCTTCACGACGGCGTCGCGGACGTCGCCCGTGGTGGCGGAGGTGACGCTGTCGCGTGCGTCCCAGGCGGTTTCGATCGTGCTCTGAAGGTCGGCCGTGGTCATGCGTTTCCCCGTGATGAAGGTGTTCGAGGGTTCTTGGAGGTTTGCGGCCGGGCCGTCAATGGCGGGAGGCTATTCGAGCTCGGCTTTGATAAGCGCCTTGGCTTCGGGTGCGTCCCACTCGTAGGGGCCGGGCAGGCGGCCGATCTCACGGCCCTCCGCATCGATCAGGATCGTGGTCGGCATGCCGACGGCGCGGAGCGCCGAGCCCGAGCGGGTGGTGGTGTCGGAATAGAGCTTCAAGGAGGTGACGCCGATCTCGTTCAGGAACTTCTGCGCGGTTTCCGGCCCGGCGCGGTCCACTGCGAGGGCCACGACCTCGAAGGTGTCGGAGCCCAGCTCCTGCTGCAGGCGGTCGAGGGAGGGCATTTCCTCGCGGCAGGGCGCGCACCAGGTGGCCCAGAGGTTCAGGAGGATGGTCTTGCCCTTGAAGTCGGCAAGTGTCATCGGCTTGCCATCTCCATCGGTGAAACGGACCTCGCCCAGGGGCTCGGGCGTGGCCTTGAAGACGAACGCCGGCAGATCCGGGGCCGCTTTCCGGGCGGCCGGGGCTTCGCCCGTGGCGGCCGATTTGTCCGGCCCGATGGCTCCGGCGGTGTCACCGTTGTTGTCAGGGCGGCCAAGCGTGCCGTATACCGCGGCAAAGCCGACAAGAGCCGCAGCCGCGGCCAGGGCGATCACGGTGGCGTAGCTTTTCTTCGGCGCGCCGGCCGGGGTGCCGTCGTTCATGATTTCTTCTTTTCTTCCGATCTCAAGGGTCTCGCGGAGGGCCCGCCCCCCATGACAGACAAGAACGCCAACAAGATGTGGGGCGGCCGTTTCGCCGCCTCTCCCGCCGACGTCATGCAGGAGATAAATGTCTCGATCTCCTTCGACAAGGTCTTGGCGCCACACGACATCCGAGGCTCAAAGGCGCATGCCTCGATGTTGAGCGAGGCTGGCATCATCACCAAGACCGATGCGCGGGAGATCCTGAAGGGTTTGGATCAGATCGCGGGCGAGATCGAGGCGGGGACGTTCGTGTTCTCGGAGGAGCTCGAGGACGTCCACATGAACGTCGAGAGCCGTCTCAAGGACCTGATCGGCGCGGCGGCGGGGCGTCTCCACACGGCGCGGTCGCGCAACGACCAGGTGGCGACCGATTTCCGCCTATATGTACGGGATGCCGCGGACGGAATCATCCAGAGCATCGCCGGGCTGCAAAAGGCGCTGGTGGCCAAGGCCGAGGCCCATGCGGCCGTCGTGATGCCGGGCTTCACGCATTTCCAGCCGGGCCAGCCGGTGACGTTCGGGCACCATTTGCTCGCTTATGTCGAAATGCTGGGCCGCGACCGGGGGCGGTTCCAGGATGCGCGTCGCCGCCTCAACGAGTGTCCGCTGGGCTCGGCGGCGCTGGCCGGCACGTCGTTTCCGATCGACCGGACGAAAACGGCCGAGGTGCTGGGCTTCGACCGCCCGATGGCGAATTCGCTCGACGGCGTTTCGGACCGCGATTTCGCGCTGGAGATCCTGGCGGCGGCTTCGATTGCGGCCGTGCATCTGTCTCGGCTGGCGGAAGAAATCGTGATCTGGATGACGCCGCAGTTCGGCTTCATCAAGCTTTCGGACCGCTTCACGACCGGCTCGTCGATCATGCCGCAGAAGCGCAATCCGGACGCGGCCGAGCTGGTGCGGGCCAAGGTGGGGCGGATCGCGGGCGCGTTCCAGGGATTGCTGATGGTCATCAAGGGGTTGCCGCTCGCTTATTCCAAGGATCTGCAGGAAGACAAGGAAGCGACTTTCGACGCGCTCGATTCGCTCCGGATCGGCCTTGCGGCCATGACCGGCATGGTGGCGGACCTGGAGCCGGTGGAAGAGGCCATGCGGGCCGCTGCCGGCCGGGGCTACTCGACGGCGACCGATCTCGCGGACTGGCTGGTGCGGGAGCTCAAGATGCCGTTCCGCGACGCCCATCACGTCACAGGGACCATCGTCAAGGCCGCCGAGGACCGGGGGCTCAACCTCGAAGACGTGCCGCTCGACGTCATGCAGGCCGTCGAACCGAGGATCACAAAGGACGTTTTCTCGGTCCTTTCGGTCGAGAATTCCGTCAAGTCCCGCAAGAGCTATGGGGGAACTGCGCCACAGAGCGTCGCCAAAATGGCCCGGGCCTGGGCCCGGCGCCTGGAAAAAGACGCGAGCGGGCGCTAGGGTCAGGACTGGTCCCACGAAGCCTTCCTCGATGGGCAGCAGGGGTTTGATCGCGATGCAGGGTCGTTTCTGCGCACTTCTGGCCGTTTCCGCACTGGCGCTCGCGCTGGGCGGATGCGGCGTGAGAGGATCGCTCGAAACGCCCCGCGCCAACGACAACACGGCGGAAGCCCAGTCCGGCCAGGGCAAGCCCGAAGGGGCGGCGCCGAAGGGCCATAAGGGATTTGTCCTCGACGGGCTGTTGCGCTAGGCGCGCACTCGCTATACCTGCGGTCGCTCTCACTCCGGACCCGCGACCCGTCTCATGCATCACTTCAGCTACAAGGGCGGCGTGCTTCACGCCGAGGACGTCTCTCTCGCGCGCATCGCGGCCGAGGTGGGGACGCCGTTCTATTGCTATTCCTCGGCGACGCTGACGCGTCACTACAAGGTGCTCGCCGACGCGTTTTCCGGCCAGGACGCGGTGATCTGCTTTGCCGTCAAGGCCAACTCGAACCAGGCGGTGCTGGCCACCATGGCGCGGCTCGGCGCGGGCATGGACGTGGTGTCGGA
>ERZ869909.1025-NODE-1025-length-25237-cov-8.255485_pt1 | contig 25237 bp, 21 predicted proteins | sample MGYA00520892_ERZ869909 | MGnify/ENA primary metagenome ERZ869909 (study PRJEB32215, sample SAMEA104723947) | bioreactor metagenome | biome: bioreactor; feature: anaerobic bioreactor; material: water | place: China | collected 2015-03-12 ... | reverse complement strand
GTAGGGCTGTCCGGGGCCTCGTCCCGCTTCTCCTGCCCGAGGTCCCGGCTCTCACTAACGTTCGGCCGGGAGTTCACATATGGTGAGTTGCCATGACCCGCATCATCGACATTTCCCCCGCCATCGGTCCCGGCCTGCCGGTCTGGCCGGGTGACACGCCCGTTCAGTTCGAGCGCACCTGGGACATGGCCAAGGGCTCGCCGGTCAATGTGTCGAAGCTGACCATCTCCACCCATACCGGCGCGCACGCCGACGCGCCGCTGCACTACCAGGCGGACGGGACCGACATGGCCTCGGTCGCGCTGGAGCCGTATCTGGGGCCTTGCGTGGTGATCCATTGCCTTGGTGAGTGGCCGGTCGTGACGCGTTTTGCCGTCGAGCTGCAGATCAGCCAAGTATGCGGTGACCGGATGCCGGAGCGGGTGCTGATCCGCACCTGGCGGCAGGCGCCGGTGGAGACATGGGAGAGCGAGTTCACGGCCATCTCGCCCGATGCCATCGATTATCTTGCCTCTCTCGGCGTGGTGCTGATCGGGGTGGATACGCCCTCTGTAGACCCTGAAGCCTCCAAGACCATGGATGCGCACAAGCGCGTCGCCGCCCATGACATGCGTATTCTCGAGGGGCTGGTGCTCGACGATGTGGCGGAAGGCCGCTACGAGCTGATCGCCCTGCCGCTGAAGCTCGCCGGCATGGATGCCGCGCCGATACGCGCAGTATTGCGGGAGATCGCCTGATGACACTGGACGAGGCACGCACGCTGGACCGGTACGATCCGTTTGCGGAGACGGCAAAGCTGTTCGATCTGCCAGCAGGCGTGATCTACCTCGACGGCAATTCGCTGGGCCCGCCCCCGCGCCCGGCGCTCAACGCATTGGCAAGAGCGGCTCAGCTTGAATGGGGTCAGGACCTCATCGCCTCCTGGAACAGCGCTGACTGGATGGGGCTTCCCTTGCGCACCGGCGCACGCATTGCCCGGCTGATCGGCGTGGATGAGGCAAGTGTGATCGCGGGCGATTCGGTCTCTGTCAGCCTCTTCAAGCTCGCCGCAGGCCTCGTCATGCAGGGCCGCAGGGGCGTGGCGGTGGAGCGCGGAGACTTCCCCACCGATGGCTATGTGATGGAGGGCCTTTCGCGCCTCTCCGGCACGCCCTTTACGCTTATCGAGCCGGGCGCGGGCGTCGCGGGCCTGCCCGATGGCTTCGATGTGCTGGTCAGGAGCGCGGTGCACTACAAGACGGCGGCCATCGTCGATATCGCGGCCGAGGAGCGCGAGGCTGCCCGGCTCGGCAAGGCGATCATCTGGGATTTGTCGCATGCGGCCGGCCTTGTTGACCTCAAGCTCGAACGCGACGGCGCGAAATATGCGGTGGGGTGCGGCTACAAATATCTCAATGGCGGTCCCGGCGCCCCGGCTTTCATCTACTGCCACCGCGATGTGGTGGAGGGTTTCGCCCAGCCGCTTTCAGGCTGGATGGGCCATGCGACGCCGTTCGCGTTCAAAGACGGCTACACGCCCGCCAGAGGCGTTGCACGCTTTGCTTCCGGCACACCCGCCATCCTCTCCATGAGCGCACTCCACGGGGCGCTGGCGGCGTTTGACGGGGTGGATATGGGAGCGGTGGAAGCCAAGGCACGGGCGCTGGGCGACACCTTCCTGGCGGCCATCGCGCCGCTGGGTCTCACCACGATCTCACCGCCGTCGGCGCAGCGCGGCGGGCATGTCAGCCTGGTCCATGAGGACGGTTACGCGATCGTGCAGGCCATGATTGCTGAAGGCGTCATCGGGGATTTCCGCGAGCCGGACGTGATGCGCTTCGGCTTCGCCCCGCTATACCTCTCCCACGCGCAGGTGCTGCGCGCCGGAGAGATCATGGTCGAGATCGTGCAATCGGAGCGTTATCGCGCGCCGCGCTTTGCACAGCGCAATGCCGTTACCTGACCTCCGGTTGAGCTTGCCAAGCACGGGGCTTTCGGGGGAAGCTCCGGCTTCTGGGAAACCGGTATCGTGTTGGGGGTGTCATGGCCTGGATCATCCGGCTGCTCGCGGTTCTGTTTGGGCTTTTCGGGCTGGCCATCCTGCTCCTGTTCGGACCGGGAGCGCTCGATGCACGCTATTTCAACCCCACCCCGCCTGATCCTGCGCTTGAAGCGCTGTTCGCCAATCCGGCAGAACCGGTGCTGAGCGAGGACGGGCTGCACGGGGCGGAGGATCTCGAGCCCGGCCCGGATGGCCGCCTCTATACCGGTCTGGCTGACGGGCGGATCATGGCGCGGACGCCGGAGGGGGGCTGGGAGGAAGTGGCGGATACAGGCGGTCGTCCCCTGGGTCTCGCCTTTTCGCCCGATGGCGTGCTCCATGTGGCCGATGCGCTGCGCGGGCTCATCCGCCTCGACGACGGGGCCTGGACGGTGATTGATGAACCGGGCGAATTCCCCGCTCTCGTCTTTACCGATGACCTGACCATACTGGAGGACGGGACGATCATCCTTACCGATGCGTCGGGACGCTATGGTTACGGCGCGTATATGGAAAGCTTCTGGGAAGGCGAGCAGACCGCCCGTATCCTGGCGTACACGCCTGACGGGACGCGCCGCGTGCTGGCTGATGACCTGGCCTTTGCCAACGGTGTCGCCCACGATCCGGAGTCCGGTGATGTGTTTGTGGCCGAAACCTGGGCCGGACAGGTGCATGTGCTGGATCCGGTGAGCGGTAATCTGCGGGTGCTGATCGATGGCCTGCCGGGCTATCCGGACAACATCCATTGGGATGCCGAGGAAAACCTGCTCTGGATCGCCATGCCCTCGCGGCGCAGCGCACAGCTGGAGTTCTTCCATCCGCGCCCGCTCCTGAAACGCCTGTTGCGGCGCTTTACCGATGTGTTCGGTGAACCCGAACTGCCGGCCCGGCCCGTAATGGGGCTGGCGGTGAACCGGCTTGGCGAGCCGGTGCGTGTGCTCTACGGGCCGGAGGATTCCGAGCTCGGGGCGACGACCATCGTGCCCTGGCAGGGCCAGATATGGACGGGCGGGCTCGACCGGCCGTCGGTGGACGTGTTCGCGGTTCCGCCGCGTCTGGACGAGACGGCCGGGGAATGACGCGCATCCTCATTACGGGCGGGTCCAGCGGGATCGGGCTTGCACTCACCCGGCGGGCGCTGGCGCGTGGCTGGCAGGTGAGCTGGATCAGTCTTGATGCGGGCGAGATCAATGCCGCGCAGGCCGCGCTTGGCGAAGACTTTCCCGGCGCGCAGATCGAGGCACTGTGCGCGGACCTCACCGCGCCGGATGCGCTGGAGCGGATCACGCAGTGGGTGAAGAAGGCCGCCATGCCGGACATTCTGGTCAATAATGCCGGGATCGGGGTGTTCGGAGCCTCGGCCAGCCTGGACCCCGCGCGCGAGCAGGCGATGATTGCCCTCAATATTTCCGCGCTGCATGGCTTGACCCGCGCCTTCATTCCGCTTCTGGAGGAAAAGCGCGGCACGATTGTCAACATCGCCTCCAACTCCGCCTTCCAGCCCGTCCCCTTCATGGCGGTCTATGCTGCGACGAAGGCGTTCGTGCGCCATTACTCGCTGGCGCTGGACCGGGAGCTGGCGGAAGCCGGATCGGCAGTGCGCGTGATGACGGTATGCCCGGCCGCGGTGAAGGATACGCCGTTCAAGGGCACGGCCGGCATGGAGGGTTTGCGCACGTTCGAGAGCTTTACCTCCACCACGGCAGACGAGGTCGCGCGCGATATCCTGCGCGGGCTTGATGCGCGCAAGCGCTTTGTGGTGTCGGGCGCGAAGATGCGTGCCGTCTACATCCTCACCAAGCTCGCTCCGGCAGGACTGGTGCAAGCCATCGTCCGGCGTGAGGTGGACCGGGTCTAACCCTGCTGTTCGGGCAGGCGCACGATCAGCCCGTCGAGGGCCCCGGTCACCTTGATCTGGCAGGACAGGCGCGAGCTGGCTTCGACATCGGAGGCGAAATCCAGCATGGACTGCTCCATGGAGGAGCGTTCGCCGGTCTTGTCCTGCCATTTTTCATCGACATAGACGTGGCAGGTCGCGCACGCACAGGCGCCCCCGCAATCGGCGTCAATGCCGGGCACCATGTTGCGGATGGCGGTCTCCATCACGGTCAGCCCGTCGACGGCCTCGACTGTATGCTCGGTGCCGTCATGTTCGATGAAGGTGATTTTCGTCATGGGGTGCCCTGGGGGTGTAAGGAAGGTTTCGCGGCGGTATTTAGGACAGAAGGTCGCGCATCGCCACATCGAGATTGCGCAAGGCCTCCGGATCGACCGGCCTGGCGCTGCGGATCAGTTTTTGCGCGGCCATGTATTCTGGCGCCGAGTTGACGGCCTCGCACGCTATGATGCGGCCCTGCTTCATGTGGAAGACGGCAAAATTGCCCATTTCAGGATCGCCGCGCCGCACGATATCGTCTGCGCCTTCAATCAGTCCCGCGATCTGCAGCTTCAGCTCGTACTGATCTGACCAGAACCAGGGGACCGGATCATAGCTGACCGCATCTCCCATTATGGTGGCGGCTGCCGCCTTGCCCTGCTCGATGGCGTTCTGGACGGATTCCAGCCGGATGGAGCGCTCATAAAGGGCGGACGGGAAGCGGGCTATATCCCCGCAGGCGAGGATGGCCGGATCGCTGGTGCGGCATGCTGCATCCACCAGAATGCCGTCGCCACATGCCAGCCCGGCTGCCTCGGCAAGGCCTGTGTTGAGCGCCAGCCCCGCCGCCAGCAGCACGCAGTCCGCCGCGATTTCCTCGCCGTCATCGAGCGTCACGCCTCCGGCCCTGCCATTCTTTCCAGTAATAGCGGCCACGGGCGTGCTGACACGCAGATCAACGCCGTAACCGCGATGGATTGCGCCGAACCAGCCGCCGAGAATCGGGCTGGCGGTACGCGCCATCGGCCGCTCGGCCGCTTCCAGCACCGTCACCGCGAGTCCGCGCTTGCGCGCCGAGGCGGCAACCTCCAGCCCGATATAACCTGCCCCTATCACGGCCAGGGAGCGCGCGCCCTCGAGCGCTGCTGACAGCCTGTCCGCTTCGCCCATCGTGCGCAGCACCTGGACACCGGGCAGGTTGGCACCGGGGATGGGAGGAATACGCGCTTCGCCCCCGGTGGCGATGACACAGTGCTCATAGGCGATGCGTTCGCCATCGGCCAGGACCACCTCGCGGGCCTCCCGGTCGATTGCCGTGACACGCACATTGGTCCGGCAGGCAATACCGGAGGCCGGATAGAAGGCTTCCGGCTTCAGCCACAGCCGTTCCACCGGCATCTCTCCGGAGAGATAGGCCTTCGACAGGGGCGGGCGCTGATAGGGCAGCTGCGGCTCGGCTCCGACCAGCGTGACCGGAGCATCATACTTGCGCCGGCGCAGTTCGGCTGCGCAGGACAGGCCTGCCTGGCCCGCTCCGATAATGACGGTTCCCGCCTTCGTGTTCATGGCTGCTTTCTTGAGGGTTTTGGCGCGGACTGGCAAGGGTGCGGGGCTGAGGGAAGGCGCAGGCGCGCACTTGCTGCGGGGGCTTTTGCGCGCCTTACTGCGTCCATGAGCGAGCAGGCGATTCATCTGGACGGGCCCGACGCGACGCAGCGTCTGGGGCGCAGCCTGGCCGATCAGGCCCGGCCCGGCGATGTCCTTCTGCTTTCGGGGGGGCTGGGCGCGGGCAAGACCACGCTTGCGCGCGCGTTTATCGGCCATATAGCGGGCGTGGAGGACGTGCCGAGCCCCACCTACACGCTGATGCAGTCCTATCGGGCACTGGCGGGCTTTGATGTGCTCCATGCGGACCTATACCGGGTGAATGAGCCCTCCGAGCTGGTAGAGCTGGGCCTTGAGGATGCTGTTGACACCGGCGTGCTGCTTATCGAGTGGCCGGACAGGCTGGACCAGCCGCTGAGCGACAACCGGCTGGAGATTGCGCTGGATTTTGCGCCCTCGGGGGGGCAAGAGCAGCTGCGGATTGCGCGTGTGATCGCGCATGGAGACTGGGGGGCGCGCCTTGGCGCAATCACTATCTGAAGACGCGCGCGCCCGCGAACGGGCAGAGTTTGCGGCCAGCGCAGGCTGGGGCGATGCGGCCATAAACGCCTTTCCTGGCGACGCCTCGACACGGCGTTATTTCCGTCTGAACCGGGGCGGTGAGCGGGCCATCCTGATGGATGCGCCGGCGGCGTCTGAAGCGCCCCTGGCCCCCGATAATGCCAGCCCCGCCGAGCGCGAGGCACTGGGCTATAACGCGGTGGCACGCCTTGCGGGCAATAATGTTGCCGCCTTTGCCGGTATCGCGCAGGCCCTGGCCGAGCGGGGCTTTTCTGCCCCGCGTGTGCTTGCAGCGGACGTGCAGCGCGGCCTTCTGCTGATCGAGGATCTGGGCGATGCGCTCTACGCCCGGGCGATACCTGCAGGTGCTCACGAAGGCACGCTCTATGCGAGCGCGGTCGACACGCTGGCCGCTCTCTACCGGTCCAGCTTTCCCGATGTGTTCGAGGCATGTGGCAGCCACTGGCGCGTGCATGCCTATGACGAGACCGCCCTGCTGGCCGAAACCAGGCTATATCTGGACTGGTATCTGCCGCGCTTTGCCGGTGATCCCTCCGCAGATTTCCGGGCCGAGTGGGACGGGCTTTGGCGGCAGGCCCTTGCCACGCTTGGCGCCCACGCGCCGGGACTGGCGCTGCGCGATTATCATGCCGAGAACCTGATCTGGCTGCCCGAGCGCGATGCTGAAAGCCGTACCGGCCTGCTGGACTTCCAGGACGGGCTGTTCGCGCATCCCGCCTATGATCTGGTGTCCCTCATCGAGGACGCCCGGCGCGATGTTTCACCCGATCTTGCCGATCCCCTGAAGACGCGTTTCTTCAAGGCGGCGAAACTGCAGGACCGTGCCGGTTTTGATGCGGCCTACGCGGTGCTGGGCGCGCAGCGGAACGCCAAAATCCTGGGTATCTTCGTCAGGCTGGCCGAGCGTGACGGCAAGGCGCGCTATCTTGATCTCATTCCGCGCGTGCGCGCGCATTTCGAGCAGGATCTGGCGCATCCCGCCTTGCGCGACATCGCCGCGCTGGTACGCCGTGTCCTGCCGGAGGGTGCGCGATGAGGCCGGTGCGCGCGATGGTGATGGCCGCCGGACTTGGCACGCGCATGCGCCCGCTCACCGATGACCGGCCCAAGGCGCTGGTGGAGGTTGGCGGACGCGCGCTGCTCGACTGGACGCTCGATGCGCTGGCACGGGCCGGGGTCAGCGAGGCAGTCGTCAATATCCACCATTTCGCAGACCGGATGCGTGGTCATCTGGACGCGCGCGCGGGCGCACCGCGCATCCACATCTCCGACGAGACCGACCGGTTGCTGGAAACGGGCGGCGGGCTGGTGAAGGCAGCGCCCCTGCTTGGCTCCGATCCTGTGTTTGTGGCCAATATCGACGCCTTCTGGGTGGACGAAGACGGTGCGGAGCTGACCCGGCTTGCCGGCGGATTTGATCCTGGAACCATGGATTTCCGCCTGCTGCTGGCACGAAAGCACAATCTTCTGGGCCTGGAGGGCGCAGGCGATTTCGCGATGCTGTCCGGCGGGCGGCTGGTGCGCTTTGGCGATGCCCCCACCGGGGCGGAGCCGCTTTTCTATTGCGGGATCCAGGTGATGCATCCGCGCGTGCTGGCAGGATGGCCCTGCGAACCATTCTCGACAAACCGCATCTGGGACAGGGCGCTGGCCCAGGGACGCGTATCCGGTCAGGTGATGGACGCGTTCTGGATGCATATTGGCGATCCGCAAGCGCGGGACGCGGCAGAGAATCGGCTACGCTTTCGGGCATGAGCGCCCGGATCATCTTCGATACGCCTGCCCCGCGCGTCTTCACGCTGTCGCCAGCCGCCAATTTCCTGCTGTCACTGGCGCGCACGCTCAGCGAGGCTTTCCCCGATCCCGAAGCTCTGGCCGGGGTCACCGTGCTCCTGCCGACACGCCGGGCGGGCCGGGCCCTGGGTGAAGCCTTCAGCACGGTACAGGCCGAACGTGGTGTTCCCGCTGCCATCCTGCCCCTGATCCGGCCCCTGGGCGATGTCGATGCTGACGAGCCGCCGTTTGAACCGGGGGAGTTCGCCGCCCTGGCCCTGCCCGCGATCAGCCCGGCCCGGCGGCGCTTTGAACTGGCCAGCCTGATCCTGGCGCGCGAAACCGCCTCGGGCCGCGAGATGGAGCCGGGCGGGGCCCTGGTGCTTGCCGACACACTGGCCAGCCTGCTCGACGAGTTTGCCTCCGAGGGGATAGAGGATCTTTCGGGCCTCGACGAGGCGATGCGTGCCGCCCTGCCGCAGGGACGCCAGGAAGCGGCGATGTTTCTCGACATTGTGCTGGATGCATGGCCGAAGCATCTCGCCGCCCTTGGCCTGGTGGATCCGGCGCGGCGACGCTCGCAGCTCCTCGTCGCGCTGGCCGCGCGTTGGCGCGAGGTGCCGCCCCCCGGCCCGGTGATAGCTGCCGGCTCCACCGGTTCCATTCCAGCGGCGGCAGAATTGTTGGCGACAGTGGCTTCACTCGACGAGGGTGCGGTGGTCCTGCCCGGTTTTGCCGGCTTCATGGATGATGCGAGCTGGAACGCGATTGATGACAGCCACCCGCAGCGGGCGATGAAGGCACTCATCACCCGCATCGGCATTGACCGCAAGCAGGTGAGGGACTGGCCGCTCAGCGACAAGAAGCACTGGCCCGGGCGTGCCGCTGAGGCGCGCACCCGCCTTGTCACCGAGGCCCTGCGCCCCGCTGACGAAACGGCGGACTGGCTTGCCCGGCTGGATAGTCTCGGCAAGCAATGGAAGGGCGATATCATGGCGGAGGGCCTGCGCGGCCTTTCGGTCATCGAGGCTCGTGAACCGGCCAGCGAGGCGCGCGCCATAGCCCTTGCCTTGCGCCACACGCTGGATACGCCTGGCCGCACGGCCATGGTAGTGACACCTGACCGGGCGCTGGGCCGCCGGATCACTACCGAGATGGCGCGCTTTGACATCCAGCTGGATGACAGCGCGGGGCAGGCCTTGAGCGATACCGCGCCGGGCAGCTTTCTGGTGCGGGTGCTGGAAGCAGCGATCGACCCCGGATCCGCCCTCACGCTGGTAGCCTTGTGGGCCTCGCCCCTGTTCACGCTCGGCCGCTCCCGGCCTGCCCTGATGGCGGCGCTGACACGCCTGGAGGCCCGGCGCCTGCGCGGCCGGCGTCCGGGGCAGGGCCTTGCCGATGTGCGCGCGCTGCTTGGGGCTGATGATCCCGCGCTGTGGCGTGTGCTCCTCGACGAGCTGGAGGCCGGGCTGGCCCCGCTTCTGGCCCTGCAGGGCCAGCAGAAGGTGCAGGTCTGGGCCGAAGCACTGGCGCAGGCGGCCGAGACGCTGGCGCGCGGCGAGACGCGCTCGGGGGCAGAGCGGATGTGGTCCGGGGAGGCCGGAGATCATGCCGCCATGCTGCTGCGCGAGTTCATTGACGAGGCCGGCGCCCTGCCACCTGTCAGTCTACGGACGTTTTTACGTGTGTTTCTGGAAACTGCGCGCCCGAGACGGGTGCGTCCGCGCTCTGGCAGTCATCCGCGTCTGGCCCTGCTGGGGCCACTGGAAGCGCGACTTCTGCATGCCGATCTGGTAGTGCTGGCGGGCCTCAATGAAGGCGTCTGGCCGCAGGCTATCGGCAATGACCCCTTCCTGTCGCGCGGCATGCGCAAGGCGGCCGGCCTGCCGACGCCCGAACGCCGGCTCGGCCTGTCGGCCCACGATTTCGCCGAGCTGGCCTCTACCGCTCAGGTCGTCCTGACGCGCTCAACGCTTGCAGACGGTGCGCCGACCGTGGCCTCACGCTGGCTCTGGCGACTGCAGACGCTGGCGCGCGGTGCGCTCGGCGAGGAGCGCGCCAGGGACAGCCTCGGAGCCGACACTGATTACCTCGCCTTCGGTGCCGCGCTGGACGAGCCATCAGGCCTGCTCAATCCCGCTCCCGAGCCGATGCCTGCGCCGCCTGTTTCGGCCCGCCCGCGTGAAATGCCGGTCACCGGCGTCGAAGCATGGGTACGCGATCCGTATGCGGTCTATGCACGCCGCATCCTGCACCTCAAGGTGCTGGACCCGCTGGACCGCGAACCGGGCGGCGCCGAGCGCGGCAGTGCCTGGCACCTCGCGCTGGAGCGCTGGGTGAAGGAGATGCGAGGGAGCAAGGTCCTGCCCGCTGACGCCCATGCACAACTGGTTGCGCTGGGAGAAGCGGCGCTGCGCGAGGCGGGCATGGACGAGGCCGGTCTGGGCAGCGAGTTGCCGCGTTTTGCCCATGCCGCCCGCTGGGTGGTCGAGTGGGAGGCGGAACGCCGTTCCCGGGGCATCGTCCCCCACGAGAACGGGATCGAGTCCAAAGGCGCGTTCACGTGGGATGCTCCAGGCGGGCCCTTCCGTCTTACAGCCCGCGCCGACCGGATCGATCAGGGACCGGACGGCTATCATGTCCTCGATTTCAAGACGGGGGGCATGCCGTCGGCCAATGAGGTGCTGGCCGGCTTCTCGCCACAACTGACCTTGCAAGGCGCCATTCTGGCGCGCGGGGGATTTGCCGGCCTGCCCGCCCTGCCGCCCTCCTCCTATACCTATGTCGGCGTGAAAGGCACGAAAACAGCTGGCGAGACCCGCGAGATCATCGCCGACGGCAAGAAGGGGCGCCCGGGGCTGACGGCTCCGGAGATGGCGGAGGCCGCGCTGAAGCGGCTGCAACACTATGTCGCCAAGTATGATGATCCGTCTACGCCCTATTTGAGCCAGCCGCGCCGGAAGTATGTGAACCAGTATGGCGATTATGATCATCTAGCCCGCCGCAAGGAGTGGTCCACCGCGCCCGATCCGGCCATTGACGGGGAGGACGGAGCATGAGTGCGCCCGGCTTTGATCCGGCCATCAGGGACGAAGCGGGCGCGGCGCAGCGAGCGGCCGCGGATCCCGGCTATACCGTCTTCGTGGAGGCCAATGCCGGTTCGGGCAAGACCCGCGTGCTGGTGGACCGGGTGGCGCGCCTGCTGCTGGAAGGCGTGCGTCCGGACGCGATATTGTGCGTGACCTTTACCAAGGCGGCTGCCGGCGAGATGCAGGGCAGGCTTTTCCGCAAGCTTGGCGACTGGTCGGTCATGGCCGATGACAAGCTGAGCGAGGCGCTCGCCGATCTGACCGGCGGCGCGGTTGCACCGGAGGCGCACGATCTTGCCAATGCACGCCGCCTGTTCGCCCGCGCGCTGGAAACGCCTGGCGGGCTGAAGATCCAGACGCTGCATGCGTTCTGCGACAGCCTGCTGCGCCAGTTTCCGCTCGAAGCCGGACTGCCGCCCGGCTTTTCAACGCAGGACGATGCGATCAGCGCGCGCGTGCGCCGCGAGGCCGAGCAAGCCCTCTACCGTGATGCCCGGCGCGATCCTGACGGCGCACTGGCGCGCGAGATTGCCAGCCTGACCGTGCTGGGCGGCCCTACAGGGTTTGAGGCGGCCTTTGCCTTTGCCGCCAGCGAGCGCCACCATCTGTCGCGCCTGTTTGAAGCCCATCAGGGCGAGAGCGCGCTGGTGCGCATGCTCGCACACCGGCTGGGTGTTGATCCGGATATCGATCCCGACAGCGTGCGCCGCGAAGCGATGGCGGCGATCGATGCCGATGCGCTGATCCGCTGCGCCGGTGCGATAGCGGCCTCCTCCAGCAAGAATGCCGCGGAAAATGCTGCGCCTCTCTACGAGATCGCCGAGGCGGTAAAGCGCGGCGATGGCCAACGCGTATTCGACACCTACAAGGGCTTCCTGCTCACGCAGAAAGACGAATGGCGCGCCAGCCATTACGTCAAGGGCGCCGACAGGGACTGCCCCGAGCTGTCAGGCCTGTTCGGCAAGGAGCCGCGTGGCAGCGAGCTGGTGCGCATGGAGGCGGTATTCCGCCAGATTGCTGCGGCGCGCACGCTCGCCTTGTCGCGGGCGGCCCTGACGCTGGCGCGCCACTATATCGGCCACTATGAGCGCGCCTTGCAGCGCGAGCGGGCAGTGGACTTTGCCGATCTCATCGAGCGGGCAACCCATCTCCTGCAGGATGCGGACATGGCCGGCTGGGTGCGCTACCGGCTCGATGCAGGCCTCGAACACATACTGGTGGACGAGGCGCAGGACACTTCTCCGGACCAGTGGGACGTGATCAACGCGCTGGCGGGCGAGTTCTTCGCCGGCGAGGGCGCCGAACGGCGCACGGGCCTGGCGCGCACCGTGTTCTGCGTTGGTGACGAAAAGCAGTCGATCTACTCATTCCAGAAGGCCGATCCGCGCCGTTTCATCCAGCAGCGCGAAGTGCTCGAAGGGCTGGCAGGCAACGCGCAACGCGCCTTCGCCCGGCCCCCGCTGGACACTTCCTTCCGCTCGGCGCCGGAAGTGCTGCGTGCCGTCGACATCGCCTTTGCGGACGTGAAGGCGGAGCTCGAACGCAAGGCAGCACTGGCTGCGCCCAATGTGAAATTTCTCGCCCCGGAAGCCGAAGCAGAGGCCGCCCGCGCCCGTCCGCCCTTCACCCGTTATCAGGATCACAAGGCCGCGCGGACCGGTACGCCCGGATGCGTGGAGATATGGCCGATCGTACCTTGTCCGCCCAAGGCCGAGGAAGACAGTCTCGATGATGACGGCCCCGTCGATACCGTGCGGGCCAATTCGGCCCGCAACCAGCTCGCCGAAGCAGTGGCGGCCGAGATCGACACTCTCTTGCAGCGCGGCGATGCGGTGTGGGAGGAAAAGCCGCACTGGCATGCGAGGGCGGCCCGGCCCGGTGACATCATCGTGCTGGTACGCAAGCGCGATGGCCTGTTCAACGAGATCATCCGCCAGCTGAAAATACGGAAGGTGCCGGTGGCAGGCGCAGACCGGATCACGCTGCCCCAGCAGCTGGTGATCGAGGACATGCTCTCGCTGGCCCGCTTTGCGTTGCTGCCGGACGATGATCTGGCGCTCGCCGAACTGCTCAAGAGCCCGGCCTTCCACCCGGTGGGGATGGACCTGCCGCCGATTGACGAGGAGGTTCTGTTTGCTCTCGCGCACGGCCGCGGCAAGGAAACGACGCTCTGGGAAGCCTTGCAGGCCAGCTGCGAGCCCAGGCTTGCCGAAGCGCGCGAGGCGCTGAGGCAGGCGCGGGCGCGGGTCGATACCCTGACCCCTTACGCCTTCTTTGCCCGCTTCCTCTACGGCCGGTCACAGACCGGCGAGACGCGGGCTGCGCGTATCCTTGCCCGCCTGCGCGAGGAGGCGCGCGACCCCCTTGAGGCCTTTCTCACGCTGGCGCTGCAGCACGAGCGTAATGGTGCGCCCTCGCTCGCCCGGTTTGCCGACGAGATGGTGCGTGATGCTGGCGAGCTGAAACGCGAGGGCGAGGCCGGGCGCGACGAGGTCCGGGTGATGACCGTGCACGGCGCCAAGGGGCTGGAAGCGCCGATCGTCTTTCTGCCGGACACCAATGCGCCTGCAACAGGCCGCACGCCGTCGATCTACCGGGATACGCAGGCAGGGCTGGTCTGGCGCGAGAGCGATCCATTCGGTCCTGAAGATGTGCTGGCGTTGAAAGAACGCTGGGAGGGGGACCAGACGGCCGAGGCGGCACGCCTGCTCTATGTGGCGATGACGCGGGCCCGCGACCGGCTGGTGGTGTGCGGCCATATGCGCGGCAATGCCAAGGGCCCGACAGACAGCGGCTGGTACAAGCGGCTCGATGATGCCTGGCAGGGTGATGACTGGCAGCCCGCCGCGACCGCGATTGACGAGATTGCCCGGATCTATGACTGGCCGGAAGCCGCACGCAGCCCGGCGCGCCGCCTGGGGCCGCCGCCCCGGATCGTCGCGCGCGAGGCGAAGGTTCATGTCAGCTCGGCCGACCTGCCGGGCTGGGCGCAGGAGCCCGCGCCACAGGAGGCTGCCGCCACCCGTCCTGTGGCCCCGTCGCGCCTCTTGGCGGGGCTGGAGGCAGGGATGGAACCTGCCGGGCTCTCCCCGCTGGCAGATGGCGGCAAAGCCCGCTTCCTGCGCGGCACGCTGGTGCACAAGCTGCTGCAGATACTGCCCGACATCGCTCCGGAACGCCGGGACGAGGCGGTCGGAGACTTTCTCGCCCGGCAGTCTTCGCTCGGTGAAGATGAACGCTCGGCCATTGCGCGCGAAACGCTCACCCTGATTGATCATCCCCGCCTTGCCGCCCTGTTCGGGCCGGGATCGCGCGCGGAAGTGGCGCTCGCAGGCAGTGCGCCGGGTCTTCCCGCCGGTGTGCGGGTGAACGGCCACGTGGACCGCTTGCTGGTAACCCCGGAGCGTGTGCTGGTGGTGGACTTCAAGACCAACCGTCCGCCGCCTGAGGACGTGAAGGATGTCGCACCCGCCTATCTGGCACAGATGGCGGCTTACCGGGCGCTTCTGCAGGTGCTTTATCCCGGCAGGCAGGTCACCTGCGCGCTGATCTGGACCGATGGGGCGCGGCTGATGGAACTGCCCGATGCAGCGATGGACGCAGCGCTGGCAATGGCCGGGCAGCCGCGCGCGCTTGACCGGGAAGAGGCTGCTTCCTAGGTGTAGGTGCGATCAAGGAAGGCTTGCGCGCCGATTCCGGGCGTGAGCTGGAACCCTCCAAGGGAGAAAGCCCATGGCGACCAAAGCGGTGTCTGACGATTCCTTCGAAGCCGATGTTCTCAAGGCCGGTGGTCCGGTGCTGGTGGACTTCTGGGCCGAGTGGTGCGGGCCGTGCAAACAGATTTCCCCCGCACTCGATCAGATTGCGTCCGAACATTCGGGCAAGATCACCGTGGCCAAGGTGAATATCGACGAGAACCCGATGACGCCTGGCAAGTACGGCGTGCGCGGCATCCCCACCCTGATGATCTTCAACAATGGCGAGCTGGTTTCCACCAAGGTGGGCGCCATGGCCAAGGGCAAGATCGAGGAGTGGATCAACGAGACGCTCTAGCGTCTTCGTGTCCCGAGATTTGAAAACCTCGGATGGCAACATCCGGGGTTTTTTGTTTGGTCTTTATTTCCGCAGCCCGTCCGGGCTGCGGCGACGCACGGATGTGCGGAGCATCACTAAAGACTAAATCCCCGCCAGCTCGGCATTGATCGCCTGGGCAGCTGCTCGTGGATCGGGCGCGGCGTTGACCGGACGGCCGACCACAATGCGGGTCGCTCCCATCCGAATGGCCTCTGCCGGTGTTGCCACGCGTGCCTGATCGTCGGCCGGGCTGCCCGCCGGGCGGATGCCGGGTGTGATGATGTCGAAACCCTGCCCGAAGCGGGTCCGCAGCTCTTCGGCTTCGTGGGCGGAGGCGATCACGCCATCACAGCCCGCTTCCAGCGCCTGCTCGGTACGCATCAGCACCAGATCGCGTGCGCCATAGGCAAAGCCCATCTCTTTGAGCATCGCGTCGTCATAGGCCGTCATCACGGTGACGGCGAGGAGCTTCAGCGTGGACCCTTCCCGCCCCTTGTGCGCGGCCCGCATGACCGGCGGTTCGGCATGGATGGTCAGATAGTCCGCGCCAGAAGGCGCGATGGAGCGGGTCGCCTTCTCCACTGTCGCGGGAATGTCGTGCAGCTTGAAGTCCAGGAAGACGCCATGACCGGCAGCCCGGAGCTCCCGGCACAGCGCCATGCCGGCCAGCGGAAAAAGCTGAAGGCCGATCTTGTAGAAGCAGCATGCATCGCCAATGGCGTTCACCAGTTTCTGGGCCGCGCCGGTGGAGGGGAGGTCCAGCGCGGTGATCAGGCGCGGGTCAGCCGTCATTGCGGGGCTCCGGCCTGCGCCGCCATGCGGCGCTCCTGCGCACGCATCAGCGCCCTGCCGACCGGATCGGGCAATATCTTGGACACGGCGGTGAGGAATTTGTACCAGGCACCCGGCACACGCAGCACGATGCCGCGTTCCACCGCGTCATAGCCGGCGGTCGCCACGTCCTGCGCAGTGAGCATCCAGAATTTCGGCAGGTTCGAGACGGTCGCGCGTGCGCCGTTCACATCGTGAAATTCCGACCAGGTGTAGCCGGGCGCGACGGCACAGACGTGGACATTGCGGCTGGACAGTTCGAGGTGAAGGGCCTCGGAGAACTTGATGAGCAGGCTCTTGGCGCCGGGATAGAGCGTGCCGGAGAAGCGGGTGTGCGCGTTTGCGCTCGGCAACAGCGCCGAGACCGACGACACGTTGATGATGCGGCCAAAGCCACGGCTTGCCATGCCGGGCGCTACCAGATGGGCCAGGGCGAGATAGTTGGTGACCATGAGCTGGAGAAAACGGGCCTGATCGGTCCATCTGGTTTCGATGAAATGACCCGGCTGCCCGGCGCCGGCATTATTGACGAGGCCATCAATCTGGCGCCCCGCCGCCTCCACGGCCTGAACGATCTCCTTCGGGGCGCTGGCTTTGGAGAGGTCGGCCGGAATGATCAGGCTGTCCACACCGAAGCGGGCCTTCACCTCTTCTGCGAGCTCCCTGAGCCGGTCCTCGCGGCGGGCCACGAGTGCGAGATCCCAGCCCTTGCTGGCGAACTCGCGCGCAAAGGCAGCGCCTATTCCTGACGATGCACCGGTAACAACAACCAGACGGCGGGCCATGGCGTCACTCCTCTTTCCTCATGGCGCGGAAAGTGGCGATGCTCGCGGCCCTTGTCCAGATCGAGGGCTAGTGTGCGGCTCCGCAGGCATGTGCAAGGATCTCTCCCGCCCCTTCGGCGATGAGGGCCAGCGCGTCGGGCGAAATGGCGTGCGGGGCGCTCAGATACTCGTTTGGCAAGCCGGTCTCGCTCTGCTGGAAGAGATGGTTGTGGCCGGGGATGGTGCGGGTAGTGGTCGGCAGTCCCGCGCGGGCCTCGCGCATACGTTCTGCGTTCACGTCCGCCAGCACCTGCAAATCGTTACCGGCGAAGATGGCCAGCACCGGCCCGTCATAGCCGGCGAGCGCGGCCGCGGGATCAAGCGCCGCGGCCTCCTGCACATAGCGTTGGCCCCAGAAGGCGGCCTGCTGGCGGGCGGCTTCAGCGGGAATGCCGTGTGCCAGGAAGGCGGCCTCGACGGCAGCTTGCGCCTCGCCGGGGGCCGAGGCATTGAGCGCCGCTATCATGGCGATCTGGCGTGCGCGGGTGGCGTCCACGATGTCCTCACCGGCCCCCATGGCGCGGTTCAGGGCCTCGCCCTGCTCCAGCAGGGTTTCTTCCAGCGTCCCCGCCTGCGGCGCGAGCGCGACGATGAAATCGGGCTGGCTGGTGTCAGGCAGCAGGAAGGCGATGATTCCCCCTTCAGAATGGCCCAGAACGCCCGTGCAGCGTCCATCCACCCCGTCTGACGCGCGCAGGAGGGCGAGTGCCGCGCCGGCGTCCAGGCCCAGCTCCACCGGACCCGTGGCAGGCGTTGCGTCCGAGCCGCCCATGCCCCGGTCATCAAGGCGCAGGCTCGCAATGCCGGCCTGGGCCAGTGCCTCGGCGAGCACGGCAAAGACGCGGTGATTGCCGATCGTGACATCGCGGTCCTGGCTGCCTGACCCGTTCAGCATCAGGACTGCCGGGTGCGGGCCGTCTCCGTCAGGCAGGCGCAACGTGCCCGCCAGACGCACGCCTGCATCCACAAATACCTCGCGTTCGCCGGGGGCGAGCCCGGGGCCGGCCGCCTCGACCGCACCGCGTACCATCTGGAGCGGAAATTCGGCGCCGCCTTGCGCGAATGTGCCCTCAAGCCGGCCATCAGTCAGGGTGGCCGTGTAGCGCGCGCCCATGGCCGTCATCGTCACTTCGACACGGTCGGCGTCAAAGCGGATGGCAGATGCCGGTATGCGCGCGCCGCCCTGGTCGACCGAGACCATCACGGCGCGATAGCCCTCCGCGCTATCATCGATGTGCAGCTCAAGGCGCAACTGGGCTGCACCCACATCCAGCACGCCGTTCCAGCTTCCTTCGAACCGGTCATCGCGCGCGAGTGCGCCAGCCGTGATGGCGATGGCGCCCAGCGCCGCCAGAATTGTCCGCACCATGTGTATTCCTCCCTGTCCGGTGTCCTGTGAAATTAGCATTGCCGCTAATTAGCGTATAGGCTAATTAAAATCCCGTCATGGACGTTTTCGATGCTCTTGCTCACCCCGTCCGCCGGGACGTGCTCCGCCTCCTGCGCGGCGGGCCGATGAGCGCCGGCGAGCTGGCGGCGCGGTTTGACGTCTCCAAGCCGACCATGTCGCGCCATTTCGCGACGCTGAAGCAGGCCGGGCTGATCCAGGCGGAGAAGACCGGCCAGAGCATACGCTACAGGCTGAACACGAGCGTTGCCGACGAAGCGGTGGCGCTGGTCCTGGGGCTTCTGGGGCCGCGCAACAGTAAAGGGAGTGCAGAGGAATGATTTTCCGGGGACTGATGCTGAGCCTGCCGCCATTTCTGATCATGCTGGCGTTGGCGGTATGGGGCTGGCTGGTGACACCGGAGGGCGCGCAGGTGCCCGTTCACTTTGCGGCGGATGGCAGTGTGAACCGGTATGGCTCCCGTCTGGAAGCGTTCGGGCTGATACCGCTCATGGCGGTTGGCCTGAGCGGCCTGTTCGCGCTGGTACCCGTCATTGATCCGCGCGGCGGCAATCTGCGCCGGTCGCGCCCTGTCGTGCTGGTCAGCTGGGCGGGGACGATCTGGCTGCTGGCGCTGGTCCAGGGCCTGATCACCGTGACGGTGACCGGGCTTCTGGGTGACGCAGGCTGGATCCCACGCCTGGTCGGCGTCGCGACGGGCGTCCTGTTCATCGGAATTGGCAATGTGATGGGCAAGGCAAGACCGAACTGGTTTGTCGGGATACGCACACCCTGGACGCTGTCATCGGACCGCGCCTGGGACGTCACGCACCGCTGGGGCGGGCGATTGTTCGTACTGGCCGGGCTGGTATCGGCCATCGCCATGCTGGTTCTGCCTCTGGAAGCCGGGTTCGTGGTACTGATCGGGGCGACTTTGGGCGCGGCCTTCGTGCCGATGGTGTTGTCCTATTTCGTCTGGCGTTCCGATCCGGCGCGGGAAACCTACAGCGCGCCGCGCTCTGGTGACGACGCGGAGAGCTGATCCGCGGCAGGGCTTGCGCAGGGATGGCAAGCGGGCTTTATCAGTGCCGTGCGTGGCACTAGATTGCCGCGCTGCAACACGCCCTCTTTCGCCAAGGATCACTGTCCATGTCCAAACCCATAAAGAAAATCGTGCTCGCCTATTCCGGCGGACTCGATACCTCGGTGATCCTGAAATGGCTGCAAGACCATTACGATGCCGAGGTTGTCACCTTCACGGCGGACCTCGGACAGGGCGAGGAATTGGAGCCGGCGCGCCGCAAGGCTGAAAAAGCGGGCGTGAAAGAGATCTTCATCGACGATCTGCGCGAGGAATTCGTACGCGATTACTGCTACCCCATGGTACGCGCCAATGCCGTCTATGAGGGCCAGTACCTGCTCGGCACCTCCATCGCGCGGCCTCTGATCGCCAAGCGGCTGGTCGAGATTGCCCACGAGACCGGCGCGGACGCGGTAGCCCACGGTGCGACCGGCAAGGGCAATGACCAGGTGCGCTTCGAGCTCGGCGTCGCGGCGCTCGATCCTGACCTCAAGGTCATCGCCCCGTGGCGGGAATGGGATCTCAACTCGCGCACCAGGCTGATCGAATACGCTGAGGCCAACGGCATTGAGGTGGCCAAGGACAAGCGCGGCGAAGCGCCGTTCTCGGTCGATGCCAATCTCTGGCACACCTCCTCTGAGGGCAAGATTCTCGAGGACCCGGCCGAGGAAGCCTCCGACATCGTCTATCAGCGCACCAATGATCCGGAATCCGCGCCGGACAAGCCGGAATACGTCACCATCGGCTTTGAGCGCGGCGACGCGGTTTCCATCAATGGCGTGGCGCTCTCGCCCGCAAGCCTGCTGACCAAGCTCAACGAGATGGGCCGCATTCACGGCATTGGCCGGCTGGATCTGGTTGAGAACCGCTTTGTCGGCATGAAGTCGCGCGGGATTTACGAGACGCCGGGCGGCACCATATTGATGATGGCCCACCGGGGTATCGAGCAGATCACGCTGGATCGCGGCGCCATGCATCTGAAAGACGAGCTGATGCCGCGCTATGCCAAGCTCCTCTATGAGGGCTTCTGGTTCTCGCCTGAGCGCGAGATGCTGCAGGCGGCCATCGACCACTCCCAGCGCCATGTATCCGGTGAGGTGCGCCTGAAGCTCTACAAGGGCAGCGTGAATGTGGTGGGCCGTTCTTCGCCCGCCACGCTCTATTCGCTTGCCCACGTCACCTTCGAGGAAGACATGGTCTATGACCAGAAGGACGCCGAAGGCTTCATCCGCCTCAACGCCCTGCGCCTGAAGCTGATGGCCCGGCGCAAGCGCGTACTTGGGGAAAACGACTAGCAGCCATTGCGGCTTGCCATCGGGGACGGTGAGGGCAAACCTCCCGTCCCATGATGATCCTTCTTCTTGCCCTTGCGGCCTCTTTCGCTCTTTCCGACACACCCGCCTCCGGCAACGGTTCGCTTCTGGACCAGTCACAGGCCCTGCGTGCTGAAACGCGCCTGCTCGCCGCCGAAGACGACTGGGCTGCGGCAGCCGAGGTGAATGCGGCGGCGCTCGCCCTGCAGCCTGGTCATTTCGGGCTTATGACCAATGGAGTCGCCCTGGCGGCCAATGCTGGCGATCTGGACGGTGCGTTTGCTGCGCTCGACGCGCTGGCACATGCCGGGTTTTCTTTTGATCTCGCGGCCGCGCAGGGGCTGGAGGCAGCCCTGTCAGCGCACGATGCTGAACGGCTTGCGCTTTTGCGCCAGCGCATGGCGCAAAATCTCGTGCCCGTCGGCCGTGCCGAACGCTATCTGACGACCCCGCTTCGCGACGCGCTGGTGGAGAGCTTTGCGGTCGATATCGATGCAGAGCGGCTCTATCTCGGTACCGTGGCTGACGCCTCCATCTATGCGGTGCGCCTTGATGATGCGCAGAACCCTGAAAGGCTCGCCGGTCCGGAAGACGGGATGGGTTCGGTGTTCGGTCTGGCACTCGATGGGCGTAACCGCATTCTGTATGCCGCGACCGGCCGCATCGCCCTTACGCCGGAGGGCGCGCCGGGCGAACGCGAGACGGCGCTCGTTGCATTTGATCTCCTGACCGGCGAGGTGTCGGCCCGCCACATGTTTGCCGGCGCGGGACGCTTCTCCGATGTCGTGGTTCAGGACGGTATTGTCTACGCCAGCGACAGCGTGGAAGGGCGAATCTACCGGCTGGAGCGCCCTGGCGGCGAGCTGGAGATATATGCTGAAGACAGCCGGCTGGCCTCCCTGCAGGGCCTCGCGCTGGCGCAAGGCGCGCTCTGGGTTGTGGATTATGCCACCGGGCTATGGCGGATCGATCCGGTCAGCCGCGAAGCCAGCCGTGTCGAGGTGCTTGAAGGCAGTCTGATCGGCTTTGACGGGCTGACAACCGACAGCTATGGCGAACTTTACGGCGTGCGCAACGGCGTGCAGCCGCACGGCCTATTCCATATCGCGCTGGAGCCCTGGGGCCGTGGGGCCCGCGTTCGCCCTGTGCTGACGGGGCATCCGGACTTCAACGAGCCGACGACGGTGCGCGTCTCGGACGGCAGGCTGTTTGTGCTGGCCAATGCCCAGTGGGAGCTGTTTCCCGAGGATGGTGCGGCTCCGCCCGTGCCGCGCAGAGATCCGGTGATCCTCTATATGCCGGTGCCTTGAGCCCAGGCGGCAGGCGCACGTCCTTAAGCGGAAATTTACCAGCCGGGAAGATTTGCCCGTCACACTGGCGCACGACATGGCCAGAACATCTGCTCCGTCCCGCGCCGCTGACCGCGATGCGCCCTTGCCAGCCCGTGCCGGGCTGCTGTCGCGCGCACGTGCCGCCCTTACCGGGGGCGGTATGGCTGCACTCGGCGCCTTCGCGCTGCTCGCCATCTTCAGCCACAACCCGCTCGATCCCAGCCTGAACGCTGCGACGGGGCTCGCGGTGACCAATCTGGCCGGACCGTCCGGCGCCATTGCTGCCGACCTGTTGTTGCAGACCATGGGCTGGGCCGGGGCCGGCCTGTCCCTGATGGTGCTGGGATGGGGCGTCATTCTAATCGTTCAGGGACCGCGCGAGCGGTCTGCGCCTGTGGTCCTTTTCCGGTTCGTCTGCGGTGTGTTTGCGCTTTGCGGATTTGCGATGGCTGTTTCGGCCCTGCCGGTGCCGGTCAGCTGGCCCTTCGCATCAGGACTGGGCGGCCTGCTGGGTGACGGCCTTCTGGCCAGCCTGTCCGGACTGGTGATGGAAGCGGAGATTGCGGGCGCGAGCGCCATATCGGCCAGCATCGGCCTGCTGGCGGCGATACTGGGCACCTTCTTCTGCTTTGGCCTCAATACGCGGGATCTTGCGGCTGCCAGCGCTGCCGCGGCGGCGGCCTGGGCGGTGCTGCGGAGCTGGGTGGAGCGGATCGCCGACGAGCTGCCTGCCAGCTGGCAGTCGCAGGAGGACCGCCCCCTCGAAATTGTACCCGACGCCCGGGCAGAGAACGCCCCTGCCATACTGCGCGGGGGGCGCGCACCGGCCAGCGGCACAGCCACGCCGCGCCGGGCCGGCGCAGCGCCAGCGCGCACGGCGCCCGACGTGAAGATCGCGCCGAAGGGCAAGCCCAAAGCCTCCGACCGGGAAGCGCGCGAAGCGCAGGCAGCGCTGCCCTTCAGTTCCGGCTCGGACTTCGAGATGCCGCGGCTCGATCTTCTGGCCAAGGCGACCCCGCGCAAGGATGTGGTCGACGCTGACGGGCTGCGCCAGAACGCGGAATTGCTGGCTGCGGTGCTTGGCGATTTCGGAGTGAAGGGCGAGATTGTCGAGGTGCGTCCCGGCCCGGTGGTAACGCTTTACGAGCTGGAGCCGGCACCGGGGGTGAAGACCAGCCGGGTCATCAACCTCGCTGATGATATTGCCCGCTCGATGGCCGCTGTCGCCTGCCGGGTGGCGGTGGTGCCCGGACGCAATGCCATTGGTATCGAGCTGCCCAATGCCAGCCGCGAAACCGTCTTCCTGCGCACGCTCCTGTCTTCCTCGGGCTTTGAGAAGAACCGGGCCGAACTGCCGCTGGCGCTGGGTGAAACGATTGGGGGCGAGCCCTTCACTGCCGACCTGTCGCGTATGCCGCACCTGCTGATCGCGGGTACTACCGGCTCGGGCAAGTCGGTCGGCATCAATGCCATGATCCTGTCCCTGCTCTACCGGCTGCCGCCGGAAGAGTGCCGCATGATCATGATCGATCCCAAGATGCTGGAATTGTCGGTCTATGACGGTATTCCGCACCTGCTTTCGCCTGTCGTGACCGATCCGAAAAAGGCCGTCGCCGCGCTGAAATGGACCGTGCGCGAAATGGAAAGCCGATATTTGCGCATGTCCAAGGTTGGCGTGCGCAACATGGCCGGTTTCAACGAGAAGGCAGCTGAAGCGCGCGAAGCGGGCGAAATGCTCAGCCGTACCGTGCAGACAGGCTTTGACCGGGAAAGCGGCGAGCCGGTCTACGAGACCGAGACGATAGAGCCCGCCCACATGCCCTATATCGTCGTGGTGATCGACGAGATGGCCGATCTGATGATGGTGGCTGGCAAGGAGATCGAGGGCGCGGTGCAGCGTCTGGCGCAGATGGCGCGTGCGGCCGGCATCCATGTCATCATGGCCACCCAGCGCCCGTCGGTCGATGTCATCACCGGCACGATCAAGGCGAACTTCCCGACCCGGATCAGCTATCAGGTCACGTCCAAGATCGATTCACGCACCATTCTGGGCGAGCAGGGGGCTGAACAGCTTCTGGGCCAGGGCGATCTGCTGCTGATGGCTGGTGGCGGGCGCATACGCCGCCTGCACGGGCCGTTTGTCTCCGACCGCGAGGTGGAAGAGGTCGCCAGCTTCCTCAAGAAGCAGCGCGCGCCGGAATATCTCGATGCCGTCACCGAGGATCTCGACGACGAGGATGGCATGCCCGGCCTTGATGGCGGGGAAGGCGGCTCGGGCGATGATCTCTTCGATCAGGCCGTCGCCGTGGTGGCGCGCGACCGCAAGGCCTCGACGAGCTATATCCAGCGCCGCCTGCAGATCGGCTATAACCGCGCAGCCTCGCTCATCGAGCGCATGGAAGATGAAGGCATGATCGGCCCGGCTGACCATTCGGGAAAACGCGAGATCTACCTGCCGGAGCGGGAAAGAGTCTAGCGCGTCCGAGGTCTGTCATCCTCCGGCCGAGCGTCAGCGAGGTCCGGGGGACCCATTCCTGAGACTTCTGCATTTATCCGTCCTCGTCAGGCATGGGTCACCCGCATTAAGCGGGTGATGACACCGGGATGGTCATGTACTGACCCCACGCCCGCCCTTGCCCTGGCCGCCCTGTGCCGCTAGCTCCCCTGTCATGACAACACCTGTAAAGCCCCGCCCCCGCAAGAAGCCCGTCCCGCGCGCGATACCGCGCGCAGACGCGGCGGCGATCTTCGAAACCCTGTCGCGCATCATGCCGGAGCCGAAGACGGAGCTGGAATACACCAACCCGTTCACGCTGGTCGTCGCCGTCGCCCTCTCCGCGCAAGCGACCGATGTGGGCGTCAACAAGGCGACACGCCGCCTGTTTGCGGTAGCTGATACGCCCGAAAAGATGCTCGCGCTCGGCGAGGATGGCGTACGCGAGCACATCAAGACGATTGGCCTCTTCCGCAACAAGGCGAAGAATGTCATCGCGCTTTCGCGCATGCTTCTGGAGGAGTTTGGCGGCGAGGTGCCGCAGACCCGCGAGGAGCTGGTCCGTCTTCCGGGCGTCGGCCGCAAGACGGCCAATGTGGTGCTCAACGAGGCGTTCGGCCAGCATACGATAGCCGTCGATACGCATATCTTCCGCGTCTCCAACCGTACGAAACTGGCTCCCGGCAAGACGCCTGACGCGGTGGAGGCCGGGCTGGAGCGCATCACGCCGCCAGAATATCTCAAAGGCGCCCACCACTGGCTGATCCTGCACGGGCGCTATGTGTGCAAGGCGAGAAAGCCGGAATGCTGGCGATGCGCGATTGCAGAGCTGTGCCGCTTCAAGCCGAAGACCCCACAGCCGGGCCAAGGCTGAGCCCTGGCCCGCGCGCGGTGCGATTTGAGACGCATGGTCAAGTGATTGCCGCGATATTGAGACGCCTGTCCTAACGGCGGGGC
>ERZ869909.1024-NODE-1024-length-25242-cov-4.245500_pt1 | contig 25242 bp, 22 predicted proteins | sample MGYA00520892_ERZ869909 | MGnify/ENA primary metagenome ERZ869909 (study PRJEB32215, sample SAMEA104723947) | bioreactor metagenome | biome: bioreactor; feature: anaerobic bioreactor; material: water | place: China | collected 2015-03-12 ... | reverse complement strand
CCACAAGTTGGTCGATTTCGGATGTGACTTCACAAACAACGAGCCACCGCCTTGTCCCTGTAAGACTTCCACTGCTTTAAACGCATGCTCTGGATAGTTGTCTGGGTCAGTACCAATCAGAGTAATGTCGGCATTACCGAGCGCACTGGTGATCCATACTGGGCCATACTGCGGATGTTCAATATTTGCGCCACGACCTGGGTGCGGGATACGCTCCGCTGGTACTAACGCTTTTAACGTCCGCTCTTGAGCGTCAATGACTGCAATTTTGTCTGACTCATTCGCAGCTGTTAAGAAGTAGCGACCGCTGCGATCCCAACCACCATCATGCAAGAATGGAGCAGCATCAATTGTGGTCACCTGTAAAGCATCGATATTCTCGTAGTTCACCAACAGAATTTTACCGGTTTCTTTCACGTTAACGATAAACTCTGGATGTTTATGAGAGCCAACAATGGCGGCAACACGTGGTTCCGGGTGATATTCTTGGGTGCCAGTGACATAACCGCGAGTTGAGACGATTTTATGTGGCTCCAAACTCTCGCCGTCCATCAAGACATAATGCGGCGGCCAGTAGGCACCAGCGATTGCAATTTTGTCTTCATAGCCTTTATAGCGTGAGTTCTCGACTGAGCGTGCTTCCATACCGATTTTGATTTCCGCCACAACTTGTGGTGGATCCATGTATAAGTCGATTAAATCAACTTTACCGTCACGGCCGATGGTCGAGAAATAACGACCCGAGCTTGAAGCCCGTGAAATGTGTACAGCATAACCTGTTGGCACATAAGAAATTACTTCATAACTATCACCGTCGATAATCGCCACTTCACCGGCATCGCGCAACGTCACCGCAAACATATTATCGACGTTGTACTTGTGTTGTGGTTTCGCTGGTCGATCTTCTGGCTTGACGTGCACAATCCACGAGTCACGCATTTCTTTCATGCCCCACTCTGGCGGCATGGGCGGTTCATGTTGGAGAAAGCGAGCCATGGCATCGATCTGGGCGTCGGTTAATTCTCCTGACGTTCCCCAGTTTGGCATACCCGCTGGCGAGCCAAATGCGATTAAGGCTTTTAAATAATCAGTACCTTTGGCTTGTGTTAAGTCAGTGGTTAAAGGTAAGCCTGTTGCACCTTTACGCAATACGCCGTGACAGCCAGCACAGCGCTCAAAATAGATTTGCTGTGACGAGGCGAATTCCTCTTCGGTCATATCAGGTGCACCCGGAGTAATCACCATCTTGCCACCTTCTACTGGTGATGGTGCTCCTTTGTAGCCAACTTCGGCTGCTGTCGCTGTGCTGTGTGCTTGTCCACTGGCACGGTCAGTCAGGCCGCCACCATCGCGAACGTTTTTGACTTGCGCTGCAGTTATTTGCGGACCACTATTACCCCAGCTATTCAGTACATAGCTAGAGATGTTGGCAATATCATTATCGTCAAGGTGAGCCATAGCCGGCATGACTGCGTTATAAGTGACACCACCGACTTCAAGTGGACCGGAAACACCTTTCAGAATAGAGTCGACAACACGTGCAGGCTCTGCTTTGAGGTTGGGGTTGTTCGCCAGCGGAGGGAAGGCACCCCGCATTCCTGAACCATCTGGTCGGTGACATGCTGCACAATGACGCTCGTAAGACTTTTTACCAGCGTCCATATCTGCAGCGGCGGCGGTTCCCGCATAGCCACTGATGGCAAGCATAATGCCAGCAGCAGTGGCCGAGAACCACACTGGCTTGCGCCAGGCTGAACGTTTAGAAGTAGTTTTCATAAGCTTGTCCTCCAAGACAAGTGAATAACACCAAGTGAGAGCTGTTCATGAAGTCACTTTGCTGTACAGTAGATCTTCTGGGGGGCGCAAATTCAATCTGACTTCATCTTAACTGCTCTCACTCTAGCTAAAATAACCCCTTTGTTCACGAGGGCTTCGGGAGTATCCCCTGCGGATCATAAGGTTAAAAAAATAACTCAAGGTGGGTAGTTGGTGAGCACAAATAACGAACTAAAAAAACGAATTTTCATTACCGGTGGCGCCAGCGGTTTTGGCTTCGCCTTAGCCGAATTTTACGCTCAACAAGGCTGGCGAGTTGCCGTCGGTGATATTCAAGAGCAAGCCGGACAGCAAGCTCAGCAAGCGTTAGCGCAGCTCACCTCGGACGCTCGCTACTTTCCATGCGACGTGACCAAAGAAGCGGATCTCCAACGCGTTGCCGATACCCTTTCAGAGGCATGGGGAGGGGTAGATGTGGTGGTAAATAATGCAGGTGTTGCACAAGTCGGAGCGATAGAAACAGTCAGCTTAGACGACTGGGAATGGATCATAAACATCAATCTACTTGGCGTAGTTCGTGGCTGTAAGGTTTTTACCCCAATCTTCAAACAACAAAAGCAAGGGCATTTCGTTAATATTGCGTCCATGGCTGGCCTCCTCGACGTGCCGAATATGTCAGCTTACAACAGCACGAAGTCAGCTGTCGTTTCCTTGTCGGAAACGCTGCAACATGAGCTAGCACCAAGCAATATTGGTATTACCGTGGTCTGTCCTTCCTTTTTCCGCACCAATCTTGGTAGCTCAATGCGCAGCACTGTGCCAAACATGGACAAGACACTCGACAAACTAATGAGCAAAAGTGACTTAACTGCAACCGACATAGCGAAGCAGGTTGCTGCAGCCGTCTCGCAACGTCAATTTTACGTGCTACCGCATGCTACTGGCCGCAGAATTTGGCGATTGAAACGCTGGCTACCACGTGGTTTATACGCCAAACTAATGCAACAACAATTCGCTAAAGTTAAGGGTTCGAAATGACCACAGTGGACGAGCTAAGCCAACTATTTGCTGCGCAGAAAACCGCTTTTGCTGCCGCGCCGTTTCCAACAGCAACCACCCGTATCGAGAACCTCGAGAAGCTCCGGCTTGCTTTATTAACGCATCAAGAAGCATTAATTAAAGCGATTCACGAAGACTTCGGTCGCCGCAGTGCGGACGAAACTCGGTTAGCTGAATTGTTACCCTCAATCGAAGGAATACGCTACGCGCAGAAACGTATCAAGCGCTGGTTGCGTCCTTCGCGACGCAAAGTCGGCACCGCTTTCCAACCCGCGCGTGCGCGCGTTGAATATCAGCCTCTTGGTGTGGTCGGCATTATTGTGCCTTGGAATTACCCACTATACCTTGCGATAGGCCCACTCGTCGCTGCACTAAGCGCCGGTAACCGGGTGCTGATTAAAATGAGTGAGTTCACGCCAGCGACGGCAGCGGCGATACAAGAACTGATTGCGGAGTGTTTTACGCCCGGAGAAGTTAGCGTCGTGACTGGCGATGTCGATATCGGCCAGGCTTTTTCTGAGTTGCCATTCGATCACTTGCTGTTTACTGGCGGAACGAACATTGGTCGTCACGTCATGCAAGCTGCGGCTAAAAACCTAACGCCTGTCACCCTCGAGCTAGGCGGTAAATCGCCAGCCATACTCGGTAATTCGCGTTATTGTGATCTTCCCGCTGCAGCACAGCGCATTGCCTTCGCGAAGGCCCTTAATGCCGGCCAAACTTGCGTGGCGCCGGACTACATTCTTTGCCCGCGTGAACAGGTTGACGAACTCATTAGCGAGCTAAAGGCTGCCTTTAAAAACTTATATCCAAGTTTGCAAAACAATCCCGACTACAGTTGGATTATTAACCAGCGGCAATTTGATCGCTTGCATTCTATCTTACAGGACGCAATCAGTCGCGGTGCCGATGTACATGTCATTAACCCTAATAATGAGACCTTCACTGGCTCTCGACTGATTCCGCCAACATTAGTAAACCATGTGAATAATGACATGAAAGTAATGCAGGACGAGATTTTCGGTCCGATCTTACCGATTGTTGCATACGATAATTTTGGCCAAGCCCTCAAACACATCCGTGGCAACGATCGACCGCTCGCTTTGTATTATTTCGGTGATGACCAAGTCGAGCGTCAAAAGGTTCTCGAAAGTACCCATTCAGGTGGTGTTTGTTTTAACGAAGCTGTTTTCCATGTTGCGCAAGACGACCTACCTTTTGGGGGCGTCGGTGCATCGGGGATGGGTCGATATCATGCTCACGAAGGCTTTCTCACATTCAGCAATGCGCGCGCTGTTTTAAGTAAAGGCAAACTAAATAGCGCCAAACTGATTTACCCGCCCTATGGTGGGAAATTATTGGGGATGATTTATAAACTGTTTATTCGCTGAGGTCTGACATTGTGAGTCACAATCTGGCTATAACACGTCGTCGTTTTCTGCAGTTTGGCATCGGCGGTGCAATCTTGCTGACCACGGCAGGTACCGGGGCGCGTTGGTTTCAGCGCAGCCGTAGGCAAGCGCTAAGCGGTTATCAACAGTTACGAACTCAGGACATTGCCTTTCTTACCGCTGTGTTGCCGTCGATTATCGGCAACCACCCCCAGTTTACTGGCCACCTCAATACAACCTTGGCGCAAATCGACCGCCTGCTGCACCACAGCAGCCCAACGAAACAAACCGAACTGCGGGATCTATTCGACTTAATTACATTTAAAGCGACTCAAGGACCCGTGACCGGCTATTGGGGCGATTGGACAACCGCCACGCCTGCCGACATACAACAGTTTTTACTGCGCTGGCGTGATAGTCGCGTGGCTTTACTGCGCTTTGGTTATCAAGGCCTTTGCCAACTCTGCCATATGGCTTGGTATGGCTCCGAACCTGCTTGGGCTGCAATTGGTTATCCGGGCCCGCCCCCGTTGTTTCGGAGTCACACATAATGCCAGTTCCGGATATATTTCGTCAGGGTATGCGTCGTGGCTGGCAAGTCTACGACGGCTCGCAACCACTACCCGCACTGCCACGCTTTGATGTCATCATTATTGGTAGCGGTGCCGGTGGTGGCACCGCGGCTGAGATCCTAGCCTTAGCTGGCTTGCGCATTGCGATTATCGAAGAAGGCAGTTTAAAAACCTCGTCGGACTTTCACAACGACGAAATCAAAGCCTACACAGAAATGTACCAAGAAGGCGCATTGCGGACGACTAAAGACGGTAGTATTAGCATCTTGCAAGGGCGTACGGTCGGCGGCACCACAACGGTGAACTGGACCAGTAGTTTTCGCACGCCAGCGTCGACTTTAGCGGTTTGGGAAAATGACTTTGGCATCGATTATGCCAATACACAAGCAATGACACCTTGGTTCGAACAAATTGAGCAACGCTTAAACGTTCAGCGCTGGGGTATGGCACCGAATGCCAATAATGATGTAATCCGGCTTGGCTGCGAACAGTTAGGCTGGGGTTGGGACATCATCCCGCGCAACGTCACCGGATGCTGGAATCTCGGCTATTGTGGTACCGGCTGTCCAGTCAACGCCAAGCAATCCATGCTCGTCACCACATTGCCAACTGCCCTCGAGAATCATGCGGTTCTCATTCATAGCATGCGCGCAGAGAAGTTGGAAATTCGCGGTGATAAGGTGGAAGGCGTGCATGTCCGTGGTATGAATGCGAGTTTGACACTCAGTGACGGTGCGCGTTCGCTGTTGCTGGCGGACCACGTCATTTGTGCCGGTGGTTCCATCAATACCCCGGCATTGCTGCTGCGTTCGCGAGCGCCCGATCCTTATCAGTTGCTTGGCAGTCGAACTTTTTTGCATCCGGTATGCATGACCGCGGCTCAGTTTGAACGTGCAATCGACGGTTTTTACGGCGCCCCACAATCGGTTTATTCGGACCATTTTAACGAAACGCCCGCAAATCAAGAGCGACTCGGCTACAAGCTTGAAGTACCTCCCATGCAACCTAGCGTTGTTGCCGCTTTACTTGGCAGTTGGGGCAATGAAAACTGGCTACGCATGCAGCAACTGGGGCAAACCAATATTATGTTGGCACTCATGCGTGACGGCTTTTTGCCGGACTGCGCCGGTGGCCAGGTAGAGTTACGCAGTAACGGCGATGCCACTTTAGACTACCCGTTCCACTTGGCAATGTGGCGAACAGTGCGCGAAGCTCTCTGGCACATGGGGCAAATTCAATTCGCTGCCGGTGCGACCAAGGTAATGCCATTGCACACCTCGGCAGATTACGTTTCGTCGCCGCAAGCGTTGGCCAAGCTGCTCGATCAATTGGCCTATGAGCCATTGCGTGTCCGCCTGTCGAGCGCCCATGTGATGGGCGGCTGCCGCATGGGTAGTGACCCCAAAAATAGTGTGACGCGGCCTGATGGTCGCCATCAGCAACTACAAAACTGCTGGGTTTTTGATGGTTCAATTTTTCCAACCAGTGTCGGCGCAAACCCGCAATTGAGCATTTACGCATTTGTGGCAAAATTAGCCACCGATTTGTCACGGCAACTGGCCTAAAACATGGAGCCCACTTTGGCTACTCGCTCGCAAGCCTTATCGGAAACTGAGACTATTAGCGCTCCCATCGCGGGGCAATTGCGCTCCGCAACTCAAGTTGCCCATCGAAATCTCGAACAAGTGCCGTTACTCGCTCGGTTGCTAAATCATGATTTATCCACAGTAGAATACCGCTCTATCTTGTTAGCTTTTTATCATTTTTATGCGCCACTTGAACCGATCATTCGTGAGTTTGCCCCCTATTCCTATCATTCTCGCTCACAAGCGTTACTTACTGATCTAAAACACCTTGACATTAGTGCACCCTTAGTTGATAAAAAGTGCTTTGCGCAACAAATGCAAACACTACCGCGCTTACAGCGCGAGTTAGCAGCTTTTGCTAGCTTGTACGTGATCGAGGGGTCAACCGCCGGAGGGCAGATTATTAGTCGCAGACTCGCAAAAACCCAGCCTAGTTTGCCTTGCGAATTTTTTAACATCTGGCAACGTCAACCAGATACTTGGCAAGCTTGGCGACAATGGAGCACTCATATCGATCAAAAACTTGCGAGTAACTTATTGAATAAATGTCAATTTGATTTCATTATTGCGCACGCGAATGCTACCTTTAATGAACTTCAGGCGATTTTTCAATTGCAGTCGCCCCATCTAGCTACATAGGACTTGTAGAATGAGCCAAGGAAATCACGCTCATATTGATGCAGAGCTTGGCGCTCTCATTGATGCGTGCGAAAAAGAACCGATTCATATCCCTCAGGCCATTCAATCGTTTGGGGCTTTGCTCGTGGTTTCTGCCGACTGGAGCAAAGTCATCGCCTATAGTGATAACATTCAGACATACCTACCTTGGGTTGCACCTAGTGAACTTTCGCCGTTTGCACAGCAACCACAAGCAATTTTACCTGACGTTTTTTGGCAAGCTGCAAGTCTAGCTGAGCAGGACAATGTCGATGTATTTTGGGAGGTATGCGAAAACCTCAGTTACTTCGCTTGGAAGCAAGAAAATCATTGGGTTGTGGAAGTCGAGACCTATCTTGCTGATCGCCATAATTGGTTTGACGTGCAACTTCAGCGCGGGCTCGCCAAACTAAAAAAATGCAACAGCCACCACGAATTAATTCAAACATTGACCGACGTCACGCAGAAATACACGGGTTATGAACGCGTCATGCTCTATCGCTTCGACGAAGACTGGCATGGCGAAGTCATTGCTGAAACTTTGCGAGGCTCGCTTACGAGCATGCTGCATCACCATTTCCCTGCGAGCGATATTCCGCCGCAGGCACGGGCGATGTACTACCAGAATCCAGTACGTTTAATTCCCGACAGTCATTCTGCGCCCATCCCATTGATTATTGACTCTGCGGAGCGACCGCCGTTTAACTTGAGTCGCGGCTCGTTACGAGCCGTATCGCCACTGCATATGCAGTATTTGCAAAACTTAGGGGTTGCGGCATCTGCCTCGATCGCTGTGTTTCAGGACCAGAAACTATGGGGGCTGTTAGCCTGCCATAACAGCAAACCACTCGTGATACAGCCGCGCCAGCGGTTATTGGCATTGCGTTTAGTTGAATATGCAAGCGAGCGTTTGTGGCTGCTGCACTCTCGTCAGGTCGAACGCTATTTGCGCCGTGTGCACGATGCCCGTGAGGCATTAGCACAATCATCGCCGGTACAAAGTTCGCCGCATGATCTAGTCGAACAACACGCCGAGCGTTGGCTCGAGCTACTGCGTAGTGATGGACTTTGCTATATACGCGGCGATCAAGCGACCCTTTGTGGCGCTGTCCCATCCGAGCCAGAAATTCAGGCGCTGGTCCAATGGCTCGAAAAAAACAATGGTGATCACCTCTTTTGGTATACGCACGAGCTTCAAGACTCTGTACCCGGTTTGTTAAAAAGTGACTCGCCTTTCGCCGGACTGTTAGCCATCCCACTAAAAGTCCATGCCGATACTTTTTCCTATCTATTGTTGTTTCGAAAAGAACAAAAGTTGCAGCGTAAGTGGGCAGGCTCACCAGAAAAGATGAAAGTTGAAACCAATGCGGGCACCATGCTCGGCCCGCGCAAATCGTTTTCGCTGTGGGCTGAAGAAGTACGCGGTAAAAGCATGCCATGGCGCACTGCCCAGCTATACGCTGCACGCGATTTAGCCCGTGATTTGCTGATAGTTGCCGACTCCATACAATTATCGATTCTCAATGAGAAGCTCGTGAAACTAGCCAGCTACGATGACCTGACAGGCGTTCTCAATCGTCGGCGCATGGAAGAGCACCTCACCACTTTCTTAAATACATCACAGCGCTACAAGCGTCACTTTGGTGTACTGCTGTTAGACCTTGATCACTTTAAGCGCATTAACGACACATTCGGTCACAATGCCGGCGACGATGTACTCATAGAAGTCTGTGCCACGATTCAAGGCACGCTGCGGGAAACCGATATTTTAGGACGTTGGGGAGGCGAGGAGTTTATGATCATTGCACCGGAAACGACCTATCCAGATACCTTACATCTTGCTGAGCGCATTTGCCGGAAAGTTGCAGAAGGTGAATGGCCAAAATTGCCAAAAGTCACTGTGAGTATTGGCGTCGCTCATTTTGAAAATGATACGACTTGGGACCCTATAGTTGACCGCGCCGATAAGGCCATGTACGAGGCCAAACAACAAGGACGCAATCGCGTCGCCAGTCTCCTCAAACAAAAAAAGGAGACCGAGTAACTCGATCTCCTTCATTCAGTTTGCCATTCAAACTTACCAAAACATAGGTTTTGCGACGGCTAAATGGAAGATAAACAACAATTGCGCCAATGCTAAAACTGCCGCAATAATTCGCACATTTTTCGGCCGCGCCATATTCATGGCGACCGCACCGGTAGCAATATAGCCGAACAAAAATACGATTTTCAAAGTCAGCCACGACATTGAAAATACTGGGAATTTTGCCAGTGCAATCAGGCTTACAGCCATAATCAAGAGGATCGTGTCATTCACGTGCGGTATCCAACGTAGTGGCGTTTTCCGCCAAGTGGTTTTGCCCGTTGCGTCTAAAACTAAGCGCAATACAAACAGAAAAGCAGTGATATATGCGGTAAGCATGTGAATCGATTTAATGGGTAAATACATTTCCATTGTGGAATCTCTCTTTTTTAGTCGAAAGCGGCGTCAATCAATGAGTAAGCAGCATACCTGCAATTGCTACTGTATGGCAATCTGTGAAGGTGCGCTAAAAACACCTTAGGATATAGCGGTTATGTTGGGGTAATTGCTTACCTCTAAAGGGTTAAAATCAGCACTTACGAATCATCAATAAGCCCGCACTAGATCGAATAAAATATATTAATAACAATTATTTACAGAAGAAAAATTCAAGCTAAACAATCGTTAATAACGCGCCAACGATTGTGGTAGATCAATGCCTGTCACCTTATAAATCAGTATACTCCGCATTCGATAGACGAATAGGCAGGACAGGTTATGACAAGTTTCCGTTGGGATCCCGAACTTATTGCACGCTACAACATTAATGGGCCGCGTTATACGTCGTACCCGACAGCGCTCGCATTAACTTCACCTTTTGCGCATGACCGAGTTATTTCTGCTTTAGCCGCGGACGATCGCACATTAAGTGTCTATATCCATTTACCTTTTTGCCACAAGCTTTGCTACTACTGTGGTTGCAACAAAGTGATTACTCGGCATCAAGGCAAAGCCGACACTTATCTAGATGCCCTCGAAAATGAAATGAAGCTTTACAAACCATTGCTGCGTGGTCGTCGGTTAGGCCCATTACATTTAGGCGGTGGCACACCAACATTTCTCACCGAAGAGCAATTAACTCGATTGATGGATATGTTGCGCGAACACCTAGGTTTGGTTGCTAATGGTGAGCACGAGATCAGTATCGAAATCGATCCGCGGAGTTGCTCCCTCGAGAAACTAAAGCATTTGCGTACACTTGGCTTCAATCGCGTGAGCTATGGTGTGCAAGACTTCGACCAAACCGTGCAAATCGCCATTAATCGCGTGCAAGATGACGAAATGATCGAGACCTTAGTGCAAAAGTCACGCGAATTTGGTTTCGAATCGATTAACCTCGACCTGATTTATGGTTTACCGCATCAACACCCTGAGAGTTTCCAACGCTCTCTTGATAAAGTTGTCGCCTTAAATCCTGACCGCATCTCCTTATTTAGCTACGCACATTTGCCGGCTCGATTTGCCGCGCAACGTAAACTCGATAAAGGCGCTTTACCGAGCCCTGAAATGAAACTGCAATTGCTTGAAATGGGAATACGGACCTTTACTGCGGCGGGTTATCAATTTATCGGAATGGATCATTTTGCTCGTGCCGATGATGAACTGGCCAAGGTCCAACGTGAGGGCAAACTGCAGCGTAACTTCCAAGGCTACACGACCCATGGTTCTGATGCGCTGCTCGGCCTTGGCGTCTCTTCGATTAGCCAGATTAATGGGGTCATTTGGCAAAACGAAAAGGATTTGCCGGACTATTATCAAGCCATCGAAGCCAATAAACTACCTGTTGTTAAAGGCGTCGGCTTAACGCACGACGACCGGATTCGCGCCGATCTAATTGCAGAGGTGATTTGCCACTTCAAGCTAGACATCAAGAAGTTTGAAAGTAAGTGGTCACTTACATTTAATCAGTACTTTGCTGAAAGTTTCCCCCGACTCGCTCCTTTCGTTGAGGACGGCCTAGTTCTTCTCAACGAGCGCGAACTGGTTGTCACCGAGTTAGGGCGTTTATGGGTGCGCAGTATTTGCAGTACGTTCGATGCTTATTTGCTCGATGGCCAGCAAAGTTATTCAAAGGTGGTCTAAACCAATTTCGTTCCTGTGCATCAGTGCAATAAAAAGTACGTTACAGTAAAAAATAAGGGCTGCAATTGCAGCCCTTCTCGTGAGTGTTGTTGTACTAGCCGCCCCCTACTGACAACCACCACAACAACGACCCGCAAGTTGCTCTTCCGGGACAAACAACACCCGGCTCTCTAATTCAATGTGATCGCGAACGTCTTGCACAAGCTCAGAAAGTAGATCATAGAGCGCTGTCCAAGTGCCACAGGCACCCTCTGGCAAGGTCATATTGTTGGTGAGTTTTTCAATATGCTGCAGCGCTAACTCATGGTCATCGTGCTCACTTTCCATCACCATGATAGGGCCTTGTGGATAACTTGCGCTCTCCAACATTGGAAACAGAATTTGCTCTTCTTTCATCATGTGGCTTTCGAGTTCTTGGTACATCTCGCTCAAATGCTCCGCTAAGCCTTCCGGGCAATTCGAGTCACCTGCGTGCGCTTGCTCGACACGACGAGCGAGTTGAATGGCTTGCGGTAATTGCTCACGATGCATGGCATGGTAGCGCTCGAGAATGAACTCAATCAGCTCTCGATTATCAGCTTTTTGCCATTGGTGCAGCGAGCGGCTCATTAGCGCTTGGGTGGTTGCGGATAACTGCATGAATATCTCCTCAATAAATGAATCGTACACTTGCAGGTAGTTTTGCAATCCTTATGCCAACAATTGAGTTATCCACAGTAGTGATGGGAAAGTCATACCCAGAGGGCAAGTGCAGAAGGAGTACCTCCTGTGGAGAATAGAGCCAGCCTACCCCCCATGGTATCTTTCACCTTCCGTTGTAAGGGTAGAATTTACCCACCCAAGGTGCAATAAACCATGATTCAAGAAAGTCTGCTCGCCGACCTCGTGACTGACCAACCTGGTCCCGTGCGCTTACAAAAACTCGTTTCGACACTGAAAAACTACTTCGCTTGCGGTGCAGTCGTTCTCTTACGACGTGACGAAGACACCCTAACCCCCGTTGCAAACCATGGCCTAGTTAAAGAAGCATTCGGTCGTCACTTCGAGCTAGCCAAGCATCCGCGTTTAGCTATGCTTTGCTCTGCGCGTCAAGCGATTCGATTTGAACCTGATAGCCCGCTACCAGACCCTTACGATGGTCTGATTGAAGTACAACCGGGTGAGCAACTGGCGGTTCATGACTGCATGGGAATGCCATTATTTATAGAGGGCGATACTTGGGGTGTGGTCACCCTCGATGCACTGATTCCTGGTACCTTTACCGAAGCGCATCGCATTGAATTACAGCGCTGCGCGCTAGTGATTGAAGCTATGCTGCGCATGACACGACTCGAACAGGATAACAAAGCTTTGCGCCAAGGGCGTCAAGACGAAGCACAGATGGAACGCAAGTTACAAGCGGAAGCAGGAATCATTGGGCAGAGCATACAGTTAACTTCAGTGCTCGATGAGCTCAACGTTGTTGCCGACTCAGAGCTACCGGTATTGTTGTTGGGCGAGACCGGTACCGGTAAAGAGCTATTTGCGCGTCGTCTACATGCCTTATCACCACGGGCGAAAAAGCCGATGGTCTATGTGAACTGCGCGGCACTCCCCGAAACCTTAGCGGAGAGCGAGTTATTTGGTCATGCCAAAGGTGCATTCTCTGGAGCCGCCAGTGAACGACAAGGACGTTTCGAGAGCGCCGACGGTGGCACCATCTTCCTCGACGAAGTCGGTGAACTCCCACTCAATATTCAAGCAAAGCTGCTGCGAGTTTTGCAAAACGGTGAAGTTCAACGCTTAGGTACCGACAAAACCCGTCATGTCGACGTCCGGATTGTGGCGGCAACGAACCGCAAACTAAACGAGCAAGTGAAAACTGGCGAATTTCGCGCAGACCTTTATCATCGCTTGTCCGTGTACCCCTTGCACATTCCGCCCTTGCGGGATCGTGGTAATGATATTTTGCTTCTGGCCGGCTTTTTTCTCGAACAAAACCGCACTCGACTAGGCTTTCGTAGCTTACGTATCGCCGACTCGTCTGAGTCGCTGTTGCTCAACTACCCATGGCCAGGTAATGTTCGTGAGCTTGAGCATGTTGTCAGTCGTGCAGCGATTAAAGCGCTAAGTCGCGGTGTGGTGCGTTCAGACATTGTGACCTTAACACCCGATTGCTTCGATGGTTTAGGCACAGCAACCGCAAGCGTCATACCGGCAGAAGTCGCGGTCTCCGAGAGTGGCAAAGAATTGCCCAACATCAAGCAGGCTGTTGAACAAACCCAACGCTCACTCATTCGTCAGGCACTACACCGAACCGACCAGTCTTGGGCTCAAGCTGCGCGCTTGCTCGGCATTGATGCGAGTAATTTGCACAAGCTTGCTAGCCGACTAGGCTTAAAAGCGAGCGCAGCAAAAGCCACCGAGGACGCTTAAATGGGTTGGCTGCCACGCTTACTATGGCGTTTGCTCGCGGTCGTCGCGCTCAAGCTCGCACTTCTTGGTATACCGTTACCGGGCCTGCCAACTGTGCCCTTTGTTTTACTCGCCGCTTGGGCGGCAGGAAAGGGTTGGCCAGAACTGGAATTGTGGTTGCTGCATCACCCACGTTACGGTGGCAGTATTCGCGCTTGGCGCCAGCACGGCGCCGTTTCTCGGCGCGCGAAATGGCTAGCCACTGTGATGATGGCGTTCAGCGCTGGATTGACCTTGCTATCATCGGCTCCTTTGGTCATGAAAGTTATCTTGCCACTGTTCTTAACTGCGGTCGCCATTTGGCTTTGGTATCGTCCAGAGCCCGTGGCACAATAGCCCACTCAATCACCAGCGTATTCGCTTAACGAGAGTCAATCGGACGTTTTCATGAGCAAAAAACAAGTACCAATGACCGACCAACAAGCACTGCGTTATTCGCGGCATGTCATGCTGCCTAGTGTAGATTTTGCCGGCCAAGAACGAATTCTCGGTAGTCATGTCGTGGTCGTTGGCATGGGCGGACTGGGTTGCGCTGTCGCACCTTATTTGGCGGGCAGTGGCGTTGGCCGATTAACACTCATCGACAATGACACCATTGACCGCAGTAACTTGCAGCGTCAGGTGCTGTATCGGGAAAGCGATATTGGCGCTGCTAAAGCAACGACCGCTGCAGCAAGCCTGAGTGAACTAAATAGTGAAATTGACATAGCGGCAATGACCGCGCGGCTGACCGCAGAGAATATCCACGACCTGTTCAAAGACGCAGATGTCGTCGTTGACTGCTGTGACAACCTTGCAACGCGCAACTTAGTCAATCAAGCCTGTTGGCAACAGCAAATACCTCTGGTTTCTGGAGCCGCGATTCGCTTTGAAGGCCAAGTTGCGGTTTACCCTATGCGAGCGGATACGCCCTGCTATCAATGCTTTAGCCAGCTGTTTGGCGAGCAACAGTTAACCTGTATGGAGGCTGGCATATTTTCACCAGTGGTGGGTGTGGTTGGTGCGTTGCAAGCAACTGAAACACTAAAGCTGATCGCCCAAGTTGGCGAGTCGTTAAACGGAGCTATCTTATTGTATGATGCTGCTCACGCCACTTGGCAACGGCTGCAAGTGGCACGTTCAGCTACTTGCTCGGTATGCTCAAACTCGGCTGCTTAGCCTGTTGTGGTGCCAGCCCAATTTGTTGGTAAACATATTCTAGCGCATGAAAGGTATCGGCCAAGGTACAATTCTCTTGGTCGTTCTTCTTCAAACCTAAGCGCGTTAATTCAATGTGCCAAGTCGGTTCGACTTCTGCTTTTTTCAACGTATGTTTCACACACGCCAAAGGACAACCATCAAGCGCAATAATTTGACGCCCCGACTTGGCTGTCTTGACCAAAGACCGAACACCACCACCAACGCCTGCAATGCAGGACATTTCAGCAACCCCTTCGCGGCTCATCCAAACTGCGATGTCATTCGCTAACTGGGCAACATTCGAGCAGCCTGAACAGGAATAAACCAGTGGCTTTTCTGCTAATTCAGCATTTGCCATGAGACTCTCCTTACTAAAACCTACCGCCGCATATCACTTCATTTGTGCGGACCATAAGGCGGAGTTTAGAGCGTCTGCTGATTTTCGGATTGATATGAATCAAATCTCAGAAAGGAAAGTGCGCTGTACTCCCAAAGAGTACAGCGACTTTGATTTAAATCATAATTCTGATTAAATTTTAACCAGGTCGACCATCTTCACGCGGGGTGGTTAGAACTGGGAAGTACACGATGATATAAAGCAAGTAAGAAACAACCCATGCACCTATAGCAACGTTATACCAAGTTAATGGGAAGCCTGGCAGTAACCAACCGCCAAAAACGCGCAGGACTGCCGCGATAATAACCAACACGAAAGCGACGCTCATCACTGCTTTTGGCTTTAATAAGCGACCGGTATGACCGAGTGACACCCGTGCCATCATCGCTAAAATCATCACACCCATCGCGCCAGCTGTCAGTGCGTGAACGCCCGTACTGACCGTTACTGAAAAACCCGCATAACGCAGCGCAAATAATGCGAGACCAAGTGGGATAAAGGCAACTGCGATGTGCAATGACCACAGTAGCGGCACTTTAAACGTGACCCAAAATCGGATACGAACCAAGCGAATAAGGTTTACCACGGCAGCAAACGCAAACAAAACAGCCAAGGCCCAATGCGGGATATAAGGAGTCAGCAAGAAGAAGTGCAATACAAAAATTAGCCACAACGATCCTAGCGCCAACTTATCGAGCAACGGCGCCGGATTAACGCGTGGAGTACCGGTACCATTGGCAGTAAACATCGGCAAAACCCGGCCCGAAACAATCGCCATGATCAGAGTGATTAACCAAATTGCATTTAAACTTCCGTGCTGAATAAACTGAAACTGCCCCCAGATTACGCCCGCATGCATGAGTGCATTACAGAGCGTCAACAACAACAGCACAGGTACAAAAAATAGATTCCGAGTTTGCCCTGCTTTAATCACGATAACCGCAAAAAGAATGGCTGCAAGCGGTAAAAACGCCAAATCGACCAGAGCCACAAGCCATTGCGGCAAGCCGCCACCAAACAGCATGAGTAACCGCCCTGCTAACCACACCGCGGTCAGGATGAATAAGGTTTTGCCATGGGTTGCGCGCATGCCGGTCCAGTTTTGCACTGCGGTGAGCAGGAATCCGACAATGATGGCCGCCACGAACCCAAAAACCATTTCATGCTGATGCCAGAACATCACGTTGTAGTACGGTCGCAACTCAACCATCCCGGATAATGCTAGGCCCCACAGCGCCATAGCGATGACGCTGTAAACTGCGCCGAACAAGAACATAGGTCGAAACGCCTGCCGCAACAATGGCGCCAACGCTTGTTCTTTGGCTAAATCAGTGATTTGCATGACTACAATCCCCTTTCTGCACGAATTTGTGCGTTATTAAGTCTCTTGATAAAAATCGTGCGCTTGTGCTGCCGCAAGCTCTTTGCGATAACGTTCTGCACGCATGGCAAAAAACATCACCGTCATACAAACGGCTAACACGGCGTAAAGCACCATGAATGCGCCACTACTGATACCAAGCAAATCTTGTGCCACCCCGAACAAAACGGGCAGCGTACAACCACCAAGCCCGCCTAACGCAGCGATAATTCCACCCACAGAACCCATCTGTTGCGGATAATGGTTGTGGATAACTTTGTACACACTGGCTCGGCCGAGTCCTTGAGCAATACCGATGACAAAAATTAACGCGGTGAATACCCAAATATTGATTTCAACCGACAGGACGACGTCGCGCTCGAGGCCATGAATAGTCATGGTGGTTGGTGGGTAGCTCAGGAAAAATAAACAAACCAAACAAACCCAAAAAACACTCCAGTTGACCAATTGGCCACCATAGCGGTCCGCTAGCCAACCACCCAAGGCGCGAACCATACTGGAAGTGGTCACAAAAAAGAGTGTAAAGCCCATCGCTTGTTGAAAGTTCTGCTGGTAGGCGCTCATGTAATAACTTGGCAACCACAGTATCAATGCAAGAAAACTGCCGAACACGAAGTAGTAATAGAGGCTAAAGCGCCAAACCCGCAAGTCTTTTAAAGGCCGCAGTTGGGTGCGCCATTCCGGTTGGAACTTGGGCACAAACGACGGCACTTTCGGTGCCAACCCGATAAACAACACCAACATGAGAAATAGGCCGGCAGCATAGAATGGCCCCGTCCATTGCCAGTCGAGCCACATCACCAAAAGTGGCAACAGAATAAATGAAATAGCAGCGCCCGCATTGCCAGCGCCAAAAATACCAAGTGCTAAGCCTTGCTGTTGGCGCGAAAACCAATCTGTGACATAACGCACGCCCAGAGTAAACGAGATACCACTGAGGCCGATCCAAAGCCCCATCCAGATAAAGCCTGCATAGGTTTCAATAAAGGGCAATAACAACAACGCCGGAATGGTAATGACCATCTGCCAGATCCACAGCGTGCGAGCCGAATAGTATTCCGACAAAATACCAACCGGAATGCGCAGTAACGCACCCGAGACAATCGGTGCCGAGAGGAGTATCCCCAGTTCGGTGCCTGACAGCTGCAGTTGTTCTTGAATATCAATACCGAGAACGGCGTACAGTATCCACACCGAAAAATTTGCTGCAAACGCCAGCGTTGCTAGCCAAAGTGCGCGCCAAGCGCCCGGAAGTGTTGCGTCCATTTCATGATCCTATGGCATCGATAGTTCTATATTAATGATTTTTAGCTGTGTTGCTTTTAACCACAAGGGATACCTCCACAACGCCAAAATACCACCCCAAAGCATTTAGCATAAGTCGAAAGAGATAGGCGATCCTTAAAAAGCAATGCATGCAAGCTTATCCACCATACTCCTTATGGGGTATCTATGAAATTTAATTCGAAATAGGTGCCGTCGCCTTCTTGATGTAGATCAAGCAAGCTAGGCCTATACATAAAGACAATGCACTCAGAATAAACCCCTACTTGTAATGAGGTCATCATGTCGTCTGCTACTAGCTTAAATTTGTTTCGCTTTAGCGATCCAAAAATAAAGACGCTGCATTTAACTTGGTTTGCGTTTTTCCTCACCTTTGCCGTGTGGTTTGCGCATGCTCCCTTGCTCTCGTCCATTCAGGAAACGCTCGATTTAACCGACGCGCAAGTGCGTGCGCTACTCATTCTCAACGTGGCGATTACCATCCCCGCTCGCATCATCGTGGGTATGTTGGTGGATAAACTAGGTCCGCGGCTGATTTATTCGGGCCTACTGATTATCTCCGCTTTCCTGTGTATCGGTTTCGCCTTTGCCAACACCTATACCAGCTTAGCGATTTTCCGCTTCCTACTCGGTTTTGTGGGTGCTGGTTTCGTTATCGGTATTCGCCTTGTTAGTGAATGGTTCCCTGCCCACCAAGTCGGCACAGCAGAAGGCATTTACGGCGGCTGGGGTAACTTTGGTTCTGCGGCAGCAGCGATGACCTTACCGGCTCTTGCCTTAGCGTTTGGTGGCGATGATGGATGGCGCTACGCTATCGCGCTCGTCGGGATACTTTGCGGTGTGTATGGTTTAGTATTTTATAAGCTCGCTCGCAATACACCAAAAGGCTCGATTTACTTTAAGCCGAAAAAATCTGGCGCGATGCTGGTCTCTTCATGGGGTGCTCTATGGGCACTGATTCTTATGAACATTCCAATGTATCTTGCGCTCGGGTTACTAGCGTGGCGTTTGGCACCAGGTGGCGTGAACCTTTATTCCGAAACAACTATGTACGCTTTCTGGGTCGGTCTCATTGTTGTGTTTGTTTATCACACTTGGCAAACGTGGAAAATCAATGCTGAGCACCTCCGTGAAGGCGTGCCGGAGCTCGAAAAATATTCATTTAAACAAGTCGGTATTCTAAATATTGCATACTTCGCAACGTTTGGTTCTGAATTAGCTGTGGTTTCCATGTTGCCGCTGTACTTCTTGCAGACATTTGAAGGGCTGAACCCAGTTACCGCTGGCTTACTTGCATCGGGCTTCGCTTTCATGAACTTGGTATCACGGCCGATGGGTGGCTGGTTCTCTGATCGCTACGGCCGCCGCCGCACTCTTATCATCATGATTGCTGGCTTAGCGGTTGGCTACTTTATGATGGGTCTAATCGACAGTCACTGGTGGATTCTCATCGCCGTTTTAGTCACCATGGCTTGCTCGTTCTTCGTGCAAGCGGGTGAAGGTGCAGTGTTTGCTATGATTCCGTTGATTAAACGCTCGATGACAGGCCAGATCGCCGGTATGGCAGGTGCATACGGTAACGTCGGCGCAGTTGTTTACTTGACCGTGCTCAGCTTTGTTTCATACAGTGTCTTCTTCTATGTCATTGCAGCGTCAGCATTAATTGGGCTAGTAGCGGTGTTCTTTATGGATAATCCGAAAGGCCACATTGCTGAAGTCATGCCAGATGGCACTGTTCACACCATTGAGGTAGGCCATAAATAAATGGGAACACAGGCACCGATGGCAGGGCCGGAGCAATCACAGCAACTACAGCTTGATTACTTCGTTCTCTGTAACGAAGGCGGTAAACAAGGCAACGAAGATGCAGCCGCCGCCTTGGTGCCTGAAAGTGCTCATTTATTGACCTATAAAGGCGCTATTTTCACCGTCGCAGACGGCGTCAGTAGCGCCGAAGCAGGTCAAGAAGCAAGCACCACGGCAGTACGCACATTTATCCAAGATTATCCGAAAACCCCAGACACTTGGTCAGTCAGTCATAGTGCTGGGCAAGTACTTTCGACCATCAATTTGCGCTTGTATCGGCACAGTCATGCCTTTGCCAATGAAATGAAAGGCCAGCTGTGCACGTTTAGTACAGCGATTATTAAGTCCCATTCGGCGCATATCTTTCACGTCGGTGACAGTCGTGTTTACCATTGGCGCAATGGTCAATGCCAACAACTCACTCACGACCACACGGCTCACCTCAGTCAAGATCGCCACTTTCTTGCTCGTGCCTTGGGGATGGACAGTAATCTGCAACTTGACCACCAACGGATTAATTTGCAAACCCACGACAAGTTGCTGCTGAGTTCAGACGGTTTACACGAGTTTGTTAGCCTTGAAGCGATACAAGAAGCACTCAGTGCGGGACTGTCGGCGCAAGCAACGGCGGAACAATTATTCGCGCTGGCACTGGCAAACGGTTGTGACGACAATGTCAGTATTATCGTCGTCGATATCCAACAATTACCAAATGAAAACATTGACGACTATCACGAGAAACTGACCAAACTGCCCTTCCCGCCAGCCTTTAGCCCAGGCATGAAAGTTGACGGTTATGAGATTATCAGCGAACTATTTGCTAGCTCTCGTAGTCATCTGTACCTCGTCCGTGACAGCGAAAGCGGTGCCGAAATGGTCATGAAAACACCGTCGGAAAACTTTTCCGACGACACCGCTTACATTGAACGATTTATTCGCGAGGAGTGGATCGGCAGTCGCATTGAAAGCCCGCATGTGACGAGAATTATTCGGCAAAACCGGCCGCGGAGTTTCCTCTATTATTTAATGGAGTACGTAGAAGGCGTCAACATGGAGCGCTGGTTGGAAATTAACCAACCTATTAAACCTGCTCGGGCGCTGCATATTTTGGAACAGGTCGCTGCCGGTTTGCAGGCGTTTCATGATTGTGAGGCTATTCACCAAGACCTGAAGCCAGGCAACATTATCATTCAGCAAGAGCCTGGCACCGGGAAAGAAACCGCCAAAATCGTCGACTTTGGTTCGGTGTTTGTCGCTGGTGTTGCCGAGATTTTTATTCCCATCGACCAAGAGTCCGTTTTAGGGACAGCAGCCTACTCAGACCCTTTGTACCTCACCGGTAAAAACTCTGCGATTCAGGGCGATGTCTATGCATTGGCAACCATCGCCTATGAATTATTTACTGGCAAACTGCCGTATGGCAGCAAAATTGAAGAGTGCAAAACTCCGAGTGACTATGACCGCTTGCGCTATATCAGTGCTCGTAAAGCGAATCCAGCGGTTCCGGTATGGCTCGACCGCGCACTCGAGAAAGGCGTGTCGTTCGACCTGCAAGTTCGCTATACCACGCTTGCCAGCTTCCTCCGCGATATTCGCCAACCCAACCCGGAGTTTTTGCGCGATGAAGTCAAGCAAAGCACCCGCGGCAGTAGCTTGCTGTTCTGGCAGCTACTGTCGGGGTTTTGGTTTGTCACCTTGCTCTTGGTCATCTATCTGTTTGTGATCAACCGCGGCTGATTACTTGGCCTTTGGCCGAAAAGGCTGTATCACGCTTTCGTCACACTCTAAGTACGGACCTTCCATTAAATCAATGCAATACGGTACGGCTGGGAAAACCGCATCGAGGCATTGACGAATAGCTTTCGGCTTGCCCGGTAAGTTAATCAGCAAACTTGACCCACGCAGCCCTGCCGTTTGGCGCGACAAAATAGCCGTCGGCACATACTTCAACGATTCTGTGCGCATCAGCTCACCAAAACCGGGCATCATGCGGTCACACACAGCTTCGGTCGCCTCGGGGGTGACATCGCGCTTTGCTGGCCCTGTGCCGCCAGTCGTTACCACCAGACAACAGCCGTCCTCATCCACCATGCGCTTCAGCATCGCTTCGATTTCTGGTTGCTCATCGGGAATGACCTCGTAGACTGGCTCCCAAGCAGAGGTCAAATAATCATGCAGCGTTGCGATAATCGCTTTGCCAGAGATATCTTCGTACACGCCAGCACTCGCGCGGTCACTGACAGTGACGATACCAATTCGAGCTTTCTTTGTTGTCATGCGTGTTGCACCATTCCTGCTAATTGAAGCCAATAACCATTCACGTCACCAGCGGGTAGTTTCACTGGGGCGTTGCCATGGGCATTGTCTCGAAACTTTTGCAGCCAGTCAAAAGTCCCTTCAGCCTGCGGACTTAAGCGCACCATATCGACTAACCCGTGCATTTGCGGCAGCTGATTGATTAAATTGTAACGGTCGCCCGACTGGGTTTGGATACCATTGAGAACGAAAACACGTTGGCCGTCTTGGCTGTCAACTCGGCGACCGTCCGGGTATTTAATGCAGCATAACTCGCATTGATCTTTATGGCGATTCTCAGAACGTGCCGTGAAGCAGCGTGCCGACCATGCGAGTGGCATATGACCAAAGGCAAAGACTTCGGTTTCAAACTGGTCACGCACGGCTGTCACTTCGTCATGACTCAGAAGTTCACGGAGCCAGTCACGCGACAACTCAACCGGCATAACCCAGCGTTGCATACCCATATCGACCAACCGCTTGACACTATGTTGGTTATACACACTAATCGCAGCGCCAGCGATAAATGGTAAGCCATTTTCGCGTAACACACCAATTGCACCAACATCATTCGCTTCAACCAAAAACTCGCCATTGTCACAGTAGCGTTTTAACTCGCGCAGTTCTGAGGGCGCTTCCAGTAATGTCATCGTCGACAGACACACCTGTTTGCCCGCTTCGCGGAGCTCATGGGCGATGGCGAGATAGTCATCGAGCTTGAGCTCTCGCCGTTTACTACAAACGGTTTCACCGAGGTAAACAACGTCAACATCACTGGCAGCCGCATCGCGATAGAACGCCTGCATTTTTGTTTTTGGCCAAAAATACTGCACCGGGCCTAATGAAAATTGCATGCTTTAATCCTCCTACTTCCAACTGCGATGATAGGCACCAATGGTGGTTTGGCTGCCTTCTGAAAGGCCCGCCAAAACAGCGTTCCATTCGTCCTGTACCTGGAATTTCGTCGGGTCATGCAGCACTGCATCGATTGCCGCACGCCAAACTTTCGTGATTTGCGCGACATACGCCGGCGAACGTTGGCGACCTTCGATTTTTAACGACGCAATCCCTTCTTTGTGCAGCTCTGGGAGCAGCCCGAGGGTATTTAAGCTCGTCGGTTCCTCGAGCGGGTGGTAGACTTCACCAGCAACCTCAAAGCGGCCTTTACACAGCGTTGGGTAGCCTGCTGTTTCCTCCGGCTGAAAACGATCGATTAATACCCCGTTCAAACGTGACTCCAGTACACCATCTTGCTCGTCCCAGCGGACGTAAGCCGCAGGTGAACATGCACCAACCGTATTCGGAGACTCACCGGTCATGTAAGAACTTAAATAGCACCGGCCTTCCGCCATAATACACAGACTACCAAAGGCAAAAACTTCCAAGTCGACCGTCGTTGTGCGCGCGAGGGCCCTCACTTGGTTCATCGCTAACACCCGAGGCAACACCACTCGAGTAACCCCAAACTCTTGTTGATAAAACTCAATGGCAGCGGCGTTTGTTGCTGAAGCCTGTACTGACAAATGCACTTCTTGCTCAGGATAGTTGGCGGCGATATAACTCAACACCGCCATATCCGCGACAATCAGTACATCAACACCGGCTTGAATCGCTGCATCGACAGCTGCTGTCCAGCGCTGAAAAGTGTCTGGGTGGGCAAAGGTATTAATCGCGACATGCAGCTTCCGACCATGTTGGTGCACGTAATGCACCGCGTCGCGTAAGTTACTCGCATCAAGATTTAAACCGGCAAAGTGACGGGCGTTCGTTTCATCCTTTAAGCCAACGTAAACTGCGTCGGCGCCATGCTCAATTGCGGCTTTGAGCGCGGGAATGCTCCCTGCAGGGCATAAGAGTTCCATAAAGGGCCTCACTCGTTGAGAAAATTAAGTCGTTTATCACCGCCGCACCATACCCCAGACTATCCGTCAAAAAGTTGATTTAGATTAACGCAGCGCGACAAACTTTTGCTACCGTGTAGGGATGCTAAATTTAACCCATATATTCATCGGAAGTAATTGAATGTTAAGCAAAAATAGAGTTATCCAAAAAGTGGTAGCGCAGGCGCCCAACGTGGTCAAAAAAGGGGTAGATTTACTGCCGTCAACGATGACCAAGCATTCACTGCAATTCACGCTGAATCAGTTTTTCAAAACCGACTTACAACAAGGTCGACTCGACTTTCTGCGTAACCAGACGGTAAAAGTGGTCGTCAGCGATATTCAGCTTGAGTTTATCGTGACCTTAAACCCGCAGCAGATGGCGCCGCGCTTGCAGGTTGTCATGGCGAATCAGGATGCTGATATTCTCTTTCGCGGCAACATGGATGATTTGTTTTTACTCGTCACCCAGAAAGTCGATCCAGACACCCTATTTTTTCGCCGCAAACTCATGTTAATTGGGGACACTGAATTGGGTTTGGAATTGAAAAACTATCTCGACACGATTGAGTTGCGTGAACGATTGCCAGCATCGCTGTATCAACTTTCAGAAGACATCGCCGCAGAAGTGTTATTAACACGCTCGCAAACGACACAAGGCTGATGAAGTCAGCTTTGCGTCCTTTCTAAACGATAGCGTTTGCCCAAAAGAAGACCGCTCAGCGTGCGTTGCTTGCGCAACCCACTGAGCGGTAAAAGACGTCAGAGAATTCGGAGCAATTCACCCTGACGATTAAAAGCGAGAAAGTTAGCAATATTCCCACCTTTAATGCTTTCCACCATCATTTTTAATGGTTGATCCGCCTGTTCCGGAGTCGGCGGTACACCAATTAAACCGCTCATACTGGCGGCAAAAGCGATGTCCCAGTCAACGCCTGTATGCTGTGACTCTTGCAGCAACACTTGAAAATCGTTTACTTCTTCCGGGAGTTTGTCGACACACAAAACCGGATTTAAATTGCCGCCCTCGCCGCGCTGAAAGCGTTCTTGTTGCTCAGCCGTTGCTTTCTCTGGCATTTCGGCCTTCGCGAACACAAACAATAATCGTTGCGGCTCAGGCTGTTTTTGCGCTGCGTCAATAAAATCGTCATAACTACTTAACATGGTGCGGCTCCGTACATAATGAATGCGAGCAGCTTACCACATTCCCCTATCGTGCTCTTTCTGCCAAAAGGGGAGGAATACCTCCCCTTAATAGGTAGTTTTAACTGGCTTTACCAAACTTAGCAATTTCCGCGTAAACCCTCGCCCAATCGTTATCTAAGACACTAAATAATAGTGTTAATAAAGTAAACCAAGT